>Ga0210043_1000421_pt1 | contig 44837 bp, 71 predicted proteins | sample CryGeymet201501t_FD_183990 | JGI IMG/M metagenome (GOLD analysis project Ga0210043, IMG submission 183990) | Groundwater microbial communities from Crystal Geyser aquifers in Utah, USA - Crystal Geyser metaG 2015-01t (SPAdes) (version 2) | ecosystem: Environmental > Aquatic > Deep subsurface >... | reverse complement strand
CGGGCCGGTATTAAGTGCTAAAAACAGTGTTACGCTGGTTAATTTGGCAAGGTCCAGATTTATCCTGTTGCCCGAAGCGGAATTGTTTGTCGCGGTTGTCAACTCTTGCAGCGTTCGGTAAGCAACGTTTGCCCCCCATGCTGACGAACAGATAAAATCATTGTTATCCACCCGCGTATTGGAGCAGCTTACCAGGCCAATAGCGATAAACGTCAGCGCAGAAGCCGCGTCTGCCGCAAGCTCAAATGTGTTGCCCGAAACCTGAGTGTGAGATGCCTCGCTAAGGAAAACGAAATAACTCCCTTGGACGCGCGTCATGGTCAATGAATTGTTCTGAACGTGATTTTTCGTGGAAGCAGCAGAACCCTGGACCACGATCAACCCATCTCCGCTTCTAACCGGAGCGGTGATTGTATTGCCCGTCACCATGTTGTTGGAAACTTCAGTTGAGTTGCCGAATAGGCGAATAGCAACCACGCCAGCAGCGGCAGAGTTTGTAATTGTAATTACGTTGCCCGATACGACATTATCTGTGACTTTGTTGTTGCCGGGAACTCCGCTATTATCATCCAAGCTGATAACAACCCCGCCGTTAATCCCTTCGCCTTTTATCACGTTGTTGGAGACCACACAGCGAACTGGATCGCGCAATGAAATTCCTGTCATTTCGTTATCAGTATTGACCGCTGTTCCAGTTGTTTGAACTTGCAGAGAATTGCCGGTGATAACGTGGTCGCTACCTGTTGCCGCTATAGGTATCTGGCAGGCGTTAAACGCATTGCCAGTAATGGTATGCCCATTGGCGAGACCAGAGGAATACCAACCATGGTTCCAGCAAAGCTCAAACACATTGCCTATGATTGTTATTGACTGTTCAAAGGTGGCCGCGCCAACACTACCAGAACCTGCGCCCTGTGTGCAGCGGCGAATAATGTTGCCGCTAATAACAAAGTTACCCTGACTGCCTGTGCTGGGAGTGTCGATCACTATCCCGAAATGAACCGTATTTATCCCGGTGAAGAACCCCTCGGCTGTGCCGCCATCAATTACGCAGTTGGACACAATGCCGTTGGTTGCATTTTCAAACCAAATACCGGCGCGGGGGACGTTATCAAGATACAGGCCATCAATGGCGCAATAATCGCCCGTCACCTTCACAACGCTGTAGGTGATGGCGCTGTTGGTTCCGTCGAAAGTTGCTGGCGCGTTAATTTTGCCGCCCGAAACTTTGCATCTGTCACCGGCCAGCGTGATGGGCGTCAGTGTCGCCGTGGTGTAGCTAATCGAAGCCCCCGCCTCAAACTCAAGAGTAACGTCATCATTGCTGACAGTAAGCCCGGTTCCTAACTTATAGGAGCCTCGCGGGAAACGAACCGAGCCGCCACTTGAAAGCGCGTCGATAGCCTTTTGGACGTTAGTGCTGTCATCGGTCACGCCATCGCCCGTCGCGCCAAAATCCGAGACAGAAACAACCTCTCGCGCCTTGGCTTGCAAGGTGCTGGCGACGGCACCAGTGCCCTCCTGGATAAATCCAACTTGTGCCGCGCCGCCTGTTGCTGCAAGCGTTGCTGCCGCAATAAGACTTCCGCGGGACATTCCTGTTCCTGCTACGTTTTCGTACAGCGTATAATACCCGTCAGCAGCAACCCCGAAATACTCGCCGTTAACTGTAGCCGACTCACCCGCAGCAACGCTGGTATAAACGCCTTGTGCCCCAGCAGCTACTGGAGTAAGTTCTTCTAAAAGCTCATTTTTCAGCTTCGTTGCAAATAATGGAACAGGCATGTTTTAGTCCTTTACGCCAGATTAAACCAATTAAGCGATATTGTAATATCCGCTGTTGCTTCCGCTGCGGCCGCATCGGTAACTGTAACTCGCCACACAGCAGCTTCTTCTACCTCGCTAGCGCAAACGCCAGACCAAGAGGGAGTAGCCACAGTAGCGGAACTAACCGCCGGAACAGTTGAACCACTCACCCTAGCCCACGCATAAGTATATGGCGCGATTCCACCTGTGACGACGGTATTTGGAGATTGATTGGTTGTTACCAGGCCGGAACCAGCAAAGCCAGTTTCTACTCGAGTAACATTATTCGCAGTGACAGCAAGGCTAGCACCAGCTCCAACCACCCCAGGCAAAAGGCTGAGCACCCCACTCATGAAGCAGCTCCGGAAATAATCCATTCAGTTGATTTAACTTTCAACAAAGTAGCCAGCCCTCGCTGGGCAATTGTTCGACTGCCGGTATCAGAAGTTCCTGCGCGACGAAGTGTGTCCGTGGTTATGGAAACAGTCTGCGATGAGCCGCTGTCATTATACAGGGCTATGGTTGTCCCGACGGGAAATGCTACTGAGCTATTCGCAGGGATAGTCCAGCCACCGGTGGTATTCAGCACCATGCGGCCACTGTCTGCCAGCGCCAGTGTTATGCCAGCACCAACGGCCTGTGTGGATGCGGGGAGCCCCCGGAAGCCAATTGAACTTGCCGCAACAGTCCCGCCTGCGGTTATAGTTGCGCTTTCCCGAAGGCTGGTTATGTCTGTGTTAGCGCCATTGGCCGCAGCACCTAGCTCCGTTCGAGCGGCTGCTGCTGTGGCCGCACCAGTCCCCCCGTTAGCAACAGCCAAGGTTCCGCCAAGCGTCAACGTTCCGCTGGCCGTGATAGGTCCGCCGGTTAAGGTCAGTCCAGTGGTTCCCCCGCTTCCGGTGATACTCGTAACCGTGCCGGAGCCAGCACCCCCTATTGCTGCAAGAGCTGCTGTTAGTAATTCAAACTTAACATCAGCCACACCACCGTCATTGAGCGCTCCGTAGACTCGCCCATCAACTGTATAAACAAATCCCTCGCCTTCGCCTACTCCATCCGGCGGAGTCGCGTCCAGGCCAATGTAACCGAAGGTGTAGGTCAGCAATGCTGTAACATATCCTGCAGCCTCTGCCGCATACGCCGCTGCAGGAGCTGCCAACTCGGTCGTGGTTATCCCTACCAGTTCCCCGTCAGTCAGCTGTATAACATCGCCTTCTTCCAAGCGCCCAAGCGTATAGGAAGGATCGCCAAGCTCCGAGACAATAGCCCGGCTGAGAACCTCATCTGCCTGTTGGTTTTGCATGACGATTTCGTCAAGCTGCCGCTCGATTACCTCAGGAAAGAACCCGCCCTGGTTCACGATGTCTGTGTCCTGAGTTACCGGCACAATTCGATAAATGAGCAACTCATGGTCATCTGCTGGCGCAGGGGAGATCAGCACCGACCCGCTATTCTCGCCGAGGCCAGAAACGCTAAACTCATTCTGCGCGTAGGTTGTGACAATCTCACCGTCCAGGTCGCGCAGTATAACCTGCAGATGTTCCTTATCGAACACGAGGAACGAATACGGAAACTCCGTTGCCACCCCATCGGTCAGCAGCGTGGCAATGTTTAATGTCGTTCCAACTGTCATCTTACTTTCCCGTCCGTAAGTTTAGAGCCATACCGCCGCCCATGTCGGCAAGCCATACCCATTCCTATCATTGCCCAAACGCCGTTTCAGGCCGTAGCGCCTCTGGCGCACCTTCACTCGGCCACCACATGCCCTCGCTATGTTCCTGCTGATACTGCTGCGAACGGCGGTATCCCTCGGGGTCTACTTGCTGTTCCAGATCGTCCAAGATGGCTCGCTCCAGCAGCACCTTCGTATGCCAAAACTTCGGCACCAGTTGATCGCCCAGGTTGTAAACGTCAGCGGGAATGTCCGTGGGCCGACCTTGCGCAGCGTCGATCAAATTATCAGCAGTAACTTTCAACAATGCTTTACCAAGCTCAGTCGTGGGATCGCCGGGCCTATAGCTGCTGTTGTTAATATTGATACTGTTCATCACTAGGTCGCCTAGTATCCCCATGCTACCCCCATTTATAACAGCCCGACCGTAAAAGTCAAGGTTTAATTTGCCCTCCTCGTCGAACAGGCTCATATCCATAAGCTGCTGTCCGGCGGCCAGCGCTTTTCCCTGCGTAATAAACGCACCGGCCACGCTCATGAAACCTACGTAAGCGGCGCCAAAGGCTAGCTTATCTCGAACTCGCGGTAGCCTTGCAATGCGATTTAATTGGTTGAAGTGCAGTGCAATTGGGAAGGACAGCAGGCTGAGCATAGTTCGGCTAATCTGCCCAAGCGCACTGTTTGGGTCAATGGCTTCACCAGCAGCGCGCCTCGATCGCAGGTTAGGTGTTGGCACAGCTGTTCTGATATACGTTTGCAGTAGGTTGCCAAACTTCTCCGCAACCGCTTGCGCATCCCGATCACCCTTCATCAGGTCAATAGGCGCAAGAAACTTCCCGCCCCGAACATCACGTGAAGGCGTAGCCCGGAACAAGTTCCAGTCCTTCTCCGTAATCCCGCTTTCCAGCATTGCAGCCGCAAGTGGATGATCGTCGAATTTAGTTTTCTTACTCGTGTGCAGGAAGTTTAGAAACTGCTTCCCCGTAGCATTACGCGCAATTTGCGTATGCGCCGAGGCCAGGCCAATGCGGTAGACCTGATCGCTGAAAACCCTTGCCGCATGAGGCCCGTCAAGCGCGCCGAAGTAACGCATCCGTGACTGCGCCAGCCCGATTGCATCTTCGAAGATAATACCAAGGCTCATTGCATCTTCTTTGCCAACGCGACCAGCGCCGATTTCATCGAAATATCGCCGAGTCAATCCCATAGATGGAAGTCCATACAACTTGCTCATGACCTTCGCGTTTGTGAGATCGCCGAAGAAAGAGGGGATTAGTACACTGCCAAGCTTACTACCCACCGCAACTGTTCGCGCACCGGAAATTGCCTGCACCGCCCAATTACCGTCAGCAGATGTTACCCTCCGATCGTGTATGTCAAACATTTCTTCGAAGACCTGCTTCCCACGTTGCGCCCGTTTGATCTCACTTTGAACATTCTTGCCCGCAGCCGCAGCTTTCTTGCCCGCTTGGTTCTCCGATAACCGCGCAGCAAATTCCTTCATGGACCCCGGTGAAGTTCCGAAGGTGCGAAGCATGGAAATTTCCTTAGACATATGATCGACCATGCCGATCGTTTGCTGGAATAAATTCCCTGCACCATACTTCCCCTGCATTTCAATCCAGGCCTCCGGTCCTGCATAGTGCAAAAAGCGATCTCGGCCAAGGCGCGTGGCCAGGTTACCAGCAGCGCCACCCTCCACCAGATACTTATCCCGCATCTTTCCGTCAGCAACAATGCCATCGTACATATTGAGCAGCGCATCGCGGCGACCCTCAACAGGGATAAGTTTTCCGTCAAGCTTCATCGTGTCCCAATCAATAACGCCTGGGCGAAGGTGATCGTCAACCCAACCGTTGGACCTCGTCCCGTCCTTCATTGTGTATTCCTGCACACGCGATACCCTCACCGCATCATGCGTCTGTGGCAGGTGATTCTCCTTACTTTTCGGAATGGTTGCTCCATGGCGGTTAGCCCATTGCCGCAGCATCTCATACATATCTTTGAGCGCTTCAGCATCGGCCTTTGCTTCCGGCGAAGCAGAGCGTCCGAAGCTGGCCATGACAACATCATCCAGCCCGTCAGTCCGTGACCCACGAAACGCTCTCGGTTTATACTTCAGCAGCATCTTGTCGAGATAGGAGAAGGCCACTGACTGCACAAACATATAATCATCGTTGACGTTTTCCATCAACGCTTCCAGTTCCCGCACAGGGTCCTTAGCCTTCGTCAGCCGTTGTGTAATTACATGAGCTGCTTGAATGTCCTTTAACTTCTGCCAGCGCCGTGTCGCATTGGCCGTGCTGAGCTGTTCCGTTGCAGCCCTCGCCGCAGAAAGCTCCGCCGTGGCTTCATCCAGACCTTCCAGCCGCGCCTTTTCCAACTCTGCGTCATGAGCAGCTTTCGCCTTCTCCGCCCTGTCCGCGCTAACGCGCCCAACTTGCAGCGCACTATCAATGCAATCTTTGAAACTCATAGCAAGCAACTCCTCATAGCTTCATCCAGACGTTGGTCCTCTTGAAGCTCTTTCATTATATCGCGCACGGAGCGGGTGTTTCCATCTGTGTCAATGTATTGCATGTCCAGGCTGACAGGTTCTTCTAGCCCTATGTCAATGTCAGTCGCGCTTTCATCAAACCGCCCTATGGTCGCCACAGCCTCAACATCGCTTTCCAGACCCTCAAGCCGCAGCGCTATGGCCTCCGCCGCATCCCCACTAACCCGCGCCATCTGCACAGGTGCCCGACCAGCCACGACAGTCTTGGCCAGGTCCTGTGCAAACAGCGCTTGTTGCACAATTTCCGTCTGCTCCTGCTCCCGCACGATACGGGCACGAACAGCTTCCACCTCCGCATACGCTTTCTTATATTCCTTATTCGCAGCGCGAATTGACTTGCGCTGAAATTGCAGCTGCTTCTTCGGGCCAATTTGAATATCATTCAGGCGTTTGTCAATAACCGCCTCATCCAGCGTTTCCGTTATGCGCGCCAAGCGCCCTTCAATTTCCTGTCGCCGTTGCGTGGTCAGGCCCGGTTGGTCCAAATCATCCAGCAGCGAACGCACCACCGTTCCGGTATCAGGGTCGATTGAGTCAATCGCATCCTCAACAGTCGGCATGGTATTTTCCAGTTCATCGAACTGTCCCCGCGCTTCTTCCAACCGCACCTGCGCAGCTTCCAGCCGGGCATAAATCACCGGCTCAATTTCACTAACAATGTCGAAATCAGCAGCCTTCTTGAGTTCCTCGTAAGGAATGGGTGGCAGCACACGCGCCACAGCCGTATCAGTCTTACCCGCAAAGATGCCCTGCACTTCTTCTAGTTCCGCTGTAAAGCGGCGCAGTCCCTTCCGACCCTCGCCATACGGAGATTTCTTAATAACCACTTCTTCCATTTCGAAGATATGGCGCGCTGCACGAAGGCGCGGGTCTTGCAGATCGCCGGAAAGGTCGGGCGCTGGTCGTTCTGCTTCCGCTCTACGCGCAGCCCTGCCACGCAACAAACGCGACACCAGCTCCTCCGCACCCTGAAACACACCACCGGCTGCGGCTGCTACAGCGATGTCGAAGAAGGGATCGCGTTCCTGCAGTCCCGCCAGTTCCCGGTTAGCTTGCACTGCGCCGAGTTCCGTAACGGCAGTAAGTCCACCAGACACTGCACCTGAAGAAGCAACTCGTGCCAGCACCGTCTTACCAATCCCACCAAGGCCCAGTGTGCCAAGCGTCAGCGGATCTCGTGTCGTCAACGTGCCCGCAGTAGCGCCAATAAATTGTCCGATAGCGCCAGACACGCCGCCGGTTTCTCCGAGCAGCGCAGACTGTTCTTCGACATCCTGCTGCATCGCAAAGACTTCTTCCAGCACCTGTTCAAACGATTTGAAGTCAGGATCGCCGGAGGCTTTCAGCGCCTCGTTAAACGCCTGGAATTTGGAGATATTCTCCTGCAGTTCCTTCGGAACACCACCACCAATCCCTTGCTGAAAGACAGAAATATCTTCGCCCTGCAGCGTCCGTGCGTAACTGTTAAGCGCAGCCATGTCCATAGCAAAGCCGGGCTGTTCTCCGGTCCGCTCCCGATACAGGTCAATAGTTTCTTTCCACGCATCCACCACTTCCGCTTCAAGTGAATAAGGTGAGTCCACGCGGTACTGCTGCTCATATCCCTGCGCTATGCCCTCAAAGAAACCCGAAGGTTTACCGACAGCGGGTAGGATTTCCTGCGTGTTACCTGAGTCAAAAAGGCCCATTATATTTTCGGTCCTCTAATCTGGGGGAGGGTTATCTGACGCCGAGTGGCTGGCGCTCTGCCCTGCACCACAGTGCGCGGAAGAATACGAAGGCGCAATGGCCGTCCATCAGCACCATAAGCACCTTCAGTTAAATTACCAGACTGCCGAAATTTAACTGTATAGACATTCGGTTCTACCAGCACGAGAACACCCTCGTCTACGACATCGCGAGCCTTAACCGCTTCACCCGTTGCATACACAGGCGCGCCGTTAAGTGACAACGCGCTAAGTTCTGCTGTAGTGAGCCCACCAAGCCAGTTATCAAACTGATTACGCGTAACACGCGGAGGTAAGATGGTAAGATCAGGCACCCCGTTCTTTTTGTAATTCGCCCAGCCGGTATTCGGGTCATTGAACTTTCCGCCTACCGCTTCCCGCAGGCTTTCCTTATACAGGTTTGCGTTCACCGTAACTGGATCACCGCCTCGCGCAACGTAAAGTGCATCAGCAGCATACCGCACAGACCGACTGAAATTTGCGCTAGTGTTCTTAAACGCGGAAAGCAGCGTGGTTTGAAATGCCCCGATGGTTTTTTCTCGCGAAGGACGCCGTGAAGGGTCCTCTCGAAAAACACCGGCGCCCTGCAAGATAAGCGGAAGCAACCGCTTCATCTCGCTTTGTGGCCTTGTGCGGTAAAGCAGGTCTGCGATAAGCCCGTCATCATAAGCATCTGTGCCCTCAAAGGACGCCATGAAGTTACCGAACTCATCCGCAGTAGCCCCACTAAGATGACGCATCATCCAGTCACTACGCTGTGGCGCGGTCAGACGGGAATAGGATTTCTTCTGCTCCTCGATGTATTCTTCCGGCCAGGGGTTGCGCTGGCTTGCGGGTATGCCGAGGGCTTCTTGCGTCTTACGCTGCGTAGCGTAGTATAGGAACGGATCGCCAGTTTCCACGGCTTTTTGTATTCCAGGGTTCACTGCAGCTGCGTAAGCGGCAGGGTCCTCCAAACGTTTTTTAATAAGGTCCTCACGAACCTGTTTCGCCTGCTCATAAATTTTCTGTTTCACGGCCAGCGCCGGATCGTCTTGCGAAGGCTTTAGCTTTTCAATCTCCGCGTCAATGCTAGCGACGCTAGAGGTTTCCCAATCCTGCATGAATATGGCGCGCTGTTGCAGCGTTTCAACTTTTGCCAGGATCTGGCCCGCGGCTATGTCACCGTAAAGCGGCGTGAGTTCTTCAAGCGTGGGAAATGGAAGCGTTACTCTTCCTCCGTCACTTTCAATCTGCGCTTCAATGTTCTGCAGCCGCAGGTCCATTTCTGCCTTGGCGTTAGCGGTCTGCTGACGTAACTCATTATCCGCCATGCCGAGTACTCGCATTCGCTCTTCGCCGGTCAAGTCGCGAAGGACGGGGTGAAGTTCAGCGGCAGGGGTTGGCGGTTCGCTATCGGAGCCGGTTGTTGCGTTTGCTTCTCTCGCATTGTAGCCGGGCGTTACATTACTTGGCGGCAGGTCTACCGCAACAACATCACCGGCCGCAGGCAACCGTTCTCGCGCACCTGCAAGATCAGTCGTTATATACTTTGCCGCAGCTTCCACGCGCTTGGAACGATGTGCTCCGCTGGAGCGCTCATAATGCTTGTCAATAAGCTCCGCAGCTTCCTGTGCATTGGTTGCCCCAAGGATCGCATCCCGCTGCTTCGCAGTCATGCCTGCCGCACCCGGATTATTCATTTCCCAAAGCACGAACTCAGCTTGTTCGGCCTTGGTCGCCTGATGCGGCTCCTTACCGAACTGTTTCTTGAAATTCTCACGCCGCTCATGTCGCCATTGCGCGATACCGCTAGCAGTTCCCCCGTCGCCAAGAGCATCGCCGTAGCCACCTTCTACATCGAAGTTACCGAGGAACCCCGCAACAACATGAGAAGGCAACCCGCCCTTGGCTAGCACATCTGCCACTTCCTTCCGGTCACCTTCAGCGGCAACAGTGCCGCCGACCGCACTTGTCGCAGCCACTGCCCGCGCAGAACGAAACGCCCCCGCAGGGTCCAGCTGCGCAAACACATCTTCAGGCCGCGTTTTTGCAAACACCTCCCCGCCCGCTTGCCGGAACCGCTCCTTCGCGGCGTCAACCGCGGCCAGCTTTTCACTATCTCCGAGATGCGGATTCAGCTTGATCGTGTCGGTAACGAACGCCAGCGTTTCCTCATACGTATCCACATTCGATACAATCTGCCGAGAACCCTCATCGGCCAGCTGCCCAACTTCACTAACCGCGCGAGAGGCCAACGCTTGCGTTTGCACAGTCGTAGCACGATCGGTAACACCATTCCTCACCCGCCCCATGCCGAGCATGAAGTCGCTGACAAGATCATTATCATAACCAAGCCCGCGATATTCATCAACGACCGCGTTGGCTCTATCCGTATATTCCGCGTCCACGGATTGCGAAAATGTAAATGGGTCCATCTCAGGATCGCGAGCACGTTCTTCAAACTCCGCCTGGATTTTATTGCTTTCCTCCAGCAGCCGTTTTTGCAGTTCAAACTGCTGATGCTCCCGGCGTCCGGTATCAATGCCCTCGGCCAAGGAAACAATACCCTGTTGCAGCTGCCGTGTGTCAATTTGGCCCGAGGCCTGAGCGAATACAGGCCTACCAGCTGGCGCACTGGTTCTTGTGTTTCTACGAACTTCCATTAACCGAACCTTCTCTTAAGTTTGCTGGGACCGACCAGTGAACGCCCTTGCCCGCTCTTAGCAAATGCACCGCCAAGGCTAAGCGCGCTACCAGCTGCTCCGAGCAGCCCTTGCGTCCTCGCATTACTTGCTTCCGCCCGGAAGTTTGACGCCTGCTGCATGGAGGCTTGCGCTGCATCGCCACCAGCTCGCGCAGTATCTCGCACCTCCATCGCACCAATCCGAGTCTCCAATGCCCGCGCTTGACCGAAGGATCGACTGCCCACGTCCAGGCCAGAGGCCGATTGAGCCGCAGTAAGCTCACCAACCCGCCCAGCATTTTCCTGCGACAGGCGCATGGCCGTGCTTTGTGCAGCAGCGCTTTCCCGTTGCGCTTGTTGTTCCGCCAGGCTGGCATTGTTCTTTGCAACCGCCGCCTGATAATTCCCCTGCGAAATCGCAGTCACTGCGCCAATACCCGCAGACGCAACTGCGGCAATACCACCCGCGCTGGTAAGGAAGCTGCCAATTGCAGGCAGTAGTAACGGTGCAAAAGCCATTATGCTTTCCTCATGATAAGCATTAAAATACCCTCGTGGTCAACTGTTTGACCAGTCTGTTCGAAGCCGTAGAAGGTTGCGAAGCGATACGCGGTAGCGTCATCCTCATCAACTGCGGTCAGGGTTCCGCGAGGTATACGGTCCTGCGTTCTGCGGAAGTCGATGAGATCGCGTATGCGCGTGGTCTTGGCCAGCGCGAACCAGAGCCAAGGCGGGGAAAAGTATGACGTATATATCAGCCCTATGACGCCCGCGTTGCCGAGGCGATAAGCCACTTGACTGGCCGCGATAAGCTCATCACCGCCGGTCAGCAGTATCTGCTTCTCCGCCCGTTCGGTCCAGTCAAGAGATGGTAACTTGCTAATCGGACTCATCGCCAAGCTCCATCGTTTGAACCATGCTGAGTAGCGTTGCTGGCAGCGGGTCGGTTAGCAGGAAATAGGTGAAGGCTTCTTCATCCCAAGTAGTGCCAACAGGCGTCTCCGTCAAGCCCGTCAGTGGCCGCACCGGATTACCCCAAGCTTCATCAGACCGCGCAGGAAATTCATATACGCTGTCGTAGTCATCTCCGACCTTCAGCGCCCTGCTGTTATTCAACCGCATGGAGACTGCGACAATACGTTTCCGCTTACCCTCGATGTTTTCTCCGGGCACAATGAGCGGCAGTGTTTTTCCCTTGCAGGTATAAGACAGGCCGATGATAATCTTTGTCGCAGGTGCTTCCAGTGTGACCATACCGTCAGTCACCGTTTGATTTGGCACAACATTACCGTCTGCAAGAATTGCAACAGCTTCGCCCTCAAGATGGTCAAGACCGCTTATAGTCGATACCGGAGTAGTTAGGGACCACGTGCCTGTAAGAAATGGGAAGGTGTAGGCGTCATCTGTTTCCGGCACCCAGGTGTTTGGTTCAATAATGCGGAGTAGTTCAGCACGATCGGCGGTAGCTTCCGTCACCCGCCAAACGCCATTGCCAGCGCGAAGGGTCATACCCCCGCTACCAAGAAAGGTGCCGCCAGTAATGGTTGCGTAATCTCCGCTATATACGGTTACTGTTCCAGCTGGATATTGTAGTGGATACTCCAACCCGCAATCCACGCACCAAGCATCTTCGGTATTGATGAACTGGCGGAGGTCCATCCGCTCGATAAATTTGGTCCAGCGATCGTTAATGAACCGTTCCACCATAAGGTAAACCCGATCTTCCGCTCCCTCGCGAGTAATCACTACGTCCGTATATCGCCCGCGAGTTTCGCAGGGTGTCCAAGCGAACACATCTTCCTCGGCCACGGTAGTAAAGGCTAGAAGCTTTCCGTCCTCACGTACGCACCAGACTACCTTGTAAGGCGACTCCTGAAAGGCCCAAGCCTTGACGGCCTTCCCCGGCCCGAACAGGTGGCTGGACAGGATGCTACGATCTTGCCCGCTGTAGACGCGGGAAAACTCATTGTAGAGTAATTCGCGGACCGCGTATCCTTTGCCCTCGGTGTAGAGGAGCGAGGGGCCAACCCGGATAGGGCGCAAGCTACTGACGCCCGTATAGGTCTGTGTTTCAGCCAGTGCATTGGTTGCGGTAATAGCACGGCCCTCGGACCCGCCATTCAGCAGCCAAATGTTATCGGCGGTCATGGCGAGCACACCACCGCGCATAGCGGCCAGATGTCGGATAGGCGAAACACCAGAACTGTCCAGCGTGAACTGAAACGCATCTGTGCCGACTACAATTTCCGAAGAATTGAAATTGCTGAACCGGCGAATTTGGCTCCCCCAAATGGTAATCGGGTCCTCCAGCGAGCTGGCATAGAGTTGGCGCTGCTGGAATATGAGACTAACATTCGGATAAATGCCGGTGAGAGCGCGGGCTGTTGCCGTAGCGGTAGCGCCTGTTCCGCCTCCACCAGTGAATGTAACAGTCGGGCTGGTGTAACCAGTCCCGCCATTCTGAATAATGACATTGACAACCTTACCGCTGTCGTCGATAATCGCACGACCCGCAAAGCCGCTGCCGCCACCAGCCATTACGACAGTAGGAGCGCTGGTGTAGCTGGTCCCTCCGCCTGTAACGCGGATAGAGGTTATTGCTCCGGGCGTGAAAGGATTGTAATTTATCGGAGGTGTCTTACCAAAGTCCGGCACTATATTAGGATCAGTGAACTTGGTTCCCTGCGTTTTACCTACGTAGCCCAATTCGCTGCCGAGCGACAACACTTCTGACACACTGACAACAGAACGATACACGTTATAAGCTACGGCGTCAGCATCCATTGCCCACAGCACGCTAACGGAACCTTCCGTAGCTGCGTAGTTTACGACTGAGGAAAGCCGGAAAGGATTACCGATAATGCTTTCGCTGCCGTCCTCGAAGATGGAGGTAATGGCGAAGATCACTTCCGCGCTTCCTGCGGCGCTAGTAGAGCTGCCGGTTATGTTTGGCCCTATTTCATAATTGCTTATGACAGCTTCCGCAAGAGTCCAGCTGGCTTCAGCCAAGCGCGTCAAATCATACGGAGGGAAATTCACGCCAGTAATTTTGACTACATCACGATAGTGCTCGAAGTTCAGATCGTATAAATCCTCGGCATCATAAGGTGAAATTAGCTCATAAACTGCTTGATACGAAGTAAAGCTAACGGACGAAGCAACCACGCCACCTGGAATAGTGTAAATATTGAAGGTATTCGTGGTGACATCTGCCACGCGGTAGCTAACGCCATTTGCTTTTATCCAACGCCCTGTGGTTAGCCTATGCCCCGCAGCCGTTACCGTGCCGCCGGAAGTCGTGCAGGCAACTGCCGCTTCGAGGATATAATTTCCACCCTGCAAGAAACGCACATAATTATGGCCAAAGAGGACGATATGCGTGTCCTCTTCATCAGCGGAGAAAGTAAAGGGGAAATAGCGAGTCTCCTTATCATCCTCTTTCACGAATTCGAAGAACTGTGTGCCTGGGCGGGAGCTAAGCCCGCCTCGATAGTCCACAAAAAAGTTGGAGGCCTCAGCCATACCCAAGTCAAACTTGGTCAGATCAGTCCGGCCAAAGAGTGTAGGGGAAATTTCCCCTGCGATGAACGCGTATTTTACAACATCAACTGACATGAAGCAAACTGCCCATTGGATAAAAGAATTGCTGCTGGATGGTGTTCCGGTAGCCCCGAGCAGCTATCCAATCCGGTAGTGCGTCGTAGGTTTGTTGCGGTTGGTTGGCGCTGTTCACCCGCGCCGCAAGGATCATATCATTGGCGCGACCTATGAGCGCATTGGTTAAAGTTCGCTTCCCACTGAGCGGTTGTGCAATATGCCCTGCGAGACCGTAGACAATTGCCATGAGCAGGTTATTCGACCAAAGCGCAACATCTTTCTGCGCGGCGGTATAACGCAGCACCGGGAGTTCCGTGTTGCAGTGCAGCAGCTTGACGCCGCTTTCCGTGGTCAGTTCAAACGGTTTAAAATCTTTCAAATACTGCGGGCGAAGGCAATCCGCGGGAAGGGCGAAGGCGTGGCTATAACCCGGCGAAGGGTCGCCAACAGCCCAAGTATCATCCGTCTGTTCAGAGGATAGTGCAAGCCGCCCATGCCGAGTAGCTTCGGACCAAGGGGCCGCTTCAATGACCTGATCTCTTACGAGTTCATACCACAAGCGACACTCCTCAGCCCGACGCGTGTTCTCGGTCGGTGAAGATACGTTGGCTTTCTCACCAACAGCGTTCAACGCAAGGTTAAAAACGCCAACATCTGAATTTATCTTCACCGACCAAGCTCCTATTTAGCGGACGATTTCTTCGCCGCTGGCTTTTCTTCTAGTTCTTCTTCCAGCACTACGGTGCTCTTAGGCAAATCCCAGTCGTCCGGCACTTCATGCACTCCCGGCTTCATCAGCCGGTTATCGGGAGCGAAAAACTCTTTGAAAAGTTTAATTTTCATCAGTTCGCTCCTTCAGCATATGCTTTCCAGCCCTTTGGATCAAGGGTAAGAAAGGCGTTGATAGCGCCTGCAGTCACGGTAGTCGTGCCTACAATCGCCAGGATGCCGAGGTATTCCTCGTAAGCATTGCCTTCGAGAGGCAAAGCCACGCAAGCGATAACATCGCCAGCATCCAAGTCGTTCAGTGCATCGTCATCGGTGACAAAAGTCCCCGTATCGTAATGCACAGTTGCGCTGCCATCCACGGCAATTGCTGCCGTAGCATCAGAGACGAGTTGGAACTTGATGGTTCCGGCTACACCGCCTGTGATGATACTCGTCGAACAGGTGAGAACGAGATAGACCGGCTGGCCATTCCCGACATCACGCGCAATGCTGAGCGGGATTTGATCCCCAATCAGCGCCGTGCCTGCAGCTGCTGCTACCGAAGCGGCATCAGCAAATTCAGTTCTTTCATCCATAATCATGTCATATATCCTTATGCTGGAACCAGGGCTTCGTTGGCGGAGAGTGCATCGACGCGACGAAGCGGGATGCTCTGCCATACGTCAGTGCGAACACCAGCAACTTCTTCGACGGTCACGTTGTCCTTCAGCGTAGAAAGCTGCTTCCGAAACATCGACTTAATGCCGCGATCCATGTAGAACACAGGGCGACCCATGCTCATGTTCGGCAGCCGCTCGATTGCATCGAACATCAACGACGGCAGGTTTGCGCTACTGCCGGTAATGGCAGCGTTCAGCTCCGACCGATCAATGTTGCAGATGCGGACGAAATACCGCCAGTCACGAATGGTCAAGCCACCGTCCCAGCGATAGTGCGACCGATACGCTTCCATGCGTCCGCCGTTACCATCGACGTCTTCGATAGTCACCTGGCCCTTATCGGACATCTGAAGACCAGCCGTGCTGCCTTTTGGCACGATGCCGAAGCCCGTGTTTGGGCCCCACACGCCGAGCCAGATCGATGCGTTATCCGCACCAGCCCCGCCGCCGTGGATAACATTCTCCGCAGCTGCATGACCACTACGCGCACTGTAGCGCGGCGACAGTCCTGTGAAACGCTCAGGATAGATCGTTTCATCGCCGTAGAAGATCGTTTCGCTCATCGACTGGTTCATACCTTCAATGTGCGGGAGATCTTCCGACAACCGGAACGCCGCAGTATTTCCATTGAGGTCGGCCAAGGCCTTGTCAACTTCCGCATAAGCTTCCAGCATACCGCAATTATCGGTGACCTGTGCGGTCGTCGATTTGGTAGGCTGAACGCCGCCATACAGCTTACGCCAGGTCGGTTCAGGAATACCGGTCCGCACTGTCGTGCGATTGCCGGTAGTCAGGTTGCCCTCTTGGAACGTCATGTCCAGGAGGATTTCGTTGGTTTCATTCAAAATCTCAACGATGTCTGCGATACTGCCATCGGGATTGCTCCGTTTAGCCAGATCGAGAAGCGTCGGATTGGATGCAGATAGTCCTGCCATTTACTTATCCTTTCATACTCGGAAACATACGAGAAGCAGCTGAGCTTTCAGAGTTCGCTGGAGCACCGGAAACTGGTCCCCCTTCCACAAGCTTTTCGGCCACCGCGTGGAAAAACTTGACAACGTGAATGTTGTTGCCAGCCCCCGTTGCAGCCATCACGCCCGCGAACTCATCATTGCCAAACTGGTCGACAAGGCGCTGAATGCGTTGGAGGTTCTCTTGAAAATTAGCGCCCCCAATTTCTGGATCATTCTTCACCTCATCCTGCCACTGCCGCTGCTGGTCTTGGAACTGCTGGCTTGCCGCTTCCGACGCCTGTCCTGCTACCTTCGCTTGCAGATCAACCAAGGCTTGCGCCCGGTCTTTCGGAGTTATTTCTGGGTCGTTAAGGACGGACAGAAAATCGTCTCGAATTTCATCAGGGACTTCGAGTCCCTCGGGAAATGTGATATCGTCAGCGCCCAGGGGCGTGACCTCCGCTTCGGGCGTTTCGGCTTCCGCCTCTTCCGCCTTCGGCTCACCGGAGATTAAGCTCTCGGAAGCGACAGCTTCTTCAGCTTTCGTTTCCGTAGTCTCGGTAGACTCCTCCGCGTTCTGCGTCTCTTGCTCCTGCGAGTTTGTCGTCTCTGGTGCGTCGCTCATCTGCATTTTCCTTCATCATCGTTATGTAACCTTCAGGCGATGCCCTGGTTACGGCCTCTAAAATTATATTGCCGACATTCATCACCCCACAATTGAATGATGTTTGCAGCGCATTATGCGCGAATGGCTGCGTATTCACCCCTCCGACTTCAAGCAGCCACCAGAGGAACTTACGGCCCTGCCGGTGCTTTTGCAGCGCGGTAATGGCTTCCTCGATTGCAGCATCATCTTCTCTTTCCCATCGCCGTTTTAGTTTGTTCTCATCCGACATATCATATCCCGTTGGTATTGTAAAGAGCCATATGTTTAACTCGCTGCGAGCAGTTCTTGCAGAGCGTTGGAGCCGCCGCCAACGTCCGTGGCCGACAGTTGCTGTGCAGCATCAACCGCCACTGCCCCGGCTTCCATGGCTTGCTGCGCAGCTTGCGCTTCCTGCTCGGCTTCCGCTTCCGCAACCAGTTGCTCCCGCGATTTAATATCCCGAGCTTCCACGCCAATGGCTTCGCCATAGTTGCGGACAAGTTCTTCCCAATCAGGGACGCGAGTGACCTGCGGCGCCACGGCGGCGATGTTGCCAATTAGCTGGAGCCAGCGTTCGGTAGGTGCAGCGCTTACCGCACGTTGCGCGGTGGACAGGATGGAAACATATTCAATATCAATTGGCACTCCGTCCTCCAATTCCGCGGGCGGTTCTGGTAGTAGCCCGCGCCGTTCCATGATACTGAACACTCGATTGATCGCAGGCGATAGGGCCTCTTTTTCAAAACGGTCCAACACGCTGCCGAGAAGGACAAGCTTCTCTTCGCGCCGAGCGTCAATTTCTGTAGCGGAGCGCACAGTGTCAAGCTGCGAAATCATGCGGAAGAGATCGTTGTGCAGTGTCTCGCGTATGCGAATTTGTACCTGCTGAATGTCCGCAGTCATTTCCTGGAGCGGCGGTTGAATTTGGTACAGCGGTTTGGCTCCGACGTTGTTCTGTCCGCTGACGTAGGTAATCCCGTTTGGCAGGAGCGCCATTGGTCGGTGCTGCAATTGCACATCCGCGACGATAGGAGGGTTGACTACCTTGTCAATGCCCTGGGCTTTGCGCTTGGTTTCTTGCTGTAGCTGGATGACATCGGCCAGCGCATCCATCGCAGGGCCTGTGCCGTATGGGTCATTGGCGGTGACTTCCCACCGGGGGAAAATGCCCGGCAGTTCATTGAAGCCGCGCTGCGTTAGGGCCTTGCCCTTTGCGATCGCCGCAGACTCCCAATAGGTTTCCCGGTAGCGGAAGTTGGAAGCCACGCTGCTTTTCGTCAGGTTAGGTTCGATCAGGTGCGTGACCTTGTGGAGCTTGAGGGCGTTAGCACCGCCCTCTTTCGCTGCGTTTGCTACGATTTCCGTGCAGTTGTCCGCACCGAAGCGTTGCACTAGCTGCTTTGCAGATAGCTGAATTTCGCGGGCAAAGGTATCGACCGTCAGCCGATGGCCCTGGCCGAAGTAGTATTCGCCGAGAGCGGGGTTGTAGCAGTGGATTACGTTCTCGTCGTCCTCATAGATCAGCGATGCCGCGCTGCCGAATGTTGACAGGTCGAGGTAGAGTGTGGCCATGCTGCTGTAGAAATTGCTTTCCGCCATTACGGCCAGCATTCGTCTACCGACTTCATCCTGCCAGCGCGCCACCTCATTCGACACCTGCGCGTAGCCGGTGATCTTCAGCTTGAACCAAGGGCGAGACGGGCTGGTGATGGCGTTCATCATGCCGGAGGCCAAGGTGCGAACGGCGAGCGTGCCGGTGCTGTCGAGGATATGCGGGTTCTTCGCGTTCTGTGTGCGCCGGTTCTCATCCCCCGACTCCAGCCATACGTAACGCTTGGGGAGGAAGTAGTCGGCAATTTCACGCCAGAGATGCCAGAAGGGCGTCCGCGCAAGGCGGAGTTCCGCAATTACTTCCTGCAGGCGCTGAGCCTCTTTCGTTTCAATGTCCATCTACCCGCCGATCAAACTGACGCGCTGCGTCTCTGGTTTGCGCTTCAGGCCCTGCGCGCTCGTGTTGATGAGGGAGCCGGGCTGGTCGGCCAGGCCGGTTATGTCCTCGGAAGCCGCAGCATCAATCGGACTGATTGCCGGATTTGGCGGAGGTGGTGTCTTTGGCACTTTTGGTTTTAGAAATCCCATGTGAGTTCTCCTAGTAAATTTGTCCGCGAGGCCGGACTGGTGTTGGCGTCCTGCCCCCGACCAGGGGCGAAACGGGTTCTTCATCTTTCTTCTTCGAGCCTTTGATGAGCGAAGCGGCGGGTGATACCATCGCAAGCGGATTAATCTTTTTTGTCGCCGCGAGACCCGCCAATCCAAAGCCACCTGCGCCAGCTACTTTTTTCATAAACGACATCACGTGTTCCTTAGTGTAACATGCTTTCGCGGGCAAAGGGATTGTAGTCGTCAGCGACAACGGGTTTCTGTGCTTCCACCATGTCCGAGACTGTGTCGTATTGTAGTTCGTAGGAGGGGAAGGCGAAGGTGCAAGCTAGGGCATCTGCGACGTTCGGGGAGGGGACGCCCCTACGGCGCATTTCCTTTTTGCTTTCGAGCTGGATGGCCTCTTTCACGTTCAGGCCGTAGGTTGGCGCGGCCAGTTCCTCGACTAGCGTTATGTCATCGCCAGTACTCATGTGGGGAATCGAGCCGTAGCTGAGCCACTCGCGCATTTCGCCCCAGATTTCCGCCCGCTTATTCGCATAGCGAGACTTCTCGCCATAGAAATAATCCGGCTTGCTGCCGAAGTCCACGCCGACTACAGGGATACGAAGCTGCCGGAGGCGGTCCACCACGCCACCTCCGACACCCCCTTCGTCCACCATGCAGATGGTGGCCCCATGACGAAGGAAGGCAGCTGCGACCCGCCCTGCCAACGTCATAAGATCAATGCCGTAAAATATCTCCGGAGGGCGGGTTACCGCATCCCGGCCCTGCCGAGGGTAGATGACTGAGGGGTCATCGCCAAAGCGGCCAACGTCCACGCCCAGGATGACGCCTCCGCCCTGTGGGAGCACTTCGCGTTCCACCGCGTCATTGGCCAGGGAGAAGGAAATGAAGCTTTCCGCATCAATGCGAGGGAAGATGCCGCGCACACGTATGCGAACGAAATCACTATCCTCGCCGTAGTCATCGACCCAACGCTGGAGCTGCTTCTTGTTGCTGATAGGGACAGTCCGACTGTCAATAGCAGCAGCCTGCCAGCGGTGTTCGAAGCGCCCGCCTTGAAAGCAATCGCGGAAGCGGCCAGTGTTCCGCGTTGGGTTGCCGAATACAGCCCAGATGATTTGCGTGGACCTGTCGGTCAGCGCACCTTCCGTAACCTCCCAAATAGCATCCGGGATGGCGGAGCCTTCGTCGAAAATCACGATGATCCGCTTGCCCTGGTTATGCAGACCCGCGAAAGCTTCTGTGTTCTTCTCGCTCCACGGCACCATGTCGATGCGCCAAGTCTTTTCGTGATCGGGATCAACGGAGAATAACGCGGTTGCGGTTAGCTTGAAATATTCGCGGGCGATAAACAGGCGATACCATTTGGCAACCTCGGCCCAGGTTTTCGTCTTGAGCTGGTTCTCGGTGTTCGCGGTCACAACGCCCTTGGTATCCTCGTAGGTGCTGATGGCCCATAGGATTATCCAGGCCACGAGGGCTGATTTGCCGATGCCATGGCCGGAGGTGCGGGCGATGAGGATGGCCTCGTCGAGCGTTATCAGGCCGTCGCCGAGGTCCTTGAGCACCTGCACCTGCCAGTCCAGCGGGCCTTCGTGTTCTTCCAATTCCGTGTCAGCTTCGCCCCAAGGGAAGGCGAAGAGAACCAGTCCGTAGGGATCGCTGCTGAACTGCGCGAGTTCTTCAATCAGGGGCAGTTCATCCGACATCGCGAGAAGTGCCTTCGATCAACGCGGGGGCGGCCTGGCGGTCCTGCACACGCCTGCGGGCCTGTTCGAGTCGGGAGGCGATGCCGACATTTACGTTTACATTTTGACTGGACTGCGGGCCGTGGCCTGTTCGATCCGCTCCCATCTTCGCAATTTCTAGCAGTTGCCCGATGGAGATCTTTTTCTCCTCCGCTTGCATGTCGTCTTCGAGGCGTCCGTGCAGCTCGTCTGCTGCATCGCGGGACAGGCCAGCCAGCCGCTCATGCATGTCGCGGTATTGGCGGTCAGTATCCTCGCGGTAGAATTCGAGGAGTTCCTTGAACGCGGGATCGGACTTCAGAATGCTCACGCGAGAGCCAACGTAACCGCAGGCTAGCGCGCTATCAGCGTCTGACATGCCGGAGGCGAGGCAGCGGGCCAGTGCGTGATGCCGGTCGCCAAGGCGCTTGAGCGGCGGAGCCACGCTCCCCTTCTCTTCACCTAGCAGCGAAATGTCGCAAGCATCCAGCTCCCGCACCTCAACGAAATGCAGCGGCTTGGCGGCTCGGCCCGTGGTTCTGAAAGGAATATCAATCGGCATGCGGCCACGCTATCACAGGAGCGCCCGCCGCGCAAGGGGAATAATGGGTATGGCTGGGAACCATATAGGAGTTTTGGCCACAGAATTTTCTAGGGTGCATGTATAGTCGCGGCCCCTCCCCCACCAGCGAAAGGCCCTCTGATCGCGCGCGTGATAATGCTCGCAATAACGGGTCTGTTCATAAAGACTCGGGAAAAGATGAACGCAATGGGATTGCATAGGCGCACAGGTTTATCGTGCAATATCAATGCGTTAGAGCTCTGTTGACATTGTTTGTGTGATGTGCGTATTATGCGATAGCCGGAATGGTCCGGTGATTTTAGGAGTCTATAAAATGGAATACACAATTACACTACCTGAGTCGCTTGAGGTGACATCGCGTGAACAAAGCGTAACACTTGATCTGTCCAAGTTGGATGCAACTCTTGTGGCCAAGGCCGTCTTGCACGGCCTGACGCAAAAGGTTGCCGATGCGGCGGCGGGTGCGAAACGTGTGGCGGATGAGTCCGATGATATGACGGTTGAACAGGCGACGGTTAGCCTAATGCAAGCCATTGTGGAAACGTTGGAAGGCGGAAGTTGGGGCCGTGAACGTGGTGCGGGGTCCGGCTTGTCGGCCAGGGACCGCATGGCGCGCAAGATCGTTGGCGATTGGTTCCGGGCGAGTTACGCGAAAGGAACGCCGGAACGCGATAAATATAACGATGCCGATGGTGCCGGGCGCTATGCAATCATTGACAAGGTCTGGGCGGACAATGCGGATGCATTTGGCCCGGCGGTCGATGAGGCCATTGAAGCCGAAGCGGCTAAGAAAGCTGCGCTTGGCGGGATTGCCGTTAAGATTTAATTTAATGGGTGGCGCGGGAATTGTCTCGCGCCGCCAATTCTTTTTAGGAGTCAATGTTATGTCACAAGCCGATTTTGCCGCCTCTATGATGCGCGCCTATTGCACGGTTACATGGCCAGACAACGCACGCGCTATGGAGCCAACAGCAACGGAACATATGGCCCATAAATTCGAGGGTTATCGCACCTATCATTCGCACAAATATGTTCCTGACATTGAAACGATTAATAAGGCTATCAACGCTAGGGATGGCGCAGGCGTTTATGGATGTGCGCTATTTGACGACGGCTCGTCAATTCTTTTAACATGTGAACATGGGATTGTCGTTATGGATGAACGAGGCCTTGTGGTCGAATAGCCCTTTTCCTGTCAATTCAAAATCCCGCTTGGCATCGCGCTAGGCGGGATTTTTTGTGTTTGGCGCAGGTATGTGCCATATCGCGTTGCATCGCATGGCATAGATCGTCCTGGCATCGGGGGTGACATCCCGCCAAATTTCGGCCAATGCGGCGATATGCCGCACGATCCATCCCGCCCGGTCCCCTAGTGCCCGTCCGCCATATAGCGTCCCCTAGCGCGTCCTATGACCGCACCCATCCCCGCAGCCATTGGCTACACTTGGCGCGCATTGGCTGCCACGCGTTACCGCATCGCCCGTCTGGCCTATGATGTTTTTCGCATGGTGACCACTTTCTGCCCCAAAGTGCCACTTTGTATGGCTCCGAGTCTCGCGTATGGCTCGCCGCCCGTGTCGGGAGTATGGCTCGCCCCTGCGTTTCACCTTTTCCCCCATCACCTGTATGGTCCGTCTTTTCTTTTAAGCTTTTATAGAATTTTTTTTTTTTTTAAACGCGCGCGAAAAAAGGGAGGTATGCCACCTGAGGCGAAAAGAACGGCGCGAAGGTGGGAGCCATACAAACCCCCGTTCTGGGGTAAAACATGGGGTTGATGCTGAAAACATAGGGGGCGAGACACGCCGTGCGTAACGCCGTGTAGCCGCGTGTAGCCAATGGCAACCAATGGCAACGGATTGGCGATTGCGCCATATCGATAGCTGCCAAATCATGTTGCAATTCGGGCCGGGATGTGATAGTGTCAAAAAATGGGCCGGGCCGCCTAGCTGATAGCAGCTAAATGGGCCGGTTCCGAACCACAGTGAGCCGCCAACGCGGGTAGCTCGCATAATTGAGGAGTCACAAAATGTCAAACAGTGAAAAACACTTTCACAGCCTCGGCCATGCCGACGGATTATTCAACCAGCTGCATCTATGCGGAGTGCGGGCCAAGCCGCTCGCGGATGCATACGCGGCAGGCTATGCCGAGGGGTGCGCCTTTCGACTGCGCGCCAGTTTCGCGGCGATGCAGGACACAATGGTTCGTTTGGAAAGGGTTGTCTGATGCAAGTATATATTGAACATGATCCGACCACGGCCTGGGACTGCGATCCCGCCTTCATCCCCGAGGCGATGGACTATGATATGGACCTCGACGAGGAGTCTAACGACTGGCAGGCCATCGTCCTGGAGCGCTTCCATGACCGGCTGGTGGAGCCACGCTGCAGTGAGCCACTCGTCTCGCCGCTTGGGAGGTATTGATATGAACCGTCAACTAGCACTGACCGACGCGGTCAAAGGTATACGGGCGCAGGGCGGGCCAGCGATGACGCGCATTGAACCTATAAGTTGCCTGTATTTCGGCAACGGCGTTAAGTGCGCTCTTGGCCACCTGTTTGACCCCGCACAATATAGTGAGAATTTTGAGGGGAATGACCTCGAATCGCTGCCAAGCATCGCTGATGCCATTAACAGCCGCTATGGTGAAATAACTTCCGATGACATTGAGTTTCTCGACGCGCTTCAATGCGCGCATGATACGGTTTTCAGGGAGGCTGACTTCATACGCCTGTTCGAGGAAAACATTGCGAAGCTGGCGCACATATACGGCCTGGAGGTGCCAGCGCCATGACCATCGAACTCCGCGTATCCCTCGGCCCCTTCGGCCTAACCGTTCACCTGCCGCAGAACCGCTCGATCAACATCAGCGCGAATGAGGCGGGTGCGCGCTTCCTGGAAAAGATGCTCCGCGATGCGGAAGCTTACGAAGAGCGCATGGGCGTTCAGCGCGGCTACATTGGCGCGTATCCCACGCAGCAGATTGCGGAAATATGGGAGCGGCAAAGCCGCAATAACGCGGCGCTGGAAGCCGAAATCACGGAAGTCAAAGCGCGCAAGGCCGCGGAAGCTGCCGAGGCGCATAGCGCCAAATGGAAGGCGCGGGGCATTGATCCCGCTGCCATTAAGATTGATATTTAGGAGGACTACATGAAACAACTAATCGCCACGGCCTGCGCCACGTTCATCTTCATGAACGCAGTGCTCGCCATGCAATTCGCTCCTCGCTTCATCGGCTATGGCTGCGAGGGGACATACGTCCCACAACTTGCGAAGGAGGAAGATCACTTCCCTCGCTGCGAACGGATTGAAAGGATATGGGGATGAGCGATATTCTGAAGGGCGCAACCGCGCGGCCTTGGCAGTTGAACTATTTTGTTAGGGCCGGGGGCGAAAAAATAGAGACGGTTGAGCACGTAATTGAGTGTCTTACAGCATCAGCAGTTCAAGGCAATGCGGAGCTTCACGGCTGTTCTATCCCCGGAGACGGTGAACCCGTTATTTGTTACACAGGGAACGGACCAACGAGCGCAAAGAACGCCCGCCTGATCGTAACCGCAGTCAACGCTTATGAGCCTATGCTGGCTGCTTTGGAGGAGGTCAAGCAAGCCTGTCTATTTGGCGATGATGATGGCGGCATTGGTGTCTCTGAAGAGCCGTATATTTCTGCGGCACTATTCGCTGAAATTTGTCGGCTGACCAAGGAGCAACAATCATGAGCGATTATGCTAACCCGAGAGGAAGGACACCAGCGGAAGATCAACTCCGTGTCGACCCCGCCCCTCCCACCGTGACCCTTCGCCAGTGGTATGCCGGACAGGCTTTGGTGGCATATGGCGGTTCTCTAGCCGAGGTTGATGTCCAGTGGATAGAGCAGCATGGCGCAAAAAACGCATATCGCATCGCCGACGCCATCACCGCCGAAGGGAAAAAGCCATGACCCACGTTCAACAATACCGCGCAATAATCGCTGCTGACAAAGACGCCCGTAAGGAACAAAACAACTCCCTCGACGCGCAAATAGCCCAGGCCCGCAAGCGCATGGGTGAGACTCGTTGGGCGGAGGTTAACCGCCAGTGGAATGATCCAACTTTCATCGCAGATAGAACGTCATTCAACGCAATCGCCGAGGAGTTTGAAACAGTCATGGGCAGCCGCGCTGCCTATGACGCAACTGAATGGAGGATGGGATGAGCAAGGAACTTTACATCGAAGCGCATGAAGAACTGATCGCGGAATATATGGACGAGCATCCCGACGCCGACGAGGCCGCTGTCTACGAACGGACCGCCGACAGCGCATGGGAACGGATGATCGATAAACGCGGGGCAATGATAGACCATTACCGACAACTGAGAAAGGATGGAATGATATGACACAGCAATCACCAAAAGAAGCTTACGCCGCCGAAAACTTCGGCCACTGGAAATTCGATGACCGCAAAGGGCGGTGGTTTTCTGTGCCGGACCCGAAGCAGCATAGGTATGTCGCTGTGAAGGCGGAAAAGGAAGCGATGCAATGACCGAGCAATGGGGCGACTGGTTCGCCGGAACAGGTGCACGGCCCGAGGGCGTGGCTGATGATGACGAACTAAAGTGCGAATTTACTACTGGAGACATTCAGTATTGCTCGGTGAAGCATGTCAACTGGCACCCAGCAACGAAATACGCCCTACGCGCTGACCATCCATATTACGGCCCGCCACTGTGGGCGCTAGATGAAGCGGCGCGGCGGTGTGAGTTCCGAAGCTGGGCTTGGATTGATAGCCGTTGCGGGACGTGGACAGTCGCTGCAATACGCGAACTCGCCAAGGAAATCGCCCTCATCCCTCCCCCGCCAGACCCGGACGCTCGGGAGCGGGAAGAGTGTGCTCGGTTGCTGGATGCGTGTCACCTTCCGAGCAGAGCGTATTGGATGCGGCAAGGGAAAGGGTCAGATAACGACGCCATGATCACCGAACTCCGCACCATATTGAAGGAGCGGGGATTGTGAGCGGATTTTGCCACCATGATTTTCCTGGGACTACAGAAGAGGATTTGTGGCAGCAATCACGGGGTGATGACTTCGACTATTTTGCCCTTAATTTTAGACGCGCCAGCCTCATAGCAGCCCTGCGCTCGCCGGATATGGTGGAGAAGGTGGCTCGGGCGTTGTGCGTTGATCGGGGTGGAGTGCCGGATAGGCTGACGAGACTGAAAATGAGAAATGCCGAAAAGTTTATGTGGCAGCTTTTCCGCAACGAAACAACCACGGCAATCGCTGCCATTATCGAACAGGTGGAGGAAGTATGACTGATTTTTGGAAAGACTATTGTTCAAATTTGCAGAACGGCGAAAGGCCGGACCTTAACAGCAAAGAGGAAAACGTGCGGCTTATTCTAATGATCAACTATGCGATAAGGAATCGGTTTTTGCATGAAGCACTTCTTCAATTGGCGGAGAGGGGGCCGCTCTTTGATGGTGATGTTATTTCCAAAAACTTCCGCGATCAACTACTTGACTGCGGCGCTTGCTCGAAAGTTTTGGTTAACGGAGAAGATGGGTTCAACGCCTGCACGTATCTGGGGCGTAACCTATTGAAAGTGTATAATTGGTTGTTCGGACACCTTGGACAACCCCAATGACCCCCAAAGACCTAGCCGCCCGCATAGAGGCGCTTGACGGATCGGATCGGGAGATTGATGCGGAGATAGCGATTGCGCTGCATGACGGCAACCGAACCCATTCTGATCCGTGCGAACACACCACCGCTCGCAAGCGTGGTTTCTGTCACGGCCACAAACTCGGCAATTATGAAGTCCACGGTTTCAGCGGGGCATCTCTACGGACTGCACCGCTTTATACCCAATCAGCATCGCGCAGAAAGACAATTGCCGCCGCCCTTCGCGCATTGACAGAACAGGAGAAAAACCTATGAATACCAATTGGCAATCCTTACTAATCTACGATGACCCCTATGACAGAACGCGAGGCCGCGCACCTCGCGCTAGCGAACTAAACGCGGAAGAATACACCCGCCGCTTCGTCGCGTGGGCTGCAGCGACTCCAGTAAACGTAGTGCCCCTCGGCACCATACAAGAAAGGGCAGATTACTATGACGGAAGATGAGCAGCGCGTAATGGCCCGCTACCCCGCGAAGGGCACCTCCATGTTCAAAGTGCGCGAGGGCCTCTACGCAGTCGTATGCCCTACCACGCGCCTGCGCCCAGCCTACGCAACCATCGGAACTTGGGCGGAATTGGAAGGTCCGTTCCTTGAGGCCGCTGCACATAGCGAACAGCGCGGAACTCGCATGGATACTTACGTGCCAAGCGGCATCGCCCGCAAATTCTCAAACATAAAGGTGAATATATGAGAAACGACCCTGACTACTGGATGGCTGCAATCGTGATGGCTATATACCTAACCTGCTTCATCCTCCTAGGAGTGCAAGAATGAGAAAGAAAACCAGCGCCCGCCTCGGCATCTACGCTGACGTTCGCGAGGTCGCCGACCTGGCCCTCGCGCACGGAGGCGGCAGCTACGAGTGCACCGACACCGGGACTGCGCAGAATTTCGCTCATCGTTTCTACCGCTTCCGCCAGCTCTTTCGTGAAATCCATCACGCCGATGGCTCCCTATGCCCTTACGACCGCCTGATCCTCCCCCGCGTGGAAACGGAGACCGTTACCTTCCGCATACGGGAGCACCAAGGGACATTCCGGCCTGCTGGCGGGAAGCCTATGACGCACGACGACGACGAATTATTCAACATCGCAACGCAGCTTGCTGCAAAACTTAAAGGAGAAGTGAAATGAGAATATCATCAGTTACAGTATACGGCTACGGCAATGGCGTTTTGATCCTCGACACAGGAGACGATAACCACATGAGCATTAAACTAACTGACGACGACAACCAACGCCTGCTCAGTCTTGCAGAAACTATCGCAGACGAACACCGCGCTGCGCTGGTCAAACAAATGCAAACGCCCTTCGTCGCACTGGCGGACTTCAGTGAAATCGAAGAAGCCCCACAATTTTAACCGAAGGACACCACCGACATGATTAAATTCAAAATCCTTGACACCCGCTGCAACGAAGAAGTCCTTGGACTCATCCCACACTTCTTCTCCGAGGCCGATCCACGCACCGCTGCGCAGCAACTCGATGATGCCTATCAGCACGGTGGGGGTTGGCGACCGATGAAGGGCTGGAAAGCCGGGCCTGTCGGTGAGCTAGCCTACCCCGGCGACTCGCCAATGCAGCCAATCGCTGTGGCCACGCTGCATGACAACGAGATCATCCGCTTCTACCCTCACGCCTGGGTCAGCATCACGCAGACGGATAGTTCGTTTGAAGTGTCGAGGGTGGACTGATGCTTACAGCACCTGTTACCATACTAGGCGGCTTACCAGTCATCGCGGAGATATGGGCTAGCGGCCCTGATCACCATGGCGAATACGACTGTGGTGTTGACGCGTTATATTGGCAGTGCCGTGATGGATCGAAAGGCAAAGAGATTAGCCAGAAGATTTATGATAAGTTAAATAAGGCTAATGATTATTGGGAGGCTGATGTAACAGAACAGGCTTTCAACTATCTCAGCTACGAACAGGCGCGTGAAGCCGATGAAGCTGCAGACTATAAACGCGAGGAGAACCTACTATGACCTACATCTGCGGCATACGCCAACGGTCGGAGGACCGCATCGACCTCACCATCTACAGGGGAACCCGCCGCTACACGCGGTCCCTAACTGCTGACCAAGCAACGCACCTAGCCCATCGCCTCATGTCTTTCGCCGCGTCACAGCAAGACGCACCCTTTTACATATTGGAGTCACAATCATGAACCCCTACGAAACACCTCAATACGAAGCTATTAAAGAGTTCTGGATGGAGCCGGATTACTTCCAGGACACCATGAACGGTTTCAAAATCATGGCGCGTCGTAACTGGTCAAAGGCTTGGTGCGGTTACGCAGGCGTGTCTGAAATTCACCCGCTGTTCGGCAAGGGATATGACGAACGTATCCCGGTGCCTGACAGGGGCGCAGTCACAATCGACAAGGTATCGCTATTGACCACGGTCTGCGAAGCACTGCATGAAGATGACGGACAGGTTTCCTTGGCCGCGTTGATAAACGTGCATGGAGGCATTACCTATGCCGGTGACAAGTGGCCTGCCGATGACGGCCTCTGGTATTTCGGCTTCGACTGCAGCCACTATAACGACCTTACGCCTCGAAATGTTTTCGATAGCTTTTCCGATGGCATATGGCGTTTCGATACTGAGGCAAAATACCGCACCCTTGACTTCGTTAAGGCGGAGTTGGAAACACTGACAAAAGTACTGGAGAACTTCGCATGACCTTCACACCCACCGAGGAGCAACGCTCCATCATAACTGCCGCCACTTCCACCGACGACAATCTCCTCGTCAGCGCCCTCGCCGGTGCAGCCAAAACCAGCACGCTAGTGCTCCTGGCCGAGGCCCTGTTTGCCGAGCGACCCAATACGGAAATCTTATGCCTAGCTTTTAACAAGAAAATTGCCGTCGAGATGGCCGAGCGCCTACCGGACAATTGCCGCTCCATGACGCTCAACAGCCTAGGCTACCGCACATGGGCACAGGCCCTTGGTCGCACCCACCTCAACGTGAACTTCAAAAAGGGTTTCACCATCATGAGCGAGGTGATTGAAGAACAATCCCGCAGCGACAAGGATGCCCTATACCGGCAGATGGGGGAACTCATGCGCGTCGTCTCCTTCGGCAAGGCCTGCGGTTATGTTCCGACTGGCCAATGGGCGGAACGCGCCAAGCCCCTCATGGACGATAGTAACTTCTTCATGCACATTGAGCAAGAGCTCTCCGGCCTGGAACAAGCCGTGGTCCGCGAGGCCACAATTCGCAGCATTAAGCTGGCGCTCAAGGGAAAGTGCGACTTCGATGATCAGCTTTTCATGCCGACCATCTTCGGTGGCGCGTTTCCGCTGTATAAGCTGACGCTCGTGGACGAGGCCCAGGATTTGTCCGCCCTGAACCATGCCATGCTACGAAAGATTGTGGGCAAGCGCAGGCTCATCGCCGTGGGGGATCAAAGGCAAGCTATATACGGTTTCCGTGGAGCGCATGAAGATGGCATGGAGTTAATAAAACAGGCCTTCTCCATGACCGAGCTATCCCTAACCACCAGCTTCCGCTGCGCTAACGCAATCGTGCGGGAGGCGCAGTGGCGCGCACCGCTCATGCGAGCGCCTGATTGGGCTGAGGAGGGTAGCGTGGAGCACCTGGACATCTGGAGTGCCGATAACTTGGCCGAGGACGCTGCAATCATTTGTCGCAACAACGCCCCGCTGTTCGCCCTCGCGATCAAGCTGCTAAAGGCAGGACGACCCGCAGAACTCGGCGGCAAGGACATTGTGCAGACAATCACTAAGGTAATGTCCAAGTTCGGTGATAGCGCAATGACGCAGCAAGCGGTGCTTGACAACATCGAGGCCTGGCTTGCGAAAGAGACAGACAAGACGAAGGAGCGGGCGCACGGCAGGCTCATGGACCAGGCCGAGTGTATGCGACTGTTCGCAATGCAGGGCGCGAACCTGGGCGATGCACTACACTACGCTCGTCACCTCGCGGAACTACACAGTCCGCTGAAGCTCCTCACCGGCCACAAGTCCAAGGGGCTGGAGTTCGAGACAGTCTATTTCCTGGAGCAACAACTCATCAGCGACAAGCAGCAAGACCCGAATGTAAGGTATGTCATCATAACGCGGGCCAAGAAACGGCTGGTCTACATCAACATGGAAGGATACCGCGAATAACACCCGCCACAGCACACAGCCATACATCCGCCACTATCGGCGATATGGCCCGCCCCTCGAAAAACAATTTGACAATCCGCGCATTTTCGCGTAGTGTCATAACCGGCAATCCGCCAAAATCAAATAGGAGTTTACAAATGTCCGAAGCAAAATCCAAAGTTATCGACGGAGACACTTACCAAGTTTCGCAGCCTTACGAAGCCGGTCACACCATCACCGAGATTGAAGCTCGCGTCCTCAACCAGTCGCGGTCCGAGAACATCGGCAACAATGTCCGCGCATCGCTGAAGGAAATCAAGGCGACTGCCGAGGCTGAAGGCTGGGGTGAGAAGAAGCTCGAGAACGCGCTGACCAAGGCCGTTGCCGAGGTCGATGCCGCCTACGAGTTCACCGCTGCTGCCGCTCGTGGTTCCGCGAAACTCGACCCGGTCGAGAAGGAAGCACGGAAGCAGGCTCGCGAGTTGCTCAAGAACCACCTCGCCGAAACTGGCCGCAAGCTCACCGTTGCGCCCGAAGGCGTGTCCGACGAAGATTGGGCCGAGAAGATCGAAACCGAAGTCGATCGCATCTCGTCCATCCCCGAGGTCATGGAAGCTGCCCGCGAAGCTGTCGAAGCTCGCTCTTCCCGCGCCCAGAAAATGCAAGAAGCATTGGGCAGCGTCACCGTCTAGAGCCTGGCCGACTGGCCATCGCTCGGTCCCCTGCTGCTGTGTGACTCCGGCGGCAGGGGATTTTACCACCCACGAGGAGAACCACCATGAAGATCACCTGCCCACTTGTCGGCGCCAGTTTCCGTGAGTCCGAGGACCGCGACGCATTGCGCGCCGCCTCCATCGGAACCATCTGCGACCTGCAGGCCGACCCTGAAAATGAATACGACAACACCGCAGTCGCAGTCTATATCGACAGCCACCACATCGGTTTCATTCCCAAGGACATGAACGGCCCTATCTTCGCGCATCTGTCCGCTGGCAGCGAAGCCACCGCCACTATCATCAGCTTTGAGAAACCGCTGCGCCCGATCCTTGAGATCGAATTATGAAACTGTCTGCTGATGAGATTATTCTCGTGCAAAAAGCTTTAATAGTTTATACGAACGTTATGCGGGGAAAAGCGACGGTAAAAGCTTTATCTTCAGCAGCACAAAAACAGGCGGAAGAAGAGGCGAAAGCTGCTCTCATTCTCCGCGATAGGATTACAGCCCTATGAAATCCCAGCTGCTCGAACTCCTCTACTCCGCGAAGAACGCTTCCATTGGCATTTGCGTGGAGACAACCAACGCGGAGACATTGCGGCAGAAGCTATACGCCCTGCGCCGTGAATACGATGAGGAGTTCACGCAGCTGGCCTTCGTCATTAGCCCGATGAACGGGGCTGACCTATGGATTATTAACAAGGAGCAAACCGATGATAGTAGCATTTGAAAAGTTTGTCAAAGACCGTTTGGCTGCTCAGCAGTACATGATTGATGACCATCTTATTGACTTAACCGCAATGGATAAAGTCGAATATGTTCTCGAAGAACTTCGCGTACCGCTGAAAGAATTTTTTGAGTTTGTGGAGGGCGCTGATGGCCAAGACTGAAGCCCTGCAAAAGCACACACTCAACCTGCGCTCCGGCGACGTGGAGAAACTCCGAGATTTCTTCCCCGACATTCCCGCGTCCAACCTGATCCGCACAATTGTCAGCCGCTACGTCGATGCCCTGGAGGGCGACGCAAACACACCGGAGGTAAGTATAAACCTATGACCGACATCACAGAACTTTTCGCCCGCGATCCCTTGGACCTGTCCAAGCAAGACATCGCAACCATCGTGGCGAAGTTTCGCGAAAGCCGTAAGGCATTTAACCTCGGCAACTCCCGCGCCGGTAGCACCAAGCCGCCGACCGCGAAGCAGAAGCAGATCAACGCGCTTATGGAGAAGCTGGAGAAATCCAACGTCAAGATAAACATTTAGGAGTCACCATCATGCTTAAATCATTCGACGCTGATGACGTCCAATTCGGTTGGGACAGCACTAGCATTAAGTCCGCCGAGACCTGTCTCCGCTATTACTACTACAAGCACATCGAGGGCTGGCAACCACGGCGCAAGTCAGTTCACCTACTCTTCGGCGGCTGGTATGCAGCGGCGTTGGCGTCATACCACACTTACGTTGCTAACGGCATGGAGCCGGAGGAAGCGCTGTGCGAAGTTGTCGCGGAGACGATGACGGAAACTTGGGAGTATGATGAATGTCCCGACTGTGAAGACGGTGAAATTATTGCAGATGCAGGTGTTACCCATACTTGCGAAAACTGTGGTGGAGACGGAACGCTTCCCGGCACTGGTCAGCCCTGGCTCGCCGACCGCAACACCAAGACCCGCGAGAACCTCATCCGCACTATCGTCTGGTATATAGATCAGTTTGGCGCAGACGACACTTGCGAAACTGTAGTCCTATCCGACGGTAAGGCCGCTGTGGAGCACAGCTTCCAGCTAGACGCAGACAACGGCATCATCCTTTCCGGCCACATAGATCGCCTCGTCACCTTCGGCGGAAAGGTTTACGTGCAGGACCAGAAAACCACGGACACAACCATAACCGCCCGCTTCTTCAACCAGTTCAACCCCGATACTCAGATGTCGCTATATACCTTTGCGGGCAAGGCCCTGTTCGGCATCCCTGTCTCCGGAGTCATGATCGACGGAGCGCAAATCGCAGTGGGTTTCACGCGGTTCGAGCGTGGCTTCACTTACCGCGACGAGGGTTCCCTTAACGAGTGGTATGATGACGCCATGTTCCATATCACCACTGCGCAACACGCATCCCGCGAGAAGCATTTCCCGAAGAACACCAGCAGCTGCGGTAACTATGGCGGCTGCCAGTTCCGGCACATCTGCAGCCGAGGCCCCGCTGTGCGGGAACAATTCCTAAAAGCAGACTTTGAAAAGCAACCGCGGTGGGACCCGCTGGTAGCGCGCTAAGGAATTTCGTATGCCAAAGATTAAACTATTGCCTATTGGAGATACATGGGCTATAGCGTATGACGCAGCAGCAAACGATAGGCCATTGTATTGGCTGCGCTACGGAGAAAAACATTCTAAGTGGGAAGAAAACAACGCCACTACAGCCTTGTTTTATTCCTTGTTAGAAGCAACTGAAGGAGAGTCACATGGACAGTGAAATCAAAGACAGCGCCTGGGTCACGATTGAGTGGGAGGGTGCATCCCTTAAACTTGGCATCGACTGTAGCAGCGCCGAGCACCTAACGCCTGAGGATATCGGGCGCATGGTCGAGGAGTGCTTGACCGCCGCACTAGAAAGGGTAGGCAGCCAATGCGTAGCGAATTAACCCTCCGAATTGCTCCCGGCAACGCTGCGCTGGAGAAGCAGATCAAAACCCTCATCACCAAGGACCACCGCATACTCGAGTCAATTCGCCAGCGCGTTGGCAACGAGTCCTACCTTTACCTTCAACTGGAGACCAAAGATGCCCACCGCTGATCAACACCAAAGCAGTAAATACACCAAGCTTCTCTACATAGGCGATAGCTCATCCGGTAAAACTGGCAGCCTTGTCTCGCTACTCGAAGCAGGTTACACCTTTCGCATCCTAGACATGGACAATGGCCTCGACAGCTTCGTAGCCTTCGCCCGCAAGGCAGGGGCCGACCTATCCAAAGTGGAATATGAAACTATCCGCGACAAGTATAAAAGCACCAAGACCGGACCGAAGATCGACGGGACACCGAAAGCCTTCGTCGAGGCAATGGACGTAATGACTGAGTGGTCCGAGGTCGATGACTCCAACTGCATCTTCGTCCTCGACAGCCTATCCGCCTTCGCCCGAGCCGCCTTCGCTTGGGCCAACAACCTCAACCCGGCCGCGAAGGACAAGCGGCAGATATTTGGCGTGGCTCAGGGTGCAGTCGAGGACGCCATTGCCCTGCTTACCGGCGAAGGCTTTCGTATGAACGCCATCATTATCAGCCACATCAACTACCAAGAGTCTGAGCAGGGCGTGACCAAGGGCTACGCAAACGCTGTGGGCAAAGCCCTCGGCCCAATCCTTCCGCGCTATTTCAACACCATGCTGCTGTCCGAGACAACTGGCCGCGGTGAGAAAACCAAGCGCAAGATCAAGACAATGCCGACCGGCATCGTGGACCTCAAAACCCCGGTGCCCGACATTGCAGCAGAATTTCCCCTCGAGACCGGCATGGCAAGCATCTTTGCCGCGCTTCGAGGCGAAACAAAGGGTTAACGGTTCTACCCTCCACCAACTGAACCATCATTACAGGAGTATACTCAATGCCTGATTTTTCAAGCATCCTTAATAAAAAAGCAGCCGACATCGAAAAGCCGCCATTGCCGCCTCAGGGCACCTATCGCTTCACCATTACTAAGGTGCCTGAGTTTTCCGAAGCCGCATCCGGTGATTGGGATATACTGAATATCCTCGTCCAGGCGGTTGAAGCTATGGACAACGTGGACCTCGATGACTATAAGGGCGAAGTCACCGGCATCCGGCTGCGCAAGTCTTTCCTCTTCAACAAGAACGACGAAGTTGAATTTGCGAAAACCGAATACAACCTGCGCCAGTTCCTGGAAAACCATGTCCAGGTTCTCGAAGACGAGATGTCGATCCGCGAAGCACTCAATGCCTGCAAGGGCGCGGAGTTCCTTGGCGATGTTGCATGGCGTGAAGACAAGCGGACGGAAGGTGACTTCCAGGCCGACATCGGACGCACCGCGCCAACTGACTGAATAAGGTAGGGGGGCTTCAGCTCCCCTGCCCCATTTATTTGAGGAGAATTACAATGGATGATGTTGAACCAGCAACTGAATACCCAGATGAAGTCTATAATACAGTTGCGTCATGTGAAGTGCCCGGTCCCGACTACTATTTCAAGCTGAATATCTTTCAGGCTTGTGCTGGAGATCTGAACTTGGCCAAGGAAGTCTATGCTTGGACCCAGGAAAAGTAACCAGGTTAAACGGGCGGCGCAGTGTTATTTCTGCGCCGCCATTTTCGGAGACCCCTCATGCTTGCATACGTATTCACAAAGAACGGCTGGCTCACGCGCACGTCGCAGTTCAGCACGGACCAAGCGCTGGCCAAAGAATTTTCAATAGCCGATGCAATCGTCACCTGCGCCCGCTTCAAAAGCAACGGCGTCATGGCCGTGCCTGTCCGGCAGGAAGATATGGAGAACATTAAATGACCAGCGGTAATTTCCAGTCCTACCCCATCCGCGCCATTACAGTTGACCGCGATGTCCGTCAGCGCAAGGAGCTCAAGGGCATCGAGGAGTTGGCCGATAGCATCGCTCGTCTCGGCCTCATTCACCCCATCGTGATCGACAGCGAAGGCGTCCTTGTCGCAGGTGAGCGTCGCCTCACCGCTTGCACTTCCCTCGGATGGGATAACATATCCGTGCAGTTTGCAGAGGACCTCGACGATTACGGGTTGCAGTGCATCGAGCTGGAGGAAAATGTCAAGCGAAGCGACCTCGCATGGCAAGATGAGGTTGAAGCAGTGGCCCGCCTTCACGCGTTGAAGCAGGGGAATGAACCGGAATGGTCCGCAACTGACACCGCCAATTTCATCGGGGTCAGTCCGTCCTACGTAGAAAAGCGCCTGCAGGTCGCCAAGGCCATGACCAGCCCGACCGTCGCCAAGGCCGAAACATTCTCAACCGCGCACAACATTACCAAGCGGGATGGGGAACGGAAAAAGTCCAGTGCACAGCTGGCCGTATCAACCGCCATCGACAGCATGATTGCTCCTGACGCACCAGCGCAACCCAAGCTCATCCCCCTCATCAACGAAAGTTTTCTCGACTGGCAGCCCGCCTACACCGGCTCAAAGTTCAACCTCATTCACTGCGATTTTCCTTACGGCATAAACGTGGCTGACGCACCTCGTATGAGCGCGGGCATAGCAGACCATTACGAGGATAGCCCGGACATTTACTGGGCGCTGGTTGCTGCACTATCGCAGGCAATGGACAACGTAATTGCGGACAGCGCTCACCTCATCTTCTGGTTCAGCCCGAAGTTCTACTGCGACACGCGACAGCAACTCGAGCGCATGGGCTGGAAGCTAACCGACTACCCGCTCATTTGGCACAAGATGGACGGTGCTGGTGTCGCGCCTGATCCGCAGCGAGGCCCTCGCAACACCTACGAAATGGCGTTCTTCGGCGTCCGAGGTGACCGAAAAATCACCACCGCTGGCACGAAGGCGAATAGCTACGCGTTCCCAGGGAAGCGGGCTGACGCAATCCACGTGAGCGAAAAGCCCTACGTAATGCTGAAGCATTTCCTGTCCATGTTATGCGATGACTACAGCCATGTCCTTGATCCGACTTGCGGAAGTGGTAATGCGCTGAAGGTTGCGGAGGACCTTGGCGCCGCTCGTGTCCTGGGCATTGAGCAGATGAAAGAGTTCTACGACATTGCTCGTGGCGCGTGGGAGAAACGGGGATGAAAACACACCCGGAAATGCTGGCGGAGCGTATGCGAAAACAGGCATCTATAAGCTCCTTCAGCCCCGAGCAGCTACTCCTCGAAGAACTGCTTGACATGACCCGCGCATATATGGTAGCATTAGAAATTCTGAGCAAGGAGTCACGCAATGAAAATAGCCCTAGTCGGTGAGGCGCTTAATGACCTAGACGATGGCGAAGCTTTCTCCGGCGTAACCGGCTGGCATCTGGATAAGTTGCTGGCTGCTGCGGGCATTGCTCGACGGGAATGTTTCACCACAGTTGTGTTTAACCTAGTGCCCAAGGGAGGAAATGTTAAGTCCCTTTGCGGCACGAAGAAACAGGGGGTGCCTGGGCGCCCGCCACTGCAGCGAGGGAAATATGTTAGAGCAGAATACGCCAATGAACTTAAACGGCTGGATGAAACACTCAATGCAGCAAACCCGAATATCATTGTTGCGTTGGGGGCTACTGCCCTCTGGGCACTCACAGGAGAAATGGGGATCAAAGCCGCCAGAGGAGTCTGCCGACTTAGCACCGCCGGAGTGAAAGTGCTTCCCACCTACGACCCAGGCGCTGTCGTCCGCCAGTGGACACTCCGTCCGATCGTCATAGCTGACCTACAGAAAGCCGTGGCACAATCGGCCTTCCCCGAATACGTCCGACCCGAGCGCCGCATCTACATACCCGACACAATCCCTGAGCTCCTCGCTTTCGAGAAGGAGCACTTCACCACAGCGAAGCTGGCCTGCGACATCGAGACAAAGCAAGAGCAGATTACTTGCATCGGCTTCAGCCCTGACCCATCCCGCGCAATCGTCATCCCCTTTTTCCGGCACAATGGCAGCAACTACTGGCAGACGCGGGAAGAAGAACTGGCCGCTTGGGAAATCATAGCGCGTTGGTTGCGCGACTACCCCACAGTATATCAAAATGGTATCTATGATATGAGCTTCCTTTGGCGGGTCTATGGAATACCAGCACCGCTTGCGGTCTCCGACACCATGCTGATGCACCATGCGCTACAACCTGAAATGGACAAGGGCCTCGGCTTCCTCGCATCGCTATACACAGACGAACCCTCATGGAAACAGATGGGGAAAGGAATGAAACATGACTGACTTTTTCGCTGACCGCGAAGACGATCGCGTGACTGGCGCGGAACTCGTCCGCCAAGAACTCCGCCAATTCCGCAAACTTCAGCACCTGTCCAACCACGATGTCGCCTACCGCATGGCAACCAGCTTGAACATGGTGAAGGAACTGCGCCGCCAGCACAATCAGCTAAGCGTCCCGCTATACGACACCGGCATTGACTACGCTGTGCGCGTAATCCTCGGCCAGCGGAAGGTGAAGCGCACCGGGAAACTGTTCGCTTTATCCGACAGGGAACTACTCGCCCTGCCCGGCATAGGCGCTGCACGGCTTGAACATATAAGAGAAAAATTGAAGGAATATTTCGCATGATCTATCTAGCTTCGCCTTACACAGACAGTGATCCAGCGGTAATGCAGCGCCGTTTTGAACTGGTAGCCGGTGCCGCAGCTTGTCTGCTTCAGCAGGGCCATATGATTTACAGCCCGATCCTTCATTTTCATCCTTTATCCCTGTTGCATGAACTGCCCGGCGACTTCGCTTTCTGGCAAGATATGAACATGCACATGCTGGCGATGGCAGATGCATTATGGGTTTTGCGTTTAGACGGGTGGGAAAAATCGGCGGGCGTTACAGCAGAACGTGCTAAAGCTTTATTCGATGAAATACCCACAGTATACTTTGACCCCGCCGCTTGCGGAGTCCCTTCCGCATGAGAGTAATCAACACAGCCACCGATGACCTCTCAACCCTCAACCCTGACGACAGCTATTGGGTCTACAACGGACTCGACAATTGCCTGACGCTTGAGATTGACGGGGTATTGGAGGAACAACTCGATGATACCAGCCGTGCTACTTACGAGCTGTCCCTCGCACTGCAAGCACCGATCCTCGAAATGAACCTGCGCGGCATCCGCGTGAACCAGCGCCGGAAGTACACCGTCGTCAAACAATTCGAGGAACAACTCGCCCGCATCGAGGAACAATTCTACACCATCGTCCACGAGGGCGTGGGCATGAAAGACTTCGACAACTGGCGATCCCCTGTCCAGTGCAAGAACCTTTTCTACGATGTCCTCGGCTTGCCAGTCCAGAAGAAGCGTAATGCCAACGGTATCTTCGCACCAAGCACAGACGAGAAAGCACTCGAACGCCTGTCCATGCACTTCCTTGGGGAACCCCTGTGCAACCACCTGCTCGCCCTTCGCGGTCTCGGCAAGATGCTCGGGTTCCTTCGGACCAAGGTTGACACCGACGGCAGGATGCGAACCCGCTTCAACATCGCAGGCACAAACACCGGACGCTTCGCGTCAAGCGAAAGCGACTTCGGCACTGGCACCAATCTTCAGAACGTAACCTCCGCGCTACGCAGCGTGTTCGTTGCAGACCCCGGAAAAATTCTTTGCAACATTGACCTTGAACAAGCAGATAGCAGGAACATGGGCGCACTTGCCTGGGAGAAGTTGCTCACCGCAGACGCCGACCGCATCACTGACCTGCTCCGCAGGCGCAGCAAAAAGACGCCGCACTGGAACCCGAAGCTACCTTGGAAAGGGCCGATCGGTGCCGAGTTCGCCGGAGCCTATCTGGATGCTTGCGAGTCCGGAGACCTGCACACGACCGTTACGGGCATGGCTCAACCAGACCTACCGTGGGGTGAAGCCCCTGACCGTGAAATCGCTGATCGAGTAGCGTTCAAAAATAAATCCCACCGAGATGTTTCCAAAGTCCTCGGTCACGGTAGCAACTACCTCGGCACCCCGCCGACGATGGCGAAGCATTCCCGCCTGCCAACCACGCTGGTAAAGGAATTCCAGACCGCATACTTTAACGCCTTCCCTTGCATCCCCGCCGTGCAACAAATCATTATCGACGAGCTGGCCGCAACGTCATGCTTAACCACCCCGCTTGGCCGCCGCAGGTTCTTCTTCGATCGGCCTGATGCAGGGAATACGCAACGTGAAGCTGTGGCTGACATGGGCCAGTCCATGACAGCAGACGAACTGAACCGCGGCCTACTCCGCCTATGGCGCACCGGCGCAGTGGACTTACTCGTTCAGGTTCACGACAGCATCTTGTTCCAATTCGACGAACGGCGTATCGCCGAGGTTGTCCCCCTTGCTCTCGAAGCCCTCAGCACTGTCATGCCCCTACGCGAAGGTCGCATGTTCACCGTAGGCACAGAAGCAATGCTCGGGTGGAATTGGGGGTACTACGCTGACGACAATCCCGACGGACTGAAGAAATGGAAGGGCGAAGAAACTCGCCGCCGCCAAGAAGCATCATTCAAGTTAAGCGCACTGGACCTTTAGTGGCGAGAAAATTGAACTCATTTGTCGACGGTTTCCTCGACTACACGGAAGGTCGTGGCAGTCCTCGCCTTTACCGAAAGTGGACAGCTATCTTCATCGTGGCTGCTGCACTTGAGCGCAAGTGCTGGATCACCACAACCAAAGGCCAGCTGTTCCCAAATGAATACATCATCTTAACCGGACCGGCTGGTGTGGGTAAGTCCCTATGCACCCGCGTTGCGCACGACCTGCTCGACAGCCTTCGCACCCCCGAGACTCCGTTCTTCATAGCCCCTACGTCCGTCACCAAAGCGTCCCTGATCGACCGCCTGGACGAGGCCAACCGGCGCATTGTCCGCCCTATGGAAACGCCTAGCGTGGTGCAGTTCAATTCCCTGCAGATCGTCGCTAACGAGTTCGGCGTGTTCCTCCCTTCGTGGGAGGCCGAGTTTATGAATACCCTCACCGACCTGTGGGATTGCGGACGCTATGCGGAGAGCCGACGCACAGGTAACACCAAGCTGGACATACCCAATACACAGTTAAACCTGCTCAGCGCAACCACACCAGCGCAGCTCATGAACCTGCTGCCCGAAGGCGCGTGGGAACAGGGCTTCATGTCCCGCATCCTACTCGTCTACTCCGGCGAAACAGCGTTCACTGATCTCTTCGCCGAGTTAGACGTAGACGGTAAGCTATACGCATCCCTCGAGACCGACCTCAAGGACATCTATAAAATGTACGGGGAACTGGAAGTCGATCTGGAAACGCAAGAGGCGCTTAACGCTTGGGGTCGCGCCGGTGGCCCGCCTGTACCGGAGCATCCGAAGCTAGTCACTTATCGCCAGCGCCGCATAGCACATCTGCTAAAGCTATGCATCATCAGTGCTGCCGCCTGCAACAGCGACCGGATAATAACCATGGAAAATTTTGCGGAAGCCCTGGACTGGCTAGTCGAACTCGAAGCCCACATGCCGGACATTTTCAAGTCACTGAAGATAGGTGGAGATGCCAGGGCGATTGAAGATTGCTACCACTTCGTTTACCAAAAGCATCACAAGCTAGGTAAAAAGCCGGTGCCAGAACATCTCATCATCGCGTTCCTGCAAGAGCGTGTGCCCGCCCACAGTGTCGATCGTATACTCGACGTAATGGAACGGGCACAGATGCTAGAGAAGCAATTTGCCGGGGGCGGGAATGGCTTCGTACCGAAAGCGAAGGCTGCGGATTAACTATTCCTGAGCAGCAAAATAATCACGGTTCCACCCAAGCTGACTATGACACGAGAACCAACTACCTCTCACCTCAACAATATACTCCGCAATCAAAACATCCCTCGCATCAACGTCCGCCTTGGAATAGACCAGAGCGCCGTTCTCAGCGACGAAAGCGACCAGCGGTAACACATCCGGCTTAGCTGGCAGCTCAGCGCACACAAGACGCTCTGCTGGCGGTGGTGGGGGGTTAAGTTTTATCGGTTGCCCGCAACTAGTTAAAAATGCTGTCAAGAGCATTAGCATCATTGGCTTGTGCATCATCAATCGCCTTTCTCAATGTTTCCTGTTCGGCCTCGAACACTTCGGATTTTGCCTGTTGATTTTCATCCGCAGACGTTGCCGCTTTTTCAGCCCTTGCAATTGCTTTCTCTTCCGCCTTTTCCAGCTTGGCGTAGATAGCCGCCTTGCCATCCGAACGGCCCTTGCAATAGACGGGCGGATATGACAGCAGGATCGCGGTCGCTGCCCAGACTTGCCAAGGAACCTTGCCCAGAGCGGCCCAGAGCGGGGCTAGGAACGCCATCACAGCACCACCACGCCAATGCCCACGCCGATCAGGAATCCAATCACGAAGGTTTTCCAGTGGCGATCGATGGCGGCTAGTGCGTCGTCGAGATATTTGCCTGTGTCTTTCATCACTCTTTTCCTTTCCCAAAGCCAACTTCCGTTTCACCATGCTTGGCGCGGAAATAGTCGGCGCCGAATACGATTAGCCCCATTATGCCCGCGAACCATGCGATAAGATAACTGTTGAACGTGATCTGCTTGGCAATCAGGCCGAACAGCGGCAAATATTGCTCGCCGCGTTCGACTGCATCTTTGGCCAGCACTAGATAATATACATTCTGGAAACTGCTTGCGATCATCCCACCAATCATGGCCAGCGAAAACAAAGCCCGCATTTGCTTGCCGGACAGGTTGACCAATACCATCAGCCCGCGAGCCATTGCGTGAAACGGCTTGCCGAGCCATGCCGTTAATCTTGTGATGCGATCGGTCATCGCAGCGCCGCTTCAAACTTCTCGGCATGACCAGCGATCAATGCGGCCTTGTCCATCACGTTGACGGTCTGCCTCGCCTTGACATAATCGAACGCATCGCCCTTCTGATAATGCCCGAGCGGTTTTCCGTTCGATGCAAACGCACCCTCGAGCATTCCATAGATCAGAACATCGGCAGCAATATCGGGACGCAAGGCAAGATCGAAATCTTTCAGGAGCGCGCCGTTCAGGCCCAGCCGCTTGTCTGCCCATTCATAGTTGCGGTCCCAAGTGAGCTGCACCAAACCCCGCCCATATTGAGATTGCCCGTATTTCCCGTTTTTAGCGTAGGGACGGCCCTTGCCCTTGCCCCACTCGCGCTGAGGCTCAAATCGCGCTTCATGCCACGCTGTCGCCAGAATATAGGCCGTCTGCTGGACGGGCAGGGATGCTGTGCGGTTCAATATGGCCTCGATGCTGGCAACCTGGGTATCGTTGAGACCGCCGGTGATGGCGCGGACAGCGGCATAAAACGCCTGCTTGTCCAGTTCGCGCGGCTCTTCAGGCGGCAGGGCGTTCCAGATTGCGTCCGCGGTAGCCGGTCCCCATAGCCCATCCGGGGTGACCCCGACGCGCCGCTGAATGTCCTTCAAAGTCGTCATGGCTTATCCTTTTATTTATGGCGTCTACGTTCTTCTTTTGCGAGTTCAGTTAAGAATCCTACGTTAGCGTCAATGCGCTCAATGCGGGAAACCACCCCATCAACCTTGGGCTCGATCACATTCAGGCGACTGCTGTTGCTCTCAACTTGCCCATAGATAACTCCAAACGTAAAAACGGCCACACCGGCCGACGTCAGCAGCGAGACAATCAGCCCAATCTCAGTCAGGGTCAGGGATTTCCGAACAGCCTTAATTGTATCATTCATGGAGCCAATCACCTTTTTTCTTGATCGCCAGAAAGACGCCGCCGCCGCTAATGCCTGCCGTGGCCCAAGGGGCTAGGGTCTCGATCACGCTGTCAGCACCGCAGCTGCGAGTTTGGTCTTGAGGTCCGCCACATCGCTCGCCAGTTGCGCCAGTGAAGCGCGGCACTCAGCGTCTGTGGTTGCCCCGCCAGTGGGCGCTGCATAAGTGGTGGTAGGTGCTGCTGCCTTACCCATTTGCCGCCAGCCGGTGTTTGAATTGCCGGTCTCTTTTATGTAAAGTGTTGTTCCTGCGGCGCCGTCTGTTCTGCGCCATATCGATCCGGGGCCTGCAACAAGCGAGCCTTCCGGCGATCCGGTTCCCGCATGGTCCAGAAGAAACGGGCCGGTATTAAGCGCCAAAAACAGTGTTACGCTGGTTAATTTGGCAAGGTCCAGATTTATCCTGTTGCCCGAAGCGGAATTGTTTGTCGCGGTTGTCAACTCTTGCAGCGTTCGGTAAGC
>Ga0210043_1000420_pt1 | contig 44843 bp, 51 predicted proteins | sample CryGeymet201501t_FD_183990 | JGI IMG/M metagenome (GOLD analysis project Ga0210043, IMG submission 183990) | Groundwater microbial communities from Crystal Geyser aquifers in Utah, USA - Crystal Geyser metaG 2015-01t (SPAdes) (version 2) | ecosystem: Environmental > Aquatic > Deep subsurface >... | reverse complement strand
TCAGGTAAGACTCTCCTTGCTGGCCTTATAGCCGCAGAGTTTAATATACTGTGGTTTGACTTAGAGCATGGCTCCCTTACTTTAAAGCAGTTACCTTTAGAGTACCAGCAACGTATTGAACTTATTAGAGTTCCAGATGACAGGACTAATTACCAAGCGATTACTACCATGCTGTATGTAACCGAAGGTAAGGCGGTAACTGTATGCGATACTCATGGAAAGATTGGGCCTTGCGGTACATGTGCTATCGCAAAAGCTGCCGGTAATGCTGCTAATATTGGTACTGAAATTCCAGTAGATATTGAAAGGCTTAGCCCAGATTGGGTAGTTGTAATGGACTCTATGACTCAGCTATCTCACTCTGCTATGGGCAAAGCATTCAAAGGTGCACAGTCTGAGACAAATATAAAACCCGAGTACTCTCACTATACCGCACAGGGATTTTATTTAGACCGCCTATTCACAGCAGTACAGAACTCCAAAGCTAACTGGATATGTATCTCTCATGAGGAATCATTAGAGCAGGAAGATAGTTCTGAGAAGATAGTACCTATGGCAGGTACAAGAAGCTTCTCTAGGAATACTGCAAGATACTTCGACCATGTAGTCTATACTTCCATTGAGAACTACAGCCATGTTGCAAGTTCTTCTGGTATGGATTCTAATAAAGTATTAGCAGGTTCTAGAACTGGAGTATCTCTCAAAAAGAATCCTGACGCTAATGGTATTATCTCTCTACTCCGCCACCCTAAAGAACTTTCAGTAGATGGAGCAAGAGTAGTAACTACTAAACCGGGAATTAAACTTCCGGGAGTTACCGCAACAGAGAAGCCTGCATTAATTGATACCTCTAACTTAGCTGGAGGTAAGCCTGATCCGCTAGCAGCAGTACGTGCTAAGCTAGCAGCAAAGAATCTTGGGGGTACTTAACCCTAGATGTAGTACCGTAGTACCGTAGTAAACTAACGCAACGCAACGCATATCTATGCAACGCAACGCAAACTAACGCAACGCAATTAACTTTAAACTATAAGGAACGCATTATGAGCAACGTAATTAGCCGTGATATTCTCAAGAATATGTCAATCTCTGAACTACTGAATACTCCTCTGTCTCAGATAGAAGAAGCAGCTAGTTTTGTACTTCCGCCTGAAGGTGCATATATCTTCTTGGTTAACTCTGCCGGACTGGTAACTATCGGCAATGGAGACAAAGCAAGAGAGGCTTTTGGTTTTGCACTCTCAGTTGATTCTACACTAGCTCTTGTAGACGATACTGCAAAGCCAGTAGATGCTGGAGCCGAGTTTGATATTAACTACATCGGCGGTCAAGGTGTAGCATATATGAAGCGTGACTTCCTTGAGGTATCAAAGACTTTCGGCGAGATGCTACTCTCAGAGTTTGGCCCTAAGATCACCGGCTGCAAGATTCAGGCAGTGCTTACTCACCGTCCTGATGCTACTGATCCTAATAAGAAGTATCCACAGCTACAAGAAATTACCTTAGTATAGTTGTACAGTACTAGTAATTGTAGTTAGTACAATGTAGTTATTTAGGTGGGAGGCTTCGGCCTCCTGCTTATTTTATATAATACTAAAAGCGAGAGTTAGATGGAAAATAATCTGCAAGTATCTCAGAGTAAAGGTGTGGTTGTATACGTGGATCGTCACGATACTAAGTATGTACACAATTTTCGTAGATTCTTTCCCGGCTATCTCTTTGATGTTGAATACTCCCTAGTTAAGATGCTATGGTCAGTACAAAATACCTGCAAGCGGTTAAGTGTTACTCAAGTAGTATGCAGTTCCCAGTCATTACTATCTCTACTACTCCGCGCTCACGATACGAACGCAACAGGAACTGTTACCAAGTATGCAGGTTCTGTATTCTATATCCCTGCTACAGAAGACCATCCACAAATTCGAGTATTAATTCTTCCCTCCCCTCGATTACTTTTATACTCTAGAGAGTTACCATTCCTAGTATCCCGTTGGATTCAGAAACTTAATAACCCTAATTTCCCAGTATTCCCAGCCTTAGATTGGGAGCGATTAACTAGTGAAAACATAGATAGATTTTATGATGAAGCTAAGTCTGCTTTACTTATCTCTATAGATATTGAGACTAAGAGAGTACCGGTAGACCCTGCAATCTGTACAAGTACGAAGCCAGAATTCAAAGGTATTTGGGTTTATGTACACAGAGGTATGAGTAAGGGTAAGAAGAAGTATATACCAGTAGCTCCAGTTATCTCAATGGTAGGGTATTCTTTGCTGTTGCAAAATCCCAACGGTACTTTATACTCTAAAACTGGAGTACTTCCAATTAACTCTATGGTAGATATAGAGTACATGCGGAAGTTTAACTCTCTCCCTGCCGAGAAGGTTATGCAGAATGGCGGGTATGATTCTACTTATTTCTTAAGGTACAATGCTCCTGTATTTAATTACGTATATGATACTTTCGTGGCAATGCACTCTTGGTATGCAGAACTCCCACGTAACCTTGCATTCATTACTTCCTTGCTTGATCGCGATTATATACACTGGAAGGATGAAGGTGAGCATGGGATGGCACAGTACAATGCTAAGGATTGCCATAACACTTTGTGGAGTATGGTACACATAATAGACCAGTGGCCGCAGTGGGCCGCTGAAAACTACTTTGAGAATTTCCGAATGCAGTACCCTTGTATACAATGCGGTGCTGAAGGATTCCTAGTAGATTTGGATGAGCGGGAAAGACTACGGCAAGAGCGAGTACTCCTAGTCGCTGAGGCAATTAAACGCCTTAATAAGATTATTACTCCCGGTTTTAATCCTGCCTCCCCTAAGCAAGTTCTAATTGCACTTAAAGGTTTGGGATATAAGAAAGCTAAGAGTTCAGATAAGGCAGCAATGGCAGAGTTCCGGGAGGCTCATCCCTTATATGATATAATAGGCGAACTTATAGATAGTGTGCGTAAGAATCGTAAGGCGGTGAGTAATTACTTTGAGTCCCAGCTACTCGCAGGTAGATTCCTGTATGAGTTAAACCCCGCAGCCACTGATACTGGTCGTATGAATAGCAGTGCTAGTAATTTATGGTGCGGAGGTAATATACAGAACCAGCCACTATATGCCAAGAGTCAGTACATTGCAGATAAAGGGTATGTGGTTTGCAATACTGACGCCAAGCAATCGGAGTCTCGTACCACTGCATACATGAGTGAAGACGAAAACTTAATTGAAGCTGTTGAGAGTCCCTTAGATTTTCACAGAGTAAACGCTTCTAAGTTCTTCGGTATGGTATATGATAAGATAGATAATACTATTCGTAACTTAGGTAAGCGCGTCAATCACGGAGCTAACTACAATATGCAGGAGGCTATGTTACTGCGTACTATGGGTAGGCGTAATGTAATTCGTGCGCAGAGGCTACTTAAGCTTCCAACTACTATGAGTCTACTTGACGTAGCTAGGTACTTACTCCAATGCTTTGATAAGACATATCCAAAAGTACGTGGTAAATTCTACAATGAAATAATCTATGAGATTCAGACTACAGGTAAACTAGTAGGCCCAACAGGTTGGACTAGATTCTGCTTTGGAAATCCTGCAAACTCTAAGCCTGAATTGAACTCTTATGTAGCACATGGCCCACAGAGTTTTAGTGTAAAGATTATTAATGAGGCGTTCTTTGCAGCTTGGAGATACCAGATTAGAGAGAACAAAATACGACTTAAAGCTCAAGTGCATGATGATATTATATGGCAATGTAAGCCTGAGTACTGTACTGAAAGCGCAGAAGTAATATCTAAACTAATGAGCAAGCCTTATGTAGTACGCGGTAGGACTATGATTATTCCTAACGACCCAGTTACAGGTAAGCAAAATTGGAAGGAACTCAAGTGAGAAGCGCAGTAGCAATTAGTAGATGGAGCATCTATGTCGAAGCTTGATAGAAAAATAAAAGCTACTAACGGATTAGACCTATACTTGGAACTGGTAGAATTAACTGAGCCTCCATTAATATTCCATCGCTGGAGTTTCATTAGTGCAGTTGCAGCCTGCTTAGGTAGGCAAGTATGGTTGCCATTCGGAGAGTGGAAAATATACCCTAATTTTTATACTACACTTATTGGCCCACCGGGGGCCAGAAAGGGAGTAGCTATTGGTACTATAAGTGAATTACTCCGAGAGTCGGGATACCAATACTTTAGTGGAGATCGTAGCTCTAAAGAAAAATTTATGGCAGATTGGGAATTCGGATTCGATAAGATTAATCGTGGCGCAGAACCTGATGATAAGAATACTAACTCTGGTATAGATATGGTAGATGAAGTATTAACTCCAGCAGGACGAGATACTACTAAAGTAAGTGAAGTGTTTATTAAAGCTGGAGAGTTGGAGGATTTTCTAGGCTCCGGTAATTCTAATTTCATAAGCACACTTACGAATCTTTGGGATAACTTACCTTACTATACAGATCGCTTTAAGAATTCCAAGTCTCTTTATATTCCTAACCCTACAGTAAATATGCTAGGCGGCGCCACTACTACAACCTTTGCAAGTATCTTCAGCACTAATATAATTGGGCAAGGGATGTTAAGTAGAATGTTACTGATCCACGGCAAGGGGCAGAGACTCCGACTTACGATTCCTCCTCCTTTACCTCCTGACTTAAAAGTTATGGTGATTGATTTACTCCGCACCATACGTGCTACCTTATATGGGGAAATTGGATTAGAGAAAGTAGCCTATGATGCGCTGGATTTTATTTATAATAACTTTGCAGAATTACCAGATGCTCGATTCGCTTCATACTCTAGTAGAAGATTCACTCACTTACTTAAGCTTTGTATCATTGTAGCAGCTTGTGATCTGAGAACTACTATAACTCTTGATGATGTGATCTTTGCAAATACGATTTTAACTTACACTGAGAAAGCTATGCCTACTGCATTAGGAGAGTTTGGTAAAAGCAGGAATTCTGAAGTAGCGAATGTGGTATTGGATGAAATTAGAAATTCAGCAGGAGTAGGCGGGATTACCATACGAGAGTTGTTTGCAAAAGTATCTCAAGATGTAGATACTACTTATGATCTAAGTAACTTATGTATGAAACTGGCTGAGAGTGGGAAGATTAAAAAAGGTACTAAGGACGGGGATGTAGTACTCTTACCAGTAGAAGTTAAGTTAGGAGTAGGGAATCAATACGTTAATTTTAATTTACTTTGGGAAGTTAAACTAGATAGCTTTTAGTTAGAATTTAACATAATTTAATAGGAGTACAACCACATGAACACTGAGCAGCTAGAGAAGTGGATTGAAGAGCACGCAAGTTACAGCGCGCCCGGACCCGGATTTACGTCACTACTGATTGATTCAGAAGACCTGCGCGCCCTATTCGCAGGCAAAGTACTGGTAGATGTAGGCAAAGACGCAAGCTGCATTGCTGCGTTGGAGCACGAACTGAGCGTCATGCAGGCTACTGTCAGCAGCTACAAGTCACCGGGCGAGGCATTGCGCGCATTGATTGATTGGAATTGCGCCATAGCTGTAGACCCGAAAGTTAATGGTGGCAAGATGCTGGTGCCTGTGGAGCCTACTGAAAAAATGACCGAGGCAGGTTGTGTGCATCATACTTGTGTACAGCAAGACCCTTGGTACTCAAACGAAGAAATTTCTGAACGCGATTGCGCGAGTATTTACAAGGCCATGATCACCGCATCACAGGAACTAAATGGATGCTCTCACGATTGGGTTGACGCCACAAATGATGTGGTATCAGGCGCTGACATATGCCGGAACTGTTTGTTAGTACGTGAAAAACCAGCATCACAGGAGCCATAAAAACCAGCAGCATAGTAAACAAAGTTCCAATAACCTTAGGAGATAGTAATATGAAAGCGCAAAATATGAATGACCCTACTACATTTGCAGATAAGAAGTGGTACACAGTACTTGTATCTCGTGCAGTAGATACTCCAAAAATTGTACAAGTAGTGGATAAGGGAAAAGATGGTACAGAAGAATACAGAACTGTACCGTACATTACTAGTAACCAAGCAGAAGCAGAAACTTTCGCAGAGGAAGGTAGGCTTCAGTTCCCTACTTACCAGTATACTGTAGTACAGCTTGTTCCTGTATCGGATGAACCGTCTGTTACAGATTGTCTAGTATTAGAAATTACTAATACATTCCCTGCTGGAGAAGCACCGGCTCCAGAGCCTGCACCAGAGTAAGAGAGTAGTACAATTGCAATATTAACCAACCCCCTATCAGGAGATACAAGCATGAAAAACAGCAGAGAGAATCCAGACTACTACGCAAACATGGTAGCTACACTCAGCAAGCCGGGAGTAGCGATCCTTCCCACTATGGACTTTGATAAAGCAGAACTGCTACACATGGCAGTAGGAGTATCCACAGAAGCAGGAGAACTACTGGATGCTTTCAAGCGCCACATCTTCTACAACAAGCCACTGGATGAAAAGAATGTCCGGGAAGAATTAGGCGACTTAGAGTTCTACATGGAACGTATACGTCAAATGCTGCACATTAGTAGAGAGGAAGTACTGGCAGAGAACTACCACAAACTCATGACAAAGCGATACCCGGATGGATATTCTGACGAAGCTGCTACAGCAAGAGCGGACAAGATCGAAGAAGCAGTGGTGCAGTACCCAGTAACAGATAGCCAATAATACAACTAGGAGATAGAATCATGGCAACATCAAGAGCAGTAAAGAAGGCAAGTACAGTACGTAAAGGTAGTGTGAGTAAGGCGAAGGCGACGAAAGCTACTGGTAGTCGGAGAGGGCAATCTATAGCAGGAGTAAATCAATTCCTAGCAGACGCAGCCGTACGACATCCAATCAGAGTAACACCGCCAGCGTCTACCATCGAAGACACACTCCGAGATCGTGGTAGTAAGTATGGCTCCTTTATTACCCACGCGCGGATAACTCAAGACTTGAAGTGTGTGATGCGCGGAGGTGCGAATTTGGGATGTGCCCATACTAACTGGAGCCAATTGACTTCCAGTCAGCAGGAGTGTCTGGAGATGATTGCACACAAGATTGGCCGCATCCTAAACGGTGATCCTACCTATGTGGATTCGTGGACGGATATTATTGGATATACAAGACTGGTGGAAAAGGAGCTTCTCAGGGAGGAGTTACTTTGAAGCTAGTGAATTAGGACTATTGCTAACTTTCCTATTTGTCTTGGCTTGTGTTACAGCTTTAGCAATAGGAGAACTAGCCCAAGCTAAAGGACAAGTAGTTACTCAAGCTGAGCCTACTCCAATTGTAGAGCATACTATGAATCCAGTAGTGAGCTGCTACACTTGGAATGGGCAACTCAGTTGTGTTAATGTAAGGTAGGATTCTTGAAACTCCAGACAAAAAGAAACCCTCTTGGACTTAACATCCTTGAGGGTTTTGTGTATGTACCAGACTGTACTCCACTAAGTTACTTCCCACTTCCACACTACGTTAAAACCTTAAAGCATTAGAATCCAATACCACTATAATCCCCTAGCTGTTCCTCTACTTCTGCTCCCATAATTTCCTGTAAGTATCTTCCCTGTGGACTAGTGTTTGAGTTCCTGAGTCTATCAATCTGACCTTGAGTAGCATTCCTGTAGTTATTACCAGCCCACCGAGTAAAGCTTTCAATATCCCCTCCACGAGTAGCATACGCGCTCATAGTATCTAGGTACGATTGAGGGTCGTCTACTCCCCCACGAATTTGAGTGCGGTAGGCGTCGCCTAAGCTATCCAAACTAGCCTGTCTAGCGACCTTATAGGCATTTGTCCGATAGAAGGCATTAACCGCAATTGCTTCGTCAAGAGGTCTAGAACCCATTAACCGCGTGGCTACATTCCACGCATCCCAACTATCAAGCTGTGCAAGTGTCTGGCCACTTGCCGTAGTCCTTTCTCCCTGCATTAACTGAGCTAGCCCCATTAGTGGACGATTGAATCCGCTGTGAGCTAATGCATCTAGCATAGTAGCTTTAAGCATAGCAGGGTCAGTGGCATTACCTTGACTTAATCTATCTACTGCAGTCAATACACTACCAATAAATCTACCAGTTACAGCAATCGCGGGTACTTCACTCGGAGAAGTTGGTAGAAGTATTGGAGTTCTAGGAGTTAGGTCTCCGCGAGAATACAAATCAATTCCATTGCCGAATACTGGAACGGCTGCACTAGACGCTGTACCATACATCAGCCAATTAGCAGCGGTATCTCCGAGCACGGAATTCGAGACTTTGTAGAAGTCATTGTTTTCTAAACTCCGCTCACCTATGTACTGATTCATTAGTTGGAATCCCGGAACAGATTGTGCTCCGAATATCCCAGCTTGTAAACCAAGCATAGTAGCTACTGCCCTCTTATCCCCATGAGCTACATTGCTGAATAAACTTTGGAGTAGATTAAACTGGTAAGTTTGGAATAGTCCCACCGCTTGCCCGAGCCAACCTTGAAATAGAGTAGGGCGTTGACTTGCAATGTAATTACCGTTTACCCGGTTAACGAAAGCATTAATAGTGCTCCACTTAGTAGCTTGTGGTACTCTTAATGTATCTGTTACTAAGTCTGCAATACGAGCACTAACAAATTTAGCTAGTTGCTCACTCTGGTCAGAGGGTATGGAAATAGTATCAACTACCTTGTTCAACTGATCTGTAAAAGTTTTAGTATTGGAAACCGCAGCCAGTTTAGAGAACTGAGCTTCTGCTGCTTTCATATCCTCAAGAGTAGAAGTAAGTAATCCTTTACTCCTGTACAAGCTAACTAACTCTGGCTTAGTAAAGAAATCCTTGATAGCTTGGTGTGCCATAGGAAGCATGGAGCCAATAGATTCTTTAGTACCCGGAATGTTTACACTTGTACCGTCTCGCAGTACTTGCCAGCGATCCTTAGATGCGAATCTTTGCAGTGCCGCAAACTCACTCTGAGCCATAATAGGAAGGCTAACTAAGTTCACGAGTGCGTGGGCAGAATCCATACGTAGCATTGAAGTACCAACTACAAAATTCATTTTACTAATTAATGGCCCAAGTACAGATTTAGGCGCATCCACATTAGTAAGAAGTAACTGACTAGCTTGAGTATAAATCTTTTCCATACCGTAAGAATCCAGTACTTCATTCATCTTCTGCCAGTCACCAGTTTTTACAGCGCCTCGCCCAGCACTAAGTACAGTATATAATGCTTTACTAACTGCAGAGTCTGTAATTGTATTAATCTGTGCCCACAAGTTATCCGTAGAGTCTGGATGCACATTAAGCATCATAGCTTTCATATCACTAAATACATTTCGCTGTTTGGTATCTTTACCTACGGCAGAGTTATAAGTACTGATCCAGTCAGAGCTAGCATCCAACGCAGCCACTTCTTCCCCGTACTTAGCTTCAGTCATAGTACGAGTAAGACTTCTATGCTGACGTACTAGAGATTCCTTATACTGGTTGAACAGCTTAGGATTAGGTTGAGGAGCTACATCCCACATAATACCTTTACGTACCATGAGAGAATTAACATTAGTATCTCTGAATAGTTTAACTCCCTTGTACTCTCCTTCTGCTTCCTTGTACTTCTGAATATTTTTCTTAGTGTAGATTCCTAGTTGTTTATCTGTGTATTGCGAACGTAAATCTGCAATCTTTCGCTGCAAGTCCTGTGCATCTTTAGCTACTACCATACCTGTGTCCTGCATACCAAACAGTCCCTGCTCTTTGATAACTACGAGAGCGTGGTGTGGATACAGTGCGGTATCTGCCGGGCCGGGATACATATTCTTAGGGTCAATAGTAGAGTTACCTCCAATCCGAGCAGCTAAAGAATTCTTATGCTGGACTATTTCATCCCCATTATACTGTACCATATCCTGCCAGAACTTAGCTAAGTTAGGATTCTTAATTGTTTTTACAGTATCTTTTAGTGTAGCAGCAAGTTCTCTTGCCATATCTAAAGCAGTCTCATAGTCTCCTGCAGGATCAGTAATCATAGAATCTAAAGACTTACGTATCTCTCCTCTCCAGATTCTAGCACTGCCATCTACAGGGCCAAATAAACTATTAATTACTCCAGATTTCTCAAGAGCTTCTAGTACATCTTCGTTAATATCCCCATAAGTAGCTATATTGTCTAGCCACTCTTTCATAGTCTGAGGTACGAACTGGTACTCCATACCGGATGGAGCTTGTCTAAGCACAGAATCTAGTACAGAGGCTTCCATTACTGCGCCTTCATCTGCTGCTAATTTAATTATCAGTGGGTCAAAAGCAGAACTAACTTCAGCAGCTTTACGATTCATTACTTTAGATACAATATTCCCTATGTACTGGAAGAATGCTCCACCAGTACCTACTTCCTGATTCGCAGAAGTAACAATTCCAGAAGTACGATCAGTAGGAGATATATTATCTGCTGCGTTGACTTGAGATTTAAAAGCTTCGGCAGGTAAAGTTTCAAAATCTTCTTTGAAGTATCCTGCCACTGCAGTATTAACTGATTCTCTCATTACATTAATACGTTGACGCGTAGCTTCAATTCCCCAGACTCTTGTACCATCTACCACAGCATCACGATCTGCACGGACTATAGCGTGACGAGGGACTCTTGGGTCTACTCCCTCTTGAAGTGAAAAGAAAGGTAAGTCTTTTTGATCGTCTAAAGCTCCTGCAGGTAAGCCACTCATACCCTTCTTAGGGTCATATAGTCTCTTAACTGCGGAACTCTTAAGTACAAATTCCTCTCCTACATCTAAGATTCTTGCAATCTGTCCAGTAGTAAGTATGCGAGCACCCTCTATTACTTCTCCTGCAGATTCTTCAATACTTACAAAAGAGAATCCTTTTGTAGACTCATCTATTACATGCTTACCTTTAGCTGTAATACCTGCAGCTTTATTTTTAGCTTCTAAAGCTGCATAAGAACTACGTCTTAGAGTCTCTGCTTGCTCTAATTTAGAGTGGATAATCAAGTCATCCAGACTCTGATACTGAGAGCGTACTTGTACCCCATCCCGGACAACATTCACGTTAAGCCCGAGAGCTTTTGCGGTAGTTAGGTCTGGCAGGTTGTAGAAATCTACTACAGTGTCTGCTTTAATATCCTTACGTAAGCCCGCGACGGCATACTTCGCACTCGCTTTTAAGTAATCTATCTTGGTGGCGTCGAACTTCTCACCGAGCTTAGTTACCTCACCTCTCCCATAGTGAATATTATCTTTAACTAGTTTAATTTCTGGACTAATATCAGCAGCAGTAGGAGTTACACCGTTAGGGAAAAGTTTCCCAGTCTGGAGATCAATAGCTTGTTTACCTTTTCGGAATAGTCCTGCTAGTGCTTTATTCCCTACCATAAATCTGAATAGCTCTGGATGCTCTTTACTAGCAGAAGCAGCGTCGAATAAATTAGGATTAGAAATCTGAGAGTAGGCATCTGCAAGTAACTCTTTAGGATCATTCATGTAATCCCAATGTCGTTGCTGATTTTTACTGAGACCTCCTCTAGATTCTAGTATCTTATTATATTCATCTATTCGTGCCCAGTCTTCTGGTCTAGACTTGCGAGATAGAGTCTGAGCAGATGTGAGTACTTTCTTCATAATAGGAGACTTGGCTGACAGTTGTGCAGCACTGTGATTAAGTACGAGGTGCCCTGCTTCATGACGAAGTGTCATCATGTTATTCCAAGCTACTGGATCATTTGCATCTAGTAGTTCCCGAATACGTGCAAAAGCTCTAACTCCACCAGCTTCATCCATGTTAAAGTGTCTAGTACTAGTAGCCGCTCCATATACTGTCTGCACTTCAGCATCAGCTGCTGCTTGGGTTATAGGCCTACCTGCAGATTCCGCAAGGTGCATTCTCCAAGCAGCAGCTTCGTAATCGAACATAGCTTCTACTTGGGGAGTAGGAACATCAAATAGAATATCAGTAAGGTACATAGGTTTATACTGCTCAACTCCACTTAGAAGTTCTATAGGGTCAGCTTTACCTTCATCTATGAGTTTGAGTAGGTTATCTGCAATACGAGTATCTCCACCAGCTACATCTTTCAGTGCCAGTTTGAGCTGTAGTTCAGAATTATTGGCTTTTGTATTCCAATCAGCTTGCTCTCCTTTTGGTAAGGCACCAAATTCAGGAGAAGTCCTAATATTCTTGGCTTGTACGTAAGATTGGGCTACTGACGTGGCACGGTGGCCCGCAGAAATTTTATTATTAGTTCCTTCCTGCATTACTTTAATTGTGCCAATACCTTGCGACTTAGCGTAGTTAGAAAATTCTCCCTTTAATTTACCTACGTTACCTACAGCTTCAAAGATACCGCCGAGTGCTGTACCGAAGAAAAGTCCAGTAGCAGCAAGTCCTAGATTTGCTTGTATTGCATCAAAGTAATCTAAGTCCTCGCCGTTTAGACTAGAACTCTGATTCATTGTAAGTAATACGGCACCTTCAAAAGCTGCTGCTTCTAGTGCTTGTTGGTGAAATCCTGCAGCAATAGTCCGTAGTTTGTTTTGCTGTACTGCTGCGTAGGCATCCATACCTTTAGTTGCAATCTCCTCCCGTACTGCTGTAAGCCTAGTATCAGGTACGAGCGCCCTTCGGAATCCTGTACTTAAGCGAGCAGTAGAAGTGGAAGCAGCAATAGCTTTCTGTCCTGCACGTAAGGCACGTATGCCCCCAAGTCCGGGAATAAAGGAACCGGCAATAAATCCTACTGCATCAATACCAGTCTGATTTTCTTTATAGTAATTTGCAGTATCAGTAGCTCCCATACCTCGAAGCGTATCACCGACATCTGCACTTTCAGCTTCTCCGCCTAGAACATTTACAAGTGCTACACCTGTATTGTATATACCAAGACCTGCACTCAGGGCAGCTGCACTTATTCCATGCGTAAGAAAATCTCCTACTCCTTCGGAGAAAGATTTATCTTGATCTTGGAAATAGGAAGAACTGTATTCAAAATTTGGATTTACTAATGTGTTTGCCATAGTGGGAATCTCTTATTTTACGGTAGTAAATATTGACCAGTACGAGAAGTTGAGAATGCCTCATTTAGCCTTGTAAGCCTTGCCCGCTCCAATTGTAATTTTCTCAACCAGTGTGCAGGATTTGTAGCATCACCAGCTAACTCAGTTCCTGCCCCTAAAGCGGGAGTATTAACACGCTGCAATCCAAATCCAGTTACAGTATTAGTGGCTTTGAGTTGATACTGAGACATAGCAGCTAAGCCTTTAGCAGCAGTTTCTAAATCTACTGTAGAGTCTGCGCCTACTTTTCGTATTGCATCTGTAGCGAAATCTCCAAATGTAGTACTATTGATATTTAGCGTTTTCATAATATCTACAGCAGCAGCAGGTAAAGGAATTGTAGTGTCCCAAGATTCATAATCTACCTTACTTGGATTTACAATATCAATTACATTCGTAGCTTTACTAAGCAAATTATCAATGTCACTCCTAGAATCTTGATATATACTAGCCATAGTAACTCGGATTTGTGTATCCTTGGCCTCATCTGTAAGTCTAGAATTCATAAGTATAGGACGCACATTGTTAGCTACGATTGCTTGTAGTTCTGGAGATATCCAAGTCTGTCCTTCAATAGCTACAGCAGTTTGGAATGCCTTATACGGGTCAGTAGAGTTAAAAGTCTGAGCTGCTCCTAATGCACCGTATGTCATGTACTGCTGCATCGCATAGGCTCTTTCAGGAGCCACAGTCTTATTTCGTAGGGCCATATCAAATTCTTCGATATTTGCGTAATTAGTACCGAATATACCATTAGCTTCTAGCAGTCTGGCATTCATAGACTCTCTAGCAGCTTCATTATTTTTAGCAAGCCTTAGCGCATAGCCTATTTGCTCTTGGGATACCCGCAATTGCTCTGTCTGAATAATAGAATTAACAGCGCGCTGAGATAGATCTCCACGTTGGAGTTCTGCAGCAAGCTGTCCTCTAATGTTCTGCATACTGGTATTAGTGAACCCTAGTTGAGTCTGCCAGTTCTGCAACATAGCATCATTCATACCTTTCTCAGCATTCAAAACACTGACTTGGTTCTGTAGTTCCATACGAGTAAAGTACAACCCACGATTAACTGCTTGCTTAGCTTCTGCTCTCTGCTTCAGAGTATCTACTTCTGCTTGCCAAGTAGCACTGTGCATACGTTGAGCTGCGTTGATAGCATCAATTTTTGCTACCTGTGTGGGAATTTGATCTTTGGCTTGCTTACCCGTATAAGTAGCTTTAATAGTCTCAATAGGATTCTTAACAAAATCTAACATACCAAGAGCTTCTGTCTCTTGTACTATATTTAGATTCGCAAGTAGTCCCTCCAACTCCTGATCCCCTGCGTCCCGTAAGGTAGCAAGTCTGGTAGCGGTAGCTTCGGAAGTTTGATAAATCAAATCTTGAGCATCTAGTACATTGTCAAACTCCGCATAAGATATATTTGCGTCTGCTGCTGCTACCTTTTCAGCTAAAGCACCCTGCTCCTCTATATTTGTACCAATAGAAGTAGCTACCTCTTGGGCAGCTGCCGCACTAGTAAGTTCTGCAGTATTTAAAGTATCAAGAGTACTAAAGAGAATATCACTTCTCTCCTCTGACATCTTACGTACTCTGGCAGCATCTGCTAATGCGGCTTGTAGTTCTTCTAAGCCATTAAATTCTTCTGCCATGGTAGTTACTTGCCTCCTGTGAACGCTTCGTAAGCTTTAGAAATTCCGCCTACCAGAGAGTCTCTGTTTCGAGAAGTGCCAGTACCTGTAGTAGCCACATCTTCTTTGGTGCTAGCGGTAGTAGTTTCCGTACCAGTACGAGTCTGCTCTTCTTCTACGTCTGTAACTACTCGCTGCTCCAATCCAGTTTGGATTGCTGCAATTAGATTCTGCACTGCGCTTTGTTGGAGTGACGCAAAGTCATTAATAGCTTTCTGCTCTACTTCCGCACCGGCTTTACCGGCTTCTGCGACTAGATTATCCTGTAGCAAAGCAGTGGTAGTATCATTATATCCGCCAGATACGGTTCTAGCAGTATTAATTCCGGGCAATCCGCGATTCAATACATTACTAATTGCTGAATCTACTGAGCCTCGGGCGGAAGTCTTTGCTGCTGCAATAGGGTCTACCATATAAGTTTGCAATAATTTACCAATTTCTGAAAGTGCGGCATCTTCTCTACCGCCGCCTCGCGTAGTAGTAGAAGAACTTTGGTTTAATGCAGACTCTAAAAGAGTAGCAAGCTGATCAAGTTCACTGGTAGCGGTGCTAGTACCTGATTCTGTACTTGTACTCTTACTTCCAAATAGCGTATCGAATAGGCCCATTTTTAATTACCTCGTTGCATAGTGTTTAAGCGGTCTGTTAGTCTGGAGTACCGAGCATCAATATCTGCGCGGATACGCTCTTGTGCAGCTACTACAGAGTTATTAAGCAAGTCTTGTTGTTTTTGTTGGTACTGCAGCAAATTAACTCCTTGCTCCAATACTGGAATTCTGCTTAGAGCTTCCTCAATGGAGTTGAGTTTTCCATACATAGCCGTACTAGCTGCACCCCAAAACAAAGTACCCATTACGATAATTGCTTTAAACTGCCCGTTAGTAACTTGTCGTGCAGTCTCTAAGTCAGAGATACGATCTTCTAAACTAGGCTTTATTGTAGGTTCCATCTCTATCTCCACAGTTATACTCCGCAGTCTATTCAACAAGTTCAAAGTGTGCGAGATCATCGAAAGTCTGATCAAGTCTATCTAAGTCTGAATCCCAATCTCCGCCCCAACGTAGTTCTACTCCCACTAACTTAGCTGCTATCTTAACTGCTTGTGCCATCATACAATATTCTTCAAGTATGAAAGCTCTAGCTCTGGTAGGAGTACGTCCAGTAGCTTCTGTAATTCTTTTGATTACTATAGCATCTTCTGTGAGAGATTTATATCGGGGATGATACGGATAAATATCTACAGCGAGAGAAGGCAATGTATTATGTTTGGAGTGCGGATATCTTACTTTAGATACACCAGAGGAAAAAGCTACATCTTGAGCTTCTTTACTACGAGTCCCACACACTACAGAGAAATCGTAAAATTCAATAGCTTTATTCATTACTAGTTGCAATCGTGCATCTGCTGTAGCTAATTTGGATTTAGAATTCTCACTAAATGCTGGCATTAGCTTCTACCTCTGCTTGGCGTCTTGCTGCTTCTACGGCTGCATTATCTGCCGCTTCTTGTGCTTCCCGAGCTAACTCCAATTTAACGAAGTCTATAAAATTAAATATATCAGAGTCTCTGTAAGTACCTTGAGGTTTCTTTGGACTCCAACTCGGATTAGCGGATAGTAATGCGGTGTAAGCTGCTCCAGTAAAGTAGTGATTTTGCGCAGAGCCTTCATCAACTACAAGTAATCCAGTAGTAGGATTTATATATCCTGTACCTACTAATACTTCTACACTCTGTCCGGGAGTATGAGATAATCGTAAAACATACTGCGTAACTGTACGTTCTTGTACAGCTGGTTTAGTAATCTGTCTTGAGACTACAAGATCTTTATTAAAGCTTGTGGTTATTTTACTGTCAAGTGGGGAAGTCATACATATACCTCTTTATAGTTAAACGTGGAATGAGTAAGTGTAAGTACCTAAAGCAGCATATGGACTAGTCTGCTCATTTACAGTAAGCCTACCAGTAGCTTCCCAAGGTTTTGTTATGTATCCAGAAGTAATAGCTAAACCAGCAGAAGCTGTTACAACAGATCCAACTACTGATGCGGCAGACACTGTAGTTACTGAGGATATAGACCCAACTGCTGCTATGCTACCTAGTACTCCGGTAATGCTACCTGCTAATGATAAGTTAGTTCCCGAAAAAGTAGTAGCGTACACGGAACTAGAAGATACATCTGCAGTCACTACATTACTGGAATTAATTGCAGCTAATGCTCTTACGGCGCCTGTGCGAATGTCTGCTACAGTAGTACCACTGACTGTAACATTACTACCGTTAATACTTCCAGAACTGTGTTCCCCCAAGAGATATTTATTCCCTGACATATCCATAATTAAAGAGGATTCCCAGACTCCGGTAACTTTACTATTGTACCCAATAGATAGTCCATTAACTAAATCCATAGAGATACCAAATCGTAAATCGCCACTATATCCAGAACCTAGTCCAGCGGGCTGTGCATCCTTATGCCCTATAAATATAGCGCCAGATAACCATTCGATTCTAAAGTCAGAAGTACTTCCGCTAAATATATAACTAGGATCAGCTTGTATCTTCTTAAGTAACGCAAGCATAGAAGCCAATACTGGACTCTGCTGTGCCATACGTAACTGTAGAGTCTGCAAATCTATTGGAGTTTTCGGAATACTACCAATCTCTAAGTTATTTAAATTAGTAGGTACTGTCGTTTCCAATGTCATCTTGGGCCTCGCTGTACCAAAGTTACAAAGGCTGCAGAAATATCAAACTGTCCAGATAGTCGGAGTCTGTGAGAATCTCCAGTGACTTCTTGTACATACTGTCCGGAGTTAGCAGGATACTCAGTAAACGCTATTTCTGTACCGTAGATTGTATTATCTATAAAAGGCAAGTCATGCAGTGTGGAACTTATTCCATCTGCGGCATCTATCGCAAACTCTACTTCTGTAACTGTACAAGTAGAACTGGATGTTAAAGCAAAATCGCTCCAGATTAACTCCCCAGTCATAGCAGTAATAGGAATACTTAATCCAGTTTTGTCGTTGAAACTTAGGTACACAACTCTCAAATGGCCAGAAGTAGTCCAGATTCCTAAGTCCCCTGGAGACGCAAATAATACACTACTTACATTTATACTAGCAAATGATTGAAAGTCGAATATGTCGTAATGATCCATTGCTATAAGACCCCAACCTTTCAACAGTAAATCCCAAACTAGTATATGAGAATAGGAAGTTCCAGCATCTGATGTTTTATAACTAACACATAAGTACCGCTCCGCTACTAATACAATATTAGGTAAAGTAAATGCTACAACTCCTTTAGTAAAAGTACCGTCATGGTCACTAGTTACAAATCTACATGCAGCTAGAAAATTACTAATCTCTGGAAGTATATTAGTAGCTCTATCTATCGTAACTTCCTGAAGTCCTGCATCTGCAAATACAAAATGAGAAGGAGTAGTAATACCTTTCCCTACAAATTGATTTACTAGTGACAATCCAGAGCTACCGGGGATTTCTTCAAATATCCAAGGGTTTAATGAATTACCAGAGTATCTAGCAGACACTGCGTTTACTGTACCGTAAATAATAAATCCAGAAGGTATTTGTACGCATTTGGTAATTAACCCACGCAAAGCTTGAGGCACTGAACTACCAGCTCCTGTGCTTACGCTGGAAACTGTAGGTCTAAAATCTAAAGGAGTACCTGGAGCACTCCAGTATACAGTAGAACTATCCCAAGCTATCAGATAATCTAACCCAGCACAGACCCCTGACATAGAAGTCATGGTGATACCTTGTACTGTAGCCACAGTTATAGCGGTAAATCCAGTATCAAAAGTAAATAACCCGAAGTTAGGTTTAAAAGTGTAACTAACTCCGTTTATGAAAGTAGTAGTTGGGTAAGTTGACGTGTTAGTATCAGAAGCAGTACTTACAGTATCCCAAACAGCTGACCCAGAATCGAATACATAATGCCCAACATTGGGAGTTCCTGCGCAATAGTACAAGCCCTCTCTCCCTGAGACATCAGAAACTAGGAGTAGTTTAGTAAAAGAGAAAGTAGGCACAGCAGGTAAAGATTCAGTAGAGAATACACTATACCCTAAACTTTTTATACCATAACCAGAAACAATAGCATTCTCTAACCAAATTAACTTAGGTTGTTCTGGTTCAGTACCACCTTGTCCAAAAATAATTGTACCCCGATCAACGTCAGGGTATAAAACTGGAGTAGGATTATTTAGAGATAGTTGAATCTTGCGTTGTTCCATAATTACCTCAATGTTACCACATTCAATTCCTTACCAGACCAGAATGGAGATTCTCCGCACATACGTACAGACTTATAGTACGTGTTTACTCTTATTCTGCGAGCAGGCCATAATGCTGGATTACTGCGTGCTATAAGTGCAAGAAGATTCCGTTTAAATCTCTCATCTGCAAATCTACGATCTGCTTCTGTCTTGCCTATATGATAGTCAAAATCATGTACCATACAAGCATAACCGATGTACAGACCCCAACAAGTATCTGGAATTAAATCTATCTTAGCATTAGCAGCGCCGCATCCATTACAGATAGTAGCAAGATATATTACATCGCACTCCAACATACGAGGGTCTGCTTCCAGAACTCCTGTGCGTATTAAATTCAATGTATGCTCTAATGCTTTAATCTTTGGAGTACTCATACTAGTATCCTTGGAGTTCTATTGCTTTATCTAATAACCAAATATCATTACCTTGATATACAAAATGAGCTTCAACTTCCCACTCTGGTGAGCTTGCATGATGCACTACAAAGTTTAAATTATCTTCTAGCTTTATACAGTTAGTACTAGAAATAGCTGTTACTGTACCTAAGTAAATAAGTTTCCAAAGATTATTTCCTGTATACTCTAAATACGCTTCCTGCCCTTCCCAAAATGGAATAAATAAATCATTCTCTTTTGTAATCTGGGAAACACAAGAAGGGTATACAGGCTTAGGTAATAGTGCCACATCATCTAAAGTAACTACAGCTCTACAGTTTACTTGGAATGCGTACATTAAATCTGTGTAAGAGTTACTATGCCCAATAAAATGTACGTGACCTAATTCGTGAGTTAGGCTGTGACTGGCACATCTATCCCAACCATTCATAGAATTCCCATTCATAACTACTTCAGCAAATGCGAGAGTACCACTATCTATATAAATCCATTTTCGTGCGTAAGCTCCTGTACCTGCATCATTAGTAACAGCTATTACCTCAGCAGCAGTATCTACTCGTACTTCTATTTGTCCTCCTGTATGCACAGTAGTACCTTCCCGGTATTCCATACTATAGCGCACGTAAGATAACCAAGGGTGTATCGCGAATTTTACTGCGCGAACACTCTCAAGATTTGTATCTTCAATTGCTATATATACAGGGTAAGTCTGTGCTTGGATTTGGTAAGAAGTCAGGAATACTAGGACTGCTGCTAAGGTTTTCATAACTAGTTCTCAGATACAGGTGCCGCAAGAGTAGAGTTAATTTCTTTTTCTACTTTAGCTTTAGCTCCTTAAGTTTCCAGAGTGTAGCCACGAATAACCCACGCGATACTCATAGTAGCATTGGTGTCCGGGTCTACAGTAAGTTTGAGGTTCGTGCCGTCAGTAGTTCTGTTGACGAGAGTAAAGCTCTGAGTTTCAGCTGCAAGAGCAGTAGTAAGTGCCACATAGCGATCAGTATCACTACCGTCCCCCACTATAATATCATGCGGAGTAGCACCAGAAACCGTACCGACTATGGATTCGATGTACGCGTTTGCTGGAAGTATGGACTGGTTCAGGCCTCCAATGTATTGAAGTTCATGAGTACCATTCCAAGTGTTAGTCCAGCGAATCTCGAACTCCTTCACCATCCGAGTTGGTGTCGCACCAGCAACTGGAAGCATGGCGTGTACTTTATTAGCTGCGCCTTTCCACTGCAGGGAAGCGTCTATGCCTTCAGGGGGGAGGTGGACTGTGGCGCCGAGTTTTGCGATAATTATGTCCTTGATGTAAAAAACCTCTGTTCCTGACGGGTCTTGAAAAACAGTGCTATTATCATCGTAAGCATAGAACCTTAAGTCAGATGCGGAGCCTCCTGATTCAAACTCTGCCGAAAAAGCGGCAACAGAACCTGTTGTGTTGCCAATCCCGGCAGATGTTCCGCCACTATTATAGTTAAATCCTACGCCGTTAATATAGGCCTGCCCTGACGGTATGTAATAAAGAAAATAGACCCTGTATAGTGTATTTGCCGCAAGAATACTAGCTAGCCTAGCAAAGTGCGAGTCAAGAGTTGCGTCAACAGTAAATCGTAGCCAGTCGTTCTCTGCTCCTATCCCGTCTATGTTTCCTGCTACAGCCCCTGCATTGCCGGTGAATCCACCTGCTGTAGCACTAAAATCACTCTCATACACCGGCACATTACTCCCATACTGCCAAGCAGCAGGAAGCCCGTTTGTGTACCAGTCTAGTATCTGGGAGTCTGTGGGGGCGAAGTTGATATCTGCAACCTCGCTAACGATTCCACCTGTTATAGCCGAGCTTGTTCCAAGCTCGTACTGGCTGGCAGAGTTCGATATTGAATTTGATTTTCTTATCGATACGTTGTCGATGTTGTAGGTAGCGGCATCTGGTATTCCCATCGATTGCAGCACTATCAGATTGCCGGTATTGATGACCGTGAAGGTCAGGGCATAGGAGCCATCGCCAGATATTACACTTGTGCCGACGAGAGTCGCGCCTCCGCCAAGTTCCGCTGCTGCATAAATAGTCAAACTGCCTGCAGAGTAGCCGGTAATATCAAAGGTAAGCGTGTAGGTATAACCGGCAACAAAGCCAACACTTTGATCAAGGCTTGAGCCGTGTAGCGCCGCAGTTGCAGTGGCAACACCGGCCGCAATCGTCCACCCTGCTCCCTTTGTCCAATCGGTGTCAGTTGCAAAGCTACCATTAGTGACGAGTTCAGTGTCATCGTGCGCCGCAATTGTAACAGCCGACCCCAAGATAACACCGTTTACATAAAACGATGCTGAGCCAGCCGAGGAGGTAGTTTCTCTGACGACTTTAGGAGAAATGTTTATAGAGACGTTCGTGCCTTCAGCAAGAGCAACTGTAGAGTCAAAATGTAATCCGTTCAGCGTCAGTCGAATAACACCCGTTGTTCTCAGTATCAGAATATAGCCAGTTGTACCGTCATGCTTCTTAGAGAGAACTATATCGGATGGAGGTCTTGTTGTTTCTAAAATGTAAGTTCGCGCCTTCAGAAAATCATTCACGCCATCATCAACCTCAACCCCATCCGCAACCACAATACCCGTCCCCGCTCCTGCGGTCATAGCGATGCCTTGAGAGAACGCTTTAGGGTTTATCCTTGCGTTCATGGAACTACCAGCAACGATCAGTTCCCCGCCAAGTGCCAGATCGCCACCTATTTCCAAGTCCTCGTCAATATCCAAGGAACCTTCTATCAGACCTGTATCTCCAGATTGTATTGCCTCAAACTCTGAAGTACTGGGAAGCCAGCCAACTATTTCTTTATCTGCCATGATTAGGCTCCTATACGAATACAGTGAATACAGAGTCAGCTAAGTCAGTGTAGGTATCTGCTGTGACTACCTTACCGCCTAGCGCTGGAGTGAAAACATTTGGCACTTGCTGGAGTACAGAGGCCAAGTCAGTGTATGGCGCATACAGCAGATTGGGAGGTATACCTCCACCACCGCCTGCACCACCGCCATGTCGCCTTCTGAGTCTTTCCGCACCCATAGTATCACCTTAATCTTTAGTTACAGAAGCTCGCAGTGTGATACGCTCACCACTTACCGGAGTGTACGCTTCTCGCATTACTAGCATCGCGTACAACTGCCCAGTGTGGATAGCACCGTAGGGAGGCAGCTGGAATACGCGGGTACTCTCAGGAATCATACAGATTGCGTTACCAGAAGCACCAGCAGCAGGATTACCAACTACCCAATCTACTGCACGGAAGGGAAATACCCCTACCAATGAGTCTTCCATGAAAGTGTTAGTCTGCGTGAATCCGCTGTTATCAGAAATCAGTACTGGTACAGAGTTGAATACCCAAACCTCCCCAGTCATTTTGGTAGTAGCATTTGCAGATGACACCAGCATGAGCCAGTCAATACTACCTGATTGTGTTTCAGAGTTTCGACGAGCAGCACTAGCATCTACCAGTGCAGGACTCAATTCTGCCCAAGGTTCCCCTAACACAAAACAAGAATTAGTAGTAACAGCGGCTAGTACGTCGCCTGCAGAGTACGCTGTGGTATTACTTGGACGAACCAAAGTAGATTTAAAAATGTTAGTACGAAACGAAATTGCATCTTTCACTTTGGTATCCTCAATTATTGCCTATACAGGCGGAATGCAGATAAAAAGAAGGGAGTCCTAAGACTCCCCAAAGTACATCGCATGAAACTTATACGCCGAAATTTGTCCAATCACCGTCAGCAAAGCATACGTAAGTTCTGGTAGCAGTGGTTGCAAGCAAAGTAGCATCAGCAGCATCCGTAGTACCAGTGTTACACTTCTCTCCGACTGCTGGCCAAATTTTCAAGTTTTGTGCACCGGCATTACGAATCCGAAGTACATTACCTAAATACGCGTTAGGAAGTGTAACTCCATCAGAGGCAGTAGCAGTAGTAGATACTACAGTATACACTGCCGTAATAGGAGTACCCCCGGCTTGAGTCTGAGTAGTACCTGCAGTAAGTCCAGTAGCTACAGCTATAACCGTAGGACGTAGGAACTCTACAGGCTCCAAGAATTTCTGAGGATCAACTACAGCATTAGTCTTTACAGTAGACATATTTCTAACTCCAATTAAATTTGTACAAGTAAGTTTTCTGCTCTAAGTCTACGAATAAACCCGTTAAAAAAGTCTGCGTATATAGATGCAGAACTTTTATCACCAGCTTTTAAGTATACATAAGCAGATGCACCATCAATTATATCTTGTTCATAGTTAGCCGTAATCCAAGTAGTCTTTGCAGTAGTACTCAAATCAGGATTCTGATACCAACTCCAGCCAAGGCGATCAATACTAATCTCGCTAAATAGCTTTACGTTAGCTCCTTCTACCCAATAGTGATACGGAATTAAATTACCATCATACTGCAAACTTGAACTAGGTAATACAGGATCAAAGTACTTACCTAAAGAAACGCCAGTACTAGCGTCTAACAACTCAATAGACTCAAACTTGCGGAACCTTGTAGGTAATTCTTCAACTACAGCAATTGCAGGAGAGCCTGGAACTACGTTATCATCAGAAGTTAAATCCCGTTGATAGTAATCAGACTGGTGCGCTTTCAAGATAACTGACTTTACCGCACGCTCAATAAGAGCAGATTGGTGAGGCTTACCAGTTTCAGAAATAACAGCAGCAGTCAACGCAGCAATATCCATACTAAACTCCCAGTAAATTTAAAAAGAGGAGGCAGCTATGCTACGAATAGACTTACAAGACTGCCTCCTCAGACCTCCTAGCAGGAGTAGTACTGCTTACGCGGCTGCGCGCAGATTATAGATAATACCACAAGCTTGCGGATTAGTTAGCTCCAAAGTAAGTTCAGAAGTCAGAACTCCACCAGTAGCATCTTTACCTGTACCTGTGTGCATTTCTTGGTGCATAGTATCTCGACCAGTCAAGTACGCAAAATCGAAACTAGACAAGTCTAAGCATACTGCCATACGCTTCCAATCTTCATTAGTATTAAAGATTGGATGTTCGATCATGTTGAAAGTACCGCGAGAAGTTTTAAATTGCTTAAATTGCAATCCAAAACCAGTCTGACCATCCATAATCTGGTAAGTACCAGACAGTCTACCAATGTTATTGATAACTTGGAGAGCGCCACCGCCTACGAACAGAGTACGAACATTACCATTCATTGCGTCAGTAACAGTATCAAAGCAAGGATTCAAATAAGTCTCAAGCTGATCGTAAGTAGTAGTAGAAGCAGCTTCATACAACTGGGAAGGTGCGTACTGCTGAATCAGAGATTCAACTCCATCCATAGTAGAGAGAGGACGACCATTATAAGTAGTAAGTCCTTTCTTGCCAAAGAAGGCAGTCTTTTCAATAGCCTGTGCGTGGAATGCTGCACAGTCTCCTTTGTTCTCAGATACTGAGTTATACCCAGCTTCCATTTGCACCGCACCCAAAGTACCAGTAATATCCCAAGCATCCCGGAAGATTTGGGTATAATTCATATTACGTACAGGAGCAACTGCACGAGTCTGCGGAGCATTAGAGCCTTGCTCAAACGCACTACCAGTTTGTACAAGTACTGTATCATCCGGAATTGCAGCAGCAGTAGAGCCTTGGAAACCGCGCTGTACTACAATATGCGTATCATCTACAATACTGGTAACTAGCATGTACTCAGCTAACGCAGTGTGAACTGCAGCAGTACCTGCGTAAGCTTTTTGGTATCGTAGAATAGAGCCTGGAACTAGCTCTGAGGAATCTGTTACAACAAGAGTGGTAGCTCCGATTGCTTGGATACCGTCAACAGTGCAAGATGGGTAAATCATGCGCTTAGACCAGTAACCATGTTCAATAGCTACAGCAGTCTTTTTCTTGGCATACCCGGAAAGGGCAAATAGCGGAGCGCCGCCATTAGGCATTAGTCGTGTAATACCAGCAGCGTAACTACGACGCTCTAATCCTGTTGGTACATTGTCAGTCGAATAGAACTGCATTTATATCTCCTTGGTAGTACTCTACCGTTGCTTACTAAAAAGAGAATAGGAGTACTACTCTCGGAAAATTACTAACTATTAAAACATACCTTCAAAAAACTTACCTAGTGAAGATGTCTCAGATTCATCAGTAGGAGCCTCAGCTGGCTTAGCCATATCCGCAAAATAACTTACTGTTAAGTCTGCCAGCTCTTTTGCACTTAAATCTGGTTTAACTGTCAAGAAGTGTGACTGAATTGCAGATACCATAGGCTTATACATCGGATTACTAAGCATCTGGTTAAGTGCTGCTACCTCAGAGGAAGATTGTGCAAGTATTAAAGACTGGTTAATTTTCTGAGATACTTGAGCATCTGAGAGTTCTAAGCTTTTCTTACCTACTTGAGAAGCCGTAGCACCAGCTTGTGCATACACCTGTCTGCCTATGTTATTAATTACTTCTAACATTGCAGATACTCCATCCTCTCCACCTGCACTCATAGCCGCACGCTGTTCAGCAGTAATACCAGAAGTAAAATCTAACTTACCTGCTGTTTTCAGGTAATCTGCACTAGTAGCATCAAGTACAGTAGGAGTAGGCTTTGGTGCATCTTGGTCTACTGGCTTAGGCTTATTATTGAAGAATTCAGCATATTTATCAAGGGAGGACGATCCCTGTACTGGAGGTGTAGGTGGAGAATTAGGATCAGCTTGTGAAGAACTATGCATACCGGGTATTACTTTGGAAGCTGTAGGAGTAGGAACTTGATGCCCTCCACCAGACATTGGAGCAGCAGCCGCCGCGTTATTTGTAAAATTGAAATTTCCTGGAACTCCTGCAAAAGTTACTGGAGTATTAGCTACAATTGCTCCAAGTCCAGAAAGGCGAGATAGTTTGTTACGATTAAGGTATTTCATAATTACACTCCAAATAAAATTAAAGTTGTGCTAGAAGGTACTATTACAATAAGGATACTATATCCTCAATGTTCATATCAACATCGCTCTCCGTACCAGATAAGAGTTCTGCCTGTGGATCATACTGCTTACCGTGGATTCTTTCATTAAGTTCTGCATCCAGTACTGCGGTATTAGCATCTATAATCCACTGAATCTGTACTTCTGCTCCTCGCAAACTCATATACTGTGCTTTATATAAGTCTGGCTCTACTGCAATAGGGTCAAGGTTAAGTCTATCTTGCTGCAATAGACTAATAAACTCTCGAAAGAAATTTATTTGAGGCTCTGTAAACTTTGGGAAGTCTATATCAGTTAAATTTATTCTAGTATTAGGTGTAGTAGTCATACTAATCTCGTCAATTCTCTCGCGGAGCCGCTCCAGTATACTCTTGCTCTCATACTGTCAACCCGCTACGCTTCGCTTCGGGGTTTCCCTACGGTGACAGTATTCGGGCTACGAGTTTCCTGTCGCTGTCCTCTCGAAAATCAACTCGGGGAGTATTCAGTAGTAGTCTAAAGAATACTGTATCCGAGTCATAGTGAAAGTTACACAACTGGCATCTGTGGAGTAGGTGCTGGAGTTGCAGTTGGTGTACCGGCAGCGGGGGCTACTGGTTGTGGTGGATTCTCATATAGCTTGAGCTTGGCACCGCGAGCAGATAAACCATCTACTATCATACGTACTATATCATACTTAGGAGGAACTCCGGGAGTAGATTGCTGAATCGTAGCTAGAATTTGAGCAGCTTCTAGTAATGCCGGAATTCCCATTATCTTATCTTTGGAGAGTAAGCCGTCTGCAAGTTTAAAATCTAGTATTGCTTCTCGCAAATCTGCTGGGTTAATCTCTACTGCATCCTTAGTATTAGGATCGAGTAGTGTACCTACACTCTGGTATTGCAGTATATTGATTTTAATTATAGTTTTCATAGGTACAAAAGCTTGTGCTTCTAGCAGAATTGCCATTACCTGTTGCGTAGCATCTGCATTCTCCATTACATCATTGTACTCTTGGAGAGTCCTGTTACCTTTAGTAAACTGCCCACGCTGCGATTTGTTAATATGTGCGGCATCACTAGCCCAGCTAGATACCGCTCCAATATCTTGGTATAGCATCTGGCCGTTACGATCATCATACGGTACTGGAAAGTAGGCTCCTCTTATATCTGTTCCGTAAGCGGAAGGCCTCACAGGTATCTTGGCAGTAGGATGTGGGGAATTAATATGCTTCTCAGCAATACGAGAAGGGTCATATAGTCCACGATCGCTTAGAGCACGAGCTAAGCTTGCCAGTCTAGCCCGGAACATAGAGCCAGTTAAGTTCTGGAATGGAAGTAGGTTATCCCCCACTCCTTTAGTTTGTAATCCGAGAGAATCTTCAATAGGTTGTGCAAATACAGTAGGCAAGTAATTATGCGCGTTGGACTTACGTTCTGCGAAGATTATATTACCATTTACTTCTACGAACTTCCAAATCTGCACCATATTCGCATCAGGTACTGTGGTCATTCCAAACATAGAAGGTATAATTCTGCGGAAGTAAGTAATCCATTCGTACTTACGAGTACGGTCATTGCTCATAGGCGCGGTGTTACCAGTGAAAAAAGTAACCCAATCAGTACCTACTGTTTTAAGTTTATTCTGGCGAATAGCTGGCTCATAATACCAGTTCCTATATGGGCCTGAACTCCCTTGCTGCCACATTAGGTGCTCATTCATAATGTAACCACCATTAGCTTTCAAGTCTGCTACCCGCTGGTGGCACTGAGAAAGAGTAATACGCTCTACATTAATAGAGAAGTCTCCAGTTGTATGTACGTCTGCAGGTACTACACTAGAATCAAATGCAGTATTGTACATATCTAAGCATCGTATCTCATTACCAGAACGGAAAGCCTCAGTTACAGAAGCTTGAGTAAAGGAGATATTCGTATCCGTAGCCATGTTAAAAGTGCGTCGTACTTTCCAATCTACTTCTACTGCACACACGTTGTATTTTAAACCATTCTTAAGCCACAGACCAAGTTGACGAGTCCACCCAGTACTACGAGAGTTCTCCTCGATAATTGCTTCCATCTGCGCTGCTGCTTCTGTACGCTCCGTGCCTTCTCCTACTACGCCGAAAATAGGATTCCCACTTAAGAAAGTACCTACGAGGTACGCGTGGGCTGCATCTATATTAGGTTGGAGAATTGGTAGTTCCATTTCCTTATAAAGAGTTGTAATGATTTTTCTAGCATCACTCTGTTTAAGGTGCTCTGCGCTTTCCATGTAATACGCTAAGTCTAGGAACATATAACTAGTGCGCAATTCGTTCATTGGGCAGGAATTCCAGTCTGCACCTAGCTGCCACTTAAGATTATTTTGTACTTCCCTTGCGAGTGTAGTACTAACTGGGAGAGTTGTACTTAATCGAGAAGCAGCCGGATCACTCTGATTTGTTCCCGTACCGGGAGTATTAGGTACTACACCTACTCTTGCTGTAACTGAATTTATTGCCATTGAAGTAACTCCGAGTATTTAGTAAACTGGAAACTTAAAATAGATTTAAAAGGGTATATTCTCTACTTCTAGTTCTTCTTCCCACTGATCTGGTTCTAATGATAGTACGTCTGGAAGTACCATTTCCATAGCATACAGCCCAACTGTTTCTTCTGCATAGGCTATGTTATCTATAATATCATCCGTGTTGTTGCTTTTGAGTGGGTCGTAGACTTGAATCTGAGAGTATACACGAGAGAAGCAAGAAGGGTGGACTATAGTAGTACCAGCCATCAGTGCTTTAAACATATTTATAATTCGGGAAGGCTTAGTGCGTCCTTTTGGAGATACTGGTCGGAAGAACACACCTTGGAGTTGTCGGTCTTGTGCCTCTTTCTCAAACCATTGCAGTAGCGTACCTTGGTAAGCTCCAATTTCTGAACAGATTAGAGGTATGCCTTTTACTACTGCGTAGTCCACACACCACTTAACTAACATTGGAGCAGTAACCTGCTTAATGTGGATTTCCTGTAGCACCGGTAAGCCGCCGCTGTATACCCAATACTCTCCAACTACTTGTGCATCTGACTTCTTCTGCCCCAAGGATGGATCAATTATCAGAAATTTGCCTACAGGAGATTCTAGTGCTACGTCAATATTAAACTCTGGGACTTTAGATAGGTCAAAGTTGTTACCTCCGCCACACTCTGGATCATTCTGCACTTCTGCGAAGAATATATCTGCTTGTCCCATACTAGAGTCGTTTTCGAACTCTGAGAGTAATTGGTCTAGTGGTTGTACTTCTTCCCATAAGGCTCCACCGTCTGCAAGGATACCACCTACTATCCAACTAATCCAACTAGGATTCTTTTGTAGATTTCGCAGAATACAAGTATAGATTTCCTTAGAGGTATTCTGAATCCGAATATCCCTATACATGTTCCCTACATAAAGGAAGGTACAGTTCTTAGGATTCTTAGATTTCATCAGAGTACCAACAAACCACTGTAGTAACTTCTTAGCAGAACTCTCAGACTCTGATTCCTTTTGAGTTTGCATGTCATCTGTGATTATAAAATCCGGTCTAGCATTCTTTATATTCAAACCACGTACACTGGAACCAGAACCTAATGCTGCAAGTATGATACTCCTGCCACAGAATAAGAATCTTTTCTGCTCTGCTGAGTCTTTATCGGAACTAGCTCTCCAATTCCCAAATACATTCTGTATGTTCGGAGAGTCTAGCATATCACACACGTCCGCTAGTATGTTTTGTGCTCTATCCTCGGAACTCCCGATTATTAGAATAAATCTTCTTTTTGTAAATAGGATTGTATAGAGCACTAGGAGTTTAATTACTGTAGTCTTACCGTGGCCCCGAGGTAGCCCTAGTGCAAATTTTGAGAAGTCTCTAGTTTTCCCTAGTGCACTAACTACCAGTGCCCACATACCTACGAATACTTTAGGGAAGGGGAATTCACACACATCAGGAAGTGCGAGAGCTGCAAGGTAATTCATATCTAACCTTGCTCGCTCCCGTACCTGTTCTGTTGAGTATCTACCAACTGTAGTAGTATCCTCAGTAGGATCAATCAGTGGAGACTGAGTTACTGCTTCCACTAGTGTGCAACTCCCACGAGGAATCTAGCACCACCAGAAGCTCGTACTGCCTGTACTCGCGCAGCTAGAGTTCCACTAAGTGTCAGTAGTACTTGAGCTTTCCCTGCCTGAGACTGGCGAGCGGCAGCAGAGTGTACTTTGAAGTTGCTGATTAGCGATGCTCTTTGTATTGCATTCATTGTCATGCTTTGAACGCTTTGAACGCTTTGCTTACTTTGAACTTTGTTCATACTGTGCCCTCCTGTATTTGAGCCAGTTCCTGCCTTGAAATTAGTCTCCTACCCTCAGCTTCTGCCATTAACTGGCTTGCTGGCATAGTACGGAGTTCCCTACCATCTACTTCTACTACTTCATTGTTTGTATTGTACTGGAGATTAACTTGGATGTTACCTGAGGCAAACTTAGGGAGTTCCAGAATCACAGTAGCGTTTTCCTCTCCTACTCCAGTGCTTGCTTGCCCCATACCACGCCGAACCATGCCATTCAAAGTACGCGCAATCTGTAGTATCTCCATTGGTTTAACTACCCAATCAATTACATCTCCCAACTTTGCTAGTGCCTTATCCTCCAGAGAATCAATTTTATCGTCTCTTAGAGTCTTTGCGAGACTACGGATATTTAGATTTGCTTGTACTCCTGCTTTAAATTCTTCCTCTGCCATGTATTGGCTAATAAGCCCAGTACTCACGCACATAGTTCGAGCTACTTCTACTTGTGAGAGTCCTTTTCCGAGTAGCTCAAATGCCATACCTTTATTAGTACCTTGCCCGTATGGATTTTCATAAGAAAGGGAGCTTGTGTTTTCCGTCGGTGCTGCTCCCGCTTCTGCTTCCGCAACCTGTGCTTGTGCTTGTGAGACTTTATGCTCTTTAAGCCGCGCAATACGAGCAGCAGCAACTGCGCTTAATCCTACTTGTGAACTTGTTTGTGAATCTGTTTGCACTTGCTTGCCTCCTCTTTTGCTATATAAGTGATTGCTATATAAATGATTGCTATGTTGGTGCTTGAGGTACTACAAATTTTTACATAAGGTTAGTATACCTTAATATGGAACTACCTTGTAGAAAAGTTTAGAAATTTTCTTTTGAGGGATTAGGATTGGCGCCAACTCTGAGATCAAAAAGGCTTCCGGGGGTTGGGAGTCTAATTTGGATTAAATACCTCCTAAATTCCTACTATTTGTAGTGCAGGGTATTGACTTGGTGGTGCCAGCTATAGAGACTAGAAGTCGCATCAGCAGTCCAGGGTGCCTAACCAACTAGCCAGGAGTATAGAGCATGACAACAGTACAGATCACAACAACAGTAACTCGCCCTGTAGTGCAGTATGGCGGATTCTTCGGCAAGACTCTAATCACGGATACCTACTACCGCCATTGCTGGCAGGATACAGTAGACCAATTATCCAGACTTGGGGAGTCAGAAGCCCAACGCGCTCGGATAGCGGAAATGCAGACAGAACTTCGAAATATGATACGAGTTAATTCGAATGCTTGCATCACAGAAGCACAAGCAGAAGCAGCCGGGATACCACTCAAGCTGGTATAGAAGTACCAAGTAAGTTGCAAGAAAACAGTGCTTGTATAGGAAACCAAACTGTCCTATACTTGCACTGTGTTTAAGAAGTACCAACCCCTAGCAGGGTTAAACCCAACGGGCAATTGCCCATCATGTTTTAACTAGATAACTTAAGAGGCTATACCATGAATACATTTAACCGCTCCGCACTGTTCCCACTAATGGCCGCTGCTATTTCGGCAGAAGGCAGCGAAGATGGCAATGCTGCTGCACCTGCTGCACCTGCTGCTCCCGCTGGCTTTACTGCGGTAAATAAGGTGTTCCACTTCCGAAAGTTCAAGGATACTCCAGAGAATCGTTCTGCTAAACTTCCTGCGGCTGCTAGTGTAGATACCCAAGGTAATCCAATTGGAGCAGACCATGAAATTACAGTTTCTAGTGAAGTAGTGGAAGGTGTACAGGTATTCCAACGTACTCCCGAAACTCACACACTCTTAGTTCCTACTCCTGAACTCTTCGGACTAGCTAACACAGAGGAAAACAAGAAAGCTTTTGTAGTTCTCCAAGCTACTCTTACTGATTTTATGGTAGCTGCTGCTCGTAAGCTAGTAGATCAAGGACATACCCCTACTGAAGAGAATTGCAGTTGGGCACTTGTATGCGGTGCAGAGTATACTCGCCTTACTACTTCTGCTTCTGATTCAGGCTCCGGTATCTCTAGCGAAATGCTTAAAGACTTTGCCGCTAAGTTTACTGCGTACATGACCGCACTTGGCCGCCCTGAAACTGGTATCACTGCTACTAGTAAGATGATTACAGGTCGATTCGGGCGTATGAGTACTATGGCTTACTTACCTGTGATGGATAAGGTGCTTGCTGGCTTGTCTTTGTTCTTCTCTGAGGGCTTGGATGAAGCACAGCAAAATGGCTATGCTGCGGTAATGGAATACTTACTCCAGAAAGCTGAGGATGCACAGAAGCCTGTGGAAGTACCGGACATTGAAAGCATGTTCTAAGCTCTTGCTAGTACAGTAATAAGCTCCACAGTAAACTCCCTGCGATAGCATCAACGGGAGTTTTCTTTTACCTGCGATTTAGTAATTGCGATTTAGTAATTGCGTCTGGTACTATCTCCTATTCTGCTCAATCCCTTCGCACGCGTAGCACGCACGTATAGCATACCCCCCTAATTTTGTGTTTCTGTGTGTTTTTCTGTTTTCCTAGTACTCCTACCTTTCTTACATATCCTCCTGTACTGGTACTACCATACCTATTCTATTATATACCCCTCCCCCTACTTCCAGAAAATTGTAGTATTTTTATTTTAAAGGCACCTAAAAAACACCCTAAGATATAAGCAAGCTAGTACAGGAATAGGGAAGTAGGTAAGGTAGTAGGAGTACCAGAAAATAGGGAAAAAGCAATGGAGTAGCAAAAAGAAGGGGTCATGTTATACGTGCATGCTGCATGCTGCGCCGTACTACGTGCGGAGGGATCAAATAATTGATTGACCTCCACCTGCATATAAAGGATAATTCCAATGTAGTTCCGCTATTCCGCAAGTAATTGTAAATAAGAATCATTCTCATCTGAGGGCGCAGCCGCAAGCTGCAAGTACCGCAGTCCAATAGTCCAATAGTATAGGAGCACCAAGTAATGACAGTACCAACAAATAATGGTAGTACTAGCAGCCGCAATCTAATAGAAATGGCAGTAGTAGTGAATAAGGTAGCTAGAGAGGTAGAAAAATTGAGAGTAGCGCATAACGGGGAATGGGTTTCTTGTGAGTTCTCAAGATACAGGGCAGATGGTAGTCTGGCACTCACACTGTACACCCCAGAAGGAGAGTCTTATGCAAAGGCAAGTGTGTGTCTACAGGATGCTGCTAGAATTACAGCGCCGAATGAATCCCTTATTCTCAACCCAGATCAACTGTACATTAAATCATACTCGGAGAATGAGGGTATATACCAGTCCCTTGTTGCTTCAGGTATCATACTCCCAGAACGCGAGCAGGTGCGAGTAAACCGATATTTTGGCCCAATAGTAGATCTTTGTACTCTCACACCGAACGTATATTCATTGATTCAGAAAGCAGGAATCTAAACAGTACTCACAATACCACACCAGATAGCTGCAATGGCAGCAGGAGATAGCACAATGACTAGAACTTCCATGATACCAAATCCAAGTATACCAAAAGTGAAGGCGCCAGCAAGCTCCAATGGTATGAGTACCGCATACAAGAATTTGGACTTGGAACTACCAAGTGATCGCCTTATATTCGCACTGAAAGCACTGAATTGGTTTGAGAAACAGCCACAATGTAAGGTGGATATGAACACGTTTCACAGTATAGAAACCCGCATTGATGATTTGACCGGAATGCAGAAACACACTTGCATTGCATGTATGGCAGGAGCAGCAGCAATTAAGCGGTACAATGAGCCGGGACTACTGGAAGCCATACGCAAGGCTGGTGGCAGTAATAACTCCGATTCTGAAAATGATATATACAGATTCATTAGTATTACTGGGCAACCACATGAGACTATTATGATGTTTGAACACGGTATCAACCTAGTGAGACTTGGGTATATAGTAGACTATGTTAGCTATTTCTATCAGTCATGCTGCCCCCGGACAGCCATTTTTAAAGTAGAAGTGGCTGACTACCACACCAATCCAAAACAGTTCAAGTGCGATATGCAGGCGATAGTACGATATCTACAATCATTAGGACTCTAATCCAACTAATAGGAGCTATACCTTTATGAAAACACTATGCCAAATCAGCGGGACTACAATATCCGCTTCTAATACCTTTACTGCTCAAATAAAGTCTGCCAAGCTCCGCACTCGCACACTAGCAAGGCACCCAGTGTTCTCTTATTCACTCCGAGAATTGGTAATCCTATCTGCTGAAAAAGAGCCGCAACAGTGGACGCCAGAACAGCGGCACCTTCTATTCCTAGCATTAGCACATAAGACAGGAACACTAGTGCAAGAGTATCCAATTCTCCCCGGCTCTTGCGGGCTTACTGAGTACAAGCTACTCTCTGCACTCCCTGCAATTATACTTCTGTGTTCCCGTATCGTACTTAATCGAGAAGGCTGGAAAGACTTACAAGAGCTGGAAGCTTTACCTTCTATTGTAGTACGCGCAGATCAAGAAGCTATAGACCTCCCTGCTTTCTACTCCAAGACGATTGCTCCTTTTACAGAACTACTGGCACTAGGTAAAGCAGGTACTCGGGTAACTGAGACTCGTGACCCTGATTCAATCCTAGACAGGGAACTATTCTATGAGCGTGAGTTAAAACGCGCACTAAGTATGCCAACTAAATCAAAGTCTAATATACACAAGTACTCTCCTACAATAGGGAAGCATGTACTTAAGGTACTTTGTAATGAATTGGGTACTAAGGTGGCAATCCACGACCTACTTCCAATGGATTATTACCAGCAATACCAAGCACTACTTATAAGTAAACCTAGCGATACCGGGCATATACCGGAAGCAGTAATAAACCGACTGTGGGAGCACCTTAATAACACTGTTAAAATATCTGTAGCTCCCGAAGATACAATTATACGAGCTTATGTTTCCCTAACACTACAGCATGTAAAAGAATGTATAGAGTACAAGACTGACTTAAATGCAATGTTTGGGTGTACCACAACCCTAGTATCTGCACAGTTAAACCCTGCAATACCTGCAAATTGGCGCATACGCACACTAGCGCAAGACCCCCTAAGTGCGGGTACTCTTACACTCCCGGCAGTAGCGCCTAATACTACTAACCCGCTAGCCTTACGCTTACGAGCAGAAAGACTAGCAAAGGAAGAAGCTGCGAAAGTAGCAGCACTAGCAGTCACTCAAGAAGCTGTACAAGCTGATAGTGAAAGGGGTGTACTGTGAATACAAATAAAGTACCCCCTGCTGCAAAGCTACGATTTCAGAAACAGCTACCATCTGCACAAGCTGCAACGGAATTCCAAGACTTAGTGAACACTCGCTACAAAGTATTCCTCACAATTCCTGACATGGGAGTAAGAGAGCGGTACTTAGGCTACATAACAGAAAAGCCGGGTAAGTCTAAGACACTACACCTAGCATTCTTAGCCCATGAACAAGGAAAGTCTAGGTACGTAGGTACTAGTTGGAGCACTGCTATAGATACTCTTGCTTACCACTTAGCTAATAATATCCTTGGACTACTAATTACCAGTACTCACGGAAAGCCCGGAAAGTACACGATAGTAGAGCTAACTAATCCACTAGAACTTAAAGATAGAGGATATTCTCAATGTCTGAATTACAAAACTTAACGAGAGTACAGGCACTTCTAGCAGCAAGTAAGAAGAAAGCGCAAGAAGCTCCGCAAGTACCTCCTGCCCCAGTACCCGCTACACCTGCACCTGCACCTGCACCTCCGCTTAAAGCCTCTCTTGCTATACTTGAAAGTATAAAGAGGAGACAAGCAGAACTTGCAAAGATGCAGGAAACTAAAGTAGCTGCGGGTATCCCGACGAACGCAAGTACGAACACTGGGACAAGTAAAGGTACTTCGCTAGCTGCTACTAATGCGGCGAATTTAGCTGCAAAGCTACGAGTACAAGCTGCACTAGCTGCAAAGAAAGCACAACCTCCTAAGGAAGTGGAACTAGTACTGCCTGCGAGAGTAGCAGAATCCGAATCTACTCCTACTCCTGTAGAAGGTACTCTTATCCTCTCCTCAGAGCCTCGCTCTAAGTCCGAAATTACAGCGGAGGATTTAAACCCTAAACAAGCCACCGCTGTATCCCTAGCAGAGCAGGGTAAGTCCTTTGTACTTATAGGTAGTGCAGGATCTGGTAAGACTACCACTACTCGTATCATTGCAGAAGTACTACACGCTTCCGGTAAGATTGCAAATATAAGAACAGGACAGGATACAAAGTACATGCTTCCCGATAAACCCGCTGTAGCAGTAATCTCTTTTACTAATCAGGCTGTTACTAACATTAAAGAAGCTATGCCTACGGAATACAAGTCTCAATGCTTCACTGCCCATAAATTACTAGAATTCAAACCAACTTACTTTGAGCTTGAAGATGAGAATGGAGATGTTCGTAACTCTATGCGGTATGTACCTTCTCGCACTTCCATGAATCCTATTCCTAAGTTGGATGTACTAATAGTGGAAGAAGCAGGTAATGTAGGTATAGACTTGTATGATTTAGTAGATGCTGCAACTCCTGCCTCTAAAGTAGAGATACTGCTAGGAGACTTAAACCAGCTTCCTCCTGTATTCGGCGATGCTATTCTAGGATATAAACTCTTAGAGTACCCAGTAGTAGAACTCGATCATATATACAGGCAGGAGACAGATTCCCCTATTAAGAAGTTTACCTATGCAATCCTAGAAGGTAGACCACTAAGTGATTTGCAAGTACAGAAATTTGAAGTAGCTGGAGAATTGGAATTCAAACCATTCAAACTGAGAAAGGAACCTGATGATGCACTACGGGATGCAGGACAGCACTTCCGCAATTTAGCAGAAGCGCACTTTCGGCATGAGAAAGATGGTACAACTCCTGCAAGCCCCCTAGATACTTTTAACTATGAGGAGGATGTAGTATTAATTCCCTATGGTAAAGGTTTTGGTTCTATTGAACTTGCAAAGCATATAGCACAAGCTGTAAGTACTGCATTAGAGTCTCCTACCTTTGAAGTTATAGCAGGATTTATTAAATACTACTACGCTGTAGGAGATATAGTATACTGGGATAAGAACAAGTGGAGAATTGCAGACATAGTACGGAATGCAGATTATATAGGGAAGTCTCCTCAACCTGCGAGTACCAAGCTAGATCGTTGGGGTATGCACTCAGACGTGAGGGAGCAACTAGAACTTATGGCGGAGCAAAAGCAGATGGACTTAGAAGCACAATTCGAGCTAATAGCGAATCTCTCTATGTCTGCTGAAAATGATACTGCTTTCCACCAAGCCTCCCACACTATTATATTAGAATCCCTAGGCGACCCTGATCGAGGTAATGCAGAGATTTCTCGTACTGGCGATATAACTAAGATGTATTTTGCCTATGCGCTAACTGTGCATAAATCCCTAGGCTCTGAATGGGGTAAGGTATTCTGCTTATTCCACCACTCTCACAGTACTATGATTCAGCGAGAACTTCTATACACTGCTTGTACTCGGGCACGTAAGTATATGAGAGTATACTACTCTGGAGAGCACCGAGGTAAGGGGAACGATTCTGTATTTCAGAAAGGTATAATCTCCCAACGTATTCCCGGCAATAACTTGGAGGCAAAGTTAAAGTACTTCCGGGATAAGCTACTTGCAGAAGCATTGAAAGCTGAGAATAGGAAAGCTCAAGCAGTAGGACGTTCTCCTGATATAAATAGCGTACTTAACCGACCTATCCCTGAACTCGCAGCAGAAATGTTACAGCTAATCCGGGATAAGAAAAATCCACTAGGTGCACCTAAGCCAAGCTCTGACGATCAAGATAACCAAGACGAGGAGATATTCTAATTATGAATCCTACTGATACTTCCATAATCTACGAAGCTCCATACATTGAGAAACCTAAAGTACCTAAACCGTACTCCACTGTAGAGACTGTAGAGACTATAGAAAATTTAATATCTCCAAGGTACTATGCAGCTTTATACGAGTGGAGTTCAGTGGAAGGGAAGTATGTCCAAACTCAAAGCGGCGAGATACTTTCCCATCGACTACCTGCAAAGCTACAGGCAAAGGCACTGGCTACAGAATTCAAAGCTACATACCTTACCTATACAACTCCAGCAGATATTAGAAAGTTCAATGAGACTAATCCAAAGTCTTACCAGTACTACGAACGCAACTTCAACATACGCAATACTAAGCGAAGAAGGAGATAATAGATGCAAGATTTACTGGATAGTATGCAGTACCGTTGGGACTGGCAGTACTTCAACCATGAGGCTATTACAGAAGCTTGGGATGAGTATTGCTGGATTACCCGAGTACACTTGGAGGAGGACGGACAGTAATGGGGCTACCATACACTAACTCTAACCTTCCCTACGCGCACCCTGCTGCCCGCTGCCGTATATGTAATGGTCAGTATGGGGGAGTAGTAGACGGACTATGCTTACACCACCAACCTCTTACTACCGCGCCTGATGCAGTATGGCCAATTGACGAAACTCTATCTGAGGATATTACAAATGCAACCAATACTTTACCAACCAGTACTGATTCACCCGTTTGATGTAGTAGTAGGATTACTAATCTGGGTATTACTATTTTTATATATAACTATCCCAACTTCTACGAAACTAAACCAAGCCGAGAAAACAATTTTTATTGGAGGTATAGTAGTATTCTTACTTCTATTCCTATTCTCTGTTGCTGCTTTGTATTTTCCAATGAGGATACCAGTATGAGCACATATAACGCGACTAGACTACCTGCTTTTGCACTACTAAAACCAGAAGTAGCAGAACTCTTTCCTAGATTTACTCTTAAAGAGCACTATCAATTACTATACTACACGCTATCCCGAGATAGCAAAACCGGTAAAGGTATAATACAGGATGATAAAGGCTGGAAAACTGAAGTAACTACAGATCAGTTTACTTTCTTATTCTGTACTCAAATTGATAATGAACTCTGGATTCCTGTACTAGCAGGCACGAAAGAATGTCCAGTACGCCCCGGCACAGTAATCGTATACAGAATGAATAGTGAATCTTACATAACCGGAGTACCCGAGAGATTAAACTGGACTGGCACTGCTCCGCACTTTCCCATTACTCACTACTATCAACTATTGAACGCTAATAATTCCTTACTATGAGCCAAGCAACTAAACCTCATACGCAACTCTATATTTCTGCCATTACTAGAGTAGCTGGACTTACTCCTGAGGCGTGGCGGCACTTTATATACGCGTCTGTGCGAAAGTCTAGTGCAGTTGCAGCAGTTTGGGAATGGAAGCATGGATACCTGTGGGATATACTAGCCTATGCAGAGCTAATACCTTCTGGCCCCGGACACTCTCGGAATAACTACCGCTGGATAAAAGGAGAGAATACTGTGTACAGGAGTAAAGCAGTAGTATGTTTAGGCTGCGGTGCTGTGGTAATAAATCCTTTACAGGGTGAACGCTGGTTAGTCCAAGGATGTGGCTGGTGTGAGACTTTCCCAGTAGCTCCTACTAGAGCTTCCATTTGGAACACAGTACAATACTGGTATGCTCCTAGACAGGAAGAGCTACTTACTCAACTAAGACCTAGTTATTGGGACTAACCTACCTATATCTTAATATCTTCTTGACACTTACACCTTACCTGTGCCATACTAGGCACTCGGAGAGATCGCAATGAGTAATATGTACCAGAAACTCCTCGATGTTATACTAGATTCAAACTCCCCTGACCCTACTATTGTAGTGTACAGTGAGAAACAACTTGCTAGTCTACGTGCTGGGTTAAGTAGAGCCAAGCGTGTAGCAGAGACAGTAAGAACTTTTACAGGTGAGGAGACTTTAGATAAGTATATATTCAAGTACACTCCTGCGCCAGACAACCCAAGCCTTATAACAATATCCCTAGTACCAGCACCGCAAGGGTTTGAGATAATCTTTGCAGATAGTAGAGGTAAACCTAATGAAAGTCCCGGCGAGCAAGTACTCGATAACGTGGCAAGACCTGAAACTGGCACTTAAAATAGAAATTCAACTTGCTAAGAGTCATCTATATACTCCGCAGCAAATTGAACGCCAGTTAAAAACCATACGTAAAGCAATCATTAAGCAGAAGTATGAAGATTGGCAGTACAAACGCATCAATCCTAACGCTAAAATTTCAGCAGTACTGGATATAGATGCAGGTACTATAGTCTTTACACTAGACCCTGATTGCCGAGACTTGTCTAAGCACTTTGAATAAGCACACTATTACTTAGGATACTATCTAGGATACTATTATGGCTAATACTTTAGAGTTATTAAAAGCTAAACTTGCAGCAGCGAAGGCGGCAGGGGAATCCTCTACTCCCATTGCTCCCATTGCAGCAGGTAAGATACAGACAGCAGCACAGGTACAACAAGCACCTACTGTAAGTGCAGTAGAGAGTAGCTTACTTGTAGTCTCTGAGCACATGAAACAGCTAGAAGGTTTTGATCCTGTAGCTTTTGTAGGTAAGCTTGCAGAAGTACGACAGGGGGTAGAAGCTCGTGCTCCCGGTATCGAAAACTACTTCCGAGAAATTAACAAGAACTTGAATCAGTACCCTGAACTCTGTCACCTTCTTAATGACGATCAACTTGCAGCACTTACTGCCGGATTATTCTACCTTACTGATACTAATATGGCAGCAGCAGTAGTAACTGGTAAGAGTAAGAAAAATCTTACTATTAATGAATTGGAAGCAATGTTCTAGGAGGGTAGTATGGAACTGGAATTAGAAGCAGCATACTGGATTAAGGATTACGAATGGGATGACTGGAAGATAGCAGTCTGGTCAGATTGTTACTATGAAGAAGGTAGCTGGTTTGATTTTGGGAGTGAACTAAGTGTCGAGGGTTTTGTACCCTACCAGATAGGCCCGAAGATTGTACCTCCAAGTCCAGAGGAAGAGTTGCCTTTTGGGTTTGTCTGTAGTACCAACTATGCTGAGTGGTCAGAAGGGCACTACACTACACTTGTAAAGCCAAGTAAGGATACTGGGTATTGCAAAGTGCCAGTATATCTCCATCCGCCCAAGTTTGGGGGCTTGACACCGTACCAGATAGGCCCGAAGGCTGTATTTCCCACGCCAGACTTTTGCTTGTATGTGCAACTACCGTACACTGATCCACTCTATCCCGGTCAGTGGCAAACTGCGTGTGGCGGTATACACAACTTACCTGAGTTAAAGTACCAAGACTCTGGATACTGCATGGCTTGTGGTGGTAAACTTATTTATCAGCCCGGAGGCCCCAATGCCTAATAAACTACAGTCCAAATTCATAGCTGCTGCCGCTGCACCTGCACGAGACTCCAATAAGTATGCGGCCAAGCAACCTACAGTACTCGGAGGTTTCGATGAATACAACTAAGGTATTGCTCCATGTCCGGTAAACTAGACTATGGTATCAGTGATGGCAAGGGACTCTCATATTCCCGACGACTCACTCTCCACGCTTGCCCGCGTAAGTTCCAACTTGAGAACATATACAACTTGGGTATGCGCCAAAATACTATTGACTTTGCATACGGCCACGCAGTTGCAGCAGGGATTCAATCACTAGTAGTGGAGCCTGATAATATCAACCTTGCTACTGTCTGTACTGCTGCTGCTTGGACTATGCCGATTAGTGAAGTAGACTTCCACTCTAAGAAGTCCCTATGGTATGCGATTCGTATGGTGCAAAAGTTCTACGAACTCTTACGAACTCCTGCTACTAACTTCCTCCGCAACTATGAGATTGCAATGTTCCCTACGGCTGAAGGTACACTACGTCCAGCAGTGGAACTTACCTTTTGCATTAACTGCTACGGTGGCTACGTGTATGAGGGTCACATAGATTTGGTACTTAAAGAGAAGGATGCAGCTAAGTATCTTGTATTAGAAGCTAAGACTACTAAATTTGTTGAAGTAAGTGATTCTAGTTATAAGAACTCAGACCAAGGACTAGGGTACTCTTTAGTAGTAGATTCGATAGCCCGAGACTTGGAAGCTACAGGTTCCTATTCAGTACTGTATTTAATTGGTAAGAGTACGAGGCAAGAATTCGAGTACCGCATCTATCCTAAGTCCCGAGTACAACGAGCACAGTTTATCAATGGGCTGATCTTAGATATTGAGATAGAGTCTATGTATCGGGAGTTAAATATCTACCCTATGTATGGGGAAAGCTGCTTCAATTTCTTCAAGCCTTGTGAATTCTTTGGGCGTTGCGATAGTCCAGACGCAGTACTTCTAGCTGTAGCTAAGACTCACGGAGCAGAGGGTGCCAGCTTTAAACAGATGAAGTACTTTGATTTCGTGTATGAGTTAGAAGAAATTAAACGCCACCAAGAAGAACTACTAGAGGTAATTTAGTATGAGAAAAAATAAAGGTACAAGAATTTCAACTCCACTACAACGCCAAGCTACTGCAAGGAACTGGTACATATTCAAACTTCGTGGATGTATTTCTAAACTTAAACTTATCCATAGTAGAGTACCTTCTCAAGTAGCTAAGATAGCTGCTACTCAACTAGTAATTACATATAATGCGGAGTTAACTAGAGTAATTGCTATGTCTACTCTGGAGTTCACGCAGTATGCACGCACCAATACCCTAATCGATTTTTAACTTGTACCTCAACTTACTAAGGAACTGCTATGCGAGTATCTTATGCTATACATGTACCAACAACTCAATACTTTGTATCTAATCGTTTAAACTCTGAATCCGCAGTTAAGGCTTGGATTGCAGAGCAGAAGAACCCGGAAGAGTACATAGTTAATACTATTGATTTTCCAGAGCAGCAGTGGATTACAATTAAAGCAAAGCTAGACCATGTAACCCACAATGCTGTACTTGCACACGGACTAGGCGAAGTCAAAGTAGCTAGCTTTGGGGAAGCCGGAGTTAGTGAAGCTACTCCTAAATTAAAAGTTCATGTGAAGCAAGCTCCTGCTAAACTTACAGAAGAACAACTGCAATCTATTACAGTAGAGTGTGAAGGCTTGCAGAATCTAATTGTTAAACTCCAACAGAACTTAGAAGGTTGGGCTGAGATAGCTACAAGTTCCCAACAAGAAGCAAGTATCCGTACTATTAAACAAGAGATAGACGGTGCAGAACGTAGACTCGCATATCTACAAGCACAAGTGCATGGATTGGAAACAGCCGATGTGGAACTAGTAGAAAATTCTGGATTTATTCCAAAAGAATTAGCTGCAATAGCTGTGAATTCAGACCCTAAAACTATTACATTTGCGAACGCATCTGGAGCTGTTGCTGTTTCCCCAACTCCCCTAGATTTAAAAGCAAAGCTAGCCGCACTTACTACTAAAAAGTAAAAGGTAAGTAATAATAAATATGTTATTATCCCACTTAACCACTATCCCCTAGCAGGAGAATACCAATGGCACTACCAGCGTTTGTTATACTCGCAATTAAACAGGTTGCATTAGATGCAATCAAAGCGAAGTTTGGTGAGAACTTACCAGATGACTACCAAATATCCGCACTAGTTGAGGATATGGAGAACTTGGAGCACGAAGTTAATGCAAGTGTAGTTAAAAACTTAGGTGTGTACGCACAGCTTACAAAGCTTGCTACGATTCAGGACTCTCGGATAAAGACACTTGAGGACAAGCTCAAAAAGCAGCATGTTCCAGTAGATGTGTACAAGTTGAAGTATAATAAATTGTGCTTTGCTGAGGTATGTAACGAAATGCTTACTACTTTATGTGAGGCTCATGTACCTAAATCGGAGCTAGACAAGTATAAAGAACTTCGCAGTTCTGCCTCTGAATTCTACGGGATACTTACCCCAGTTTCAGTATTTACTGAATTGGAAAATATCCCTGAACCCGTAGAGGAAACTACTCCAAAAGAAGAAGGTACTCCGGAAGTAGAGAAGGAGACTCCTAATGAAAGTGTCTGATACTTCTGTCTCTGATACAGGACACCACATATGTATCTATGGCCCGTCTAAATCAGGTAAGACTCTCCTTGCTGGCCTTATAGCCGCAGAGTTTAATATACTGTGGTTTGACTTAGAGCATGGCTCCCTTACTTTAAAGCAGTTACCTTTAGAGTACCAGCAACGTATTGAACTTATTA
>Ga0210043_1000418_pt1 | contig 44855 bp, 49 predicted proteins | sample CryGeymet201501t_FD_183990 | JGI IMG/M metagenome (GOLD analysis project Ga0210043, IMG submission 183990) | Groundwater microbial communities from Crystal Geyser aquifers in Utah, USA - Crystal Geyser metaG 2015-01t (SPAdes) (version 2) | ecosystem: Environmental > Aquatic > Deep subsurface >... | reverse complement strand
CGCTATTGGTACGGATGGCCAGGTTCTCTCGGCTAACTCAGCTGAAGCGACGGGCTTGAAATGGATCAGCGCGGGATCAGGAGATGTAACGGCTGCCGTTGTCCTTACGGATAATGCGATTATTCGAGGAGACGGTGGAGCGAAAGGAGTACAGACTTCAGGTATTACGATTAGCGATACAGATGTTGTTGCGGGAATCAATAACGTCACGGGGTTAGATGTAAACCTTGTAACAGGAACCGCCGGGACTTCAGGGGACATATCAGTCTGGAACGCTGACGGAGACCTTGTAGACGGCCCTACGCCGCCCACGGGAAATATTGTAGGCACAACAGATTCGCAAGCTCTTACAAATAAAACTATAGACGCGGATAGCAACACCATCTCAAATCTTGCTATCGGAGCGGAAGTCTCAGGGACGCTCGCGGGAGATATGTTATTTAACAATAAAACTATAGACATAGGAGGCGAACCTGGAACGAATCTGATAGGCGTCGGCATGATTACAAGCGCATTCGCTCTTGGAGCGACGGTTGCTATCGGAGAACTTGTTTATCTGGGTTCATTGTCTAAATGGCTCTTAGCCGACGCTTCCGCCGTGGCAACGGCGGGAACGGTACTGCTTGGAATCTGTCTTATAGCAGGGAACGATACCAACCCCACAGAAGTTCTCTTACAAGGCACATTCCGAGATGACGTTTATTCATGGACGGCAGGATCAGTTTTATACGCCTCTGAAACAGCCGGAGATATTACCGCGACAGCTCCGATAACAACGGACGCAGTTGTGAGAGTGCTTGGCTGGGCGATTACAGCCGATGCTGTCCTCTTCAATCCTTCACCGTCGCATATCACACATGTGTAAATATGTTGCCGAAAATCGTACAAGATACGGAAAGCTCTATCACGGAGTGGTCTAAAGACCTTGGAACCGTGCAAGCTGAATATCTTCGCAAACATGGAAAATACTTTCAATCTCTAGCCGTAGGGGATATGGAGAAACTTGGCTTTATCCGGATACAAAACCCACCGCATGAAACATACGCGGGCCACACGACCGTCCCTGAGGTGCGTGTGATTGGTGAGATCAGCGTGGATGAACATAAGAAGTACAAGCAAGCGGGGTATACGACCGTATTGCGAGTGAAAAGCGGAGGCCGCATATACGAGAAACGAATATCTTACGGCGAAGTACATAACGGTTCTCATGGATGGCTAGACATAACCGACGAATATTATGGCAACAATTAAAAACGACCTTGTGACAGGGCTTGTGTCCGTCTGGCTATCGGATTCGACGGCAATCATTACCGATCTTCATGGAACGAATAATTTAACCAATAATAACTCTGTCGTGACAACGACTCTCGTTCAAGGAAACGCAGGAGACTTTGAATTAGACTCTTCACAATCTCTCTCTATCACGGATGCCGCCCAATCAGGGTTAGATATTATAGGGGATATGAGCTTTGCCGCTTGGGTAAAGCTTGAAGCCATTGCAAACACCAATGAGATACTAAACAAGTCTTACGGATCAACAAATCAAGCTTACAGCTTTAAGATTAAAAACAATACCGGGACACCTGCGCTGCAAGTCGAGATTTCATCAGACGGAGGAATAACAAATAAAGATACATTCAATCAACCGGTTGCTACTGTGGTTGTCGGCACGACCTATATGGTCGGCTTTTCATGGGATGCTTCAGCCTCTACAGCAAGGTTTTACTTAGACGGCTCAAATGTCGGCGGAAACCTCGTCGGCTCGCAAACTTCTTGTTTTAACAGCACATCGCCATTCGTAATCGGTTGTCGTGGAAGCTTTGGAGGAGATTTCTTTGATGGGATTATTAACCAAGTATGCGTCTGGAATGCAGTTCTTACAGATGGAAACTTCTCTACGTTCTATAATGCAGGAGTAGGTATCCCGTATGAATCGGCTGTATCAGGGCCGGCGAATCTCAAAACCCGCGATACCATTACAAAAGCGAATACAAAAACGATTGAAACAATAGCAATGGCTGATATTAAAACGATTGATACAATAAGCTAAAAAAGACTAATAAAACTTATTATATGAACATTGATCTATCCCTCTATAGTCCGCTCATCGGCATTATTTCAAAGTATCTTATCGACTATCTCCGCTCTAATCCGAAGGTTACTCTTGTAAAAGAGACGGATAAAAAGAAAGTCCTCGCCGTGGCAGGACTCTTCACCGTCATTGGTACTATTCTTACTGCCTTCGCTACGGGAAATATCACTCCGGATATTCTCTCGACCGGCACTGAGGTTATCCTCGGCTCGATTCTCTCCTTCGCGTCAGCAGTAAGTTTTAACGAGGCGACAAAAAAGTAATTTATGCCCTCCTACTCTAATGAGATTCTTGCTTCCAAGATGGATTCCTTAAAGGAGCTAATGGAGGAAGTCCATCTTAGAACAGATGGGAAACTCCAGAGTATAGACGAGAAAATCTCAGCAATCAATGGAAGAGTGCGGAAGCTGGAGGTATTCAAGTTCACTCTCGGCGGTGCGCTTATTATGCTGAATATTATCGCCGTTCCGATTATCGTCACGTTCCTTAAAGAAAGAATACTGGGTTAGTCTCTCGCTCTTGCTCTTACGAAAAGGGCTCTTACGAAAAGGGCTCTTACGAAAAGTGCAAGGATCGGGAGGTTACGAAGCTCTTTAAGATAAAGGCTCTTTAGAAAGGAGAAGAAGTGTTAAAAAGACTCTTGGATAGGATCGTCTTTGAGATCGATTTGTTTCTTTGGAGACGGAAAACCAAGCGGAACATGAAGAAGAAGCGCGAGACGCGCGAGGACTATCCATGACGCGGTATCCGGTTTCTCTTCACATGCGATTCGTTCGAGACTGTGATGATACGCTTTGGCTCATGACAGATGTTCTGTTCTCCGATGGCAAGCGCGAAATCCAGCGTATCGAACTCGACGGCAACCCCGTTGAGATGCTCTTCACGAAGGAGGCAGATGCATGAGGGTATTCGTTGGCGATGAGATCATCATACTCGACGAGTTCGAGTTTAGATGGGTTCACGTCCAGCTCCTTAAAGACATCCAAGAACACGTCCCGAATCTCCGTCTGCGAGGGAAGACACGCGAAGGTCTTGTTACGGATGTGGAAGCGTTCAAGCTCACTTTGGACGCCAATCTTCTATGGATGATTAACCCTTGATGAGGCTGTCTATGAGCCTCGAACCTGAGGCTTGCATATAGCCTCTCCTCTCTGCTCACGGGATTTTCTACGTTTTTCCCGTGGGCGGCGAAGGGAGGATATTAACTCCTATAACAATTCTTTTATGAATATTCTTCACGATCACGAGTTTACAGCCGATGAGATCAACCTCATTGAGCTTGCCGGTGTAACTATTGCTGATGTCAGAGACGTTCTCTCTAAGTACGGAGAACAAGAGCTTGATACAGCTATAGGTACGGCGGTTCAGATCAGCAAAGGACATGTCCCTCCTATCGAGAACCCACAGGTTCAGAAGGAAGTCCCAACCGAAGTAGCTCGGCATGGGCAAGAGGCTTCAGAGGTTTCAGAAGAAGGAGTCTAGCTAGACTATGCATAAGAAAACGAAGACTCAGAAGAAGGTCACCAAGGTCATGCAGGAATTCAAGAAAGGGAAACTCCATTCAGGTTCCAAGACGGGGCCAAAAGTGAAGAGCATGAAGCAGGCCGTGGCTATTGCATTAAGCGAAGCTAAAAAACATAAGAAATAACTGCCGAATAAAGCCGTATGAAGTCACCAGAAATCCTATCTCAAAGAGATCCGCGCTGGAGTGCGAACCGTATTGGGGAATCATCCCTTAATATCGGACGCTGGGGCTGTACGCTTACCGCGTGCTGTCAGATGTCCACGAATTGGGGGCGACCCATCCTCCCGCCTGCTCTCGCAAGCCGGAACGAGGTCTTTACATCAGGAGGGTTGCTTATCTGGCAAAGTCTAAATCTCCCAGGGATCAAATTTCTGAGAAGAATCCGCGAATATTCCTATAATAGTATCCTTGATGACGTAAAAGACAAGCGGAGAGCGGTTCTCCTTGAGGTAAACAATGGGACGCACTGGGTTCTCGCTATAAGAAAAGCCTTCATCAGACAGGAGTTTCTAACCATGGATCCTTTATATGGAGCTTACGGCACGGCTATTTCAGACCATTGGAATATCACAGGTAGCGCGCACTTTTTGAACGTCAGCTTCTCGTTCAGGCAAGGCCTCTCAACGGCACAGATCGCGAGTATGGAAAGATTATCTCTCAAGCCGTTCCCTGAATGGAGCAAGATAGATAAAGAGAATTGGAAATATGCAACTAACGGCTCTCCACCACCTTCATGAAAAAGTTTAAGTTAGAACCGCTCAAGTTTAGCGACTATGCCTACAAGAAGGCGTGGACTCCAAGACCGATAGTCCCTCTTAACCGAGATATTTCAGGTATCCCTATAGTCTTCCAGGGAACGGAGAATACTTGTGTCTCTTGTTCGGTCACGTGGGTTCAACAATGGCGCGAGAAGAACGGAACGAGATTAGACTTCGCCTTTCTTGCTCGTGATGTAAATGATACTGGGGAGAGACTATCTCAAGTTCTTAAAACGGCTAAGAATATCGGAATCCCTGCATGGGACACTGTAGATAAGGACTTAGAAGCACAGTTAAACAGCGCGAAAGACCATAGAATCCCCGGCTACTTCTACCTTATGGATCATTCCAAGGAGAGTATTTATGCGTCACTTGAAGAACATCCGGTCATTGTCGGCGTAAATGACTTTCAAGGCATTGGGCCTCACATGATGGTCGCTTTCGATGTCTCAGAGGACGGGAAGAACCTTAAATGCGTCAACTGGTGGGATGAAAAGATACAACAAATCGTCGAAGTCCCGTTTTTGGATGTCGTTCGAGGCGTTATAATAAAAAAAGTAGAAGATACCTTAATTAACCTACAAAGCCCTATGCTAGCCGTATTAAAAGATAAAATTATTCACATGACCCGAAATAAGCAGATAATAGCGGGAATCGGGATTATTATCGCGCTCGCCGCTCTATTCACAGGAGTAAACGGAGGAGCAAACGGTAGCGCAGAGGAGAGATTCGGACGGTCAGGTGTAGCCTTAGGGTACTCCACGACCATCGCGGGGAGTGGGTTATCCAATTCCGCGACGAGTATCTCAGTCTCCTCTCTCGGCCTTTATACCGGAGAGACTCTTACAGCCTCAGACATAGATTATCCAGCCTATTTTGTGATAAATCCCGGCGGTTCAACGCAAGAACTCATTGAATGCTGGGGCTTAAATACGGCAGGCTCAAATCCTGCTTGGACAGGTTGTGTACGCGGGCTTAGTGCGAAGGGGTTAAATGCCACATCGACAGTTACGGGAGCCGCCAAGACTCATTCGGCAGGAGAGAGGTTTATCATGACGAACGCTCCACCGTTCTTTGACAGATTCGTAGACCGAACGACAGCTCAAACTATAGACGGAGTTAAGCTCTTTGCTGATTTCCCTCGAACAACATCAACAACCGCTCTTCCGTCTAATGCTTGGGAACTGGCAACTAAGCTATATGTAGACAATATCGGAGCTGGAGGCTTTACGCAGTCTAATGTTTCATCAACGAGAGGAATAGAAGTATTTACTTCAGGCATTCCGGCTTGTGACTCAGCTGCGGCTTGTATTGGTGTTTACGCAAGCTCAACCGACTCAATTAATGGAGGATTCCTTGGTTTCTCATCTGTAGGAAGGCTCTTCTGGAACGTTGTATCCTTCCTTGCTCACGCATGGACATGGTCAGGAGAACAGACCTTTGATTCCATCGTAGCGACAACCACAGTCGCTAATCTCCAAATCACAGGAGAAGCCAGTTCAGATAATGATGCGATGAACCTATCCTCAGCTCGCGCCCTCACAAGCCAAGGATACGCAACGGGAACAGCCGCAACGACCATCGCGGCGGGGGATGCTCTCTATATAACAACGGCAGGGACTCTCGGTCTTGCAGATCCAGCCGCCACGAGTACAGCACAATCCTTTGTCGGTATTTCTTTAGAGGCTGCAACATCAACAAATGAACTTGCCTTTGTGCCAGCTGGAGCCATAGCGGATAATTTATCAGGGCTTAAAATTGGAGCGGATTATTACCTCTCAGGAACAGCAGGGAGTATTACATCAATAGTTCCATCTATCCCAGACCTTCCTGTGAAGATAGGCCGCGCTATTTCAGCGAACCGACTCTTGGTAAAAGAACCGACAATTCGCCTTATCTATTCCGCTATTCTTACAAACTTCAACTCTGATCAGACCATAACTCTTGGAGTAACGCCGGATAAGGTAACTATGATGTGCGGGAATGAAGGTTTGGACGATGTATCAAGCGGATGGTGGGCGCGGAATAAGCATTCAGGAACAGCGATCTCGACAAGCTGGGGCGTGGACGATGACGCAGTCCCGTATACCCAATTCAATAACAACACCGTCTGTCAATGGGAAGAAGGGACTAGTACCTTTTCAGCCACTATCGACGTATTACAAACAGGGTTCACAATAAATATAAATGCAACGTGGGTGGGTGCGCCGAGGGATGCTACCTATACCGTCGAGTATCTCTACCCTTAATATGCCTAAAGAATCTCACTATCTTCCTTACGCAACCGAGATTGTTGTTGGAGCCACGAATATAGCCACGCTCGCACAGCTTGAAAATCGCACGCAAAAGTCTCCTATCACAGGCGCAAGGCTTGTCGTTCCGGCTGAGCAGTATATGAGATTCGCGCATGACAGTACGTCAACGGCTCAAACCCTCTCTGATTCCGTTGGCCGCATCCCGATTGAAATCGTAGGAGTAGGGACGGTATACCTTAGATATTTCAACGCTTAAATCAACACTTAAATATGACTCTTCAAGATTATATCAACACTATCGGTGTCAGAATCGTAGACGCTTCAGGCGGGACATTAACCTCCTCGGATATTGTTGATTTTCTTAATGAAGAGATTCGACGTACAAGAAGGGATATTGAACTGGAAACAGGAAGATATATCTCTCCGATCACGCTCTATAAAGGAATCTATCGCTATGCTCTTCCTTCCGGTTACGAGGACTTTGCGGCTATTACGAAACAAGGCCAAGTGCCAGATGACTTGGACTTCGTAAGGCTTCAAAAGGAAGAAGAGTTCTGGCGGGGGTATACCAATCGTAATACCTTCTGCGAAGCCCGTGACGGCATTGAAAGATACGCTTTGATTAACTTTGTAAACCCTTCTATAGGCCATGCGACAGTAGATGATTGTGAATCTTTTGACGGGAACGGCACTTGGGTCGCTGATACAGCTACTTCAGACGCGGCTACGGTAAGAACAGATAATAACTTCCCTTTCGAGGACAACGGCTCGGTAGCCTTTGATATTATTACAGGGCAGTCAGTAAACAATTACGCCTTTATCTCAAAGAGTGATCTAACTGCCGTAGACCTCTCAGAGGACGGGTTATCAAAGTCAGGCACGATGACAATGGAAGTATTCCTTCCTTCCGGGGTTACGTGGTCGAGTATCACGCTTCGCTGGGGTTCGTCTTCGAGCGCGTATTACACCTCGACAGTTACTGAACAATTAGACGGCACTCCGCTCACGGCAGGAACGAAGAACGTTCTGGGCTTCGATTGGGTTACGGCTTCACAGTCTCCTGTTGGTACACCGGATGATTCTGCAATTAACTATCTTGCCTTTCAGATTAACTTTCCTTCCACTGTTACAGGCACGGTTTACGGAGTACGGATAGATAATATTGTCATGCGTCAGAAGTACATCGCTGACCTTCACTACTACTCCGGACTGATTGTCGTAGACGGTACGACCGGACTTCCTAAAGCGAGCTTCGATGACAATGCGGATACAACATCTTACTTCTCCGTGGATGATGAGTATGTGGATATTCTCACCTATGGAGCTTTAGAGACCGTATTTAATTCTTACAAGATTGATCCGAGAGCGTCTGAAGTGAACGCGATTAGAAGACGGGAGGCTCTTCTTTCTTATCAAGAGAAATTCCCTTCCCAGAGAGTTATTCCGGTTACTAACTCAGCCGAAAACCCTCCTCTCGTTGAAAGAGGGTGGTGGGATTAAGCTTATGGCATACGGAGGCGTACCAGAGGAGACATTCTTGCTTGAACAGCTTTTTACAAGCGGGTATCAAGACAAGCTCCAACCAGATGAAGTACCGCCAGGATCGGCAATCCCCGAGTCTTTTAATTTTATCCTCGGAGATGACGGAAAATGGGTCACAAGACCGGGAACTGAATATCTGGGAACTCCCGCCGATGAAGATTTTATCCAAGGAGGGTGCGTCTCTGCCGCAAGACTTCGTAGGAGAGATGGCGTGGAGATTCCTATTATCAATCATGGAACTCAGACTCGTTATCTAAACCCCGACCAGAACCGTCAGAGTCCTTTCACCTCTCCGGGAACTCCGGACTGGGTGCTGTTTCAGACGGGGTTCACCTTAGGAAGCGTCTTTGGCTTCGCTGTGAACGATAGGAACTCGGACAATCTAAACCGGCTCGTAATGAGCAATGCTCGTGAGAACTATCGTATCTGGTCAGGCGCGATGGATTTTCTCTCTTCATGGACGGGGACGACGGTAACAACAGCGTCCTCAACAGGTGTCGCATCGGGGCTTTTCACGGCTACGGGGACTATCATTATCTCTAATAAGAACAAGGCACGAGAGTTCACTTATACAGGAATTACCGCTTCAACCTTTACTGGTGTGACACCAGATCCAACCACAGGCTTCGGAGACGGAGAGTTATTTGAAGGCGGGGAGGGCATTACCCAGAAGCCTATCGAGTACGCTTCAGCTCCAAAAGGGAATGTTCTTCTCTGTACGAATAACGCGAGGATTCTTGTAGCAAATGTTCTAAATACGACCACAAATGAACCAGGAGGAGGCCAAGTATACGGCTCGAAAGTAGATGACCCCACGGATTTCACCTTCGGCTCTCCTAGAAGCCCTGGAGACGGCTTTATCGCGTCCTACGCCCAAGGAGGAGGTACGGTTACAGGACTCTCTCAAAAGGAAACAGTAAATTACGTCTTCAAACCTGAGACTATCCAGACCTTAGATTTCACGCAAGACGGTAATGATTTTATTATCCAACAGCCTCTTACAAGCTACGATGAAAGAACCTCGTCCGATGAAGGTTCAGTAGGCGCACTCGCGGTCTTCCGAGGAGAGAATACTATTATCTTCGTCACGCCTACCAATGTCATCAACTCGGTAAATCGTGTCCAGCAGGTGGACTATGTCCAGACTATTCCTATCTCCGATCCGATTAAGAACTTCACGGATAACTGCGTCTTTGACACCGAGACTGCCGGAATCGGGTATCGAGGAAGGCTTATCGTTTCCTGTAAGCTCAATTCAAACTCTACGACGAATGATCTTGTCCTCGTCTATAACCTTCGTTATCAGTCATGGGAGACTCCTCTAACCGGCGTTGCTATCGGGTCATGGTTTATATACCAGCAAAAACTATACGGATGCCTCGCAAACTCGCCTAATGTTGTTAAGATGTTTACCGGCACAACGGACTTTAAGGAGAATACGCCAATACCAAGAAGCGGAGTACAGCCAGAGTCCTCTCCCGGCATTCCTATTCAATGCAAGCTTACTCTCCCTGATATGAACTACGGGGAGCGTTCTAAGAGAAAGGATTACGACCAGTATTATATCGAAGGAGAGATGGACGAGTCAGGGGATGTGACTTTTAGCTTCTCTTACGACCAAGGAGCCGAGGTAAGACAAGGAAACTTGTTCGGCCAAAATGGAGAGTTCTTCTTCACGGATGATTCAGATGGAGAGTTCGGTCTTGATCCTTTCGGACTCGAAACCTTTGGCCCGGAAGTTATCGAAGGAACCGATACAAGTAAAAGAAGATTTCGGCTTATCCTTACGACAAAGGAACGACCCTTTTATACCCTCTCTTTCTCCATGGATACCGCCTCTTATTTCAAGCTTCTCGCCGCAGGGCCGAACGCGAGACTTACGAAGTGGCAGAAACCTAAGACAACTTATAGACAGATGGCTGTGCTTCCGCTTCCAACAACCCCAACAGGTGCGCTTCTACTTGAAGACGGAGAGGCTATCCTGCTTGAGAACGGCGAAGAAATAGGTCTTGAAAGCTAAAATGATACAATACTAATATGGCCGAACCAATTACTCCACAAAACCCAGTAGCAAACCCGAACGTTCCTCAAACAGCACCAGCGAGAAATCCGCAAGGACTCACTGTTGCTGAGATGTCGAGAATGGCGGAGATTAAGTCCTCACAAGGATCACAGATTGACGTATCCAAGGAATCAGGGGCTATCAGGCAGGCAGTAGCCGTTGAAAGAGCGCGTGCTCAACCGGGAACGACAGTCTCTGACCGAGTAACGCCAATGCCAAGACAAGGCCCTGAAGCTCCAGGAAGCCGTGTAGAGGCCAGGGTCGAGACCCAGGACACGCGCCGTGAGGCTTCAGCTCGTGAGGTAGCAAGGCAACAAGGCATAGGAGTAGATCAAGCGCGTGGGATCTACGACCGAGCGACCAAAGCTCAAGCTGGACAAGTCGTGATGCCGACTCGCTACCAGGAAGGGCTGACAAAAGAAGGAATGACCGCCACGCCGAGTAACTTACGGCTTGGCGTTACTTACGATCCTCGCACCGATACCTACCAAGACCCTGTCACCAAGAAGTATTACGCCGGCTTTGAACCAGGGAAGGGGTATATCTTCACAAAAGACGAACGGGAGGCCATCAGAGGCGTATTCCGACCCTCAGAGACCGATGAGATTGCACCTGTAATCACCTCAGAGACGCTCCGAGACAGCTCCCAGGCTCTTAATGATGCAATTACAAGAGCCGAAGACCCGTTCATGAGGCTTCCGTTCTCATCGGAGAACATCTCTAACCAGAACCTTACCGGAGAAGTTGGGGAGATGTGGGAGACGGCTCTTCCGGTGGAAGCTCAGGCTCTCTTACAGGAGATTCGCACTCAAAACGATTTACTTATCGCCGGAGGAGATCCGCAAACACAGCTTCTTACGGAGCTTCGTGATAAGATGCTCGCTCGTGAGCAGGCGGACATAACGGATATTCAGGCCAAAGCCGATAACGCACGCTTAGATCAAGAACAGGCCAATAAAGTAGCCCTAGACCGTGCCAAGATTTTCTTTGCGAGTACAGGCGCGTTAGGCTCTTCCCAAGAGCTTCAATACGTCGCCGATACCATCTCAGGAGGCGAGAGAGCTTTGCGAGACATTGCGAACGCCGAAAACGATGCGATCCGACAAGCTCGAAATGCTTATGAAGACCGAGACTTTGAACTCGCCTTCAAGCAGGTAGAACTCTCTGAACAGAGAAGACAGGAATACAAGCAAGGGTTAATGGACGTGATTAACCTCAAGACTCAGTTCGAGCAGATGGCCATGCAAAAACAGCAGTTTAAGATGCAACAGGAGTCCTTTGCGATGGACATGGATGTGAAGCGCATGGAGCTTGAAGGCAAGCGCTCAGAGGCGGCTCAAAGGAAGATGCAAAACCTCATTCTTGGAGGCCAGGACTTGACCGCCGAGAACGCTGCCGAGTTTTCGTGGCTTGCGAACGAAGCCGGGTGGGACATGGATACCTTTAAGGGATACATCAACCTCACGCATGACGCGGTTAAGGCTCAGAAGACGACGGATAGGATAGAAAGAGAAGGCTTAGAATTAAAGAATGCTTCGGCTTTGGCTAATTTAATAAATAACACTCCGCTAGGCCAGAGCTTTGAAGTAAACGGCACGACTTACCAAGGCACAGGAAGAGGGAATATCCTACAGGGTACAGAGACGGATCAATTCGGTAACATTACTGCGTGGACGTATAACCCAGACACAGGAGAAACCTCGTCCACAAACATAGGGCCATACGGGAAAGGAGCTGATGGGTGGACACGGATGCAAGCAGATGACGGCTCATGGTGGAATCTGAACACAAAGACGGGGCAATACGTTCCGGTTCAGCCTTCAGATGCGCAGACAACGTGGCAATCTGTTTTCCCGGACGGTTCCCAGTCGCCGTTTAGAGACTCTTCAGACCCTTATCAAGGTCAGTGCGCGGCGTTCACTAACGACCTGTACGGTCAAAGAATCTTAGGGAATACATTCGGTGAAAAACAACGAACACTCTCACAATTCGAAGTCGGTAGGGAGGATGTTCAGGTAGGAGATACGTTCCTCATGACGGCAGGAGATACAGGCCATGTCGGAATTGTAAGCGCGATAAACACAGACCCGAATGGAAACATTCAAATTACCGCTCTTGAATCGAATTATGTCCCGCCAGGTGGCGAAGTCATCTCAACGACGAGAACCATGAGTTTGAACGATCTGAGGCTGAAGATGATTGCTCGTGTCCCAACTCCGAATCTTCCAATGGCTGGTACTGACTCTCCTCTTACAAGTGCAACTATGGGAACGCCTACCTTTGGAGGCAGAACCCCAACTCAAATGCTCGGCGGCACGGGCTTATCAGGGCTTACATCAATGCAACAGCTCCAAGCAAGGTCACTTTCAACTGAGATATTTGGGAAGAGAGCAGGGTCAGAGGCTAGTAATATAAACCTTATTGGCGGCCTTATGGCAGGAGGTATGGCCTTAGACGATATTAAGGACGAGCTTAGATACGCTGGCCAATCTGAGGAGTTCACAGGCACGTTCCGTGACGCTGGTGAGGCGTTGTCCTCAAGGTTATCATCAGGTAAATCACAAGCCTTTCAGGATACGTTAGATCGTCATTTGCAAGGGGGTAATACGAGCGCGGCAAAAGATTACATCAAGTCAATAGCCTTCGATACGTTAGGAACTGAGGAAGCTAAAAAAGCTCGTGGAACGGATAGAGGCTTAGACCTTTTGAACGAGATTCAAAACGATCTTCTAGCATACGAACAAGGAGGTGGTAATACTGGCCTCTTCCAAGGAACAGAAGAGGATGTCCAAAAGAAATTAGGTCGTGTATCTGATCCTGAAATGAGAAAGGTTGCTCAGAAGATTCAATCCGCTATTCAAAGGTATCGACAGTCTGTATCGGGAGCCGCTTTTACGGAGTCAGAGGCGAAGGAATACAAAGATGTATTCCCTAGTATTAGTAATACTGCAGAGCTTAATGCCGCAAAGATTGGTGCGTTAAGACAGGTCTGGGAGGGCGATATATCATTTATTCTAAGCGACCGTATTGGAGGCGACGCTTACGAAGAGCTGTACAAGCCTAAGCCTTACTACTCTTATCCTAACTTCTCGCCTAACTTCGATGCTCCACCTCCAGGAGAAGTCTGGGTTTGGGATACCGAGTCCGGTCAATTTGGAACTGTCCCAGAAGACGAGGTAGACGAGCAAAGATTCATGATTATCTAAATTACTATACTATGCCATTTACACCAGTAGATAAAACGAGGTTACCGGAGAATCTCCGTAACGCTCTCGCTTCACAGACTCCGGTAATGGAGAACACGGGTTTCATGCCTTTTGACTTTCAAGAACAAGAGCCTCCGCGTCAAAAGAAGTTCGGAAGCGGTACGATGTCGTTCTTGGGAGGTATGGCAAAGGAAGCCTATAAAGGCGTTGTTCGCCCTCTCGCTACCCCCGCGGCTATGATCCAATCAGGCATTACAGGTGAAGACGTACAGTATGGAGATATCCTGGGTGGAGCAAAAGCTTCGACTGATCTTAATAAGAACGTCAGGACAGGCTTCGGTACTGCTTTAGAGGCAGCTTCTCTTATTCCCGCGGGAAAGGCGTTATCTGGCCTCAGAGCTGCTACGAAAGCCCCATTAGGAAGATTAGCAGCTAAAGAGGCGGCGTTAGGAGCAAGAGCAGGGGCATTAGGAGCCTCTGGCTATACATTAGGCCAAGAGGAAGGTTCTACATTCTCAGATGTACTCGCTTCAGGTGCTATGGGAGGTGCTTTAGGAGCCGGGATCGGAGCCGCTGCTCCTGTTGTTGTAAAAGGCCTTGGAAAAGCTTGGTCTTGGATGAAGGCGACGGATGATATTATTGATAGATCAATGAAAGCATCGGGTGAGGATGCCGCTAAAGCCATTAAAATCTCAGAAGACCTCACTGAAGGTAAGGTATCTCTTCTTGACGCTTATCCTGAACTAGAAGACCTCGTACCTGAGAGAGCGGTTGACGCTGTACCGATTGACCCAAAACTAAAGAAGAAAGCAGTAAAAGCAGGTTTTAAGAGCTGGGCGCCGAATATTTTAGATGAAATGAGTACAGCTGAACGTGAAGCAGCAAAGGCCATGCTTGATATAGCAGAAGCGAAATCCGAAAATATCCTGCTACCTGGCCCGATCCGTAAAGCGAGCGAAGGCTTTATGGCACCATTTAGCCATTTAAGAAAAACCAGGCAAGAAGCAGGTCAAGCTTTAGATGATCTCGTGGATCAGATGCCAAAAAAGCCAATTTCATTGGAAGAGCCTACGAATCTTGCGAACGCATGGTTGAAAAGTAAGAATATCCGACCTGAGTTCAATGAACTTGGAGAACCTGTAGGGCTTGATTTCTCAAGGTCTAAGTTCAAGGGCGGCGCGAGTTCAAAAGATAGAGCCGCCATCAGAGAGGCTTGGTCTGCTCTTCATCCTCAGCAAGCAAAGGGTGAGCCTATCTTTAGAACCCCGGAGGAGATTAGAACGTTACGCCAACAGCTATTCCTCACTTTAGAGAAGCAGAAGAAAGCAACCGACCCGTTCTCTAATGAGGCTGAGGGATTCATTTCTAGCCTACGTCAGCAGCTTAATGCCCCACTCGCTACTCTTTCAGACGAGTACGCTGAGGCGAACATGCGCTATGCTGTAGCCAGTTCGGGGTTAGATAGATTCTATCGGTTCTTAGGCAGGGATTTTTACGACGCTACGGAAGAACAAATCATGGAACGAATGGATGAGCTTCTGCGAAGGTTCATTTCAGGAACGAAATCAAAGCCAGGCGTAATCTTCCGTGACTTAATCGAATCAGCGAAGAGGGCGGGGATGACAGACTTGCCGATAGAAGACCCAAGACGGCTTATCCATCTTAATAATATGCTAGAGGATGCCTTTGATATTAGAGACCCCGGAGGCTTTACAGAGTCTGTCGCTAGAGGAGGCCGCTCAGCGTTAGGAGACACTATGCAGGCAGGAGGCGATCTAATGGACTTAGTAAATCCAGTCAAAGCACTCCCTGCAGCGAGTAGACTTACACGTCAGGCTATAGGGATGTTCAGCCCTGGAGCAAGAGCGAAGCGTCAGCAGCTCCTAAAAGACATGATCCGCCGTGAAGGAGTAGAGAGTCTAGAAGAGGCCGTAGAGGGCATCCCTACAGCCGGTAAAGCCGGAGCTGCTGCACGAGCAGGAAAAGACGAAGCCTTTGGCGGCGTTGCTGGTATCGAGCCTGAGTTCGATGAGGAAGGAAGACCCACAGGCTTAGGCTTTAGCCCTGAGAAAGCTGCGGCTGGAGTCTTAGGGGTAGGTGCTGTAAAGCGTCTTGGAAAAGGGAAGTCTTTTGATGAGTGGGTGAAGGGGCAAGGAGAAGCGCTGTATCATGGTGGGGCAAAAGAAGTATCTAAGATAGATGACTTGATATATGTTTCTCCTAGCAAGACACAGGCCATAGCTTTCGGCAGGGTTAGAGGAGCTGGTAAAGATGTAATCACTAGCGAACTCTACCTAAGACCAGACGCTAAAATAAAGGAGATTGATTTTACTCCTGGGCTAGAGAACAAGCGACAGATAGCTCAAGCTAAGAACGAGGGCTTTGATGCTGTTAGTTTTAAGGAAATGGGTATAGATGAGCAAGAAGATCAGATAACATTAGCCGTTATCAATCCTAAAGCCATCAAAACCCGATCCCAACTAAAAGCTGAATGGGAGAAGGCGGGTAAGAAGGCTATAGACGCAATCGAAGGGAAGCCTAAAAAGAAGCCCTCCCCAAAAGGCCAAGCGGCGGCAACCGCTAAAACTGCTGGCCTCTCCATTGGCGAAGCCGTGGATGCTTACCGGAGGAACTCTAACTTTTCTCGATTGGAAGGGGCGATAAATGCAAACCCAAAGGAGGCAAAAGAAGTAGCTGATGCGTCTGTAAGGTTCTTAGACAGTAGAGGTATCAAGAAACTCTACCGAACCGGAACGGAGGATGGTATCAGTTACTCATATACGAAGGCCGGACTAAGGAACTTCGCTAATGAAGGGACTAAAATCACTGAGGTGCCTCTAACATCCGATGTAAAGAAAAGGATTATAGCCGTCCAAGGTATTATTGGAGATGGTGAAATAAACCCAAATGAAGCTGAGGTTATACTACGACCTCTAAAGAAGAAGGCCACCTAAGTAAACACCTCTAACATCCCATTCAGGAAGCACGCATTCTTTATGCGTGTTTTCTCTTTCGAGTCAGGCAAACCCTTCACAGCCTTCCAGCAGTCTCTTAAAACCTCTTTCCTATTCGTACACTCCGCGATAATCGCTATGTCGTACACAGATCGAGGCTTGTAAACTTTCCCGGCTCTCCGTTCTTCTAAAGCTTGGAGAATATAATTACCATCTTCATGAACGACTCCGTATACAAAGAGGCTCGTTCCCCAATCGGGGTAGTCTCGGAACAACTCTTCCGCTAAACGTTTATCCTTCCGTATCTCAGCAAAGCAAGCAATCACTGCTGGATGCTTTGGAGCGAGCTTATACGCTTCCTCGGCGTACCTGAGACCATCTCTTCCTGTTAGAAGATAAAGCTCCGCAAGTGCAACCAGTCCGTCTACGCTTTTATCATTCTTCAAAGCCTCTTCGATCTGTTTCAATCTCTCTTCCTGTTGATTGTCTAATATCTCTCGCAAGATACTTCCTTGAAAGTACAAGACGTTCCTCGGATCAAAGGTTTTACTCTCTCCTCGAACCCAGAGAGCGGTATCTTTGCCTTTTTGATACTCCTTTACGAAGTGAATCATGCCAAGCGTAAAGAACGTCCAGCTAAATCTTGATCTCACTTCCTTACCTAATAGCCTTCCTTCCAGTATTCCTTGCACACAAGCAGTGCCAACGTCCGGGAAGCTTGTACCTTGAGATATATGAATGGAAATCAAGGATCCGAGTATCCTTGCTCGCTCGTTTTTTTCGATTCCTTTAAGCGAATACATCGAGGCTGTGATCCGTGAGAGATGAGCTACCAGTCCAAGAACTCCGTCCTCTACTAATCGTTCGAGGTAGTAATTATGAGGCTTGTCAATAAACCACTCCGCTTGGCCCGCATCTCGAATCTCTTTAGGAAAATACTTATCCCACGTTCCTCTATACGGCCCTCGATAACCATCCTTGATTGCTTGAAAAGCAACTCTCCAGAATATCTTACGAGTCCCTATGCTGTTCGTTTGGTTAACCTTAGTAACTTTCCGCTTCCCTCTCCAAAAGGAGAGGATAATTCCGATAAGCAATAATGCCTTTATTCTCTGCCGTAGACTAGATGTGTAAGCGGTAGCTAGAAGCCCCAGAATCGCCCCTAGAAGGCTTCCACGGGTCTCGGAACGTATAAGGCCATAAATGGGTAAAATACTCATTAGAGGGCGTTTTAGAGCCTGAGGAATAGTAGAAGCGCAGGTATTCCCTAAAAAGAGAGCGTTCCCGGTAAACCCTCCGATTCTCTTACCTGGCTCATTGCCGAAGTATCCTGGGTTTCTCCTCTCAAGATACCCTCCTAGCCCTTGGATATTTCCATACAGAGAGAGACTGAACGCCGGATCAATCTTCGAGCTGGTTAAAAAAGGAATAGCGTTTCTTACGGTCTGATCAAGAAGCCCATCCATGCGGTCGGGCCTTCCGTATAAGTCCTTCGTATGTTGTGAAATAGTATCCGCAATAATGCTCCATACTAAAGGCTTCTTTCGTTTCTTATAAAGCGTTTTTAATATTCGAGGGGTTCCGGTAATGATAACAAGTCTTAATGCGAGGGTCTTTGTAAGGAGGAACGGGTGGACGGTCTGACGGCTGTACAGGAGAGAAGCGAGCAAAACCAGGAAGCGCATGAGAACTATTGTAGGGAATTGTAAGGCGTATCGTCCCCTATCTCGTACAAGCAACAGATGTCAGAACAAACCGTACATTCGTACAGCCCATCCTCAGTAAAACGAGCATCAGCTCGGCAACAGTTAGAGAGTTCCGCGCCGAATAGCCACCTCAACGGGGCGATGATATGCCAGTCTATTTTGGAGTATGTTCGTTTCATGAAGCGTGTTGGATACAAGGGAATTAGGGGATTATGCACAAGGTTACCCTTGCACGGATTTACGCTTCTCTGGGCGAGTGACTCTCACCCTGCGAACGCCGTTACCATCTCCTCCCTCCACGCGGAGCCGTTCCCCGGCTCCTTGCTTTGTGAATAACGTTTTTTGTTCCATAGTTATGTATATTTCTTGAACTTACGCGTGCCTTGGAGTTTACGACGTATACTTCTGAATAAATACTCCTGTTGATAGGCGAGAGCTTCCGCTTCTTTTTCCATCCTTCTTGCTACGGCGATGTGAAAATGAACAACGTGATGAAGCTCGTGCATTAACGTCTCCCAGAAATCCCAGCAATTTTTCCAATAATGGAGAAAGAGAACCATGTTTTCTGTACCGTCCTGCGTAAACGAGACTATTGAACCCGCCTCCTTAAAATCTGTTCCTATATCACCCTCAGATAGGTATTTGATTAGACTCTTTTTAATCCTAGCCGACTTAGCCACTTTTACAATATCCTCTCTGGATTTTGCCCCTACAATAACGAACATGTCGTCCTGATATGTTCCGAAGTCTTGTATGAATGCGAAGGGAACATTCTTCTTCTGTTTTTTCTTCTTCATACTTTTCCTTCCCGCTGAGCTGCGAGGCGGTCTAGGATGTCCTTTCTTACCATCCACTGTTCCTTCGTGCGGAAGTCCGCTAGCTTCACCATCTCCACCACCTCATCGAATGTTTGGAACTGGGCCTCGATTAGGGAATTATATACAAAGTTACCCTTGCACATATTCATACTTCACGGGGGATGGTTTCGTTCGCGCGTCGGCACGAGCCAGAGCCTTCCCCTCCATATCAAGCAGTTCCCCTGCTTGTTTGAGGATATTTTTCGCCGCATTCTCATCCCTGCCATGGGTCATTTCGCATTTCGGACACGTCCACTCTCTTGCGGAGAGCGGAAGCGTTCCGATGACGAAGTAACAGGACGAGCAGGTCTTCGACGACGGGAAGAATCGATCAATCTTGATCGTCTCTCCGCCGTTCCATTCTTGCTTGTATCCGATTTGTCGGACGAGTTCTCCCCATCCGACATCGGCTATTGAACGTGACAACCGCCTATTTGTCATCATGTTTTTTACGGACAAGTCCTCCAAAGCGATCATGGCGTGGTTTTTGCCTACGATCTCTTTGCTTACATGATGCAGACGATTTTTCCTCTTGTTTGCGACCTTTAGGTGCAACCGCGCGAGGATGGTTTTTGCCTTCCTGCGATTCGCACCACCTTTCTGTTTCTTTGAAAGGTTCTTTGACGCCGAACGTATCCGCGCTAAGGAACCGCCCAAAGAACGTTCATTGTCGTACTTCTCTCCGTCGGAAGTTACAGCGAGATGGTTTAGGCCGAGGTCAACACCGATAGCTCCCTTGAGCTTCGGGGTCTTTCGTTCCTCGGTTGCTATCGTGGATGCCCACCAAGAGCCGCAGGTATCGCGGGAGATCGTGAGTGTTGCTTCACGTTTTGTCGGAAATGCACCACGGAAACGCACGGACACGCCGTCCATGATTTTGACGTGGTTGCCGGTAATGCTCCAGCCCGTAACCTTCCGCATTGACTGCTTGCCGTCTTTCTTGTGAAAGTTCGGAAATTGCGCCTGCTTTCTAAAAAAGCGGTTATAGGCAACATCGAGAGAACGGAGCGATTGCTGGAGTGGCTGGAATTGAACGCTCTGCATCCACTCGGTTTCATGCCGGAGTTTTGTGAGTTCTTTGCTCATGGCGAGATAGGTGATGTTCTTTCCTGTTTCAAGATAAGTGGTTTTTTTCTTATCAAGAAAATGGTTATACACGAACCGACACGCGCCGATATGCCGGAGTAATATTTGTTCCTGCGAACGGTTCGGATAAAGTTTTGCTCTGTAGCCACGGGTTATCGTCATGGACATGATGATACAAAAATCTATGTTTTTTGTCAATAGGGTAACTTTATACATAATTCCCTTTTGTGATGTGTTTAATTCCTTGCATGATTTTCGTAGCTACCTGCGGAACGATCGCTCCGCCATAGGCTTTCAGAGCTTCTTGTCGCCACCTTGCGTGGCTGATTTGCCCTTCGGGGAGTCCCCTTTGGGAAAGTCCACGTATTTTTACCGGTTTCGTGCTCGGCTGTATCGCTTTGTATAAGAGCCATAAACGATACCCTTCTTCCGTAATTGCATGTGCAGTTTCGAATGACAGCTCTGGCACAATATCTGAAAATTCTCTGGCACATTGTTCTGTATGTTCCCATCTATATGATGGGTAGATATTTGATGCCCGTCTGATTTTTTCGAGCCACACTGATTGCAAACTTCCCTCTCTATGTCCATCTTCAACCACCTCCTCTGATAACTGCTCGGGTGACTGCATTCTGCGTATGTATTGGCACACGACTTCGAGCAATACCGGCGTTTCTTCCAACGTGAGTAGTCCTCCAATCTTCCGTTGAACCTTCTCCGACTGAATTTCTTTTTGCAGGTAAGGCAGCTCTTCGGTTCTTCTTTGATACGTGGGTGTACCATATCCCATCATTGTACCAAATACATCTAATCGAAGCGAACCCAACCAGGTGGAAAATTCATCATCCACTCTGTCATAGCAGGTTGTAAACGCAACTTCTTTCCAGTCTCGTGACCAATTCGGCCAACTTGGTCTCTCATTTTCAGCTTCGGAGCCTTGGCATTCCAATACTTGTCTTCCATCTTCGCCCCTCCCACTCCTTCGCTCGCTGTCGGGGTTTTCAGCATGAACATCTTTTCTCCCACCCCTTGTTGCTTGCTGTTCGGCCAGCGCTTCTTGTAGTCCTGAGCCGTTATCGTCGGGAGCATCTCTACTTCCACTTCCAGTCCCCTTTTCGGATTGCCCGCCTCTACTTCCTTTCGGCTCGCTCGACCGTTTCCGCCCACTCTCGCGGTGGGCAGTAATCCAAATCCTGTCTCTCCTGTGGGGCGCACCCGTGGCGCAAGCTGGAATAATAAGCGGCCATACGGAGTAACCCGACTCTTCCAAGTTAACGCACGTTGTTTCGAGTGCCAGCCCCCGTTCCCAACTAACAAAACCCGTAACATTCTCCGCAATAACCCATTCGGGTTGTAATGCGTGTATAATTGAAAGCATCTCCGGCCACTTATATCGAGAGCCTGCTGTTCCTTTTCGTTTTCCTGCATGTGAAAATTCTTGGCATGGAAATCCGCCTGTGATAATGAACGGTTTTTCATGGATTAGTTTTTTGGTATTGCCTTGTTGTGTTTGTGCCACAGATAGTGACACGGCTGGCATAGCCACATAACCTCCAATGGTTTGTTGTAATCGGGATGGTGGGCTTGTATTTTGCTCCTGCCGTCCTTCATCACGCCGCTGTCCTGACATTGTTCGCATTTCAATTTCCTCTTCATTATCCCTTTTTGTATCGCCTTTTCTAACAGGTTTTGGGCATTGTCGCTTGCATTCGTCCCTCTGTGAAAATGGTTCTTCTCCCCATAGCGTAGATTGCTTCGCATTTTTACGCCCCTCCTCTTCAATATCTTCCATATTGCCTGTCTTGTGATACCGTAAAAGTTGGCTATTTCTTGAATTGACATCCCTTTTTGATAAAGGCTCGGTGCGTTGTCGTATTTCTTCTGGCGTGGAAAACCCATGTAATTTATTGTAGCTATTGGCTGGCAACCCTGTCAACTCTACGACCAGATTATCTATGTCTCCATAAATGTCGGCGTTAGGCCAATGCTTTCTTAAAACAGCTTGGCAGAATGGGTTAATCTCAACAAAAGTATGCTCCACGTCACCCCACACGGCTTCCGCCGCAAGGGAGAATCCACCGATTCCTGAGAATAAATCTATGTGTTTCATACCTACTAGAAACCTCTTTTGAGCTTTCCAAGAGGCATGAGGGCTTGGATGCTCCGAAGAAGTACCTAATGCCAAGCCCGTGCCGAGCGCACCATCATCTTTTCTGGGTTGCGCGTACGGAGCGGGTTTTACCCCGCCTCAAGGCGAGGGAGCGCGGGCGGGCAATTTCCCTTTACTTCGAGAGGATGAAGTCTAGCGCACCCTTGCTCGAACCCTTGCTCTTTGCCTACGACAAGTCGGGGAGCATAAGCCCCTCCGCGGGTATGTCGCCTCCCCGCCTTGAAAGCCCGAATGGATCGGACGCTCAAGGCGAGGCTCTCCGGGGAGAGCTACCGCTTAGAAGCCCACATCAACATATCTTAGCAGGATCTTTCTCATCTCGCGAAGCGTGGCTTCCAGTATCTGATCCTTGTCCGGCGCGTTCAGTTTTGAAAATACCACATAATTCCCGGCAAGCCTTGTAATATCTTGGTTGTCCTCCCACGACATTGTCCCGTTCTTTACGATGAAGTGAAGTCCTTTTACCGCAATCTCGTTCTCCAAGTGAAAGAATACATCAGCAAGAAGTTCTTTCTCCCAATCCTTGAAAGGGTAGCTATCGTGATAGTCAGGGTTCATATAATGTTATGTTTCATATTATGTTTATATTCTGTCGTAAATCTGGCCTTTAATATCTTCGTAAGACTCAATAACGTTCCGAGGTTCAATTCTTAGATTGCCGTCCCAGTATTCCTGTATCCGTTTATCAAGCTCGTCCGTTTGTTCAAACAGGAGGATTTTTAACCTTGGCCCGTCCTGCTCGATTCTTTGGACAGGAAAGCCTAAAGCTTGAAGTGTCGCGCTTAAAGCGAGGTTTCGTGTTCTGAATATCTTTTTCATAGTAGTGAGTCTTTTCTTGACAGGCGTTTAGTTCGGTATGGCTTAATTTTCTCCCAGAAGTCCTCGGCTCGTTCAAAGACGGAGAGGACTCTTGACTCATCTAGCGAAATCTCCTCGACCTCTACCTTTCCATTGCTCGTGGAAGCGATAATGAGCAGGTTCTTTGGATACACTCCTGTAAGAGAAAAGTGCTGAGCGTTATACCAAGCGAGCTGGTTAAGATAGGAATCAAGATAGGAATCAAATCTTGCGGAAGTGGTTTTGAGTTCAAGAATCATATTCTTTGCGTATCCGTCCCAGTATCCAAGAGTCGGTATCCCTAGTACATCTATCTTAGCTTTATGCTCGTACTTCATCTTATAAGGCTCTAGAATGCCCTCTATGGCCTTTTTAATCTCTTGATGGCATCTAACCTCCTTTGGCAGGTATTTATCCGTTCTAAGAGCTTCTTCTCCGCCTCCTAACACAAGACTGTGAATGTCCGTTCCTTGGATCATAGCAAAGGTCGGAGGTTCTCGAAGGCCGAGAATGTACCGACGATACCACTCCTCTGAGTCCCGCTCGAAAGTAGTGATCTCAGACCAAGAGACAGGTTTTATGCCTTTATTTTCCATTACTTATATGCCTCACGCGGGCTCATATATTATTTATGAAGTATAAACTGCTCGACTTTTTTCATATCCTCCTCCGACCATTTGCCGTCCGCCTTCATGCGTTCAATTACTTTCTTAATCGCGTCTTCTGACTTTCCTTCAAGCATTTCAATGATCTTGTCTACCGTGTCCGCAAAGTCTTTTGGAGGCGTATAATTGCACTTAGGGTACATATTACAAGAGAGGAATGTTCCGTACTTTCCGGTCTTTTCCACGATCAGGCCAACCTCGCATTTAGGGCAGGCGTTTATATCAGACTTGCTCTCCGAAGATGCGTTCTTTGAAGATGCGTTCTTTGAAGATGCGTTCTCCGACCATTCGGCCTTCGCTACTTTCTCTCTTACGTTTTGTTTTCCTACGATAGCCTTATTTACGTCATCGTTTTCTGCATCATCTCCGGTCGGAATGAGGAAGTTTGATGTCAATGTATATTTAAGTGCGCCGGTGATAGCTTTGTAAACACCTTTATCGCCCTTATCAGCTCCGACCCCGACAGCATTACCTTCAATGTATTCATTTGTCTCGATGTCCGTCATTCGCCAAGTGCATTTTACGGTCGCTGCCGTTTCAAACTTTTCTCCTATCGGGTCGAGCCTGATGTCGTTTACAGAGAATGTGAGAACGATCCCATGTTTTATAAACGCCTCGTGAAGCTTCTCCTTGATAACCGCCTCAGATGCGTATGAGTACCCGTGAAAAGAGTTCTTCTTGTCCTTTTGGATATAGCTGATCTCCGACATGATTGCATGAACCTTGGCTAATATATTTTTCATAAAGTTTTCTTTATTATTCGGGGCGACATTTTAGTTTCTCGGCAAGCTGAAAGACAGCGCGTAGGGAGAATATTTTCTCTTACGGCCTTCACGAATGCGTCATGCGGAATCTCCTCCTCGATTAACTCCTGAAGCTCATGCGTAAAGTCTGGAGCGGCAAGCTCCTTCGCTCGCTTCACGTCCACGAACTTCTTGTAGGGTTGAATGAACTGAAACTCTAAACTAAGCTCAGGAATCAAGACCTCCTCCTCTGAGTCCTTTACAATTTCCTTTACAAGATTCTCCTGTTCGGTCACAAGCTCTTGAACCTTGAGATAGTTCTGAACGATCTCGTGCCTCTCCAAGTCCTGTAACCTCTCTATAGCTAAACGAAAGCCGTTCACGGCTGTCTCTACGTTTGTTTTCATGTAGTAAGATATGATGTTAATTATGGTTCTATGATAACGTACTTAGTAAGAAAAGTAAAATTTTGTAAAAAAGAGCGAGTTTAGTATAATAAAGCTCCTCTTTTCCAGTACCTGAAAAAGGGCTGGCCTCATAGAAGGAAGCAAGCGAGGGAAAATCATGTCTCTGGTGAAAACTGGGGGCTTTTGATATTGGCGACTATCCCTTGACATATTGTAGCAAGTATGCTATAGTGTATGCATAATGAATAACACTACAAAATAAATATGGAAACCGTGGAAATCTTAGCTATCGTTTACTTCTTAATCTTTTGGGGAATCATCTTCTTAGCTCTTGTAATGGGCGGGATTATGTCCGCTATTATTGCCTATTTCGTTCTTAAAGTCTTGGGCTTTATCGTAGGCATTCTCTTAGCTGTTATCGCAGGCCTCGCAGGCCTCTACGCTCACTATGCATAAGCTCCGAGATGCACGCCGTAAGGCAGGGCTTTCTATCCACAGGCTCGCAGAACTCTCAGGAGTCCATTACGTCACGATCCAGCGAACAGAGACGGGAAAGACCAGTCCTTCGGTTGAAATAGCCCGAAAACTAGCCAAGGTATTGAAGCTCTCAATAGAGGAGATATGCTAAAGGATGCTCCTCATCAAATGCCCAGTAAAAGCTGGGTATTTTGATACCTTGCATTTTTCCCGCGTGTTGGTAAAATGGAGAAACCATGAGTGGTGACATGGAAATATCTCCTTATCGGTCTGGGTGGCGTAAGCCTGTCATCACCCCAGACCCCGTAAGGGGATTTTTGTTTTATGAAAAAGGGCTGGATACTGTTACATAGGCAGATAGAAGAATGGCCTCTTTATTTTTCCGAGCCATTTACAAAGGCTCATGCTTGGATTGACCTGCTACTTTTGGCGAATCACGAGGCGAAAACAATCAGCATACGGGGTAATTTAATTGAGATAAATCGTGGAGAAATTGGTTGGAGCAAAGAGGCATTGGCCGCCCGATGGAAGTGGAGCAGAGGTAAGGCGAGACGCTTCCTAAAATGGTTAGAAACGGAACAACAGATAGTGCAACAGGATTCCGCTACATTAAGCAAAATAACTATCATAAATTATGATGCTTATCAGAAAACGGTACAGCAGACGGTACAACAGAAAGCCAACAGAAAGCCAACAGACGGTACACAAACAAAGAATAACAAAAGAACTATAAAGAACTTAAAGAAAAAAGAGCATGTGCATTTCGATAAGTTCTGGGATGCCTTTCCTAGAAAGGAAAACAAAAAGAAGGCGAGACAAGCCTGGGAGAAGATTAACCCATCCGAGGAGCTGGCCGGAGAAATAATCAATCACGTTTCGAGGATGAAGGAGACGAAGCAGTGGAAGGAGGGCTGTGGCAGGTTTGTGCCGCACCCCACGACCTATCTTAATGGCGAACGGTGGGTGGATGATCCCCCTGGGGACGCTAAACCAAGAACAGACCGCTTCGCACATCTAACTCAATCAGGCGATTAAGAATATGATAGTAAAATTAACATGCAAGAAATGTAATAAGGAGTTCGGACACGAAACATCGGAAATATCCGAGGAGCAGTGGGCCGAATTGGACGAGAATGAGCGACAATCCGCAATATATTCGATTAGTACGAAGTATCCCTTAAGCGGGCATTGCGGGGAGTGTTTTAAGTATGAGCAGGAAAAGCTTTGGCAGGAAAAGCGTGTCTGGCTGTATAAAAAGTCCGGCCTTCCAACAATGAGCCGCAAAATGACCTTTGACAGCTTCAAGCCAGAAAAAGCGAAGCGAGCATTTGAAATGGCAAAGTTGTTTGTGAAGTACGACTTACCGGATGATTATGCGGAAGATTGGGACGAGCGTTGGGAAGAGATGGACAAAGCCTTCGGCGATAAAAGGGGATTATTTCTCTACGGGAAGCCAGGTTCAGGGAAGACTCACTTGGCTTGCGCTGTGGGACACGCCACGATTCAGCAGGTTCGATCGTGCAGGTTTGTCCTAGTTCCTGACCTCCTGTTCAAAATACGGGGGACTTATGGGAGAGACGAAGGAGAAACGGAGCGCGACATTTTAGAAGACCTCTATTCACCAGACCTCTTGATCCTTGACGATATTGGGTCGGAAAAACCAACCGAATGGAGCCGGTCTGTCCTGTTCCAAACCATAAATCAAGCATATTCCGGGGAGTCAAAGGATACGGGTATTCCGCAAAATATCGTTATCACATCGAATTATTCGTTACAGGAACTTGAAGATAGGATTGACGATCCCAGGATCACGTCACGCATAGCAGAGATGTGTCACCTGATCGAAATGAGGCAAGAAGATTACCGTGTAAAACCATTCTAGCCCATGGCCATGAGATCTTGTAACAAATGCCTCGAAAATAACTGGAGCTTTCTCTTCAATGAAGGTTGGATCACGGCAACCTGCAACATGTGCGCCGCCGAAGTTATGTTCGAGACTCGGAATGAGAAGAAGAACCCAGGCTCCTCTAAGAGCCTTGTGACCAAGCCGCTCGATCCCTGCTACGATTGCGGACAGAAGACAAACTCCAGGAGAATCCTGCATACGCACATTACGGATGACGGCGAGAACGGGGGCTGGAAGGAGTGGGCATATTGCCGAGCCTGTAAAGAAATAAAAGCGTGATGCACTCCCCTCATGGTACACTCCAGGTATGTTGAGACAGAGCGGGAACAAATACGGAGCAAAGAAGTCCAACTATAACGGATACATCTACGATAGCGGGCTTGAGGCATCTTATGCCGCCGAGCTTGATATCCGAGTGAAAGCCGGAGAGATTGAGAGCTTTGAGCGTCAGCATTCGGTTGACTTGATCGTGAACGGCTATCACATCGGAACGTATAAGCTGGACTTCCTTTTGTTTCATCATGACGGCACGAAAGAATACGTTGAGGTGAAAGGATTTCCAACGCCCGACTGGAAGTGGAAGTGGAAGATATTCAAGGCCATGTACGCAGATAGACCTAAGACCATCATCACGCTGGTTGGAAAGGGCTACAATCCGAGGATGCGGAAGGTTAGGGACTGAGGAGTATTCTCTTAAAGGTTATTCGTGTATAGTTATAAAATAACGCAGAGACATGAATAAGATCCTACAGGGCGATTGCCTAGAAAAGTTAAAAGAGCTTCCTGACGCTTGCTTACAGATGTGCGTCACATCGCCGCCTTACTTCGGTCTCCGTGATTATGGTCACGATGGGCAAATCGGCCTTGAAGAATCTCCCGATGAGTACGTTCAAAAGCTCGTGGAGGTATTTCGGGAAGTGCGTCGTGTTCTGAGAGACGATGGCATTCTTTTTCTAAATCTCGGAGATTCCTACGCATCAATAAAGGAAGGCAACACGAACGGGACGCAAGGGAATGTAAAACAAAAAGCAAGAGTCAACGATGACAAACGGAAGCGAACCATCCCGCTTGGCCTCAAACCAAAAGACTTGATAGGTATTCCGTGGCGTGTTGCTTTCGCTTTACAACAGCCGTATTACACCGGCGCGATCAAGGATGAACGCGACCGCGCGCATCAAGCCATAATGGACTTGCACAATGGCATTGAAACGTCCATTGATTATCCAGCGCCTCCGTCAATGTTTGAGCCCGGCTGGTATCTCAGACAAGATGTGATATGGAGTAAAAAAAATCCCATGCCCGAATCGGTAACCGACCGATGCACGAAAGCACATGAGTATCTCTTTCTCCTCACGAAGTCAGCGAAATACTATTTCGATAATGAAGCGATCAAAGAACCGAGCAAAGCTGACTGGGGAACGCGAGATCGCACAAAAGGGAAGTACCACAATGAGGGTAGTGGTTTACAGCCTCACGGTGGCTTGGAGAAGTCTTACGCGATGGCGAACAAACGATCCGTCTGGACAATCAACACCAAACCGTACAAGGGCGCGCATTTTGCTGTGTTTCCTGAAGCACTTGTCGAGCCGTGTGTGCTTGCAGGAAGTAAGCAGGGAGACATCGTTCTCGATCCCTTCTGCGGAAGCGGTACGACGCTCGCCGTGGCTAAAAGCCTCGGAAGGCAATACCTCGGCGTGGAATTAAACCCTGAGTATATTAAGCTGGCTGAAAAGAGAATAGCGGAGAAGCAAAAACCCCTCCTATGAAGAAATGCTCTAAATGTAAGAAGAGTCCTCCAAGAAAAGGCCAGAGATACTGCGCATCATGTCATGCTGAGTACATGAAAGAATGGCACAGAACGCATAAAGCTGTTTCATACGAAATACTAGCGGCTCTTTGTGATGACTGTAAGATGAAAATACTATGACCCCCGATGAGTTTTATAAAAAAGATTCCCTTAAAGGAGAAAAATGCGTTGTCTGTAAGATGGCTATTCTTACAAGATCATCCGGATGTGCGACGGTTGATTTAGAAAAAGGGATCGTAAAGCCCTTTCATGCGAAGTGTTACCGGGAAGTGCTAAGATACGACGTATGAAAAAACGCAACGTGAGTGAACTCGTACAGAACCCAAAGAATCCTCGTGTCCTGAAGGATAAGCGGTTCAAGGAATTACAGAAATCCCTCAAGGAAGACCCAGGCTTCATGGACGCAAGGCCGATTATCATAAATAAAAACACGGGAGACGTTGTGGCTGGAAACCAGAGACTTGAAGCGGCGCGTTCCCTTGGTTGGGAAGAAGTACCAGTTTACGAGGTAGCCCTCTCAAAAGAAGAATCTGACAGGTGGAATTTGAAGGACAATATCCACGCCGGGGAGTGGTCATTTGACGAGTTAGCCAACCACTTCGATTTAGACTTTTTACAGGACGTGGGATTCGACGAAAAAGAGCTAGAGAAGATTCTAGGCAAGCAGACCGTAGAAGACGATAATTTCGACGCTGACGGGGCTTTAGAGGCAATCACGGAGCCTACTACCAAAACGGGAGATTTGTGGCTCCTAGGGCCACACAGGCTCTTGTGTAACGACTCCACTTCGAGGGAAGACGTAGAAAGGCTCATGGACGGGAAGAAGGCGGATATGGTGTAAAACTTGCATTATGTTTATATAGGTGGTAAACTTCATATATGATAAGCAAGGAATTAAACATAGGGCGAGCGGGGCAATATCTCACATTGGTTGATTTGCTTTCAAAAGGTATTCAAGCGTTTGATACAGCCGAAGGAGTTAGTTTTGATGTAGTGGCAGAATACAATGGAAAGTTGATACGGCTTCAAGTAAAGGCAACACAGAAGATGAGAGTGATTAGAGAAGGCGGCAATCCGATTTATTTTTTCCACATTAAGAGGGCAGGCAAGAATGGAGCGAGATTTTATGATAAAAAGGACTTTGACGCTTTCGCTCTTGTGGCATTAGATAGACGAGAAGTTTATTATTTGAAGTTTGATGAGAGCGTAAAAGCGAATAGTATTTGCGTTAGAGATAAAGAAGTGAAATATACAGCACAAGCGATGGGAGGAAAGAAAAACGGCTTGTATTTACAGGATTTAACTTGGGAAAATTTATGCAAAAAGTTGTAATAATAACTGACCCTCCGTATGGTATGAAACTTGATACTGATTATTCAGGGATGAAAGGTTGGCATCAAAGTAAGAAATACGAAAAAGTTATTGGTGATGAGAAGCAATTTAATTATAGAGATTTTGAATACTTAAACGCTGATGAGGAGTTTTGGTGGGGAACAGATTATTATGTAGATACATTGCCTAATTACGGAAAAGACGGTAGTTGGTTTGTATGGGATAAGAGAGTTGATGAGAGTAAAGATAAAATGTTTGGCAGTGGATTTGAAATGTTATGGTCAAAAGTTAAGCATCAAAGACGATTATTACGGGCAATGTGGGCAGGATTTATGGGAGATGCTGAAGCAAGTAAAAGGGTTCATCCTACTCAAAAACCGACAAAAATAATCGCAGAGATTATACAAGAATATACAAAACCGAATGACATAGTCCTTGATCTCTTCCTCGGCTCCGGCTCAACCCTCATCGCTTGCGAACAGACGGGGCGGGTTTGTTACGGAATTGAGTTGAGCTGTCATTATGTAGATGTTATAATTGAAAGGTATGTTCAGCATACCGGAAACGCCCATCTGTTCAGGAACGGAGAGCCATATGAATGGAAAGCCAAGGGCGGGAGGGAATCGAGATTGCTGAAAAGCTCAGACAAAAGCTCGGACACCCGATAGAGTACCGAAAGCTTGGCTAAGGTTAGCGGAAAATAGAAAATTATTATACTATGCCAGCAGGAGTAGCACCAAAAGGTTTCCACGGAAAGAAAGGAAGATCAGGAAGGAAATCAACGTGGGATGAAAAAAAAGAGGTAATTTGGCATGATGAGAAATGGAAACTGGACTCCGATGTACCTCAGCTTAAAGCGAAGCTCGCTACAGGAAAATACTCTGTACGAGATGTTTTTCTTGCTAAAGCTCTTCAAGGAAACGAAAAGATACTTGGTATTTTTGCTAATAAGTTACTCGCTGATTTACATGAGGTGGGAGGAACGGGCGGAGGGCCTTTAATTGTTCGTTGGTTGACAGAAGGAGAGGAAGAAGAAAAAAAATAACATGGCGGTTATTAAAATCCCGTATCTGCCAAGAGGTGCTTTTATAGAGTTTCATGATTCAAAGAAGCGATGGAAGGTCTGTGAGGCGCATCGCCGATGCCTTCCGAAAGGAACTGCCGTCATTATGGCGGATGGTTCATGGAAAAACATCGAAGATATACGCAAAGGAGATACAGTACTCTCTCATAATGGAAATGGTTTTGTGCCTGATAAAGTAAAAAACTCGTGGAGTACAGGAACAAAGCAGACTCTTCGTGTGGATTGTCAGGGTCTTGGAAGGCTCTACACGTCGTCAGATCACGTTTTTCTTGCTTCAAGTGACCATACAGGCGAAAACACTTTTTGGAGACCTATAAAGGCTCTAAAAAGCTCTTATGTTCAAGTGATGGACAAAGGCCTGGGAGGGAGCGTGAGAAACGGTGACCTGGCCGAGCTTATCGGCTATCTCTCGACGGACGGAACCGTCCCGGAGCATATGCAATCTCCGAAGTTTACAAATACATCGAAAGAGCTTTGCGAGCGTGTCGAATATCTAGCGAAAAGTCTTTTTGATATTGATGCTAAGTGGTACGAGAAAGGAAACGGTTACGACGTCCTCCTCATAGGAAGGAGGGGCTCAGCCTTGAATCCAATAAAAGCTCTCTATGGAGAGAATGCTGGAGTGAAAGAAGCGAGGAGACTCCCCGCATGTGTATGGACATTTGATGATGAAAGTATTTGGAGACTGCTTTCAGCGGCATTTGACGGAAATGGGACGTTTTACATGCAAAAGAAGGGGCAAAGCATAGAAGGAAGGTACATTAAAGCAAAGCCGGAATGTCGTCTTTCTTGCGGGATGTCAGGTGCTTTAGCTAAAGATTTTTACTGGCTCTTACGAAAAGTAGGCGTTCACGCAAAACCGCCAGAACGAGAGAAGGGAGAGTCCTCGAATAATTATATTATTCGTATCTGGGCGAACGAGCATGTAGCGAAGCTAACGGAAAACCTAAAGACGCTTACGAAGGAAGGAGCTCGACTTGCGTGCTTTGAGGAGGCGAAGCACACGCTAAAGAGGCAACGAACGCCTATCGGAACGATAGCGCGGCGACCACACAGCATTACCGAAGCCCCGGACTCGGAGATGTACGACATAGAGACCGAGAAGCATCATGTCTTCGTTGCGGAGGGTTTTGTCGTACATAATTCAGGAAAATCCGTTGCCGCTATCAATCATTTAGTACGCTCAGCCCTACAAACAAAAGGAAACTATGCCTATATAGGCCCTACCTACGTCCAGACAAAGCGCATTGCCTGGCAATACGTTAAGGATTACACCATGAGTATTCCTAAGACGCAGTACAACGAAGCGGAACTAAAGGTCACTTTTCTTAACGGTTCAATTATTTACCTACTAGGAAGTGAAAAGCCAGACTCTCTTCGAGGTCTTGGCCTGGACGGAGTGGTCTTTGACGAGTACCAGCTTCAGCCCCCTAGCATCTTCGGTGAGGTGATTACGCCAGCACTGACTGACAGGAACGGTTACGCCATATTTATTGGCACTACACTGGGTCAAAACCAAATGTGGCGACTCCGAGAGGAGAAGAAAGATGACCCTGATTGGTTTACTATGCGCCTCAAGGCCTCAGAGTCGGGCATTCTTTCAGCCGAAACACTTGAAGCGGCTAGGCAAGTCATGACAGAAACGCAGTACGCTCAGGAGTTCGAGCTTGATCCTTACGCACCAATCGAAGGAGCGATTTGGAAAGAGGAGATGTCCTGGCTTCGAGAGAACTCACGAATGACAGAGATTCAGTATGACAGCCTTGTAGACGTGGATACTTACTGGGACTTAGGCATCTTTGATTACCTCGTGGTGCTGTTTATGCAAAAGGTCGGCCAGGAAAGACGTATTATTGATTGCTACTACACCCACTCAACAAGCCTAGAGACCGTTGCCTTAGAATTGAAGCGAAGGCCGTACTTCTATGGGACTCATTACTTGCCTCATGATGCGGATGCTCGCGAGCTTCAGACAGGCCTCTCAGCAAGAGATTTTCTTACTAGGCGATTAAGTGGTAATATCCAAGTGGTTCCTCGTGTAAAACGAAAAGAGGACTCGGTTCAAGCGGTGCGCCTTCATCATAAGAAGCTGTGGATTCATAAAGAGCTTTCGGCACTAATTGATGCCTTGAACACCTACTCATTTGAATACGACGAGAAGAAGAACGTGTTTAAGAACATACCTAAACATTCAAACTCCAGTCACTTTGCTGACGCTCTTCAGCAATGGGCATTAACGGAATCTATTATGTCTCTTAATCAAGATCGTTCAGGGTATCATGCAACAACACTAAGCATGGAAACTTACTCGGCTGATGATATAAAATATTAATTATGTACGATACAAAGGCGGCAGGAACCCTCCTGGATAGGCAGAAGGAGATAGATTCAAAGGAAGAATATCAACCAAATGCGCATGAACAGCTTTATAACGCGGCTATCTACGCGGAGTTCCAGATAGCTCTCTGGCAATTTCTTAACCCTCATCAGTTTTTCAATGACCGAACCCTCCGTCAATACATCACAAGAAATCAACAGGACATTGTTAGCTACGTCCCTCCGGCTCGTGACCCGCTAGACTGGAGGAATCACCGAAGAAGTACCTTACAATACGATAAGACCTCGGCGATTCTTTCTTTCTTTATCGATCTTAACTTCCAAGCTGAACCCATTGCTCAGGACTGGCTAGGCCGTGTGAACCCGAAAATGGGAGAAGTCTGTGAAGCTCTGCTCGAACACGCGAACATTTTAGATAATCAAACCGAGAAGGATAAGCTCGCGGACTTCGCCTTGCTTGTAGATGGAACGGTTGCGGAAGAAGTAACTTGGTGCGTAAAGAAAAGAGTAAAGAAAACTCCTAAGAAGCCTTGGAAGATTACCGATGATCCAAGCAGCTTTATCTATGACACTCGTTGGACGGACTTCTTTGAAGGCGTAGAGACGAGGCTTGTAAAGATCAATCGTGTTCTCCTTGGAGATGTATCAAAACCCGATATATCCGAACAGCCGTATATCTTCAAGGAATTTGTTATCCCGTATGATAAAGCCTATGAGCTATTCCATGCGTACAAGAATTGGAAGTTCGTAAAGCCTTTCAATATCACTACAGACCAATGGACGGACACGGATACCGACCTTGAAATAGAACAAGCGGGAGAGAACATCCAAAGGCTTGTAAGAGTTCGAGTATACGAGAATATGCTTCGGAATGAATACGCTCTGTACTGCAACCGAGTTCTTATGACCCCTGTTGGGTTAAACATGCCTCAAGACAGGTATTCCATCACCTGGCAGCAAGCGGGTCTCTTAAATCATCACTTTGCCTATGGTCGTTCCTTTGTCGGTCATCTTCGAGCAGACGTAGCTACGAGGGATGTTTTATTCTCTTTGTTTATAGACTCATCAAGACAAGGACTTGAACCGCCGATGAAAAGCTCGTTTAAGGCACTCCTAAACCGGCACATGTTCAGACCCGCCGCTATCACTTCTTCCCAAGGCGGAATGCTTGAGCCTCTCATCCCTCCAAACGCTATGCAAGGCTTCGCGAGAGAAGCGATCGAGATGCTTGAACAAAACATAAATAAAGCGAGCGTCTCACCAATCTTCCAAGGCCAAGGCGAAGCGGGAAGCCGGACCAAGTACGAGGTTGAACAGCAACTGATTAACTCCATTCGTACTGCGGCACTCATTGTTTCAGCGACAGTGAACCGAAGGAAACAGAAAGCGGAAGCGATGTTTAGCGAAATCATTAAGCACTACCCTTCGCTCTCAATGGGGGAACTCTCTGCTAAAGCTGACGAGATTAAACGCTTCGTCGTCTCTTCCCCTGAAGGAGACTCCCAGAAGGAAGTCATGTTTCAAGCAGCCGAGACTCCAAAGGAGGGCATGGACTTAGCTCAAATGCTTATGGAGGCAGAGGATAAGACCAAGAGAACAGGAATGTCTGTAAAGAAGTACCTCGTAGACCCGAAGAGTTTTCAGACGTTCGAGTTCGTGTTTAACTTCCGCGTAAATCCTCAACAGAGATCAAGCAAGTCAGCCGACCTCGCTGAGGTAGAACGCAAGTATATGACGTATATTCAGAACCCGCTTATTGACCCGATGTACGCCACAAGACTCCTGCTCCAAGCAAACGGCGATGACCCTGATGACGCAATTAAACCACCTGAGCCTATAAAGCCTCCACAAGCCTCTCTACGAGCCCCAGAATCGCCCCTAGGCCAGCCGGGAGCGGGTCAAGGCAGGTTATCATCTCCAAGCGCTTCCGAAGCCGCTATGGGCGAACCACGGTCTCCGATGGGTATCGCAGGGACTCCTTCTAGGCAGGGCGAAGCCTTAACTATCTAAAGTATGCTATTTCATAAGAATAATATTGGGAGAGAGGTTGTGATCAACGGAGTAAAGGATTCTATCTGTTATGTCGCTTCTAATGGTAAAAGTTTTCGTGTTAAGTCAGAAGAAATGGCCTCGGTTGTCCACGAATACGATCATAGGCATATCGAAGAAGCCCTTACACTCACTATTTCGGTTAATAGCGGCAGGACATGGATAAATATTCCCTTCGCACAAGCAATGGACGAGATTATAGTCAAAGAAGAGCCTCCAGTCTCTGCCTCAAAACCCGCTTCAAAACCCGCTTCAAACCCTCGAACAAAAAAACAAAGAGCAAAGCGTTGAGCAAAGCGTTAATTTACTATGGATATAGCTAAGTATTTTACCTTAAAGCCAAAGGAAGCTGTCCCTGATTCAGATAGGATAACTCAAGGTCTTGCTATCGCCTCGAACCCTGAGTTTACGAGGTACTTAGAGGAACTCTATGCGGATACTTTTGCTAGAATGGCGGATCAGGTTGCTAAAGAGGATACGGTACAGACGGCAAAAGCAAGAGGGGAGCTGGAAGCTATCTCCACTGTTTACGAATACTTCAAAAGCATGAAAGCACAGAAAGAGGACGAAGCGGAACGCTTGACGGAACGCTTGAAGGATTTAGATGATGATACTAATTCATTGAGCGATTTTGCTCAGATAGAACCATAAAAAACTATGTCAAAAGAAGAGAAAGACCCGAAGAATGACCCTTTCGCTGACCTCCCTGATGAAAAGGAGGAGTCCTCGGAATCCTCGGAATCCTCGGAATCCTCGGAGGAAGAAGAGGAAGAAGAGCTTACCGACCTTGAAAAGAATAAGCTGCGAGACCTCTCTATCGCGGAGAAGAAGGAAAAGAAACGCATTACCGAGGCCGAGCGCAAGCTAAAGGAAACTAGGACTAAACGGAAAGAGACCGAAGCTAGGGCCAACAACCCTGAGGAAGGAGAGAAAGAGAAAAAGACTGAGGATGAGATAAAGAAGATTGTCGAACAGACTCTTCTAGCCTCCAAAAAAGATGAGTATCTTGCCTCCGTCGCGGAAGAGATTAAGAAGTATGCAAAAAACAAAGCAGAAGCTATAGCGGCCTATGAAGAGGCTAAAATCCTCCCTCCGAGCTGGGATGCGAGTCTGGACGCTAAGTTCGCCTTCGATAGAATGACGGCTCTTAAAGAGGCAAGGAGAGGCTATGTAAGCCCTGCTATTAGCGGCTCATTCGCCGATATGGGTCAAGGAACCGAGAGTCCGTCAGGCTTTTCAAAGAGCCAGATAGAGATTCTAAAGAATGCAGGACTCTCTGATGAAGAAATGAAGAAATATAAAGGCGGTTCAAGTATAAATAATATCCCTTGGAGAAGATAATATGGCAAAAAACAATGCAACCAATAAAATAGCAGCCGACGAAGTAAAGACGAACTCTGACCTCCCTCCGGAGCCGATTGACTCTCTTGAAGAGGAGAGGATTCGAGGCAAGGAGCGCGAGGATATGCTTGTCGAGCGGCTAATGGAGCTTGAGAAAAGACTTGAGAGGGCGGAGTACTCAGGCGGAAGCAAGAATAAAGCCCGTGTTTGGGATGAAATGAACGACGCGGATGAGAATGTTCGTTACGGAGTTATTCCTTCCTTTGATGGCAAAGACCCTATTATTAACTGGGAGACGATTAAAGGAAGCAAGGTGAGCATAGATTATGCCAGGAATGTGCGCGATGATCAGTCATGGATAGTAGAAACAAAATCAGGAGAGAAGAGCCGAATATTGGTAAGCGAGGTCGGCGCTCTTGTCTCAGGGAATGGCATACACGCGCGTATCAACGACTGGAAGAAGTACATGGACGCGATGAACGAAATCAATGATCTTCAGCACCGTTATCAGAGGGCTATTTCTAAACGCTCTTCCTTTGATACCAAAGGAGCATTAGATAAGATTGAACAGTTAAAAAACAATCTAAAAATCAATATCACACTCTCTGAGGATCGAGGAAAGTCCTATAACGGGGAGACCTTCGATATTCTGGCAAGAATGTGGAATGCTCATGCGTAAAACTCAATGGCGCGAGATTAAATGGCTTAAATCAACGAAACACGTAAATATATGAGTAAATGTTCAACATGCGATTCAACCTGCGAATGTATAGAAATCCTATCAATCACTGCCGCTCAGTCTCAAATTACCGGTCAAGCAACGCCCGTTCGCTCAGTCTTCGGTCTAGGGTCGGATAACCAAGTTTACGGGTGGGATTGGGATCAAGGAGAATGGGAGCTTTGGAAAGTGTAAAGTAAGAGGAAACTAAAAGTATGTCAGATAAAAAAATGTATTTCGGTAGCCGCGAGGTTATCTCCGCTACCGCGCCTAAGGTCGTAAACCCGGAGACTAAGGAGGAAGCTGAAACCGGAGAAGTCTTAGTAGAGTACGCTGAAGGAGAGCCGAAGTTCGAGGCTATGCCTAAGGAGGAGTGGGAGGCTGGGCAGTCTGAAGAACCCATCAAGGATGCGGGAGATTGGAGCAAGTGGTGGGTTAAACGAAGCCATCCTGTTCGTTTAGAGGTGCATAAGGTATTAGAAAAGTTCAATCCTCGCTTCGGAGAGATTCAACGTCTGCTTCAATGGATAGAAACTGCTTATCAGGAAGTCTTTAAGAAGGCGATAAACGCGAGGTTCAAGGTAGAAGACTTCCATGCTGACGGAACCTACCAGCATATCATGGATGAGCTTAAAGAAGAGGACTTAAAGGATGTTCCTGAAGATGTCTCGGACATTATTGAGTTGCTTATTAAGCACAAAAAAGGCGTAGGAGAAACCCTTTACGGAGCATACTTCACCGGAATGCAAAAAAACTTAGAGGGTCTGGTAAATAAAGCTTTCTCTAACGTCATGGGATCAGACGATGAACATAGGCGATGCAATGATGTAGCTGATGTCTTAGAGCTGTGGGGTAAAGCCGATAAAGAAGGGGGAGAGCCTTCATCCGTGGAAGGGGTAGTGAACCGAGCTTGCGGGGAAGTTGATGATATGGGCGAAGACGGAGAAGGAAGCGAAGGAGAGGCTAAGCCAGAAGGCAAGACAGACTAGCCCTTTTAAGGGTTTTAGAGTATAATGGAATAGCGGATAATACCGCATTGCCAGACTGCAAAGTACTCCTCTGAAAGGGGAGTATTTTGTTACTTATCAACAGGGGGGGTTTACAAGATTCTGACAACGAGGCATAATGTAATTGAATTACTATTATGAAAGATACTAATATCTTGTATCATAGCAATTCCCAATCACACCTTGGGGGCGTAAGCCTTTGAGGTGTTTTTGTTTACCTCATACTGCGAGGGTTAGGTAGGCTTGAAAGCTACGAGCCTCCTCGTGGATGCCATTAAATCGTAGCAGGGGCGATACTTATGCCAGTCAAGCAGAACCACCCCATTTGTCGTTAGCGTTTTTCCTTTGCGCTACAGGCCTTCATGTGTTGTATCAAGCGCATGAACGCAACCCCCTCGGCACGATGAATGTGACCCGAGACATACAGGGAGAGTTAGGAATACCAGTGCGAGTTATCGAGTAACGCTGGGAAACGAAAAGTTATCTATCAGATAGGCTTGGGGTCTTCTCTTGTCCAGTAAGCAGAACCACCTATGAAGTGCAGTACATGTAACGTAGTACGCTTTAGCCTTAATAACAGTCTTTGTGAGACTTGTTCCTTTGAAGATAAATATCCAACAGGAAGACTAATAGAACGTACGAGACGGGAAACGAAGGGAGCTAAAAAGAAGATAAAGTATCTTTTGTATCAAGAGGCTAAACAAAAACAGCTTAATCTCTTAGGAGTTGAGACTTACCCAGAGTTTTTAAGAACGGAATACTGGAGAATTACTCGTCAAAGAATCATTAAAGCAGATAACGGAAAATGTCAGGCCTGTTACTCAGATAAGAGCTTACACGTTCATCATAATACATATGCGAGGCTTGGATGTGAGGCCGATAATGATCTTGTCACTTTATGTGAGGCTTGCCACTACGATTTACATGCTAAGTTTAGTCATTATAAAGAGAATCTAAAGAAGGTCAGACGTAGGTTTAAGTCTTTAGAGGAGCATACGGATGTATTTATCAAGAAGAAGCGGAGGCAAATAAAAAGAGAAGAGAGACGCAAAACAAAAAAAGCCTTAGAAAGGTTCAATATAGGCACGGTGAACAAAAGCCTTCCAAAAATTAAAGAGATAGGTGACTTATGCCGCTTATGTGAAACGCCGGTAGTGAAGCATAAACGAAAGAAACGCTTAACCAAAAAGCAATTAAGCCGGAGGTACAATTACAAAGCATGGCTAAAATGTCCCAAGTGTAGAACTATTTATTACAGACCTGAATGGAAGATGACGGAGAAAGAGCGTCAGACGTGGAGTGGTTCTCGGCTTTTTTCACGCTGAAGGAATGCCTTATCTCTACCAGCTCGCCTCCTGCTCGTGAGCCTATAAACCGTGCGGAGACCAGAGAGAACCACTATAAGGGCTTGCTGTGTCCTTTTTACTTTTCCTGCTTCTCAAGGTATACTTTCTATATCGAGCTTCTGTTACCTCGCTGATTAACAGACCGGCTAGGCGGAAATCCTAGATTTGAACCTTCAGAGAGCATGAACCTCTGTGATACATGCAGGAACCATCAGCCTTACTATGGATCGGGTTATTGCTTTGCCAGCATTAAAAGCAACGGGGAGATACCATCCCTTGAAGACAACACTCAAAGAAAAGGGTGTTTTTTACTAAATAAGAATCTCTATATGGCTTTTCAACCTTACACAGCCGTCTCAGGCGGATGGAGACTATCAACCAATACGTATAAGCGAACGGCATCAACAGACTTCACAGCGAACGAACTTGTCGGGCGTGTGGCTGCTGCTGGCTTGGGAACGATTAGTCCGGCTGACTCCAGCACGACTCTTATCGTCGGCATCGGACAAAGAACCATCACTTCAGCTACGTCAGGATACGCTACAGCGTCCATTCATCCTGTTCTCGTTCCTAAGAATGGCCTCGACTCTCTCATGATCGGCGACATTACAGGCGATGCGGCAACTTCAACCGAAACTCCAACCCTTGTCGATCTTACAGACGCGGGGAATGCGAATGTCGGTGCTTCAACAGTCAAGGCTCTCTATTGGGCGAAGTATCTTAGTGCTTCAAAAGGTCTCTTTGCGATAAATCCTGCGGCGGTAGCCTAATTAACTTAATTCATAAATTATATGGCTAACCAAAGCTCACCATCGGTCATCGGAAACACACAGTCGTTTTCCGAAACCGTGGAAAACATCAACATCATCTACGCGAAGTATCTCGTGGATTGGATTACCAAGAATTCAGCAATGCGCCTGTTCTATCAGGTTCGCAACGTAGGCCCGAATGCTGGAATGAACTTCGATGTCTCGGAGTCCTTCACAGGCTCAGGCGTAGCTCATGAAACAGGAGAAGGCGACGACCCATTCCAAGGGGATATCTCTCCGGGATACTCAAAGAGCGTTCTTGTACGAGAAAGAACCTATTCTCTCCCGCTTACATGGCTCTTCCAGTATCACAATAAGTACCCAGAGCAAGAGGTAAATATGATCCGTGGCGTTGCCGAGTCCTGTGCCAAGCGCATGGAATACGATATGGCAGCTCCTTTCACTTACTGTACGGCTACGACCTATACGAATATTGATGGCCGTGTGGTCACGATTTCAACGGGAGACGGGCTTTCCTTCGCAAATGCGAGCCATACGGTTCGCAATTCATCTTCAACTTATCGAAACATCGTTGCGAATAATCCTCAGCTCTCTGCCGGTTCTTTGGAGCTTGCCGAGAATCTATTTACGCAGCAGATGATTGATAATAACGGCCAACAGATCAGCATCGTGCCTGATATGCTTGTCCTCGCGACTGATAAGACCACATATAATGTGGCGGCAAAGATTATCATCTCGACCTCACCGGTAGACGCGCCGAACGAAGGTGTTCATAACCCTTATAATGGGGCATACCGGATTGTCCGCGCCTTTGCTATTGATTCGACCTTTACAGTCGGAGGCAAGGGCTTCACTGTCGATACATCGAAATCAAAACAGTGGATGCTCGTGGATTCATCCAATCTTGGCCTCTATATGTTTGTCACGAAAGAGCCTTCTGTTATGGCTCCTTCTACCTCAAACGGAGGGACGGTTTTCCTAACGGGAACTTCGACATGGAAAGCGAATACGGTTTATGAGCCGGTCGCTTTAGACCCCCGCTTCGCTTGTGTTTCGCTCGGAACAGGAGCGGCCTAATAGCGGCCTAATCGTTCAATGAATAAAAGAAAGGGGTCTTTTCAAGGATCCCTTTCTAAAAAGATTATGCCGTCTGTACTTGAACGGGCGGGGAAGAAGCTTCAAGACTTACGAACATTACCGTAATCAATTAACACGTTCACTTATATGGCAAACCCATTTTCAACATACGGCAGACTCGCTCACGTTTTAGGAACAGGCTTAGGAGCCGGTAAAACATTCCTGCTTGTTGGTACATCCGATACAAATATTTCTGAGATTCAACAACGATTCCCAGTAGATGAGGACGGAGTCGTCCGCGTTTATACGGATGCTACGGAGGCTATCGGTGCTACTGTAGCCAACAGAGGAGATGTGATTCAAGTTGCTCCCTCATTCACCACCGCTCTTACCGCCGCACAGCTTCTCTCAGCTGAGACTAAGGGAGTTTCCTTTGTCCCTGCTAACGGAGTATCCGCAGGCGGAGTTCAAACAACATTCCGAGCAACCGCAGCCCTTCCTCAGACCACTGCTCATGCTCTCTTTACGATTACAGGCCGAATTAAGATGGAGGCGATCATCGGCGAGGTAACGACGATTATTCAAACTCAAGTGAATAACACGAAGCTTGCCGCAAATCCAACCGTAGGAGCTGGTGTGGATATATGTGCTGTTCTTGACATCAGTGCAGACGCTGTCGGGACGAATTACTTTATTACAGGGACATTCGCAACGGCTATGCAAGACTCCGCTTCTGCTACAGGCGTCTATCAAGCCGCTCCAACGCTTCTATCAGCCGGAACGCTTGACCTTGACTGTGCCGCTTCAAACACAGGAGCTGTGAAATGGCTCATGCGCTGGGTTCCGATTGATCCGGGTGCTCGTGTCATCGCAGCCTAATTCATCGGGGAGGAGGAGACTCCTCCCTCTTAGCGTAGAAATATTATGGGCCAGCCAAAGAAAGGCGTTACTATCCTAGACAGGTTTATCTTGTCTATCGAAGTAAACGATATTAACGACTGTTGGCTTTGGAAATCTTCCGCTAGCCGGAATGACTACGGAAGGATCAAGGACGGCACAAGAGGCATTAAGGCTCATAGATATTCATACGAGACGTTCGTTGATAAAATCCCTAAAGGCTTATTCGTCTGTCATAAATGCGACAACCCTCCATGCATAAATCCAAAACATCTGTTCCTCGGAACGAATGCGGATAATATTCGAGATAGTGCGGCGAAAGGGAGGCTAGCTAATAGTAAGAAGACACATTGCCCTCAGGGACATGAGTATTCAGAGGTTAATACCTATCTTGTTAAACAGAAGGGTTCTATTTCTCGAAGATGCCGAGAATGCTACATAACCAGTGCCAAGCAGGGCGGGTATAAGCATCAAAAAGCATGGTACGAACGTCAAAAACTAAAATTAGTTACTAATTAAACTATGTCTATATTTAATACCCACGTCGGCCCCTACAGCGTCTTCGGTACAAAAGCCGCGCCTAAGACGCTCACAGCCTCTTATGTCGTAGATACGAACGGCATTCAGCTCTTCGATGGATTTAGGCAGTGCCATATCGAGGTTGTCTTCGCCGAAGGAACGGTCGGAGAAGAGGTAGAGGTTAAGGTCGAGACCTCAAACGATGAAGGACATGAAAGCCCGACAGTCTTCTATCCCTTCAGCGAGAATAATTACCCAGACGCGACACCAAACCCAACCCAGTTAGGCGTAGAACCCGCGCCTTATTCCTTCGCTGAGACTGGTTCTTATGTCATTAAAGACATATCCGGCCCTCGCTGGCTTAGGTTCAGCGCAAGGTCAAGTGTCGCCAGCTCCTTCGGAACTGCTTTTATCCGCGTAAGATTCAGCGAATAGCGCCTATGTCAGATCCCACAAGAGTAAGTGCTTTGGAGGCGCTTCTAACACCTTCGGCTGATGATATTCTTTATATTGTCGATAACCCGGATATTACTCCGCTCTCAAAGAAGATTACCTTCGCAAACCTGCTTGCGGCTTACGCAACCCTTACAGGAATAGAGACCCTTGCGAATAAGACTCTTACAACTCCAACCATTGCGAGCTTCTTAAACGCAACCCATGACCACGAGGACGCGGCAGGAGGCGGGAATATCGCTACGACAGCCGTTACAGGGGTATTCGGAGTAGCGAGCGGCGGGACAGGCCAATCCATCTTCACTAAAGGGGATGTACTCGCGGCCTCGGATGCCTCGACTCTCTCGAAGCTCGCTATTGGTACGGATGGCCAGGTTCTCTCGGCTAACTCAGCTGAAGCGACGGGCTTGAAATGGATCAGCGCGGGATCAGGAGATGTAACGGCTGCCGTTGTCCTTACGGATAATGCGATTGTTCGAGGAGACGGTGGAGCGAAAGGAGTACAGACTTCAGGTATTACGATTAGCGATACAGATGTTGTTGCGGGAATCAATAACGTCACGGGGTTAGATGTAAACCTTGTAACAGGAACCGCTGGGATTTCAGGGGACATATCAGTCTGGAACGCTGACGGAGATCTTGTAGATGGCCCTACGCCGCCCACGGGAAATATTGTAGGCACAACAGATTCGCAAGCTCTTACAAATAAAACTATAGACGCGGATAGCAACACCATCTCAAACCTTGCTATCGGAGCGGAAGTCTCAGGGACGCTCGCGGGAGATATGTTATTTAACAATAAAACTATAGACATAGGAGGCGAACCTGGAACGAATCTGATAGGCGTCGGCATGATTACAAGCGCATTCG
>Ga0210043_1000417_pt1 | contig 44877 bp, 42 predicted proteins | sample CryGeymet201501t_FD_183990 | JGI IMG/M metagenome (GOLD analysis project Ga0210043, IMG submission 183990) | Groundwater microbial communities from Crystal Geyser aquifers in Utah, USA - Crystal Geyser metaG 2015-01t (SPAdes) (version 2) | ecosystem: Environmental > Aquatic > Deep subsurface >... | reverse complement strand
TCTCTCGTCGACGTCGCCCAGTAGGTGCTCGTCCACGTCACGATTTGGCCGTCTCCGACAGTGTGTGAGTTGAGCAGTGCACCGAGTAGATTGGCGTTGCGCAGGTTGGCCCACCGCAAGTCGGCCCTGCGCAAGTCGGCCATTTCCAAGTTGGCCCCGTTCAAGTCGGCCCTGCGCAAGTCGGCCATGCGCAAGTTGGCGAAGTTCAGATTGGCTTTGTTCAAATCGGCGCAGTTCAAATCAGCGCCGCTCAGAATGGCCCAGCGCAAGTCGGCCCCTTCCAAGTCGGCCCCGTCCAAGTTGGCCCCGCGCAGATTGCAATTGCTCAGGTTGGCCCCGCGCAGATTGCAATTGCTCAGATTGGCCCTGGTCAAATTGACCCCGCGCAAGATGGCCCCTTCCAAGTCGGCCCCTTCCAAGTCGGCCCCGTCCAAGTTGGCCCCGCGCAGATTGCAATTGCGCAGATTGGCCCTGGTCAAATTGACCCCGCGCAGGTCGGAACCACTCAAGTCGGACTCGATCAAGCCGGACTCGCTCAGTTCGGCCCCGCGCAAGATGGCCCTGCTCAGTTCGACATTGCTCAAATCGGCCCCGCTCAAGTCGGCCCGAGCCCCTCCCTCGCCGCCCAGCCAGCGCGCGTGATCTTCAAGGATCTTCTGTAGTCCTTCGGCGCTCATTGCTGTGCCTCCAGGAGCGCAATGGCCGCATCCTCGTATTGAGAGTCGCCCCACTCGGACGCCAGGTAGCGAGCAGCGCGCAACTCGATCAGAGCGAGATCGATATCTCCCGCGGCAGCGGCGGCGATCGCCAGCGCCCAGGACTGAGCGGCAGAATCGGCGTCCACCTTGGCCCTCTCGTGCGATTCCACAATCATGTCGCCTTCAGGCGATAGGCAGGTCCAGACGCAGGTATCCCAGGTAGCCATGGAGTTGTCCTGGAGTTCGGTGATCTTGGCGATCGTGGCTTTTTGGTCGGTCATCGTTCTAGTCTCTCGAATCGGGGTTTGTCGCGGGCGGTGTTGCTCGCGACACAGGGAACAAAACAGGTTTCGGCTTTCGGTGTCAACTAATGTAGTGAATTATTTCACGCCCGGGGCCGGGGTGGTCCCCGGCATCAGCTGCAGGTGGGCGATGACGGTCGGGGTGAAGCCCGACCCTTTCGGGTCGGTCACGGCTAGACCTCCTTCTCGGTGTCGCCCTCGGCTTGCTCGTCCAGCTGCTCCTTGAACCGGAGCAGATGGTTGCGCTTGGCTTGCTCGTCCACCTGCTCGTCGGTGAGGTGAGACACCTCAAGCCCGGCTGGGTCGACGGTTTCCTCAGCCAGCACGTCGGCGGTAGTGCTAGCAGGGGCTCCGTAGAACCCCGGGTAGCCCGGCTCCGTGGTCTCGGCCTTCTTGGCGGGCTCCTCGAGCACTTCCGTGAGGATCCTCTTCGCGGCCACAACCGCAGCAGCTCGTGCCGCCGGAACCTTCACAGCCCAGGCCGCGCTGGATTGGCACCGCAGCACTAGGATTTCGAGCTCCTGAGCTTCTGGAGTCAAAAGGAACTGGTGCAGCATGTCGGCGGCGCAAGCGTCGGTCACTCCGCGGTAGACAACGCCACCCAGGTTGCGCGTGGCGTGCATCTGGGCTTGCAACAGCGCCGCCTCCTGGTAGCGGGCGGTGTCGATGTAAGGGGGTGCAGAAATAGGTTCGGGTTTAATGTCCATAGGTCAATTGCCGAGTAGTCCTCGGATCGCTGCAGTCTTGCGCCGCAGCACGCGCGTGAGAATCGCGTCCGCAGTGCCGAACAGTTCGACGAAGCGCACGCGACAGGGTTTGGTTTGACCGATTCGGTAGACCCGGTCACGGGCTTGCGCGTTTTCACCGGGGAGGAACGACACCTCCGCGAATACGAGGTCATCGGCTGCGGTGAGAGTGATGCCAGTCCCACCGGCCACGATCTGGCACACGGCCACGCGCACGCTCGGGTTAGCCTGGAATAGCGCAACGCGGTCCGTTCGCTGCTTTGCGGGCACTTCCCCGGTGATGAGCACGGGCCGGTAGTGAGCTAGTTTGTGGGCGAGGGTAGAGGCAACGCTTTTGTGATGGCAGAACACGACGCGCTTGCACGCGCGATCTTCGCGCAACTCAAGGTCGAGCAGCTCTGCGACTAGCGGGGCCTTGGCTTCGCCGCAGCGGCGCCGGTAGCTCGCAAGGTCGGTGTCTTGCAGCAAAGCAGCGAACGCGGCCTCGGGTGAGGTGGCGTTCATCACGGCTTCCACCGCTTCCTCGGAGAGAACGCCGTCGAGGTCGAGCATCTCTTGGGGCAAGTCCGCCTGCAGCGTCACGCGCTCGTGGCGCAGCGGCGGGAGGTCAAGCACCTGCGACTTCAACCGGCGCAGGAACTTGCCGTCAACACGTTGGCGCAGCTCCGCCAAGTTCCGGCCGCCGATGGGGCGCCACCCGTCTGAGTAATCGCTCGGCGCCAGCAGGCAGTATTTGTCGCGGAACTCCGCCCACGACTCAGGGAACTGCTGCGGCCACATATGTGATAGCATCATCCACAAGTCAATTGGCCAGGCCGGCTGCGGCGTCCCCGTGAGCGCCCACACGTAGGCGGCCGGCGGAACAAGTTCACCCCAGAAGGCCGCCGCCTTCTTGGAGTCTCTGCCGCGCAGCATGTGCACCTCGTCACCAATCACCACGTCGGGGGCGAAACATTCGATTTCGGCTTTGATGTGCTCCCGCAGCAACAGCCCGTGAGTGGTAACGACCACGCAAGCACCAGGTGGAACGGTAGCGCGGCCGTGTGATAGCACCGCGGCGTTGCGGCCGGTCCACTCCAGGCATTCAGCAGCCCAGTTGTAGGCTACCACGGAAGGGCACACGATCAGGATGCGCTCGCCGACGATGTCAGCGGCCACTAACGCCGAGATCGTCTTGCCCAACCCCTGATCGTCGAAGAGCCCGCCGCGCGGGTGCTGCAACAGCCACTTGATGGCTTCGCGTTGGTGGGGGTAGAGGGGCATGGGGGCGCCAGAAACTAGCGGTGGGTGTGAATAAAGTCCACCCCCACATCTAGCGCGTGCGCTATCGGCCGGCCCAGTGGTAAAAGAAAAGGCCCGCCGCCCCTCTCAGAACGGCGGGCCTCAAACCATGGGGGACACTCCCATGAGCCTGGACGAACCGCTTGGCCCACGAAGCTAACCATGAGCAACAGCAATCACAAGTTCCCACCGCTTGAACTGATGACAACCGCGCGATGGATCGTCGCGGACAAAACAAAGAAGCCGATTCCGGGCACGGCAGCCGCCGACCGCGAGTTCTGGCGGAGCTACGACAGCTGCTTGGCTGCCGTGTCTAACGGCGAGGCCGCGTTTTTGGGGTTCTCGCTGTTCGGTGGTGTAGACCAGGCCGGCTACCGCTTGGTGGTGGTCGACTTGGATAGCTGCTTCGACGCGGAGGGCGAGCTGCTGCACTGGGCTCGCGACATCGTCGAATACTATGACAGCTACACGGAGAAGTCACCGAGTGGGACCGGGTTGCACGTGTTCGTGAACGTCCTGCTCGAGAACGCTGACTACCCAGCAAGCAAGCACTACATCGGCGGGAAGCCCAAGGGCAGCGAACCTATCAAAGCCCCGCAAGTGCAGGTGATTGGTGGGAATTGCGCCGGCTACGTCACCGTGACCGGCGACATGATCGAGGGGGTGCAAGACCGGATCGTGAAAGTGTCAGACCTGCACTGGTTGCGCGCGGTATTCCCACCGGGGGACGGGGGCGCCGACATCGACCTCAAGAAGGTGCAGCTAGAGAGCAGTTGGACGGACGAGAAGGGGGTGACGATGGCCGAGATCGCGGACCGGGTTCGCCGGCGGGGCCACGACGCGGAGCTGTTGCTGCGGGGGAGCTGGACGAGTGTGCGCACAGTCGACGACATTCAGCACTACCCGTCAGCCAGCGAGGCCTACTTCGCGCTAGTCCACCACGTGCTGAAGTGCTGCAGCCGTGACGGGGAGTTGGCCGTTGAGTTCATGTTGTCGCCCCACTGCGGCGCGTGGGCGGCCGGGGAGGTGGAGCACAGCGTGGAGCCGGAAAAGTATGCGCTCGAGGAGTGGGTGCGCAACCGGGTGAAGAAGGCGACGGCGGTCACATCTGAGGAGCGGCCGGACTTCCTAGCAGCTGACCTGTTTGGTGACGCGGCGGAGCCCGAAGAGGAGCCGGCGGAGCAGCCGGATCTTGGCATCCTGCAGCCTTCCGACTTCCGCTTGCTCTACGGCAAAGGTGACCCGTGGCTGCTCAAGGGGCTGCTTCCGGCGATCGGCGTCGTGCAGTTCTACGGCCGGCCCAAGAACGGCAAGTCACTCGTGACGATGGCGCTGGCAGCTGCGGTGGCCAGCGGCGCCGAGCACTGCTTCGGGCAGCGGCTGTTCAAGTCGGGCCCCGTGCTGATCCTGGTGGGCGAGGATCACCACGGGGTGGCGCACCGCACACTCGCGCAAGAGTTGGTCAGCCAAGTGGGCGCCAGCGCTGGCTACGCGGAGCTGGCGGTGTACTTGACGACGCACCCGGGGAACTTGTCCACCGTGGAGGGGCTCGAGCGGCTGAAGGCCCAGATCGACGCGGTGGGCCCGGTCATGATCTTGGTCGACACCCAGATTGCGAACGCCGGCGCCCTCGACGAGAACGATACCAAAGAGATGGGCGCCTTCATGGGGCGCATCGAACGCATCAGCCTCTACGGCAAGGGTTGCTTGGTGGGGCTCGTGCACCACACGGCCAAGAGCGGGAAGGGCGGCGCCCGGGGCTCCGGCGTGCAGGGCGGGGCGGTGGTCGCTGACTTCGAGGTCCTCACCTCCAACGGCAGGGTCCGCCTAATCCCGCGCAACGCCAAGAACTGGCCAAGCATGCCGGAGCTGAGCTTGCACGTGGAGGCCCCGGAGGTGGGCAAGGACGCCGATGGGGAGCCGATCACCTCGCCGGCGATCGACTTCCGCGTGCACCCGAACGCAGCAGCAGCGGGCCTCCCAGTCGAGCCAGAAGTGAAGCCCGAGACCAAAGTGCCAGCGCCGGCCGGAGCGGAGGAGCCGGCGGTGGCTCTGATCCTGTACAGCCTGGAACACGGAAGACAACCTCGCCCCGCGGTGGCGGAATACATGGCCAAGCAAGGGTTCCTCGGAGCAGGCACTGCCAACGCGCTGCGATACCTGGAAAGGAAGCTAGTCGATCAGGGCGCGCTGACGGTGGACGCGAGCCAGTCTCGGACCGCTCCGGGGGTGGCCTACAAGGCCGGAAAACGAGTGTGAAAAGCAGAGTGTGCGGGGCGTTTAACAAACAGACTGGTTTCACAATCACAACCCTTTTAGGCTCAACGAGTTACATGCGAAAGTCACTGACTGTTGGAAGTGTTGGAATCCCTAGTAAAGAGAGAGTGAGTGTGACGGAGGGGGAGGGAGAGTGCGAAGCACTCCCCCCGCAGTCAACACTCTCCTCGAAGGGAGGCGCTGTCACATGGTAGATAGTCGACAGAAGGGCGCAGATGGTGAGCGCGAGTTCAGGGACGTGCTGCGGTCCGAGGGTTGGCTCGGCGCCAAGCGTGGGCAACAGCGCTCAGGGTTGGAGGAGGCCGACGTAGTAGGCGGCCCGGCCGGTGTGCACTTCGAGGTCAAGCGGGTGCAGGCGTTGCATCTACGCACGGCTTACGCGCAGGCGGTGCGAGACGCGGCCGGCATCAAGCACGCGGTGGTAGTCCACCGGAGGAACTCAGATACTCAGTGGCTGGCTACGCTGGACGCTAGGACGCTGCTGCGAATGGTGTCCTTGCTAGAGAGTTTGGGGGTAGACTTGCCCGCCCTTGAAGGTCTCAGCTGACCACGGGCGCCCCATTGGCGAAGATCATCATCGCACCAGCATCACGGATGCGGAGTTGGACGCGATGCGGCGGGCGTACGAAGAGAGCCACTTGACCATGAACCAGATCGCCAACGCCTGCTTCCGCGAGGGGTGCACCAACCGCGCACGGTGTGGGCACACGCGCAGCTTCTGGACTGTGCGCGCGATCTTGCGCTACAATCGGCGCAACACGCAGCCCCGTATAGAATGAGCTACTCCGATGACGAGAAGGCGGCCTACCTGGAAGGGTTGGTGGAAGCACTGAGCAACGGCACAACGCTGAACGACTACGCGGCCGAAGTGGGCGTGAGTCGTGGCTCGCTCTACGTGTGGGCGAAGCAGGCAGGGGATGAACTCGCTGGACTCATCGCGCATGCGCGCGAAGCAGGCCGAGACGCCATCGCCGAGGATTGCATCGCCATCAGTGACGGGCGCTCGCCGGTCCACTTGGACCGCTTGCGCGAGCTTGATGACTTGTGCTCGCTCGGGCTCATCACGGAAGCCACGCGCTACCGCCTGGCGGCGGAGGCGGCCTACGACTCTGGCCGTGACAAGCTGAGAGTGTGGACCCGTCTGCAGCTGCTGGCGAAGTGGGCGCCGGAGACCTACGGGGACCGCACCCGGCTCGATCACGCCGGTGTCGCCGGCCAGCCGATCACGATCGTGACCGGTGTCCCTCAACCTGAAGTCGATATCTCGGCATTCGAATGAGCATCGACAAAAGCCCGGCCGCAAACTTGCGGCGCATCCGCAGGGTGGCAGCAGACGCAAGCCTAGCCGCCGGAGCCGACTCCAAAGCAGAAGCAGCAGACGCCAAGGCGGAGAGCGCAGCAGCTGACGCAGCAGCCGCGCTAGCAGCTGCGGAGGCCTACCCGGCGCTGCAGGTGCTGAAGTGCTACGGCACGCTGACCTCGTCCATCGCCAACGTCTCGGTCTTGCTCGACTGGGCAACGGTGCTCGACACCCCAGCCATCACACACAAGGATGGGATCTTCACCGTCAACACCACGGGCGTCTACCAACTGCAAGTCACGGTGCGCACGGTGAGCAACAACCGATCGGAGTTGGTGTTGAGCACGTTCCTCGACACCGGTAGCGGGTCTGCTGCGCTGCCCGGCGAGATCGCGAGCGACTATGTCGCCCGAGACACCGGCGGTGTCACACTCAGCACAGTGCTCGCGTTGAGCGCCGGCGACTTGCTGCGCTTCGAAGCGTTGAGCGACGCAGATGGCACTTGTTCACTACTCACCGAAGGCACGATCTTCGTGGCTACGAGACTCTCATGAGAACAGCAACCACCCCCAGCGGCATTATCGTCCCCACGCAGCAAACCCCCGCGGGTTACATCCGGCTCACCAGCCTCGACGGGTCGCCGATCATCATCAGCGTGGCCTTCACGATCTCAGTGGACCGATTGGACGACGGCGCGGAGGTCGTGACTACTGGCGAGCGCATCTACGTGGTGCGCGAGGCGTTTGACACCGTGCTGCGACTGATGTGTGAGGTGCAAGGCTGATGCGCGGCACATTGGCCATTGCTGCGTGCTTCTGGATCGTGATCGCGATTGCTGCGTGCTCGATGTGGCCTGAGTCGGCGCCGGCCCCCGAACCACCTGCACCCGCCCCGAGCTACTTCGAGCAGCTGGCAGCCAAGGCGTCGGCTGACTTCCCGCCCCTGGTGGCCTTGCGCGCGAGCCTGGTCGCACCGCTGCGGCCGAGGCCGGCGGCGATCATCCGCTACCCTGACTCAATTGCCAACGTGCCGGGTGGCTTGCCGATCGTGGTTCCCCCGCGGGCTGGCCCCGTAGCCGGCCAGCCGTTCCGCCTCGGGTGGACTACCCGGCCCACCGCGAGCTTCCCGTATGCGCGCACGGTGCTGCTGGCTACCACGACGAAGCCGACCGCCAAGCCTGCTGCGATCCCCGGAGGGGCAGGCGCGGTGCTGCAGGTGCCCCCGGACTACGTGCTCGTGACCGGGTCTGCGCCGTGGCTCACGTCGCACGAGGACGGTCACGTGGAGCTGGGCATCACCTTCGTGCCGGCGCTGGCTGGGCTGCGCTTGTGGGTGCAGCTGGTAGTGGAGGACGCACGCACGCCGGCGGGGGTGACGGTGGCCCCCATGGTGGAGCTGGTGGTTGGGGCTCAGTGACCCGGAAGGGTCGCAAGAGCCGAAAGAGTGCCGCGCAGCTGGCCCAAGAAGCTGCGGATTGCGAAGAGATGCGCAGCCGGGGGGGTGACGGCAGTGCGCCCTACTGCCCCGACTACCACCTCATGGACGAGTTGCCTTACCGGTGCCACTTTCGCATCCTGACTACCCGGTCTTGCCCGGAGCTGGCCACGTGGGCCACGTCCAGCTCAGCCCGCTACTGCGACGAGCACCGCAGCTTGGTGGGGGCAAAGATCCCGGTGCCCCCGTATAATCCCGGCAGCCATGAACGAATCCGGACCGGTGACGAATGAGATCACCCTCTTGGGAATCCCCATCGTAAGAACAGCTCTGCCTTCGATCGTTTGGCGGAGTCTCAACGGTGCTCGCTGTGAGGGTGAATCCGCGTATGGCAGTACTCAGCTACAACTACCGTCCTCGCCCGTGGCAAGACACCTTCCACCGGGTGAGGACTCTTTACACGGTTCTCGCAGTATGCCGGCGAGCGGGCAAGACTAAAGCTGCGCTGATGGACTTGTGCGACGCCGCTTCGCGGTTCGCAATCGATCGCGGGCTCTTCGCGTATATCGCTCCGCTGCGTACGCAAGCCAAGCAGATCGCTTGGGCAGAGCTGAAGTCGATCCTACGCGATGCGCTCATCCAAGGGTTGGTCACACTCAGCGAGAGCGAGTTATCGGCCACGTTCTGGAACGGTGCCGTGGTGCGCTTGTTCGGGGCCGACGACCCGGACTCACTGCGTGGCTTGCGCTTCGACCGCGTGGTGATGGACGAGGTCGCTCAGATGAAGAGCGACGTTTGGACGGAGGTAGTGCTGCCGGCGTGCCAAGACCGGGACGCCCCCGTGCTGTTCATCGGAACGCCGAAGGGCGTCGACCTGTTCAGCGAGCTGTTCTACCGGGCGCTGCGCGTGGGCGGCAAGTGGTCGGCGCACAAGTGGACGGTATACGACGTGGGAATCTTCACCCCCTCCAAGATCGAGCAGATCCGGGCCACGATGTCGGCCAAGGCATTCGCCCGGGAGTTCATGTGTGACTTCGAGGCGGGTGCCGAGGACCAACTCATTTCGCTGTCTGATGCGCAAGCGGCAGCGGAGCGGCAAGCGACTGCCCGCGACACAATGGGCGCCGCGGTGGTGCTCGGCGTCGACCCGGCTCGGTTCGGCGACGACCGGACCGTCATCATTCGCAGGCAGGGCGTGGTTTGTTTCGAGCCCATGGTGCTGCAAGGCGCGGACAACATGCTCGTGGCTAGCACGGTCGCGGCCGAGATCGCGAAGCACAACCCGCAAGCGGTGTTCATCGACGTGGGCAACGGGGCAGGGGTCATTGACCGCTTGCGGCAGTTGAGCCACAGCGTGATCGAAGTGCCATTCGGCGGGCGTGCCAACAAGCCCGACCTCTACTTCAACCGGCGCGCTGAGATGTGGGCCGAGATGCGCGATTGGCTGCAGGCGGGTGCCATCATCCCCGACGACCTTGGGCTCAAGCAAGAGATGTGCGCGCCCACTTACACGTACGACCCGAAGGGGCGGATCAAGCTGGAGTCGAAAGACGAGATCGTGAAGCGTATCCCTGAGATGTCGCCGGACAAGGCCGACGCGCTAGCCCTCACGTTCGCCAGCCCAGTAGCACCGCCGAGCATCGAGAGCGAGTTGCGCAAGCTAGTCCCGGGCCTCGGTGGCCAGGTGGATGACGAGCCAGAGTTCTGGAATCCGTGGGAGTAGGGGGCACATCACGGAGCTGCGCGGTGCTCATGATCCCGCGATGCAGCTATCCGTGCAGCAGATCCCGCTCGCCCAACTCAGGCGAGAAGCGGGGGCCTTGTTCGAGGCCCACTTCACCGAGTTATCGGTAGACGCTGAGCGTGGGCTAGATGTTGCATGGCCGGTGCTCGATGCGATCGAGGAGCGGGGAGACTTGCACGTGGTGGCGGCCTACGTGGCTGCCAGCCGGGGGCACAGCGAAGAGATCGTGGGTTACTCCGTCAGCATCTTCGTCCCCCGGCACCTGCACTACGACTTCAGCTACGTGCAGAACGACGTGCTGTTCGTGCGCGAGGACCACCGGGGCACCCGCATCGGGGGCCGTCTGATGTCAGCCACGCGAGCTTTTGCCAAGGAGCGAGGCGCGAGCGAAGTTGCTTGGCACGCGAAGCAGGGCTCGGAGCTGCACAAGCAGCTAGAGAAGTCCACCCGGTTCAAGTGCCGGGACGTCATCTACAGCGAGGGGGTCTGATGGGCTGGGCAGCAGCTGGCGCAGTGGCAGCCGTGATCGGAACGGGCTACGGCATCTACGCAGGTGAGACGCAATCGGCCGCGGCGCGCAAGGGGCGGAACCGGCAGCAAGCAGCGCAACGGCAAGCCATGTCGCAGCAGTCGGCAACCGCTGCGCGTTCGCAGGGACGCGAAGCGCAACGCCGGCGAGGCCGCCAGATCGCAATTGCTCAGGCGACGCGGACGGGCACGAACCCCACGAGTGCCTCAACCCCTACCGCTCTTGACTCCACCACTGCCGTCACCGGCGCAGCTGCGTCTCGCACGCTAGGGTAACGCATGGCAGTAGCTACGGCACCGGAGCGCAAGACCAACGAGCTGTTGCTACAGCGGTTGCTCGCGCGTCACAACCGGCTGAAGTCTGAATACAGCGACCAACGCTCATCGCACGAGAGTATCGCTGCGCAGATGTGTCCGTGGCGAGGCCGCTTCACCCAGAAGACTCGGGCCAACAAGCAGGTCACCGAGCAGAACGCGGTTTACGACTCGACTGCAGTTCGCGCGCACCGTGGCATGGGTGCGTTCCTCATGGGCGGCGGGTCGAGCCCCGCGCGCAACTGGTTCAGGTTGAAGCCGCCTGACCCCAGGCTGGAGGAAGTCTATTCCGTGCGCGCGTTCTTCGCGGAGGCAGCTCGGCGCATGCGCTTCGTGATGTCGCGCTCGAACGTCTACCAAGCGCTGCACAACGCGTACGAAGAGATCAGCGCCTTCGGCACCGCTTGCGTGCTGATGGAGCGGAACTTCGACACCGTGGTGCACCTGCACACGCTCACGGTGGGCAGCTACTTCCTAGCCACCAGTCCGCTCGGGGTAGTGAACTGTGTCTACCGCGAGTTCGAGATGACGGTTGGCCAGATCGTGGCTGAGTTCGGATTGGAAAACGTGACGCAAGAGATCCGCCACCAATACGACGAGGGAATGCTTGAGACCACTCACACGGTCACGCACGCGGTGGAGCCACGCGAGGATCGGCTCATGGACAAGCTCGACCAGCTCAACATGCGCTTCCGGTCGGTCTACTTCCTGCAAGGTGAGAGACGCGACAACCGCACCCGCGGCATCTTGCGCGAGGGCGGCTATAAAACATTCCCCTACTTGGTGCCGCGGTGGTCAGTCACTGACCTGAACTCGTGGGGCTCCGGCCCAGGCCACGAGGTGCTGCCCCACGCGAAGCGACTGCAGAAGATGCAGTTTGCAATGGGTGAAGCAGTCGCCTTCGGCGCCAAGCCCCCGTTGCAAGGACCGCCGGGCCTGACGCAGAAGGACATCAAGCTACGCCCAGGTGGCTACACCCCAGTGGCGAACGGAGCGAACCAGAAGATCGAGTCGATGTTCAAGGTGAACCTCGACGTGGTTGCGCTCAGTGACCAGATCGAGCGCACGCAGGACCAGATCAGCCGCGCTCTCTACAACGACTTGTTCATGCTGCTCATGAACTCGCGCCGCGCAAAAACCGCGACCGAAGTTGACGAGATGCACGAAGAGAAGATGCTGATGCTCGGCCCAGCGCTGGAGCGTCTGCACAACGAGTTGCTTCGTCCTCTGGTCGAGCGCGTGTTCGGCTACATGGAGGAGGCGGGCTTGCTCCCCGCGGTGCCCAGTGAATTGCAGGGCGTGCCTTTGCAGGTCGAGTTCGTCTCGATGCTACAGCAGCTGCAGCAAGCCTCGGGGGTCGTGACCTTGGAGCGCTTCCTCTCGATGGTCTCGGCCGGCGGAGGCGCGTTCCCCGAGATGCTCGACATTGTGGACGCGGACAACGTGGCGCGCGATTACGCGGACATGCTCGCCATCGAGCCCGACAACTTGCGCGACCCGAACGACGTGGCTGCTATCCGGCAAGCCCGAGCAGAAGCGCAGAGCCAGCAAGCGCAGGCCGAGGCGCAGGCGGTGCAAGCCGGCGCCATGCGAGACGTGGCAGCTGCCAACCGAGACGCCCCCGATCTCGCGGGGGCGTTCCAGGGCTACGGAGGGATCTAGCAGATGCAACTCGAACAAGTAGCAGCGGTGGTCCCATGGTCGGAGTTGCTGAGCGGTGGCGGCATTGGCGTCGCGCTCGGCATGGGCTGGCTCGTGCTGAAGTATCTCAAGGAGCAGCGCGTGCTCGAACTCGAGGAGTCGCGGCGAAAGGATCAGACGATCGCCGGGATCACCACCGAGTTCAGTCAGACAATTCGCAACGTCAGCGCTGATGTGAAGGAAGGCATGGCACAGATGCAGGAAACCCAAGTCATCCTGCTGAAGGACAACCGTGAACGCGAGGCCAAGCTGCACGAGCTGCTGCGCGAAGTGAGAGCATCATGAAGAAACTACTCCTCGCGGGCTTGCTGCTCGCATCCTGCACCGCTCCCGGCTCGGGATACGTGCAAGCAGACCTTGCCACGTTCGAAGCCATCGCGCCGAGCTACTCCGCGTACGTGCTGGCCGACCCACTGTTGAACCAGCCGGAGAAGGACCGCCGGCTGCTGGTGGTCGAGACGTGGCGGGCGCGACTCTACACGGCGCCAGGGGTGTTGAAGTGAGCAACCCGACGCCGGAAGCGTTGCTGCTGGAACTTCAGGCACGAGTGGCGAACCCGGAGATGCAGATGCAGTTGGCCACCATTGCAGCAGATGCTACTCGCATCGCGGCCATGGCACTGAGCGACCCTGCCAAGGCGGAGCAGGAGGCCAAATACCTGCGCGCGTCGATGGCCAACATCGCCGCATCTGAGATGTCAGCGGTCCAAGACGTGGTCGAGACGTGGATCTCGCAGGCGGTGTTCGTGTTCCTGCGAGCGGCTTTCGCTTCCGCAGGGGGCACATAAGCCGCCTCGGGGCGAGGTAGTTTCCCCCGCATGGCACTTCCCACCGTGAGGCAAACCCATTGAGCGACACCTCGCCGAGCGATGCACTGCGCTGGCTGATGGGCCAGCCGCAGGGCCGCGTGGTGCTGAGGTGGCTAGTGGATACCACGGGCTTCCGCGAGGAAGTGTTCGCGCTGAGCAACTCGCAGATGAGCTTCAACGCCGGCCGCCGCGCCATCGGAGTCGAGCTGCTGCACAAGCTGCGCGGTGTCGACGAAAACCAATTCAACAAGATCATCGGAGAACTTCTGTGACAGCCATTCCAACACCTGCCGCAGCTCAACCCGCAGCTCCCGCTGCAACCCCCGCAGCACCCGCTGCAACCCCAGTAGTTCCCACGCCAGTGGCTCCCGAGCCCACGCCAACGCCAACGCCGAAACTGGTGGTCCCGCCGCCAGAAGAGCCGACGCCGACGCCTGCGCCCGTGGAACCAAAGGACGGTGGCGATACGCCCCCCGACGATCCCGCTGAGCCGGAAGCCTTCGACCTCAACGTCCCCGAGACGATGCTGCTCGACGAGGCAACCACTGCCAAGCTCATCGAGACCGCCCGCGCCCAAAACCTGACCGCAGCCCAAACCCAGGCACTGCTTGACTCTGTCGCTCCGTCGCTTGATGCGGCGCAGGCGCAGATGCTCAAGGAGACCCGGGAAGGCTGGGCAGCAGAGATCGCGAACGACCCCAAGTTCGGAGGCGAGCGCCTTCCGCAAAGTGAGGCGTTGAGGGATTCAGCCGTACGAGCATTCGGTGACGAAGCGCTGAAGGAACTACTGAACGCCGGTGAGCTACCGCTTGGCCAAGAGCCAGCGGTGTTCCGCTTCCTCGCGAAGATCGGCGCGGCAATCACCGAGCCCCCAGCAGTTCAACCCGGCGCCAATGGGGCGCCCCTGCAGGGCAAGAGCATCAGCGGCGACGTGTTCAAGGACGCGAGCCACGCTGCTTCGGTCATGTACGGCGACTCCAAGTAATCCAATCAGATGGCAGCACTCAGCAACACCAGCCTCACCTTGGCCGACTGGGCCAAGATGTTCGACCCCGATGGCAAGATCGCCGTCGTCACCAACGTCCTCTCGCAAACAAACGAGATTCTGGAGGACTGCGTTTTCAAGCAGGCCAACGGCAAGACTCACCACCGGGTGACGATCTCCACCGGTTTGCCGGCGTCCTACTGGCGCCAGGTCAACCAAGGCATCCCACCCAGCAAGGCAACCACCGCGCAAGTCGATGAAGGCATCGGCATGCTCGAAGCCCGAAGCGAAACGGACTGCGTGCTCGCTCGCCTGAGTGGCGACGTGAACAAGTTCCGCTTCGGCCAAAGCCGGACGCACATCGAGTCGATGGGCCAGACGCAGGCCAACACGATGTTCTACGGGCGCACTGCCACGCAGCCGGCGTCCTACCTCGGTCTGGGCGACCGCTTCGGCGTGCTCTCGGGAGCGGCAAACTCCCAGAACGTGATCAACGCCGGCGGTACTGGCGCGGGTCAAATGTCGGTCTACCTTGTGGGCTGGGGTGACGAAACGGTCTACTGCACCTTCCCCGAAGGCTCGCAGGCCGGCATCGTTCACCAAGACCTCGGCGAGCAGACGGTCTACGGTGCCGGCGGCGTCGCCGCGAACCGGATGCAGGCCTTCGTCGACCTGTTCCAGTGGCACCACGGTCTGGTAGTTCAGGACTGGCGGTACGTGGTCCGGATCTGCAACATTGATACGAGCGATTCGCAGATCCTCGGCGGCCTCCAAAACCCCGCGAGCCTCAACAACCTGCTCCACCAAATGGTGAGGGCTGTCTACCGCATTCCGAACCTGAACATGTGCAGGCCCGCGTTCTACGTGAACCGGTTGGCGCACAGTGCGCTCGCCCGGATCGCGATGGAGAAGAGCCAAGGCGCGCTTGCGTTGCAAGAAGGTCTCACGCAGTTCGGTTCGCCGACGCGCTACCTGAGCTGCTTGGGCGTCCCAATTCGCCGCTGCGATGCGCTGCGAGTTGATGAGGCGGAAGTCCTCTAGTCCCGCTCGCGGGCTGCTCGACTAGGGCAACCCGCGGCCCCAACCAACAAACAGGAACTCCCAATGATCTCAGACATCAACTTACAGGTGGCCACCTCGCAGGTGCTCACCACGGCAGCCGGCGGGCGCACCGTCACCGAGTCCTCGGTGGACGTGGGCGGCGTCGCAGTCTCGGCGATGACAGACCCCGCGGGTCTGGGCGTCAACCTCGCACCCGGTGCGTCACTCACACGGGACATCGGCGAGGGCGAGCCCCTCTACCTCGTGTTCACCAACGTGGGCAGCGCGACGTTCTCGGGTGTGACTTCGGTCGTGTTCGAGCTGGTTACCTCGGCAACCGGGCTACTCGGTTCCCCCACGGTCTTGATCCGCACGGACGAGATTCCCGTGGCTTCCATGGTGGCGGGCAAAGAGATCGTGCTGCGTGTGCAGTTCGACCCCGAGTTCAAGGATAGCATCTTGCAACGCTACCTCGGCGGCGCGGTGTCGGCGGTGGGTGGCACCAATCTCGCCAACGCCACGATTGACGCGCACTTCGTGCACGGCAACCAGAAGGGCGGCAAGAAGTTCTACCCCACATCGACCATCGTCTAAGGAGCCCCCGGCATGATCCTCGACCAAGCAGCCGCGTTCTCGAACGCGCAAGTTTTCTCCGCGGTGACTGCGGGGATCTACCAGTCTGACAACTGGATCGACCTCGGGCAGTTCACGGACGCCAAAGGGGTTGTCTCTAGCCCTGACATCGCAGCGGGGGAGCAACTCTACGTGCATTTCAGAGCAGCGTCGGGGTTCTCCAGCTCCACGTTCAACGCGGCAGCAGTTTTCCGCGCGGTGGTGTTCATCGACGACGTGAGCCCCCCAAGCTCGGGGAACGCCACGGCGGTCTTCCTACCCGCCAGCCACGAGATCGTCAATCAATTGGGGGTCGGCTTCACGGTGTCGTTGGCGGCGGGGCAGACTTTCACGCTACCCATTGCTTCGCCCCAGGGCGGCGCCCTCAACCCGCAGAACTCTCTGCTGTCTCGATCGCTGGGCAAGCGCTACATGCGCGTGGCCTACCAGTTCAGCGGCACGGGCACTTTCTCGGGTGCGATTGACGCGATCCTCACGAAGGATTCGATGTCGCCGGGGGTACCCATGCCGGGCAGCAAGTATGTGGGCGGTATCTACCCGGCCAGCGTTGACATCGGCTAACCCCTAACCGGCCGCGCCCCCTGGTGCGGCTCACCCTGCACTCATGGCGGAGCAATACGGAATCCTGGTTGCGGGGCAGTCCCAAGGCAACCTCGTTGGCGAGCTGGCCTGGTTCGAGGCGCAGGCGCCGGCAACTTCGGTTCGCCGGCCTGACGCGGGGCCCAAGACTCCAACCGTCAGCAGATCCTTTACTCAGGACACCTACACGCTCCCCGGGGTGTGGCCGGAGCGCTACCGCAACTTCCGGCTGCGGGGTCGGGCGACAACGGCGGTCATGCGCCTCGCGCAGTTCAACCCGGTCTCAACCTACTTCGAGATGCAGGACGTTGGCAGTGGCGCGTTCACTAGCCACTTTACATCCGCGTTCCCCGGCTATGCAGCTTCCTTCTCGCAGCCGGGCTCAGACACCGCCAAGGTCGAGCTGGCCTGCGCGTTTCAGGATCCCCCTTCGGGTCTGGTGGTCGTGCGTGAAGGCACGGGCACTTCGCACATCATCGGCCCCGGTTGGTCAAGTGCGTCCCCGGGGCTCATTACGCTGCTCTCGTCGGACCCCACCCCCCACGTGCCGGGGGAGATTTACAAGCTCCCGCTGCAGTGCTACGCGGTTGGGACCAACCAAACCATCCCCACCAACGTCCGCTTCGGGGGCTACCACGACGGCGGCAGCCTGCTCGAGGCCGCTTTGCTAGGGGGCACCACCGCCACCCTTGGGGGGCACGTGGTGCAGCCCTACCCCGTCACAATCCCGGGAAGCCCGATTGGCGCCCCGGTCGAGCTGCGTTGCCCCACCCGCCATATGCGAGTTGGGCAACGCCTGCGGTTCACCACCACGGGGTCGCTAGGGGATTTGGTCGCAACTACCACCGACTACTGGGTAGCGCGGGTAGACAACACGGCGGGCAGCCCCAAGTTTTACGTGACCACCAACCGAGGGGGCTCGGAGGTGCTGAGCACGGGCGCAGCCCCTTCGGGCACTCAGATGCTAGCGGTCCTCCCGCAGTCCTTCGACGCGACCATGGCGGGAACGCGTGTGCGGTGGACCTCGGGCACGATGGCAGGGCTAGCGTTCGACCTGGACGACTGCGAGCTAGTATCTGCGGCCCCTACCGATCACTTCCACTTGAAGACCCTGGAGGTGATGCCCTTCATCCCCCAGATCGGGGACACCTTCGAGATCGAGCCCCAGCAGATCAACAACGAAGACGTGGGCTGGCAGGAGTTCCAGCACTTCGTGCCTGAGTGCCGAATGCAAGGGCCGGCGTCCACTGGCGGGGTCGCCGTCGCGCATAGCTATGCGGCAGTCACGCCCGGGACCGCGGTGACCTTTCAGAGCACGCTCGGCGCGGTGTTCGAAGGAATGCGCATTGGCATCTACGACTACTACAATCTGGGGTCGACGGCCATCACCCCCGCCCCTACCTCGGGGTCATTTCAGGGGGCGGGCCAGACTCTCTACGCGGTGAACGTCGACTATGTGGCAGGCTCCTACCAAGTAGCCACGTCTTATGGCGGCACCCCCATCGCAGACGCCACCTTGGCTGCGGGCTTTGTTACCGTCTTCCAACTGGAGCACCCGGACCGAGGCAACCCAATGCCCCCCGGGTTCAATTTCGACAACGCCAATCCGATCCCCGGGAGTTACCAACCCTACTTCGGGAACTTCGTGGGGTTGCAGCGAGGAGAGCCCGGAGCGACCTTCACCACGTCTCTCGCGTTGGCGATGCACGAGAAGCTCGGGCGCCCCCTCTACCTCGTGCACGCGAACGTAGGAGGGACTGCACTAGCTCGCCGCGAGGTCTCAGGGAACTCAGTGGCTGGAGTCGCGCATGGAGGGTTTGACCCCAAAGTGCTGCTCGATTGGTCGCCGAGCGGCGAGGTGGATAACTGCTACGCTCGCCTGGTCACCAAGCTGGAGTGTGCCAAGCGTGCTGCAGCGGCGCTCGGCCACACTCTCAAGATCGTGGGCGTGTTCTTCCCCCAAGGGGAGACTGACACCACCGACGCAGCCATGCTCGCGAGGTATCCCGACAACATCAGGGCATTCGTGGCCGCGGTGCGGGCGAAGATCGTCGAGCTAGGTCTGTGGGACGGCCCGGCCGAGACAATCCCGTGGTGGCAACCACAACTCCCCACGTCGGTGGGTGGGGATTGGGGCATGGACGGTTACGCCAGTAATGTGGCATTCAACGAGATCCTGACAGAGCTGGCGGAGGAAGATCCTTACTTTGTTACCCGGGCCCTTCCCGACGCGGTCGTGGGCTACGACGGCATCCACTACAGCGGGGGCTACCAGTGGACTTTGGGCCTGCACGCTTTTGCTGACTGGGCGACTATTGCGCCGTCCCTGAGCGACCGCACGCGGATCGACATCTGCAACCAAGCGTTGAAGAACGTGGGGGAAACGAAGGCCATCCAATCGTTGACTGAAGACTCGGCGGCAGCTCGGTTGTGCTTGCGGTATTACCCAGTGGCTTCGCGCACCTTGCTGGAATCGTTTGCGTGGCAGTTCGCCACCAAAACGCAGACCCTGGTGCAGGTGGCCAACTCCAGGGCAGACCTGGATTGGCAATATGCCTACCGCTTGCCGTCCAACTTCCTGAGCGTAGTGGGGCTGGGCCCCGACGCTGCCGGCGCCGTTGTGCGCGACGAGATCGAGCATTCGATCGAAGGCTCCGTGCTCTACTGCAACTTGTCGGCCGTGACTTTGCGCTACACCTCAGCGTCCCCAGACCCTGCTGACTATTCGCAGCACTACACCAACGCCCTCGCGCACCAGCTAGCCGCAGAGATCGCGCCGGCACTGGCGCAGGGGGACAAGGGGGCGGCCTTGGCTCAAGCGCAAATGCAGCTAGCTAACTACTACACCGATCTGGCGAAGGAGCACACGGCGCAGCGGCTGCGTCACTCCAACCCATCCGCGCAGAGCTATGCGTGGGACTAGAGCATGAACACAAAACTGCTGCACAATTCGTTCAACGCGGGCGAGATCAGCCCCGAGCTTCTTGGAAGGCCTGACCTGCAGCAGTTCCGCTTTGGGGCGGCTCGACTCTTCAACTGGATTTCGAAGACCTCAGGCGCGGCGCAGCTGCGCCCGGGGTTTGAGACCATCGCCCCGCTTGACTCACGGGCTCGCCTGATCCCTTTCAAGGATGACGGTGACGACTACCTGGTTGCGCTATCCGCGGGGTCGTTCCGCCTGTTCCGAAACGGGGTGCCCATCAGCGTCAACGGGGGCTTCGACGATGTGTTCGTGGTGGGGGACCAAGCCACCTCGGGGAACATCGACGTGGTGAACGATGTCATATACACCCAGCGCCCTCACAACTTCACAGACCTCGAAGAACTGCGCGTGATCTCGACCGGGGGGACTGGCGAACCCGGCGGGCTCAACTCGACGACGATCTACGAGGCTCGGCCAGCCGGCCCCTACGGGCTGCAGTTCAAACGGCTGACGGACGACCCGGTGGACATCACCAGTCTCAACACGGGCACGCTGGCGGTTTGGCGTGAGGCAGGGCTGCCCGAAGACTACCGGCCTTCGATCCCGCTCGTCTCCGTGACCACTCGGACCGGGGGCGGCCCGTCTGGTTACGGGCATGCTTCTTCGAGCGTCGTGCTGGCGACCCCTCACGGGTGGCCGGTTGGCACCCGGTGGCGATGGAACACCACGGGGGGCGGGGTCGCGCCGCCGGTAGTGTCGCCAAACGGGTATGTGGACCCCTACTATGGGCAAGAGTTCACGGTGGTCCCGGATGACCCTGGCTCAGCCCTCGGGTTCCCCCTGTCGTCGTCTGCGTTCGAAGCTTCGCGAGTAGTTGTAGCGGGCAGCACTTCCTACACGGTCTCGGTATCTGCCCCCGGGACTCCAGCCTTCACCCCACCGGTGTCCGCGGAGCGTTACTACCCGGCGGGCTTCATGTGCTTCTTGCGCTCGGCGCTGGGCCCGTTCCCATCAGGGAGCTTCATCAGGGCCAAGGCAGGAGTGTGGGGGGTAGCCGTCCCAAGCGCTGCGGATTGGGAGTTGGTGCCAGCACCGTGGCTGGAGCTGCCCAACAACTACACCGCTGCAGAGCTGAACGAGGTCACCTACGCCCAGACCGCGGGCAAGATCAGGTTTGCGCACCGCAACCACCCCACTCTTGAGCTGTATCTCACGGAACTGGGCCAATGGTCCTACCGCACTCCACTAGCCGCTGACGCGTCGCTGAGCACCCCAACCGTGACGCCGTTCAGAGGGGCTCAGATCCAGGTGCAGAGTGCCGCAGTGGGGACGTTCGGCTCCATCACGCTGGTAGGTGACACCGGTTTGGGCGCGGGGGACTTGGTCTACGCTTCGGGCACGCCGAGCACGACGGGGGTGGCTGACGGGTTCTACGTCGTGGGCCTAGTTGCAGCAGGGGGCAGAACCATCCAAGAGCTGTTCGACCTGTCCGGTGCGCTCGCCACGTCCAGCCTGAGCACCTTCGGGGGCGGGACGCTGACCGTGGCGGAATCAACCGCAGACTCGCTGGCCCGTTACATCATCACCGCGGTAGACGAGCGGGGGCGTGAATACGCTCGGTCGGCGCCTTCGGCGAGCACCTTCAACTTGCTCCGCAATGCGGAGGCTTACAACACGGTGGGCTGGACGCCATCGGCGGGGGCGGCGGCCTACCGCATCTACAAGGAAGTCGACGGCACGGAGCTTTTCGGGTTCGTCGCCGAGGCGGGGGCCCCCCCGTTCCTCGACCGGAATGTAGACCCTGACTACGCAACCCAAGCCCCTAGCATTGACAGTGAGCTGCAATTGGACTACCCGGGCGCGGTCGGCTTCTACGATCAGCGTGGGGTGTTCGGCGGCAACACGGCAAAGCCGCAAGGGCTCTGGTTCAGCTCGTTGGGGCGTGACAGTGAGCTAGTGACTCGGCGGGCGCAGCTGGACACCGACCGGATTGCGCTAGAGATCGCAGCGAAGGAAGGGCAGTCCGTGCGGCACATCGTGCCAGTGTCCGAGCTGCTGATCCTGACGAACAGCGCGACCTGGTCGCTATCCACGCAGAACACCGACGCCCTCACCCCGACCTCGGCCAAGCTGCGGCTGCAGACCACGGTGGGCGCCAACCGAGTGACTCCGCTCGTCATGGACAACTCGGTGCTCTATGTGTCGGGGGGCAACCACGTCTACCGGTTGGGCTACCAACTCACGGAGAACAGTTTCGGCGGAGCCAACCAGTCCACTCGAGCGGCGCACATCTTCGACAACGTGAACCTAGTCGACTCCGCCACCACCAAGTCGCGGTTGCCGGCGGCATGGTACACAACCGACACCGGTCGCCTGCTGGGCCTCACCTACGCGGAGGAGGAGCAGGTGTCCGGGTGGCACCAGCACGAGCTAGGTCACTACAGCGTGCGCTCCGTGGCAGCAGTCCAGGAAGGCGCGGAGGATCGTCTCTACGTGACCCTGGAGCACCGATCGACAGGGGCGTGGTTCCTCGCTCGCCTGCAATCCACGAACATCAGCAGCCCCATCAGTTCGGCGCACCTCGACATGTGCCACGTGCGCAACACTCTGCGAGCGGACCCTGCAAGCCTAACCGTGAAAGGGTCGCTTCGGGTAGGCGGCGAGATGAGGGTTGCGTCCACCCGGTTGTCGTTCGACTTCAACATGGTGGGGGAGGTGCTCTACTTCCCTGACACCGGTCTGCGGATGCAGATCACTTCTCGGGAGACGGCCAGCCAAGTGACTTGCCGGGTGACCAACGTGGGCTCGGCAGTTGTGGGTGTATTCTCTAACTGGGGGGTGACCGTGACCCGGTTACGGAACCTCACCGCCCTGAGCCAACACGAGAGAGTCACCGCATTGCTGGAGGCGGTGGATGGCACTATCGGGTTCGCCACTCTCAGCGTGGCGAGCGACGGCAAAGTGGTCCTCCCGTATCCCTGCCGCACCGTGCACATCGGTGACCTCTACTTCAACGAGCTGCGCACGATGCCAGTCACCGCACAGATGGAAGCTGCGGGGCTCGGCCGAGTGAAAGCGATCTCGCACGCTTACACGCGGATCTATGAGACCGCTGGGCTGCAAGTGGGCCCTGACATGAGCCACCTGTCTGACATGTTCCCGGGCGACTTCAGCTTGCGCTCTGAAGAGGCGCGGGAGCTGATCGAGCAAACTTGGTCCCGTGACGGGCAAGTATCTTTCAACCAGCCTCGACCGCTGCCCGCTACCGTGTGCAGCGTCACCCTGGACGTTTCTTTTGGAGGCTGATACCGATGCCAGACAACCAAGGCCCGCCCTCGCTGCGGGGCATGAGCTACGCGCAAGCCAAGCAGGCGACTCAGATCTACAACGCTGACCGCAACTACCAAGGCTTCATCGACTCCCTCAGCGGCTTCAGCTTGGCGATGTCGATCGGGGGCTCGGTGACTCAAGCGATTGGCAACTTCTACGCGGTCAAGCAGCAGCAGGACCAGCTCAAGGCGCAAGCGCTGAGCTTGGACTTTGCGGGGCAGGTGGCCGAGTTCAACTCGAACATGATCCAGCAGCAAGCGGCCCGGCTAGGCCAGTCGGTTCGCCAACAAGTCGGGGTCTCGCGCATGCGTTACGCGGAGGCCCAAGCTACTGCGCGGGCTTCGGCCGCGGCGCGCGGTGTGAAGGTCGATAGCGGATCTGCTGCCGAATACGAGGCCGCGCTGAACCTGATGAGCCAGATCGACGCAATGACCATCGAAGCCAGCGGCGACGAGCAGATGGCCAGCCTTGAAGCCGGCGCCACGGACCAACGCAACCGCGCGCTACTCAATCGCACCTCGGCGGCAAATGTGCGCTCGACCGCGCGTTCCTTGTCCCCAGTATCGGCCTACGTGGCGACGGAGGTAGGCAACGCCGGCCGGGTGTCGGGAATGTTCTACGATCGGTTCGGGGTTGAAGGGAGGCGCCGCTAGTGGTCACCCCTCAGCAGTCTCTCTCGATCGGCTCCAACGGGGGCCGGGCCTCGGCAACCGAAGTCACCCCCGTGCAGGGGGCGCAGTCTCAGCAAGCGGCTGCGCTAGGTGAAGCGCTGGGCAACACAGGAGCGCAGACCTTCCGCCTCACGCGGGAGATGCAGCGCGACTTTGACAACGCCAAGTTCCAGGAAGCCAGCGCCCGCTACGCGGAGATGCTCGCCAACACCGAGGCCGAGTTCGACCAGCTGGTGGGGGACCAGGCGCACCAGAACTTCGACCGGATGCGCGACAAGCTGGCCACCCGCAGAACGGAACTTGAGAAGAACCTCACGTCGAGCGAGCAGCGCCGCGCGTTTGGCTTGGACGCATCCACTAGGCAAACTGCGACCCTGAACCGGATGAACGCTCGCCGAGCCGATCAGCTGCGCGTCTACCGAATCGGAGCAGCATCTGCGTCGCTCGACCAAGCAATGCGGGACCGAGTCAACGCAGGGGTGAAGGGGGACACCACCGACTACATTCGGCAGTCGATGGTCATGCACCGCAAGCTCACGCAGCTGGCGGAACTGAACGGCTTCTCCGAAGAGCAGGTAGCCGCAGCCACCGACAAGGCCGAGGACACGGTGAGCGTCTCGATCGTGGAGGGCCTGCTCGATGCCGGCGCCGTGGCGCGAGCCGGGAACTTCTTGGAGTCCATCGACGGACGTATCCAAGACCCGGTCAAGAAGGCCAAGCTAGAACAGCGCATCCGCACCGCTGGCATCAAGCAGCAGGCTGACGCACTGGTGCCCGGGGTGAGGAAGCACGCCCCCGGTGACTTACTCGAGCAGCGTTCGCTCATCCAAGAGATGGACGTGCCCGTGGAGGTGAAAGATGAACTGCTCAGACGAGTGCGCGGGTTCATCTCCGAGGACCGCGCGGAGGTGCAATACCGGCGTACGGAAGCGATGGGCCAAGCCACTGAGCACGCGCTGCGCGGTGAGGAGCTGCCCGAGAAGTTGGAGACCGAACTCCGCGACTTGGGCATGCTGGAGCAGGCGCGCAACGCGATGGCGAACGTGACGACACCCCAAGGGGAGGTTGTCATGGAGACCATCACGGGCGCCCAGTTGCGCGCGTTCGAGACCCCCGAGTCTCTCATCAACGCTTACGCGCACGAGCTATCCGTGAGCGATCGGCGCCGGCTCCGCGCGATGTGGGACCGCACCATGGGCGAGGAACTCCAACTCCGCATGAAGGCATCCGAGCAAGCTGGGGGGTCGCTGGGCAAGCGGTCTACCTACGCGGACAAGGCGGCCGACACCGACGCGCTGCTCGATCTGGATGACGTGATCGACCAGCACTTGGTGGACCTCTACCCCGATCGCTGGGGTGGGGTCAACATGTCGTCGGATGCTGCGATGGGGCCGGAGCTGGCGCAGAGCCGGCGACAGTTGCGCACCAAGGTGCGCATCGAAGCGGGCAAACTGGCGCGCGTGGCCGGGCGCAAGAAGCCCACCGATCAAGACGTGATGACCGCCACCCGCGAGGTGCTGAAGGTCCGCGCTTCAGGTGCGACCGGCATGTTCTACGATGACCCGGACCGGCCGCTGTTTGGGCTTTCCTCGGAGGAGCTGGAGAAGGCCAATGTGTCGTTCAACTTCAGCGACGGGCGCACCGCGCAATTCAACCTCGCGCGGCAGGCCCCCCCGGGGAGTAGCGTTGCGAGTGTGGCAGCCAAGGACCGGATGCTACAAGCCCGCCAGCAGTTGATTGAACTAGGCACCCCCCAGACTCTGGCCTACCTCGTTGGCGCACCCAAGGGGCACTCAGTCCGCTCGATCGGGGCGAAAGACGGGGTGGAGCAATTCGGGGTCTTTGACGCGCAAGGGGAGCGGGTCAAGCTCAGCTCCGAATTGGGCACCGCGGACAACACCATCAAGCCGCAGTTGGTAAGGCAGGCGCAGGATATGACCCCGAGCTACGTCACGGACACCGACGTGATGCGCAAGCTGGCTCTCGACGAATACAACGCTCGCCAAGAAGGGCGGAAAGCTGCGCCCATCTTGGACGAAGGGCAGCCACTGCCGGCGGAGCTGGAAGCGATGGTCGGGCCGGCTCAGCAGGAGCGCAGCAAGGGCTACGCAACCCTGCGCTCGCAGTGGTCGAGTGCACTCAGCAACTACCTCTACTTGGAAGGGGACAAGCTGAACGTGACTCGAGACGACGAAGCGTTCATGCGCTTTTGGCCCTCGTTCGAGAAGCTGTTCGGCAAGCAGCTGAAGGCGGCCTACGGGTCCGCGTTCCCGCACAACAGCGACGACTTCCGCCGCGCGGTGATCGACTCGCTCTTTAGCGGTGCACCCGCGGAAGATCGGCACCTGCTCTGGGTTTGGTCCGGGCGGCAAGGGCAAAGTGCGCCTAGCGTGCTGACTGCGCACCGTTACCCTAAAGGCGTCCCCGCAGCGCGACCGGGCGCCGGGGCGCACTGGGGCGCACCCTCCGAAGAAGAGTTCCAGCGGGCCTACCTGGAGCAGAACCCCGCGGGCATCCGGTTCACCTACGACCTCAACGGCACGAAGAAGCAATGACCGACTTCAGTTTGATCCCCGAAGGGGAAGCCCTTCCAAACTTCGGGGACAGGCTGCGGCAGTCCCAAATTGACCGGGCTGCGCGCGTGGCTGCGGCCATGAGCGACGAGCGATCCGCCGAAGACCTCGGCGAAGCTCGCCGGCTGGCGGAACGGTTGGGCAGCCCGGTGGCGAGTGTGCTGGCTGATGTCAGCCACGCGCGCACTGTTGCCATGCAGCGCCAAGTCACCGAGCCGTCGTTCGACCGCGACTTCCCGGTGCTGGCCTCCCGAGTGGCGGGGGACTTCGAGTTTCTCACCATGGCCCGAGACGACCTCGGAAACCTGACATCGACCGAGAGCACCCTCGGTTGGCTGGGCCGGGCGTTTGACAACAGCGTGGAAGGTCTCCGGCGTTCGATCGGGGTGAGCATTGGCCGGTTGACCGGTGACGCCCCAGTGGAATCCCCAGCGCAGCGCCAGATTCGCCGTGAAAAGCAGCAGGTGGCTGCTGAGCGCGACGGGGACAACTGGGGGGCCGACGCGGTGAACGTGGTCACTTCGCTCGCTGCGACCGTCACAGGAGGCTTGGCGGGCTTCGCGGTGGCTGGCCCGCCGGGTGCACTGGCAGGCGCTGCATCGGTGTCTTACGCGATGTCCTCGGGGGAGCTCTACAACGAGCTGATCAACACCGGCTACACGCCAGGCCAAGCGGCGCCGCTGGCGGATGGCTGGGGCGCGGTGATGGCGTCGCTCGATCTCGTCGGCGCCGGCCGGGTGACCTCGGCGTTCTCGAAGACCTTCGGCAAGAAGCTGCTGCCGGCGCTGTTCAACAAGGGCCTCTCCGTCGAGACCAAGAAGGCGCTGCTGTTGTCCGCGGTAAAGGAATACGCCATCGACGGGGGCTTTGAGTCAGTGACTGAGGTGCTGCAGCAGACGGCCTCGATCGCAGCTCGGTACCAAGCGCACCTGCAATACCGGTCGGGGGCGTTCGAGGTCGACGTGGCCGGCGAGCTTTGGGACACCTTCGTTCACACGGCTCGAGGCATGGCCCTCGTGGGGTTGCCGGGTATGGGGGTGCGCATCACGGACGGGTACCGGCGAGCAGCCAACGCGGACCAAACCGTGGTCGCCCACCAGTTACTGGAGAAGCTCGAAGCCGACTCGAAGCTGAGCACACGGTCCCCCGCTGACCGCGCCGCCTTCGTCAACGACGCAGCCGCGCCGGACATGAAGAAGGTCTACATCCGGCCGGACAAGCTGCTCGCTGCGGTCGAGAAGCTCGAGCAAGACCCCAACACCGCGGGGGTGAGTGAGCAGCTAGAGACCTCGTTCCCCGGCATCTTGGAGAGGGCGAAGCAAGCCGCCGAAGAAGGCACCGATGTCGAGCTACCGATTGGGGACTGGCAGACCAAGCTAGCCACGTCTGCGCTTGGCCGGGCTTTGATGCCTCACGCGGTATTCCACCAAGACGCCGACACCGCTTCCGAACGGCAAGCGCTGATGCCGCTGGAAGCCGACTTCGCGCCCCAGATGGCGGAGGCGGCAGCTCGAGCGGAAACGGACGACGCTTACCGCGCCACCTTGGACAAGGTCTACGGGGACGCATACGCCCAGGCGGTGGAGGTCGGCAGACCCGCCGAGGAGGCGCGCGCCGTTGCGCTGTTCGTGCGCAACATGGCGGTGACTCTGGCAAAGCACGAGGGGGTAACTCTGCAAGAGTTCCTCGGCCGGCAGAATGCTCTTTCGATCAGGATGGCGGAAGGCCAGAACCCAGCGCCCGAAACACTGTTCCAAGAAGACTACTGGAGCGCGGACCGGCCCCCGTCTCGCGAGGAAGGCACCCCGCTGCACGACCTCACCAAAGGCCCCTTCGACCAAACGGTCTACGACACCGTTCACGGGCCGCAGAACTACGGCACCAAGGGCAAGCACGACGCGGAGATGTTCGGCATCCTGCGCCAGATGCGAGGCAACCCCGGGGCACTCGTCACCGTCTATCGCGCGGTGCCCTCCGAGTTCGCCAGCTCCCCAGTCCGGCCCGGCGATTGGGTAACCCCAGTCAAGGGCTACGCAGAAGACCACGGCGGCGCCGCGCTGAACGGGGACTACGTGGTGCTGGAGCACCAAGTAGCGGCCTCGGACTTGTTCACCAGAGGCGATAGCGTGCTTGAGTGGGGCTGGCAACCAGTGCAGCAGGAGGCGGGCCCCTCCAAGTTTCGGCTGTTCTCCGCGGTGCAAAACGCGCTGCTCGACATGCCTGACAAGGCGTTCCCTCCGGCCACCTGGCGCGGCAACATCAACTCGCTCATCTCAAAGGGGAAAGTGAAGCGGGAGGAGGTGGAACTATCGGGCATCCTCGATTGGCTGAAGTTGCAGACGGGCAAAGTCTCGCGCACTGCGGTGGTTGCTCAGTTCGAGAAGAAGGCGGTGAGAGTGCGAATGCCCCTTGCGCCGGTCCTCGTTCCCCCGGGAGACGAAGACCTAGTTTACCGTTGGGACGTCTTCAGCGACGGGGGGCTCGCAAGTCACCACCCCACCAGGATCGAAGCGCGGGAGGAGGCCGCCCGCCTCAACCGACTCAACCGCGAAGCTCGTGAAGAGCAGTATGTCATCTCGGGGGGCTCGGTGGTCGACGATACTCCAGAATGGCGGCCTACTTTGGTAATCAAGGCGGGCGTGGCCGACCGGGATGCGATCGAGGCTGCGCTCGGGGGTGCCGGCCTCAACATCGTGGAGAGCCAAAGCAGTTACGGGCGAACAGTGCTCTACCTCGCCGCGGAAGGCACGTTCTACGACGAACAGTATTCAGCGCGGCAGTTCCTCGACGAATTGTTGGAGGACTACATTGCCGTGCTCGAAAGGGCTATCGCGGCCACCGGTGCCACCGATGTGTCGGTGGAGGGGGGCTTGGCCGAGGTCTACGCGGCTAGGGATGTTTGGGTGCTCGACAGCCCCTCAGACCGCCAAACCTTTGACACCGAGGCGGAGGCTATCGCAGCGCGGGACCGGGCACTAGAGGACTACTACCTCGAAGACGGGTACTACGTTGTAGAGAACACCGATCACAACGAGCGGGTGGATGAGCTGCTAGCGGAGCGCGAAAACGCCGACGCCGCCGACGCCGACGTGCCGCGCCAAACGGCCTTTTCGAGCTACACCACTCCGGGGCAGAAGGACAATTACGAGGAGCACGTCATTGTGCTGGACGCCGCCGACGTGATGTTTGACGCGCAGTCGAGCGGTCACGGCATGGCCACCGCCGAGCGCAATTTCAACCGCTTGCTCCACATCCGCACCAGTCGGCGGCTAACCGCGGACGGGCAGCCCCTGTTTTTTGTGGAGGAACTGCAAAGCGACTGGGCGCAAGAGTCGCGGGAAGGGTTCCTGGTCGGCGACGACGAGCGGGCCGCCAACGTGGGTATCTTGCAGGAGGAGATCACGCAGGCGCGCCAACAGTTCGACGAGGATGCCAATGTGGCTGCGCTGGAATCCAAGCTCGACATGGCGGAGTTGGTTAGCCTAGAAGTCCGCCGAGGCCTGCGGCTGGACTACGCGCGCAAGGTGGGGATGCTCGAAGCTGAGAAGGCCCGGCTTGAGTCCGCGTTTGCAAGGTCCAACACCGCGTTCGAGCAAAACGAACTGCTGAACGACATCAGCGCGCTCGATGACGAGCTGCTAGACGTGCGCGAAGACATTCGCCACCGAGCCGCCCCCCTCATCTCTAACCGGATGTTCGCCGTTTCAGTGGACGGGGAGCAGGTGACCAACAAGGCGGGGGGCCCTCAGCTGTTCGGGTCTCGCTCAGAAGCCGAGGCCTACGTCAAGAAGGCGAAGAAGGGCGAAGTGGTGGATCTGGGCGACCGCGCCAATACCACTTCGTGGGTGACTCTCGGCCTCAAGCGAATCCTGCTGCTCGCAGCTGAGCAGGGCTACAAGCACGTGGCTTTCGCAACAGGCACACAGAACGCGGCGCTGTACGGGTTGGGCACGGTGCTCAGTGAGATCCGCTACGTGCAGCACTCCAACATCCACCCGCGCAACGAGAAGATCCGAGGTGTGAAACTCTTCAGCCTCACGCTCGTCGACAAAGGCACGCTGCAACTTTGGGTGAACTCCCGCGGCAGGGTCCGCTCCGCGGAGGGTCCGAATGGCCACACCATGACAGGCAAGAAGTTGTCGGACATCGTTGGCAAGGAGCTGGCGGAAGCTGCGCTCGCGTTGGACAAGCCGCACACGATCGAAGTTGCCGACTTCGAGATCGGGGCCAAAGGCATGATCTCGTTCTATGAAGGGGTGATCCCGCGCACCGCGAAGCCGCTGCTGAAGAGCCTTGGCACCAAGATGGAGGTGGTGAAGGTTTCCGCAGTCAACGAATACTCTAGGGGGGAGCTGACCCGCGAGCAGGCGGTGGCGCAACTCGCTGCCGGTGGGACGGTCGACGTGAAGCAGGAGCGGGGCGCCCCCCGGGGCACTCGGGTGCATTCCTTGACCGAGCTGGAACGCCTAGAGGCCTCCGCGGCGACGGGCAACCCGATCACAGGGTTCGAGGTGGAGCGAGGCTACATGGAGCAGCTCGGGTTTGAACTGAGCGATGAAGCGCTGCAGAAACTGGAAGGCGGACTCGCACTGTTCCAAGACGGAGACGAGAACAGCCGAGGCGGCTTCGTACCTAGGCTCAACCAGATCTTGATGAACAGCAAGTCGGACAGTTCGACCCTGTTTCACGAGATGGCGCACTACTACCTCGAAGAGTTGACGCGCATCGCGCAAGCCACGGGGCCAGAGTCGTCAGCTGCGCGCGAACTCAACACGGTGCTGGATTGGGCCGGCGAGAAGCCCGAGCTGTGGGCCCTCAAGTCCACCGAGGCACGGCGCCGGACGCACGAGGCTTTCGCGCTCAACTTCGAGCGCTGGCTATACGAGGGGGTCGCCCCGAGCGAGCCAATGCGCGATCTGTTCTCGCGGCTGCGGGCGTTCATCGTGGGCGTCTACACCGATGTGGTGCAGAAGCTCAACTCGCTCTTTAGGCGGCGATTCGGTGAAGACCTTCCCGCCCTCACGGATGAGGTTCGCCAAGTCTTTGGGCGCATGGTGGCCACCGAGGCCGAAGTTCGATCCTTGGTGGAGGCGCAGCAGTTCGAGGCTCTGTTCCAAACCGAGGAGGAGTTCGTGGCTGCCGGCGGGACCGCTGAGGATTACGCCAAGCAGCTGGAGCAGCACCAGAAGGCCGAAGACCTCGCAGTGGACGAGCTAACTCGCAAGCGTCTCAGGACGATGGAGCTGGCTAGCGGGGCCACCCAAGGCGAACTGAAGCGGTTGCAGCAGCAGCACGTGGTTCGCCGGAGGGAGATCCGCAAGGAAGTGGAGGCCGCCACCCGGCTAACCCTGGTAGAACGAGTGCGCTCGTGGCTGCGGAACGGGGAGCACCTCGACGATTCCGGCGCCGTGGTGTCGACGGTGGGCGCGAACACGTCGCACAAACTCAACCGCGGCGCGGTGGTGACGGGGATGGACCCCAACCGAATCCGAAAGCTAGAAAAGCTCAACGCGCTCACCAACACCGGGTTGAACCCCGACACAGTGGCGGAGTTGTTTGGGTACCCGAGCGGGCAGCAGCTTGTGGATGCTCTGATCGACGAGCCGGAGTTCGGCGCGGTGGTGAAGCGAGACACCGATGCCCGCATGAAGGCGGAGCACCCGGAACTCACTGACCCTAAGCTCATCCGTGAGCAGGTGGCGGAGGCGCTGCACAACAAAGTGCGCCGCCAGATCGTGGCGCAAGAACTCCGCTTGCTGCTCAAGAGCGAGCAACCGGTACGCATGCTGCGCAAGGCTGCGAAGAATGTGGCCGCGCAACGCTTGCGCAGCATGGATGTCCGAGACGTGTCGGTGTCCAAGTTCGCGCTCGCAGCTCGACGTGCACGCCAGGAGGCTGCGGCGGCAGTGAAGAAGGGCGACTACGCAGCCGCGCAGTCGGCTAAGCGACGCGAGCTACTGGCGGAAACCATGGCCGAAGTGGCCGCCAACTTCCGCACCGAGAAGACGAAGGCAATCGCGCTATGGCGCAAGGCGTTCAAGCGCGACGAAAAGTTGACGCCCACCCGGGACATCAACGTGGTGCACATCCTGCGCTCGTTGCTAGCGACGCTAGACGCCGGCAGGCAGGACACCAACCCGGACGAGTATCTTGCCCTGGTGAACCGCTACGCGCCGGAGCTGGTGCAAGAGTGGACCCCCCGCCTCAACCGCGCCCGGGAGATGATGGCGGGCAAGCCACCGGGTGGCTCCGAGGCTAGGTTCGAAGCGCTGACGGTTGACGAGTTTCGTGAGTTTGCTGAACTCGCGAAAGGGCTTTGGCACCAAAGCGCGAAGGTCCGGCAGCTGCAGTTGGATGGCAAGCGCGTGCTGCGCGAGGACGCGGTGGCTGAAGCAAAGGCGTCGCTGGCGGTGGCGTATGAGCAACGCGAGGAGCGTGGCCTACGCGGCGAGATCACCAAGACCGAAGACGCCATCGGCGCGACCAAGGACTACTTCGCGCACCTTGTTCGCATCGAGCACTTGTTCCGCCAGATCGGCGGCATCTTTCCGAAGCTGTTTCAGCGGGTGAAGGACGCCGGCAACGCGAAGCGCATGGATCTGCGGCGCGAGGCTGCTTCGATCGAGCAAGGCATCCGCCGGCTCAACCTCGGCACGGGGACGAAGATCGTGGCCCCGGAACTCGGGGGCTACGTGTTTGGGAACCGCGTCAAGGCGAAGGGCGAGATCCTCGGCTTGGCGCTGCACTTCTACAGCCACGGGTCCGATAGCCGCGGGGTGAGCAACCGAGACAAGCTGCTCGCCGGCTACGAGTGGGAAGAGGGTGACGTGCAGAAGTTCCTCGATCGCATGCAGGACGAAGGCGTGCTCACCGAGGCCGACTTCCGATGGATGCAGTCGGCCTACGACCGCAACGGCAGCTACATGGAGCGCGTGCAGAAGGCGCACTACGCGGCTTATGGCTTCTACATGAAGACCATGAAGACGGAGCCTTTCCTGACGAAGTTCGGCGAGTTCCAAGGCGGCTACGTGCCGGCGCGCGGCAACCCGAAGAAGGTGGCCCGCCTCGCGACGTTCGAGCAGGATCGGCTCGCTGACGCCTACGCGTCTTGGCCGGTCTACGAACGCGGGTTCACGAAGGAACGCTCGGCCAACGTGGCGCACAAGCTCGACTTCAACATTGGCAACCAGATTATCCACGTGGAATCGGTGCTGAACTTCATCCACATGCACCCCGCGGTGCGCGATGTGAGCCTAGTGCTTGGCAACATCGAGGTGCAGAACATCATCAACCGCGACATCGGCCACAAGTTCGTACAGGTGGTCATTCAACCGTGGCTCAAGCGGTCGGCCGAGCAGACGCTAGGCCCGCCGCCAGACTCCACCATGGCGAAGATCGTCGCGTGGTTAGCGAGGGGCGCACAGATGGGCACAATGTTCCTCAACACCGTGAACGCGCTGCAGAACTACACGGGCTTCGGCCCCATCCTGCGCGAGACGAAGGCTGGCTACATCAGCCGGGCTTCGATGCGCTACATGCGGGGCCCGCGCAAGATGGGCCATGAGGCCGCCGCGATCTCGCCTGAAATGGCGGCGCGCATGGAGCGGCAGGTGTTCGAGATCACGCAGCAGACGAACGAGATCCTGCTCGGGGACGGCCGCATCAAGCGCGCCGGCCGGTGGTTCAACCGCAACACTTACATCGCGCAAACGGCGACGCAGCACACGGTGGACGTGATCGGATGGTGGGCTCACCACGATCAAGTCTTCGCCGAGCAGCTGCAGCAGGGTGCCTCAGCAGAGCAAGCGGAGACGCTGGCAATCCGCGAGGCTGACTCGCTGATTAGGCGCACGCAGATGGCAGGGGCGCCCGAGGACATCTCATCCTTCGAGGGGCTCGGCGGCATGTGGAAGGCGATCGCGCCGTTCAAGAGCTGGTTTATCAACTGGTTCAACTACACCGCGACGCGGACCAAGCTGGACTTGCGCAAGGAAGGCGTCGACCGCGTGGCCGCGTTGCTGGGCACCTACGCCACGTCAGTCTTCCTTCCGGGCGTGATCGCCACGCTGATCGCGGAAGGCCTGCGCGGTGACTTCGACGACGAAGAGAACGATGGCTACCTCGACGACTCGGCGGGGCTGATCGCGCGTTCGCACTTGGACCTGTTCACCGGGGCGATGCCCCTCGTGGGTGACACCGTGCGTCTCGCCGGCGCCTTCTTCGATGACGAGGCCTGGAACAACCGAATGCCCTCGCCTCCTTACCTGAAGCTCATGGAGCGCCTGGCCGAGATCCCGCACCAGCTGATCGACGACACCCTGACCCCCGGCGGGGTGCTGCTCGACGCGGTGACCGCGATCGGCGCGGTGCTGCACGTCCCCCTCGAAGGGTTCGGGAAGCGCGTCAAGTTCCTCGAGGAACTGGACGGCAGCGACGGCGCCGGCGAGGTGGCTCGTGGGCTGTTCGTCGGCAGGTAAAAAGAAACCCGCCCCCGTGTCTCAAGGGGGGCGGGTTTCAAGCGCGCGGCATATCCGCGGCTCGGGGCTCAGTTCTACCGAGCGGGGCTGCCTAGGCCAACCGCCTGAGCGCGCTTCTGAGCCCCTGACGGGCTAGGCCTAGTCAGTATCGGCCCGGACAACTTTCGGCCCGGAGCGGCCCCTTCGGTGGCCCCTAAACCACCGAAGGGGCCGCAGCACTTCGACCTCCCGCCCCCCGGAGTCGGTGCGCACAGAGATCAACCGCCCGGTGAACCCCATGCGCGCGGGGCAGGTGCCCCAACCCCGAGTTGGTGCCGGCACTGGCGGCCGGCTCGGCTGGTAAAACAGGCTGGCGAGATCAAGCATTGGGGCCCTCCTCAGAGTCTAGGCCGATGTCAGACTCCCACTTGCGGCACCAGTCAGTCGGGAGCACCTCCGCCCAGCGGGGCCCGTGGGAGCTGGCGCGCGGGTAAGATCCACGGCATTCGAGGGCGCCTTCGTTGTTGACGGCGCAACTCCTGCAGCTCATGCAGCTTTCGGGGTCTTCTTCGCTCATCGTGCCCCCCTGCGCTTGGTCTCCGCGAGGGACCGGTCGAGTGAGGCGCGCGACACCTGCAGCGCAGCCGCAAGTTTATCGAGCAGCTCCGGGTTGGGCTCGATCTTCAAGCCGCGCGAAAGCTGGTTCCACCATTGCGGGGAAACGCCGGCTCGCTTCAGGATCGTCTGCATAGGGACGGGGCGGGGGAGGGCATTCCGAGCACGCGCTCGGTGAGCTAGGACTGCGAGGGTCGGGGTGGGTGTCTTTGCTTTGGTCATCCAAGAAACACAGGGCTGCGGTAACCCTCCGCATCCACGGGCAGCCCTTCGGCCCACGCGGGGAGGTCAGTCAACAACTGGCAAAACTCTTCAGGCGAACCAGTGCCGGAGCGAACCCGGGCACAAGCCGCATCGTGGAGGTGTAACGCGGGAGTGTAGACCGGGTGGTGATCTACTACAACGAGGGCGTGAGCAAGAAGATCACGGGCCGCGGCTTGCGTCACATTCTCCGAGAGTTTCCCCCCGTAAGTGTCCTTCAGGGTCATGCCTTTGCCGCGGGGCCCCCAGAACTGAATAGCATCCACCTCCATCTCGCCGTTCTCCACTTTGCCGGAGTCGTTGACGAAGGGGAACTTCTTCACCATCGGAACTACCCGCGGGTGCCAGTAGCTGAGCATGCGGCCCGAGGGTAGCTCGATAGCCAACCGGTCCGCGGTGCGGCGCAGGATGCACCGGCCCACCCGAGTGGACCGCCCCGGCTTGCCGGCGACCAACACGCGGGACTCTTCTTCGATGTGGCGCCAGAAGTCTACGGTGCACGGGTTGCGGTCCCTCCATAGTCGCGTGATCCGCCGAGCTTCTAGTAGCTCCAAGTCAACCCCGTAGCTGGCTGCAGTGTCGCGGAACTTGATGGGCCCCATTCCAAACTGCAGCGCGAGTTCCTGCACTTTACCCAAGTTGCGCACCGTGCTCCCCACGGCGCGAGCAGATTGCACGTAGATGTCCACCCCATCGCGGAACACCTGCAACTTGCGGTCGTCGTAGGCCAGCCAAGGGAGCACCCGAGCTTCAATCGCTGCGTAGTCGGCGCCGATCAGGTCTTCGCCCGGCCCCGCCATCACCATCGAGCGCAAGCACTGCGACAACGCTCGGAGCACATTGGGCTCGCAGTAGCGCAGCAGCTTGTAGCTTTCGGATCGCACCAGCTCCCGCACGAGAGCGGTGTGCGCGGCGCTGCGCCGGTCCTTTGGCGCGTTGTGCAACTGCAGTCCTTTCGCGGACCACCGGCCGGTCTGGCTCGCGCCGCAAAAGCGGAGCTGCCACCGAATGCGGTGATCGAGCGAGAGCATAGCGGTAGCGCTCTTCAGCTTGCTGAGGGAGGTGAGCTTGCCCCACTCCATCTTTCGCTTGAGCACTTCGACCACGTCCGCGGGTAGCTCGGCGACCCGCTCCAACAACTCCTCGCAGGCCGCAGCATCGAGGGACTCGGACAGCTTGCCCCCCGCACGTTTGCGCTGGGGCAGATTGACCCCGCGCGACTTCAAGTATGGCTTGGCGACAGTGTCGGGGGTGTAGCTTAGGGGGTCGAGGTCGGCGCTCTTCGGCAAGGCCCAAGAGTCGGCGAGCATCCTGCGCTTCTGGTAGTCGGCGGCCTTGGCGAGTTGCCCGATAAAGCTCAAGTCGAGGTGCACCCCCCGCTCGTTCATGCGGGCGTCTACCACCCACGTCTCCCGCTCGGCCGCGGTCATCGCCGGCAGACCGTTGTAGCAGGCTAGCTCCGCCCGGTTGTCGGTGAGGCAGTAGGCCCCCAACCGCTCGATCTCCCCCGGCTTCGGGGGGTTCTTATGCCGACCGTCCTCGTGAAGCACGCAAAGCCGCTTCATCAAGGCGTGACCCTCCTTGTCCTTCTTGACGCCGGCGCCTAGCGCAGCCGCCAACCCGTCGAGGCCTTGAGGCAGGTTGCTTGCTGCAGCCATGGCCATGGAGTCGTGCCACAGTTCCATCGACGGCAGCTCGATCGGAATGTGGCCGGCCTTCACCATCTCGATCTCCATCGCGACGTTGTGAGCTAGCACCGGTCGCCGGGCGGCGGTCCACTCCTGCACTTCTAGCGGGATCGACTGCCCCGGGGTCCAAAGCCACTCGCGCAAGCAGAGTTCGCCGGCGACTACGAGCTGCAGCGTGAACCCGCAGCACAGTGCCCGCGTGGTGGGGTGCTGCGCGTAGGCCGCGTTGCCCACGCTGATGTCCGCGTGGCTCGCAGACTCCACGTCGATGCATAGAATCTCCGCGGGCTTGGTAGTCACCGAGGGGCCTGCTTCGCGTCCAACAACTGCACCCGTAGCGATTCAACTTCCGAGGAATCCATCAGAATACCCCGGAGTAGATGGGCGGTGCCTTGATGGGCAACGCGTTGAACGGCAGCCAGATCACTTGTTGGCGGGCTCGGGTTGCCGCGGTGTAGCGCCACCGAGCTGCGTCTGACTCTGGGGCCTCGTCGACTACCACGATGCGCTCCCACTCACTGCCCTGCGAAGTGTGCACCGTGATCGCGAACCCGTAGTCGGCGAGCACCCCGTGCTCGAACTTGGTGCCAAAGCGGGAACGCTTTTCCTGGTGCCAGTTGCTCGGGTGGAAGCGCACGTGAAGCATTTCCCCGTGGGCCATCTGCAGGTGCCCCGAATCAGGGTGCCCCGTGCGGCGGTCCCAATCGATGCCTTCGGCGTTGTAGACCTCACCGTTGTAGAGCTGGTGCTCAGGGTAGTTGCCTCGGATCTGAACCGGCACGACTGCCGGGCGCCGCATCCCGAACCCTACGTCTCGGTCAGCCGCTTCGTGTAGCAGCCACATGTTGATTTGCACTCGGGTGTAGTTCCGCCAGCACAGCCACATGCAGACGTTCGGGCGGGCCTTCAACTTTTTGGCGGCGGCCGGGAGCATCACATCTCGGGTAGCGCCGGTTGGCCGAAACTCGAACGGGTCACCGCCTTGGCGGAGGTGGTGCGCAAAGGCGAGGATCTCGTTGCCTTCGGCTTGCCGGTGGATGTGCTCTAACTTCACGTCCGCATTGCGCAACAAGCCCGGATCGTCGCCCACCGGGGGGAGCTGGCCGTGGTCGCCCACGTAGAGGAACATCCCCTCGGTGCTTCGCAGATCGTCTAGCATATGGGTGTCGATCATCGAAGCCTCGTCGATGACAAACAGGTGCCGGCGCGAAGCCCAGGCGCCGGAGAACTCGAAGACAGGGCCCCTGTCTTCGTCAGTCCCCACCACCTGGTAGAATGTGGAGTGGATGGTGCTCGCCGGGATGCCCTTCGAGCGCAGCACGCTGGCGGCCTTGTTGGTAGGGGCGAGGAAGTGCACGTGCCGGTCGCCGGCCACGCCCTCCACGAGGCGCATAAGCGAGGTCTTGCCGGTGCCGGCGAGGCCGGCTAGCACGAACTCGCGGCGTTGCATGAACTCGTCGTCGAGCCAGGCGTGGATCTTATCGAGCGCGGCTTGCTGCTCGGTGTTGGGTGTGATGGTGTCCATGGTCTGAGTGTCCTGAGTAAAAGAAGGGGCGCCCGGCATGGTGAGTGCGCCGGGGTTAGCCGGCTGCAGGGCGTGGGATTTTGGCCTACGGGGCCGGTTGCACCCTGCGCGAACGCCCCAGGTGTACTAGCCGAAGATGTCGTCTTCGCCAGCGCCAACAGCCGCCGCGGCCCCGCCCAGGCCGCCGAAGGCCGCTTGCGGGGTTCCGGCGTTACCGGTGTTGCCAGTCATGAGCGAGTCGCCCTCGCTCACAAACTGCACATGGTTGAGGCCGATGCTGATACCCTCCTCCTCCTTCCATGCGTAGGGGTTGACGTTTACCCGCACGTAGCAGCCGGACTGGAACACCGACAAGTCGACCAAGGGTTGCACCTTGGAATCGACGAAGCCGGGGCGGTCGTGGCTCTGCGCGTTAAAGAAGTAGTAGTCGGCGGCGTTCTCCAACTTCCCGAACATCGGGGCCTTGCCTTCGGCGGCCCGCACGGCATCAGCCGCAGCGCACGACTTGATGGGGCTGTAGCGGCCGGTGAGCTTCACCGTCTTGCCCCACTTTTCCATCATCACGTCGACGACGGCATCCTTGAGCTGCTGCAGTTCCTTACTGTCTTTGTGCACGAGCACCATCACCCCATACTTCTCAGCTCCGCCACGCTGGGCGCGCGGCTTCTTGAGGTTGGGGAACATGATGCGAACGGGGGTTTCAGTCGTGAAATACGTCATCGGTCTAATCCTCAGTCAGATGTTGGGAACACCGCGGTGGCTGGCACGGCGGGCTTCCCGTTGGAATCGGGCACCATCTTGTGCCCACTCACAGGCCGCTCCACCAACGAGGCGAGCGACACACGCACCTTCGCTGCTGCGAGCCGGCGTTCGGCTTCAGCGGGCGAAACGATAGGGGCCTTCCCGTACGGGTCGATCCCTTCCATGGCAAGCAGCTCCGCCGCTTGCGTTGCGTCAGTCCACCGGCGGTTACCCACCGACTCCACCAGCTTGTAGCCGGGCACTGGTTCACCACGCTCGAGCTTGCGCTCTACGAACGTGTGCACCGCGTTCAGCCACTCCTTCACTCGGGGCGCGAGTTCCAGAATCTGCAAGAGCTGCTCCTGAGTCAGCGTCTCGATCGCCGGCGGTGCTCGGTTGCTGAACACGTCCGTGGCTACCGCGTTGGCTTCACGGCCACGTGCGGGGCAAGTAGCAGCTGCGTCGCAGAAACCGCAGTGGTCCCCGGTCACGAGCTTCTTGCTGCCCCCGATAATCAAGTCGCGCGCCTCGATCAGCTTGGTAGCCGCGGATTCGATACCGGCGCGGGTCACCTCCCACTCGCGCCAAGGCTGCAGGCCGGCGCGTGGTTGGTAGATGTGGATCAGCACACGCTCGACCTTCGCCGCAGCGACGGGGTCTTCTTTTTCGAGGCCGCGGAGTGCGCCCACTGCGTAGCAGATGCCTTGGTAGTTGCCCTGCACCTCAACGACCTTGCCGGCGCCATACTTGAGGTCCGCAACGTGCAGCACGGTGCCGCAGCCGCTGAGCAAGATCATGTCGGCGGTGCCCCAGACGTGCTCTGCGACGGTCACCCGGGTCTCGATCTTCGGAGTGCCACCCCACAACAACACGAGGGACTCGCTGAACTCCACGTAGTTGTTGACGTGGCCCGCCATCTCTTCGGTGAAGGTGAACTCACCGTCTAGGTCCGGCTTGTTGGGGTTGCGTGACTTGACGTTCAGGAAGCTGTTGGCGTCCTTCTTTTCAGTCAGGCACCTGGCCGCGATCTCGTGCACAAAGGTGCCCTCGCGGGCGTACGACGAGTCACGGTCAGGCGCCCGCGCCACCAACTCAACCGAGCCATGGCAGACCATCCAACGATGCGCGGAAGACGGCGATAGTTTCGCGTGGTCATGCACCGCTCAGACCTCCTCGAGCGCGGCAACCACTTTCGCGTAGTCGGCCTTCTTGAGGTCGGGCAGCTTCTCAGCCCCGAAGGATAGAAGCACCTTTTGGGCGCCTTCGGCCTTGCCTTCGCCCACCAGCTTGCGCAAGACGACGCGCACGTCGTCAATGGTCGGGCCTGCGTCCGCCTTGGCATCGGCAGCCGGCGCGGCGTCCTTGTCCTTCTTGGTGCGGGAGGCACGCGGCTTCGGAGCTGCCAGGCCAGGCGTGGCCGCGGTGTCGCCCACCGTTAGCGGCGCGGGCTCCAGCTTGGTGAGGTGCGCGAGCAGCTGCGCGAGCTCGAGTTGCTCGGCGTCGGTGGTGGTTTCAATTGTGCAGGTGATCTTCATCAGTCTCTTTCGGGTCAGGGTCTCGAGGAAAAGCCAATTGCCGGTGCTCTTCGCACCAGTCTTCGGAATGTCGAATAGGGAAGGGGCCCGGGGTGGATCGGATGTGGCACCGCCCCACCGGGTGCTCGTGGAGCGCGGACGCGCCCCAAAACTTACACGTCCGGCAGCGGTTCACGGGGCCCCCGAATCGCGGTGTAGTTAGACCGGCCTTGCAGCTGCTTCAGGATGTCGCTGGGGATGTCAGGCTCACCCCTTTCGATCAAGAACGCGCTACTTAAGGATCCAGAACTCATCGGTCGAACAGGGGGTCAGGGATTCGAAGGAAAGCAACCGCAATCGCGCCAACCGCGAGAGCGGTCAGGGTGGCGCTCAACACAGGCTTGCGCTTGCGGTCAGCGAAGTGAGAAGCGAAGGCGGCAAGCACCGCCAACGCCAAGCAGGTGAAGGTAGGGAGGTAATTCACTAGAGGTCCAGGGTTCGGCACAACTCGACGAGCGCGCGGGTCTCAGCTTCGTAGCGCGCGGCTTCAGCAGGCTCGTGCTCCGCGGCCAGAGAGGACGCGTGCACGCCCCAATCGGGCAAGGTGAGCGCCTCGCACCCGTAGCAGAGCCACCTGACTCCGTCGTAGTCCCTGGCGGTGAAGGCGAAGTATTTGGGTGAGGTCCAGCTCGCGACTCGCCCGGGTCCTACGTTGAAGCCGCCCATTGAGGCGCCGAGCAGAGAAGCTCGGCCCAAGTTGGCGCCTCTCAAGTCGGTGTCTCTCAAGTCGGTGCTTCCCAGGTTGGTGTTTAACAGGTTGGAGCTTCTCAGGTTGGCGGATGCCAAGTCGGCGCCCTCCAACTTGGCGCGGCTCAGGTCGGCGTAGGCCAAGTCGGCGCCCTCCAACTTGGCGCGGCTCAGGTCGGCGTAGGCCAAGTCGGCGTGGCTCAAGTCGGCGCATCTCAAGTCGGCGCGGCTCAGGTCGGACCTGAGCATGCTGGATCTGCTCAGGTTGGCGTATCTCAGGTTGGCGCGGTTCAAGTTGAGCCCGCTCAGGTCGGCGCCGACCAGGCAGGCCCTGGTGCCACCCTTGCCCGTCAGCCATAGCTCATGCAAGCGCAGGATCTCGGCGAGGTCTGATTGGCTAACCATTGGAGGGCCCCACGAATCGGACGCGCTCGGCATCGCCTCGCACGAAAGCCACGCCGTCGCTCGCCTTGATCCCAAGCGAAGCTACCCACGAATCCAAACGGGTGCGCAGCTCGTGCAGCTCCGCGCGCAACTTGGGCAAGCGCTCGGAATGCCGAGGATTCGTATACTGGCGGCGCTTGGCGAACATCACCTTGTCGCTTGCCGCTCGAATGGCGTCGATCCAGTCCTCGAGGGTCTTGCAGCCCGATTGCTGCGTCCACTCGGCGAGGGTTACCGCGGTGCAGAGTTGCCAGTCGCAGCCTCGGCGCCGCTTGGGAAGCCCCTGCAGCACCATGACGCTCGTCGCCGGCACGGTGCCGGCCTTGGTCTGGTAGACCTTCAACAGTTTTAGGGTTGGTGTCCTTGGCATCGTTCGTTCTCCGTTCAAGCATCTGCGACCTAAACGGCCGCAGCAAAGATGTCACCGCCAACTTCAGCCATCGCCGCGAGTGTGTCCGCGTTGCCGGTTGCCTTGGCGGCCGAGGTCACGCCGTTCGCGATCCAAGCGTGGGTGAGTGCCTTGGTGCCGCGGTTCTCGGCGTCGGTGGCTGCGGCGAGCGCTTGCTGAGCGAAGGCCTCGGTGAGGCCGAACTGCTTCGCCAGGCGGGCAGCTGCTTCCTTCGTCGAGGGGGCGAAGAAGGTCTTGTTGGCCTTGCGTAGGATCTCGATCTCCTGCTTCGCCAATCCGGGCGTGCACTGACGCAGCTCAGTGCGGAAGCGGCGCAGCAAGTTGCGGTCGCTGCTGCCGCGGTGGATGATGCGCTGAGTCTTCACGACCTTGGCGCCCCAGATGATGAAATTGGCGCACATCTCATCGAGCACAAAACGCTTGGTCCAAAGGCTGCGCTGGCCCACTTCGCTGTTGCCAACGATGACACCGCGGCGCACAGGGCGGTCACCGTGGCCGTCCTGGTTATCCTTCTCAGGGGTCATGTAGAACGAGAAGGTGCCACGGTCGCCGCGGAACAAGCACGGCTTGTTGTTGCCGAGGATGTTGTTGCGCTGGGCGTCGGTGTTGATCGTCGGCAACGCGGGGGTGAAGCCGTTCGGCAGCAGCCACTCGTTGACTTCGTTCAGCAGGTCGGCGTCCCACACGCGGCAGTAACCGGGGCTGGTGATCGCGCGCAGCACGGGCTCCGCGGTCTCCAAGCGGGAATTGGTCACGGTGCCCAGCAGCAACTTGGCCGCACCGTCATCAACGTGCTGCACGGCATCGTTGAGCGCAGTGACTGCGACCGGCAGGCTGAGGCGGCTGCCTAAGAACTCGCGCCGGCTGCCAACCGCTTGGCAGATCTGACCGAACGAGTAGTGCGTCAGCCCGTAGGTGTGACCGCCTTCCTTGCGCATCACGCGCAGCGTGCCGTCCAACGAAGTGAAGCGCAGATCGGTCAGCGGCAGCTCGACCTCGCGGTGGTTGGCTTGGTCAGTGCGGGCGGCCTTTTGCATATCGCGGAAGGAAGCGAAGTGCTCGTCGGCGGGGCGGGTGACAAGCTGATCGGAAGCGTTCATGAGTTCGGCCATCGTTCTAGTCTCTCGAATCGGTTGGGGTGTTTCGCAGGTCGTTGGTGTTCATTGTTGTGCCTCCTCATCCAGAGCCTCACACAACGCCACCAGCGCGAGGGTCTCCGCTTCGTAGTGCTTGGCTCGCTTCGGCTCGTGCTTCTCGGCCAGATTTCTTGCGCACTGGCGCCACTCTGCCAGCCGAAGAGTCTCGCACCCGTATTGTAGCCAGCGGACGCCCTGAGTATCTCGCGTCGACATCGCCCAGTAGGTGCTCGTCCACGTCACGATTTGGCCGTCTCCGACTACGTGGGTGCCCAGGTGAGCCCTGTGCAAGTTGGCCCTGGTCAAGTCGGCTCCTTCCAGGTTGGCCCGGCGCAATTTGGCTATGCGCAAATCGGCCCCGCGAAAATTGGCATACCTCAAGTCGGCCATGTCCAAGCTGGCATACCTCAAGTCGGCCATGTCCAAGCTGGCGTACCTCAAGTCGGCCCCGTGCAGGTCGGCCCGAGCCCCTCCCTTCCCCTCGAGCCAGAGCGCGTGTCCGGCGAGGATCTTCTGTAGTTCGTCGGCATTCATCGCTGCGCCTCCTCATCCAGAGCCTCACACAACGCCACCAGCGCGAGGGTCTCCGCTTCGTAGTATGCAGCTTTCTGAGGCTCGTGTATCTCGGCCAGCTCTTTTGCGCGCTCGCGCCACTCGGACAGCGGTAGCGCGACGCATCCGTATTGCAGCCATCGGACGCCTCTCTCGTCTCTCGTCGACGTCGCCCAGTAGGTGCTCGTCCACGTCACGATTTGGCCGTCTCCGACAGTGTGTGAGTTGAGCAGTGCACCGAGTAGATTGGCGTTGCGCAGGTTGGCCCACCGCAAGTCGGCCCCGCGCAAATCGGCCCCGCGCAAGTCGGCTATGCGCAAATTGGCCCACCGCAAATTGGCCCACCGCAAGTCGGCCCCGTTCAAGTTGGCCAAGCGCAAGTCGGCCCCGCGCATGTCGGCCCCTTCCAAGTCGGCCCCTTCCAAGTCGGCCATTTCCAATTTGGCCCCGTCCAAGCTGGCATACCTCAAGTCGGCCCCGTCCAAGCTGGCCTCGCTCAGACTGGCCCTGCTCAGACTAGCCCTGCTCAGACTGGCCCTGCTCAGGTCGGCCCCGCTTAAGTCGGCCTGAGCTCCTCCTTTTCCCTCGAGCCAGAGCGCGTGGTCTTCAAGGATCTTCTGTAGTTCGTCGGCATTCATCGCTGCGCCTCCTCATCCAGAGCCCCACGCATGTCGGCCCCGTTCAAGTTGGCCAAGCGCAAGTCGGCCCCGCGCATGTCGGCCCCGCGCAAGTCGGCCCCTTCCAAGTCGGCCATTTCCAATTTGGCCCCGTTCAAGTCGGCCCCGTTCAAGTCGGCCCCGTTCAAGTCGGCCCCGCGCAGATTGCAATTGCTCAGGTTGGCCCCGCGCAGATTGCAATTGCTCAGATTGGCCCTGGTCAAATTGACCCCGCGCAAGATGGCCCCTTCCAAGTCGGACCCT
>Ga0210043_1000416_pt1 | contig 44882 bp, 34 predicted proteins | sample CryGeymet201501t_FD_183990 | JGI IMG/M metagenome (GOLD analysis project Ga0210043, IMG submission 183990) | Groundwater microbial communities from Crystal Geyser aquifers in Utah, USA - Crystal Geyser metaG 2015-01t (SPAdes) (version 2) | ecosystem: Environmental > Aquatic > Deep subsurface >... | reverse complement strand
TCCAACCTTTCGCATCAGGGACGTTCCGACTGGTCCAGGTGATGCCATCAGGCGAGGTCATGACGGCGCCGGTGGCGGAGTTGTTGCTATTAACTGCCACAAAGAGGCCGTTGCCGTAGGTGACGGAGGTCCAACCTTTCGCATCCGGGACGTTCCGACTGGTCCATATCGCTCCCACATTTGTACTCGCCCCATTATTTGTGAAATCACCTGAGACAGAGAGGTTTTGGGGAGCACTAAACTCAGCTGAAGAAGCAATAGTTATATTTGTTGTAGAGGCAGAAGTAGTAAAATATTTTTGTCCTGTTCCAGCGATGAGTAGGTTGGGTACACCACTCCAGGTACCAGTAGCAATTTGGTTATTCATGCCGTCGAAATAGAAATTGGTAGGAGCGTTCACGGTACCAGTGTTGGTGTAGTTCCCAGAGAGGAAGAGGTTGGTACCTGCTGTGAAGGTACCACCAGTAGTAAGACTGCCGTTGATACTGAGAGTACTTGGAGCAGTGACGACACCTGAGGTAGTAACAATAGTAAAGTCTGTGGTAGAGGCGGTGTTGGCAAAAGTCTTGGCACCAGCGTTTTTGAATACAAGACTTGGGAGAGTACTGGTTGCCGTCAAGTTACCAGAGAGAGTTTGGGGGGTGATGCCAGTAAGGGAGAGGGTGAGGGATTCAAGCGAGGTCATGACGGCGCCGGTGGCGGAGTAGTTGTTATTGACTGCCACAAAGAGGCCGTTGCCGTAGGTGACGGAGTACCAACTTTTCGCATCCGGGACGTTCCGACTGGTCCAGGTGATGCCGTCAGGCGAGGTCATGACGGCGCCGATGGCGGAGTTGTCGTCATTGACTGCCACAAAGAGGCCGTTGCCGTAGGTGATACCGTACCACTGTTTCGCATCAGGGACGTTCCGACTGGTCCAGGTGATGCCGTCAGGGGAGGTCATCACGGCGCCGGTGGCGGAGTTGTTGTAATTCACTGCCACAAAGAGGCCGTTGCCGTAGGTGACGGAGCGCCAACTTTTCGCATCCGGGACGTTCCGACTGGTCCAGGTGATGCCATCAGGCGAGGTCATCACGGCGCCGGTGGCGGAGCCGTTCACATTCACTGCCACAAAGAGGCCGTTGCCGTAGGTGACGGAGGACCACCATTTCGCAGCAGGGACGTTCCGACTGGTCCAGGTGATGCCGTCAGGGGAGGTCATGACAGCGCCGGTGGCGGAGTTGTTGCTATTAACTGCCACAAAGAGGCCGTTGCCGTAGGTGATACCGTACCACTGTTTCGCATCAGGGACGTTCCGACTGGTCCAGGTGATGCCGTCAGGCGAGGTCATGACGGCGCCGATGGCGGAGTTGTCGTCATTGACTGCCACAAAGAGGCCGTTGCCGTAGGTGACGGAGTTCCAATATTTCGCATCAGGGACGTTCCGACTGGTCCAGGTGATACCGTCAGGCGAGGTCATCACGGCGCCGGTGGCGGAGCCGTTCACATTCACTGCCACAAAGAGGCCGTTGCCGTAGGTGACGGAGCGCCAACTTTTCGCATCCGGGACGTTCCGACTGGTCCACGCCGTCGAAGATGCATCAGGGGTAATGAACGTCCCATTGTTTGTATAGTCCCCACTAAGCGCGAGCGTCGAAGACGCCAGCGCCGTCCCACTGGTCGCAATCTCAAAGCTTCCAGAGACGGTAGGGAGATTCATATGGAACGTCGTCGAAGCAGCGACGTAAAGAGTTTGACTATCAGTAACGGTAAGTCGTCCAAGCGTGGTTGAGGCAGTAAACTGAATATCAGCATCGTCTTCCCCATCGTAGAACGAGAGATCGGTTGCACTCGTCGTTGTACCACTCCCCCCTTCGTTTCTGATGGTGACGTGGTTTTTATATAAATCAAGATTCGTGATGGTACCAGTAGAGGTAGCGACAGCAGTCTTGGTGACGGTCACTGCTTTTATATTTGCATCATCGTTAACAAAGACAGTGAGTGGTGTACTCGTTGGTATGTCCCCGACTTCGATAGTAAAGGTAAATGCACCAGTACCTACAGTGGTACTTGCACTGTATGTACTGACGGTGGTGGTTGCGACAGCAATGGTGACAGTGGTGCTGGTGGCGTACGGAGTAGTCCAATCAGCTTCATATAATGTTCCAGTGACAGTAGTAAAGGCTAGGGCTGGTGTCACAGAGACAGCACAAAAAAATGCAAATCCAATCGCAATGAATAAGGGAAGTTTTGGAAGTATGAAAGTATTTTTGAAGGGTTTAAGAATCTCGTTCATAATTGTTTACAGGTATAGTAAAGTATACAAAAGAAGAGACCCTAAAATGCTAAAAATGAAAACATTATGTGTATAAGGCAAGAGCTGCATTATTGGAGTTAAATTAGTAAAAACAATCGTTCGGTCAAACAGCTTCATTGTTTGACCGAACGCACCACCCTTCAAACCTACCCGCAACAACTTCAACTACAAAAAACCAATTTTTATTTCAAAAAACATAAGTATAGAGGTATTCATCTATAATAAGCATTATCTCTGCAACGTACTAAATTTTAATGAAGCGCAGGGTCATTTGTCTACGCACCAAAGCCAGCACCGTCATACCACAAATACAAAATGCTAACTAATTCGTACAGCCATCATAGTTATTATGAGGCTTAATAAATAGTTATATCGTCTAACCGAGATACACATGAGACTCCTTAGCAAGGTAGTGATATCGTACAACACGTTGACCCTTTTTCCTTTTTGCTAAAATCATCTCAATCAACAACGGAAAAGTTGACCCCCTCAGATTCCGTCCTGTAGGGGACTTTTCTTTTTTAATTCTAATTTTTGTCTAGCTTTTTCATATTGCTGGTGCTGGTTCAGTTGAATCTGAAGCATCCGCAGCTGGCTCAACTACTTCTGGCTCCGTCACCACCTCTTCAACAACTTCTGCTTGTGCTGGTTCAGTACTTTCTGTAGTTGGTTCTGTGGTTACTACTAGTTCTACTACTGGAGTCTCTTCTACTGGTGTGATTCCTGCTTCTCCAGTCCCCTCCTCTACTACCGGTTCTGCTACTGTCTCATCTGACGGTGCACTCACTTCTTCGACAGTGCTACCAGCGCCCGACCCTTCTGCTGGTGCTGGTGTCACATCTATCACCGGAGATTCTTCTGGGGTTGGCTCTGGTACTGATTCTTCTGCTGGAGCTGATGTAGTTGCTGCTTCCGGAGTCGTGTTGCCTTCAAGGAGCTGGCGCAAGTCAGCAGCATTGAGGCAGACGCCATCCACACAGAGTTCGCTTGTCTCGACTCGGTCAGCCTTGAGAGTAAGCACTGAAAGTACACCATCGACAAAGCGATTAGCTAGTTGTACCAATCTAGCGAAGATGGTCTCTTCTTCATTTTGTCCACGTGTCGCAACGCTACTCGTACCCATCAGTACACCAAGGGCTGCTACCTGTGGCGTATCAAGCCAGTGGTACTGCTTCTCGACAAACATCACAATCTGCCCCACTCGCACTGTCGTGCCATCACCAAGGGTCTTCACGAGACTATGCTCGGCGCGTAAATCAGCCAGTTGCTCGGCAACACTCTGGGCGGCGGCGATACCGTTAGCTTCAGCTACAATACCATCAGTAGTTGTTGCAAGGAGTGGCACACATGGTGCTTCGTCAATTGCTCCCCCGCCACTGTAGTAGCAACCATCATCAATACGAGCATCGTAGGTAGTAACTATTGGCTCATAGACAGGATCAACCATGTCGTCACCAAATTGATTAATATACGTATCTGAATACAATCGTTGATCATCAAAATCTTCAAGCGCAATACCGACGGTCGCACCGACGCCAGTGGCTTTCATCGCCACTCCTGGCACGCTTGAAAGCATCAAGGCATCACCTTTTTTAATCGGACCATTTTCATCAGAAAGCTGTACCGGCACACGCCCAGAGAGCGCGATTGGGTACCCTCTCTCGCCTTCCGTGAGCGAAGTGTCATCCGTACCAATAGTGAGTCCAGGCTTGGTCGAAACAACGCCGAGGATTGGTAGCGCACTGTCGGCACTCGCGCGATCGACCGAGAGACTGCCAGTCAGCATCACTAGTTCGCCGGTTTCAAGCGCAGTGTTGCTGAAATACATTTCTGCTAGGTCGGAGTTGCCAGCAGCAAAGCCATCAGCCACCACCCAACCAGTTGAAGTGGCAGTACAGCTGCCATCATTATCGACGCAGATGCCACCAAAACCGATTTGTAGTCCAGCCATGTTGTTGGTGGTGCCGTCCCCGATAGTAGTGGTACCAAAAGCGGAAACAGTAAAGACTGAGTTTCCACCGTTTTGGAAATCAAGATATTTAGAAGTGGTCGAAGCAAATGAACCCACCCCATTTCCAAAACTCATTTCTAGTCCAGTACCAGCAAAAGTAGAACTGGAATGGAATAATGAGAGCAAAGTCGCGGTAGTGATAGTGTCAGAATAGCCACGAATCGCGTTACCTTGGGTACTGCCTTCGGTTTCAAAGAACCCTGCCGCTGGCTCATAGAGTGCACCGGCGTCGCCAGAGGTAACTGCGCGTACTCCAAAGGTGCGAGCAAAAGCAGACAGTGCAGTGTTTTCACCAAGCGTGTTTTGTCCACGGTTAGTTTGAATCTCCAGTCCACGAACGATATTACCGAACTCCGTCTCATCTTTGAGACGCATCATACTACCGACGAGCGTGGTAGTAGCGGTGTTTGAGGCGTGGAGGTAAAAACTGTTCCCAAACTGCACCGCACCATCGACACTGTTTTCGGTTTGTAGATATTGATCAAGCCCGACCACTCCCGCCCCCGAGAAACCAAGTTTCTCTAGCGACAGTTTCGCTGACGGTGATGAAGTACCGATACCGACATTCCCAGCACCGGTGATGGTAAAGAGTGCGGTGCCTGTGGTGGAAGCGATGTTGAGGACGTTGTTTGCAAATAGGTTACCAGCGCCAGTGGTTGTGCCGATGTTCAAGGCGCCACCAAGGATACTCATCCCACCTTGGTAGATGTTGTTGGTAGAGAGGACGGTCTGAGAGGTGAAGCCGGAGGTCATCACGGCGCCGGTGGCGGAGTAGTCGTTATTGACTGCCACAAAGAGGCCGTTGCCGTAGGTGACGGAGAGCCACTGTTTCGCATCAGGGACGTTCCGACTGGTCCAGGTGATGCCGTCAGGCGAGGTCATGACGGCGCCGGTGGCGGAGTAGTTGTCATTAACTGCCACAAAGAGGCCGTTGCCGTAGGTGACGGAGCGCCAATATTTCGCATCCGGGACGTTCCGACTGGTCCAGGTGATGCCATCAGGGGAGGTCATCACGGCGCCGGTGGCGGAGCCGCTCGAATTCACTGCCACAAAGAGGCCGTTGCCGTAGGTGACGGAGTACCAACTTTTCGCATCCGGGACGTTCCGACTGGTCCAATTCACCCCTGCTGAGATGAGTTGCCCAGGAAGTTCAAGGTTGCCGTTTGCGAGGACAGCGAGCGTGGTTGATCCGGTTGAAGAAGCTACCCGGAAGGTATCAGCAGTACTACCCGACGCTCCTTGGACAGTGAGGCGGGCCGTTGGAGTGGTGGTGCCAATACCAAAGTTGGTACCATCAAAGACGAGGCTAGCACTATCAGTGAGGGCGGTTCCGCCACTGTTGGTGAACATGAGACGGTTGGCGGTGTATGAAGAAATAGTGTCAGAAAGACCGAGGAAGGTACCATTACCAAGACCAAGTGAACTGGTCGCAATATCAGCCCAGGAAGCACCATTCCAATAAAAGAGATCTCCATAGGTTTTGGTCATAGCAGCGACATCTTGAAGATCCTCGATACTATTGTCAGTGAGGTTGTCAGCGGTGGTATCGATGCCAAGCGACGAAGTGGCAATGTCGGTCCATTGTGAACCATCCCAGTAAAAAAGGTCACCGTAGTTTTTGGCCATTGTCCCGACATCAGTCAGTCCTTCGAGTGAAATATTTAAGGAGGAAGAGGACACGCTCAGTGCGCCGGCGGTATTGACGAGTCCCGTACCGACGAAGTTGGTGAGACGCTCTCCATTCATGACTAATGCGGTACCAGTGGCAGTATCAAACGTAAGACCAACAATCGTACTTGAAGCAGTACTCACAATTCCATTCGTAAAAGTCACCAGACCGGTAGCAGTGTCCGCTTGATCAGAACGGAGAAATGATGAGGAAGCAACACCACCAACTTTATATGATTCAAACGCCGCTGGCACTGTGCCGAGCGGCTTACGCGGAAGCATTTCGCCGTCCCAAGTTGGAGTGAGTGCGGTGCCACCGATTTCAACTCCAAGGAAAAGTGACTGATTGAAATCAACTGATGTCAGTAGCGAGGTAGAACCAAGCATGACACTAAAGAGTCCATTTGTGACCTGTACTCGGTCACCACTGGTGAGCGATTCAGTCCAGACGGCAGAGGTGGTCGCTTGTCCAGTGCTTTGTAGCAACCAGAAGCGCATATTGTACGTACCGTCTGCGACGGCGACTCCGGTACCATCAGTGAGCTTTCCTTGGTAGTTAATAGTCGGTGCTGGTGCTGCAAACGCCAGTGAAGCGAGCAACGTACTACCAGAAAGCAACAAGAGTAACAGCAGTGCAAGGGTTACTTTGATTGTGGAGCGGTAGCTAAACATACTATATTTCAGTTTGCGTTACTGGTACAACTACAAACGGCACTTCGTTACCAATCTGATTACCAGCAGTATCGATTCGTACTACCACACTCGTCCCATCAGGAAGTTTTCGTACCTCAACAGTGTCTGAGAATAATGTCGGCACAACTGCGGTCTCGCCGCTATTTGGAAAAAGTAGTACACCTTCAGCAATGTCACCAAGAGGACGTTGCGTTACTGAGGCGGTAGTTATCTCTTGTATTCCGACACTCTTGGTCGTAACTGACGCTGTGGGAAGCGACGCTGCGGCAGCGTTACTCCGTGCGGGCATAGTATCTGCCTGCGGGCTGATAGCGACTCGAGCAACATCGCTGACAGCAGATTCATACGTCATCATTGCATTAGGTATTTGAGGAGATGAAATAAACTGATATGTTTCTACCCCCGACAAGATACCCACACCGAACACCAGTGAAGCGGCAACCAGTGATCGGGTATGCACAGTCTTCGATTTTTTTATATGGAGCGTCCGTAGTGAATCAACTGCTTCATGTACGCGACGCTCCTGCTTTCGTTCTTCACTGAGGAGACGCTTGCGTGCTTCGTTCTCAAGTGCACTATTTTCAATATAATTTTTAAGCGAAATGGTATCAATAAACCACTGCCGTCCGATGTACGAAGCCGTGACTTTACCCTCCCTGGCTAGACGCGTGATGTAGTCACGAGAATAGGAAGTTAGGAGCGCTGCTTCCTTGATAGAAGAAAAGTTTTGCCCGTCAATTTGCAGAGTACTCAACATAACGATTTGACTTTAATTATAAAGCCAAAACATAAATAAATTATCAGAACTTTTGAAAAAATGTGGACAACTATCCAGATCTTTTTACTGCCGCAATAAGGTAAGAAAATTTGTAGAGGAAAAGACAATGTTCACGTCGTACGAAGCATCAGTCACAGTGATGGCATTGTTTGCAAGAAGCAATGCCACCGCACAAAGCAGAGCTAGCGCCGTAGCAATCAGTGGTGAGATTAGCACCACTGTTGATACTCGATTACCATGCGGGGATCGCATGACGATAGCTGGAGTAAAGCTGAGCGGTGCAGAGGGATCTAGATTCAATACTGTCCGTGCTACGGTATTCGGTACAATAACTGTCGTTTCAGCTTCATCTAATACTTGCGGGGTAAGTCTTCTACTTTTAGCAATTTTTTCTTTAGTATCGGCTACTCTAGCATAAACTCGTTCATCCGATATAGCTTTTAAAATAGAGCTATATTCGCTACTTTCTACATTTTTAGTATCTTTAAGTTCCTCTTCAGGATTAGTCACTTCTGGATAGTCAACGATGTGTAGCTTACCAGTAAGTGCCACATCAGGAAGTGGTTCTGCCGTAAAGTTGGTTTGCTTTCGCTCTCCGTTGACTGAAAGGCGTGTCGCCTCTGCTGGTTCAATGCGGATTGTCCGCGGTGGCTTTGACTCTTTTTTATGAATAGTTGGTATAAGGTTTTCGTCGTCAAGTTCATACGTAACCCGCAGACGTCGCTTTACTGCTCTTTGTGAGTCTTGTTCCTGAATTCGTTTACGAGTAACGGCTTTGATTGGCGCAATCACGAAAACTCTCTTCTTCTCATCGGTAGGTTTGACGACGAGATTTGTCACGGTTGATTGTTCTGTATTTTCAATGCTGCTTTTTCTAGGTTTCTGATGACGCATCTTTTTATGATCTTTGATAGACTGGATATTTACAAACCATGTTCGTCCAACCAATCGTGCGTCTACCTTTTTGCCTCGGCAGAGCTGACCTATGTAGTCAGCTGTATAGCGAAATTGCTTCGCTGCTACCGATGCTTTTACGTACTCAACTCCATCAAGTGTTACCATGTCCATACTACAGACAGTGTAGCAGATAAAAATAAAATTCACCTCGGGTAGAGGTGAATTACTCAGTACGTCTATCCGAGATACTGTTATTTAATTGCCTTCTCGAGTAGCTCTTTTAGTACTGCGGGGTTAGCTGCTCCTTTTGTTTTTTTCATACCTTGTCCAACGAGAAATTGCAGGGCTGCTTCTTTTCCGGCTTTATACTCGGCGGCAATATCAGCATACTCAGATACAATTTCTTTGATGACGGTATCAAGTGCCCCAGCATCAGAAACTTGTAGCAGCCCGCGCTCTTTAGCAATCGCCAATGGACCAACGGTCGTAGTAAATAAATCAGGAAGTAAATCCTTTGCAATACGGGAATTAAGTTTACTTTCATTTAACAACGTTGCTAGCTCAAGAAAGTGTTTTGGATTGAGGTCTATCAGCTGACGCTCACCTGATTGAATCAACGAGAGAACGTCTGACGTCAGATAGTTAGCGGCTAGGCGAGCAACGTCTCCAGTGCAGGTTGGATTTTCCACTAACATAGCAAAGAATGCGTCTACATCTGACTGAGCAATTATGACTTCAATTTGTTCACTCGTTAATCCGAGATTTTTGTATTCTATCCTTTTATTTTCAGGCAATTTAGGTAGTTTCTCGGCTAGACGGGTGGCTGAAAACGCTTCGTGTTTTGAAGTATCAATCTTGGGAATGTCAGGGTCTGGAAAGTATCGGTAATCTTTTGCAGTTTCTTTTGAGCGTTGCGTAAAGGTTCTACTTTTGGTCTCATCCCAGCCTCTTGTCTCCTGACTCACCACTCCACCATTTTCAAGCACTTCTGCTTGTCGCTCGATTTCAAACGCGATAGCAGACTCAACTGACTTAAAAGAATTAAGATTTTTTACCTCCACTTTTGTCCCTAACTTCCCTGCTTCTTTACTCACAGAAATATTTGCTTCTACACGCATCTCTCCTCGCTCCATGTTGGCATCAGAAATTCCTAGTGTGCGCAGAATGAGCTGTAGCTCTCTGGCAAAGTCACCAGCTACTTTTGCATCATGAATGACAGGCTCGGTCACGAGTTCCATGAGTGGTACCCCGGCTCGGTTATAGTCGACTAGACTTCCTACTCCTTTATCATGTTGACTGCGGGCGGTATCTTCTTCAAGATGAACGCGAGTGAGTGCCACTCCTTTTAGTTCACCACCACTTAAAAATGGATAGGCGTACTGACTAATCTGATACGCTTTTGGAATATCCGGGTAGAAATAGTTTTTGCGATCAAACTCAGAATATTTTGCGACGGTCGCATTCACCGCTTGACCAAACATAAGCACCATTTCAATTGCTTGCTCATTTGGTACCGGCAATGTTCCAGGGTGTGCCATACAAACCGGGCATATGTACGAATTTGCTTCCCCTTCGTGTGGGTCATTTTTGCAACCACAAAACATTTTGCTTTTGGTTTTTAATTCAGCATGAACTTCAAGTCCAATGGTCGGGGTGTATGTCATGATTGCGATAAATAATTACTTCTATATAAGGTGTGTGCACATTGTACGTTTCTGCGGTGCTCGTGACAAGCGTCTTAAAAAGATTTTTTAATTTTTAACTGCGCTAGAATGCTCTTTTTATCAGGCTGACATTTTTCTCTGTTATCACTGTAGAAATAAAGAAAAATCCTCCAATAAAAAAGTTTTTTCACTTGAAATATAAACCTATCTAAAAAGATGCATCATTAAGGGAGTCTTCGAATTACTTTCAGTAGATTCGAGCGTAACCAGAGGATGTTCTTTAGAGAGACTGGAGATGCGCAGTAAGCGCATCACTGAGCTTTTTGTATGATTCTGAGTCATCTTGACTTATCACAAGCACACGTTTCTCAGTTTTGGCAAGAGCTGACATGACAGCATCAATTTGAGCTTTTTCTACAAGGTCTTTTTTGGTCAAAATAATCCATTCTTCTTTTTCTGCGAGAGAAGCATCATACTGAGATAGCTCTTCTCTTATGGTGTAATACTCTTTTATCGGATCTTCGTGCTCGAGAGAGACCAAATGGAGTAGCATTTTGGTACGAGCAATATGTCGCAAAAACTTATGTCCGAGTCCCTTTCCTGTCGAGGCTCCACTAATAAGCCCGGGAATGTCAGCAATAACAAACCCATAGAGGTCACCAAGATGTGGTTCGACGGTAGTGAACGGGTAAGCGCCAATTCGCGATCGAGCGTTAGTGATATTGTTGAGCAATGTCGACTTGCCAGCATTAGGAAGACCAATAAGTCCGACATCTACCATTAGTGATACCTCTATATAAAACTCACCAGCTTCACCTTTTCTTCCTTTGGTTGATTCTTCTGGTGAACGATTGATTGAAGATTTAAAATACTCATTACCAAGACCGCCGGACCCTCCCTTAAGAATTCGTTCAGTCGCACCGACCGTCGTCAATTCAAACGAGCGGTTCCGAGCCGTGTCAGTCACTTTTGATCCAACAGGAATATCAATATAAATATCATCACCGTCTTTACCGGTCTTACTGCTGTTTGTTCCGGCTGCACCAACTGGCGCTGCAAATGAATTGTTTCCAGTGTATTTTGAAAGGTGACCGAGGTCTTTTACGGCACGGACATAGACATCGCCACCGCGACCCCCATCACCGCCAGATGGACCAGCCATTGGTCGAAACTTTTCGTGACGCCAGCGTACGACGCCGTCTCCACCGTCTCCAGCTTTGGCTATAATTGTTAATTCGTCGACAAACATACTATGATTGCCAACAGTACCGCACTCCAGGAGAATATGCAATTAGTCTCTGACTTCTCGGTAGACTACTTTCCCTTTTTTGGCATCAGCACCAATCCAACGACTGCCGACGGCACTCACTATACTCATAAGGAGTGAACCGAGGAGTGCATACCAAAAGCTGTCAACAGCAAAACCATCAATGAATGAGGCGGCAAAGAGGAAGAGTCCTGCGTTGATCACAAACGCAAAGAGACCAAGGGTAATGATAGTGATCGGTAGGGTCAGAACAAATAAAATCGGCTTGATAATTGCGTTCAATAAGCCCAAAATTACTGCGGCAATAAGCGCAGTATAGAAGCCGTCGACAGCAATACCATGGATGTACTCTGCTATTATAATAAGACCGAGGGCATTGAAAAGTAAACGAAGAATAATTGTCATAGGAACATTGTATGCAAGTTAGTCGATGTCTGCAAACAAAAAAGCCACCTATTCTGGTAAGAGTAACTAGATTTTTATAGTCAAATCTGGTCTTCTTACAATTATAGTGTGGCTATCGCTGTTTTTCCCTACTTCTCTACTACTTTCCAACCAGATTCTAGTAGTGCTTCGGCTTTTTTGTATTTCATTTCTTTGGTCTCAGTACCATCGGTGATAGTAATGAGGTCATTTCGCCTGTACGTCTCTATTCGCACTACTGGCGTACGTTTCTCATCCTTGCTCTCCATGGTCTCTCCAGCGGCTGCTTGAGCCGCTTCGGCTTCTGCCTTTCGGGCTTCTTCTTCTTTGGCAACTGTTTGTGGCTGGATCCGTGGCAGTACTTCTGCAATGCGCACGTAGAGCGCACTTTGCATTTCCTTAAATAGGCGGTTGCCTTCTTTCCGGTATTCGATGAGCGGGTCACGTTGTCCATAGGCACGTAAACTAACACTTGATCGAGTGTAGCCCATCACTTCAAGGTGCTCCACCCAGAGCATATCAATCATCTGTAACGTCAGTCGGCGAAAAATATCCAAAAATACAGTCTCACCAAATTCTGCTTTCTTTGTCTCCACTGTAGTCTGTAATTCAGGGAAATCAGCAAATAGCTCTCCTTCGACGGTCTCCACTTCGTGTTCATCACCCATCAAGAGTTTACGACGTCTGGAGTAGATGGATTGACGCTGAAGATTGAGGACATCATCATATGCCAAGACTTGTTTACGCGAATCAAAATGAAATCCTTCAATCTTGGTCTGCGCACTTTCGAGTGTACGTGAAATCATACCCATCTCAATTGGTTGATCAGCTGGAATCTTAAACGTACCCATAAGGCTCTGTACTCGTTCACCACCAAACACGCGCATCAGTGAATCATCCATCGAAACAAAGAACTGTGTTTCTCCAGGGTCTCCTTGGCGTCCAGAACGACCGCGAAGCTGGTTATCGATACGACGTGCTTCATGACGCTCCGTGCCTAGCACGAACAGTCCACCGAGCGCTTTGATCTCTTGTGCTTGCTCTGGAGTCGCTTCTGGACCACCGAGCTTAATGTCGACACCACGCCCTGCCATGTTGGTAGCGAGTGTCACGGCACCCTTACGACCGGCAGCAGCGATAATCTCCCCTTCTCGTTCATGATTCTTGGCGTTCAACATCTCGTGTTTGATACCCGCCTGCACGAGTGCTGCACCAAGCCGTTCGTTAGATTCAATCGATGCAGTACCAATGAGTATTGGCTGTCCGCTGGCGTGCACTTCTTTCACCTTTTCGATAATCGCCGTGAATTTTCCAGCTTCGTTTTGATAGATAAGGTCGTTGCGGTCGAGACGTTGTATCACCTTGTTAGTCGGTACGGGGATCACTTCTAGGTTATATACGGTGAAGAATTCTTCTTGTGAAGTAAGCGCAGTACCAGTCATACCAGAGAGTTTCTCGTACATACGAAAATAATTCTGATAGGTAATCGAAGCAAATGTTTTTGACTCTTTTTGAATTGTTACCCCTTCTTTTGCTTCTACCGCTTGGTGGAGACCATCGGACCACCGACGACCAGGCTGCAAACGACCAGTGAACTCATCAACAATCATGACTTCTCCTTCACGCACCACGTACTCTTTGTCTCGTGTAAAGAGTGCTTTGGCACGGACCGCAGTCTCGAGGTGATGCACATACTTCAAGCCTTTCTCGGTATAAATATTATCAATACCAAGTATTTTTTCGGCGGCTTCGACTCCCGCATCAGTTAAGGTCGCACTCTTCAGTTTTTCATCGACGATGAAATGTTCTTCGGGATTAAGTTTTTCCGCAATCGCAGCAAAGGTTGGATAGAGATTTTCGGTATCAGCCGACGGCGCAGAAATAATAAGTGGCGTGCGTGCTTCGTCGATTAAGATAGAGTCAATCTCGTCGACAATTGCGTACGCGTGATACGGCTGACGGAGACGGTCTGCTTCATATTCAATATTGTCGCGCAGGTAATCAAACCCAAACTCGCTGTTTGTACCGTACGTAATATCGGCGGCATACGCTTCCTGTCTAGTGCAAGGACGGAGAAATTCGTACACTACTTTGAACGAACCGACTTGGTCACGTTCGGCATCTTTCTCTTGGTGTGTTGGATCATACAAGTATGACGCTTCATGATTAACAATACCAACCGAAAGTCCCAGCTTGTTATACACCTGTCCCATCCATACGCCGTCACGACGAGCGAGGTAATCATTGACGGTCACGATGTGCACTCCTTTACCGACAAGCGCATTGAGCGTGGCAGGTAGTGTGGCAACGAGTGTCTTACCTTCACCAGTACGCATCTCAGTAATCTTTCCACGGTGCAAAATAACCCCACCGATAAGCTGAACATCGTAGTGTCGAAGCGCAAGGGTGCGCTTACTTGCTTCGCGGACGAGCGCGAATACTTCTGGCAAAATATCATCGAGGGTGGCACCAGTAGTGAGTTGTTCTTTAGCAGCCCTGACTCGGTCGATGAGCGCTGTGTCTGACAACGTGACCACTTCTGTTTCTAGCGCATTGATTTGCGCAACCACCGGTTCAATGGCTTTGATTTCCTTCTCGTAATTAGGTCCAAAAAATCTATCTAAAAATGACATAGTGGGCGTAGTATATAGGTATTTTGCGTAAATATAAAGCGCTGGAACGAGAACCGCAATAATAAATTGCATAACCGCCCATACAGGCGGTTATGCAACAAGGTGTGCGTGGAGATGGCGTAAACCATCTCTTTGCGTACTACTTCTTTTTCTTTGGAGCAGTCTTCTTTGCGGCCTTCTTTACCGCTTTCTTTGCCACCTTCTTGGCAACTTTCTTTGCCACTTTCTTTACTACCTTCTTGGCAACTTTTTTAGCTACCTTCTTTACTACCTTCTTGGCAACTTTTTTAGCTACCTTTTTCTTTGCTGGCATAGCGTGTGTGATGAGAGATTGTGATGAATAAAATTCGACCGCAATACCTTCTCGATTTTCAAAGAACATACCGAGAGAAGATTTTTGCTTACTACTATTATTGCGCGTTATGAAACGTTATACAATTTTTTTTTAAAAAAATTTGTGGATAAAAAATTTTATAAAAATATTTTTTAAAATAAATTTTTATTTTTTATAAATATTTTTTACGAAATAAAATTTACTTCCGTCTCAATCGTAAGAGAAAAAATATTTTTTACCGAAAAAATAATTTCTTGTACGAAGGCATCCACATCGTTAGCTGTCGCTCCGACTTCGGTAACAATCGAAAGTGAATGGAGTGGGGAAAGTCCCACCACCCCACGCCAACGATTCTTTCCGTAGGTATGTTTATTGTACGGTGTACACTCCATCAAAAATGCCGTCGAGATTTTTACTCGACCGTCTGGAAGCGCCCAGTACCACGGAGAAAATTTCTTATGCTGTTCTAAAAACCGAGTCTCAACAATTGCTTCTACGTGCGTAAAGTCAGTGGCACTAATAATTGTATTTTTAAAAAATGATCCAGCGGAGCAGTACTGTCCTCTCAACATACCAATATTGCCGCGAACATGGAGAATCGCATTGCGGATATCAGACACCGACGGCGTGGTGATATGTTGTTCTTGAAGATACTTTTGAATACTCTGTGATGCACTACGGTACGAAAGATCGGTCGTCCCTGCCGGCGTCAAAATGAAAGTGACAGCAGTGACGATGCAGTGCGCGCCGGCAGACGTCTTAAACACACTCTCTCGATACGCAAACTGGCACGCTTCTTTAGTGAGTTCTCGGAATGTCATTGTCTCAGTATCAAACACTCGCACTGACGCAATCGCCGCCCCCACTTCTGCGCCGTAAGCATTGATGTTTTGGATTGGTGCCGCGCCAATAGTGCCTGGTATACCAGAGAGATTTTCGAGTCCAGTCAGCCCTTTTTCTACTGTTTCCAAAACGAAGTCATCCCAAGCTTCACCTGCCGCTACGGTATACTGCACGACTCCATTAGCATCAACCTCTACTTTCTTCCCTCGTAACTCATTCTTGAGCACCAGGCGAGCTAATTGACCATCGGCAATGAGTACGTTTGACCCACCGCCAAGCACTGTGATCGGTACTTTTTTTTCTTTGGCGAAGTGCACTAGTGCTGGCAATTCACCTTCATCCGTCAGGCGGTAAAAATAATCAGCAACACCACCTACGTGTAAGGTGGTGTACTGAGCAAGAGAAACATTTTTCTCTACCGTAAGTGCCATACGTTACTCACAAGGTTCTTCCGGAGCTCGACCGTTTTCGATATTACCAGCGATACAAGTCGCTGCGCTCGCGAAGGTTGGCAACTTTTCTTTTGCTTCGGTAAGGATGGCAATCGCTTTTTCTTTGTCACCGAGCTGGTAGTAGAGGAAGGCTAACGTCGCCCAGTTTTGAGCATCTTCTGACCACTTTTGTGTAGCGTCCGGAGCCGAGCGAATGCGGTACTCAAAGATATCAACCGCAAAGGCATACTGTCCAAACTGATTGGCAGCACCAATGAGGAAATTGCTGGCGGCAAACCGTTCCATGATTGCTGTATCACTCACTCGAGCATCATCACTCTTGGCGAGCGCTATGGCTACTTCTGGTTGGTTGGCATAAAAGAGTGCCGCCGCATAGTACTCACGTGCTTCGAGATTGCGCGTGTCGAGTTCGTACGCTTCCTTAAAGAACGCAACCGCTTCATCGTTTTTACCTTGGGTTAGCGCTACGAACCCCTGCTGTTCGATGATGGATTGCTTTTTTGGTGAATACTGTCGGGCAAGCGCCATTTGTTCGGCAGCTTTATCGAGCTGATTGGTTGAACGATAGTAACTTCCGACAAACACATGGACCCGCGCGTCACCTGGTTTTTTAGCGATGAGCTCAGTGAGCTTTTCTTCGGTGAAGGTGGCATACGATTGTCGGACATCTTCTGGCACCTTTTCATCTCGAGCGATACCCATTGTCTGTTGTGTCAGCTGTTCGGTGATTTCTTGATACGCAAACGAATCACGACTGAGAGCAATCTTCAAATAATCGAGTCGCTTGGCTGGATCTTCGGAGCGGAACCCAGCGATAATATCTCCAGCCGCTTGCATTCCAGGGACATGGAAAAGATACACGCTCACCACTAAAAGGGTCATAACGACTGGTGCTGCAAACTGCGTGATGATGATGTTGTCGAGCTTGAAGCTTGCCACCTTGGCAGGAATCACCCCTACCCGAGCATTAATGAGCGCAAGGATAATAGCGAAAAAGATGTAGCTGACGATGTTATCGAACACCACTAAATTATGCGTGAAGTACCCCGCAAGAATACCAAGCAATACTCCTCGTTCCATCACCGTGAACGATTGATCATCCTTATACATGAGCGGACGGATGAGCAGATACCATAAACACCACCCAAAGATACTGAGGTACACGAGCAGTCCCACAAAGCCACCAGTCACCAACCAATCCATGAAGATATTGTGCGAACGATCAAACCACTGCTCCTGCGCGTAGAGGCGAGGATCATAGTGCTCATTAAAGACGTAATTGAAGTTACTCTGTCCATACCCGAGGATTGGGCGTTCTTTTACCCCTTCCCATGCTGTTCCCCAAATGATGCCACGAATCTCAAGGTCTTGGAAAGAGATATTAGCGATACGTGCGAGATTGGGACTACTCTGGATCACAGCACTGTCTCGACCGAGAATAAAGCCACCAACCGCAAGCACAAGGAATAGGAAAGCACCAATGGCGTATTTTCGGTACTGCTTAAACTGGGTGCCAAATAGACCGATATATCCTGCCATCACCATGATGCCGACGGCAATACCAATGGCAGTGCCGCGTGTACCGGTTTCAATGAGAACAAAAGTAAACATTACAGCAAGCAAACCATAAAGCACTTTGTGCAACGTATTTCTCGTCTCAACAAACAACCAGAAGGCTACGAATACATGGAAGAGCATATAGACTGCCATGTAAGCAGCGTTGCCGAGCCTACTCTCGATACGACCACTACCTTCGATAAAGCCGCCATACTGCGCAAGTCCATAAAACGCCACCACAAACGCCACAAAGAGCGACGTATTGAGGAGCCGTTGCCAATGCTCTTTTCCTTGCAGCACACTACTTAAGACGAGCATATACAAGAATGTATGCACCAGAGAAACATAGCCATCCATGCGCTCGAAGTTACTTAAGAAACTCGACAGCGGATGTTTTCCAAAATAGTTAGCAAAAAGCATCACCAAAAGGAGCGCACCAAAACTCCAGATGATACCCGATACCTTTGGTCGGTACTTCACCTCATACAATGCCAAGATGACCCAGCCAGCGAATACCACATCGACGATGATTCTAAACCAAAAATTCTTACCAGTAATATATGGGAAAAAATAATCATTCTCTACGTAGAGGGTGAGGAACGGTACTGTAAACAGTCCGGCAAATACCACCCATTTCAATACATCTTTCATATGGCAAAAACTATACCATGTCGCTCGCGACTGTAATGTCTAGACGAGGAGGAAAATGGGATGTGTAAGGTGAAAATAGGCATAAAAACAGGCGGGACCTTCGGTCCCGCCTGTTTTACTACCCCACTACCGTTTTTCTCCCCACACCGCAACCGCTGGGAATAATCGCTCTCGTTCTGCTTCGGGTATCATTTTGATTTCTGCTTGGTATCTCATTTCCCAATTAAAAAGATCCTCAATCGCAGCCGTATCAACATTTTTAAAATATTTCTCAAACTGCTTGTGGTTGGGCATTTGATGATACGTCACATCAGTTGGACTGACACCATTTTTCTCGAACAGTTGCTTCACTTCAGAGACACTCACATACCGAACAAATTGTCGTTCGGGCAGGATTTTTGGAAGCGCATTGCCCACAGCGACGTGCAATCTCTCCTTGAGCGAATGTGGAGTGAGTGCGTGTCCCAAATCATAGCGATGTAGCATCATCCCTCCTTGTTTTACATATTTGGATGCCAAGGCAATAAACTGATCCAATTGCTTAATATGTTCGAGCGCACTGAGCGAAAAAACCAAATCAAAAGAACCTGGCGCTTCGTCTGGTACCGTATCGTACCCGAGCTGAAAATGAACCTTCGCATTTTTATTCCCCGCAAGATTTTTTTCGGCAGCCGCGAATGAAGCCGGGATTGGTTCCACTCCTACGTATTCAATATCGGGAAATTCCGCCAGTAGTGCTGGTACATACCCTGCTGTACCACAGCCCAGATCCATGATTCGCACCACAGATGGTTCTTGTCTGCCATGAGGAACAGCCTCGTTCTTTTGATCGCCAAAAAAAATTCTCGAAAATTGCGTTGGACCAGCGCGCTTCACAACATCGGTAACCACCGATAAAATAAATTGCTCTTTTAAAGATTTCATGCCCGATATTGTATCATTTTGATACAAAAAAGCGCGGGCTCCGCCCGCGCTTTTTTACTCCTCCCCATGCTTCCTACCCCCCCTCACTACTTCTTTCAACAAAACAACCGCGCTACTCAGTACTGGGCTCTCTACTTTTTTGGCGACTAGTAATTTGCCAAACGCTTCGAGTGATTGCAATGTTTGCGAAACAGTCTTTTTTTCTAGATTGGAATAAATCCTCTCAGCCCACCGCAAGAAGAATGTTCGTTGTTGCACCGTGTAGCCTTCTAGCTCACGATTGAGAATATCCAAGAACTGCTGATACGAAATAGGCTCCTCTTTCACTTCCCCCGTGACGAGGTTGAAGGTAAATGTTGTGGTTACTCCAGGAATAGTGCGCCCTGACAAATCAAAAGTCGTCACCGTCCCGTCTGCAGCTAGCGCATAAAATTCCAACGAATATTCACCCACACCAGTGCCGATTACTTCTAAGGTAAATGTAGCATCAGCGTCTGGCACCAAGAGGTGTTTCCCGCCGGCACTGAGTTCTCCAGTAAGTGAAATATTCTCAGCATCACCGTAGGAAGAATGTTCGAGATCAATCACCACCACACCATCTACATATCCTACGCGCTCCCCAGCAACGCTACGATAGAGTAATTCTGCCGTACCGGTAATTTGTGCCTCAATACCGTATTCAGAGAGGGCTACTGGTTCATCGTAGATAGTAAAAACCCGCGCACTTAAAAAGGTATCGTCATAATCTTTCACGAGCACACTATCTTCATCCACGACATCATCAGCGGTCTTGGTATTGTACCAAACCGGATCATTGAGTAGGTATCCATCAACAGTCTTCTCGGTCAGCCAGATGAAATGACTACCATTGTCTCCAAGTACTGCTTTACGACCATCAGTGAGGGCAGTATCAATTTCACCCATCTTATACACAAACTCCGGTGCTGAAAAACGCGAAGCTATTGTCTCACCAGTAAACGTACCCAGGTACGCTTGCGCTGCCAACCATTTCACAGCCCCGTTAGAAAAATAACCTTTTGTATTTTTCAGGTAATCATTAATATTACCTGGGTTAACATCACCACCCAAGATATCTTCAGTAACACCAGCATACCGTCCAGCCATTACGAGTGAAGTAATAGCACATCCACATGCCGCCACGTCTCTTCCGCATCGTGCCAGACCATTCCCATAGATATCACTCGCCCACGTCGCTGTCTCCTCTACTGAGGGAAACGAGGAAACTGTCTGTGTGAAAAGTGGGTATTTATTTTCTGGGTTAGGAATAACCACTGAATCACCAAGTAGATCTTGTGTAGGAACCGTTGCGTAGTTAATTACGAAATTTCCATATTTCCAGTAACTAGTCCCTGAATAATGAACTCTCCAACTCTTGATCACATTATCCAGCAACATAAAGCTCACTTTTGCTTCATCGGGTCCTGGGTTGCTAGCAATAGTGGCAACGCTTTTTGTAAAATCAAATTGTTTTCCATCTTGTGACACAGTCACTTCTGTATCGCGAACCGCTACGAACATTTCGCCGACTTTATCAACCGTATGCACGATACCGTCACCAATCTTTACCACTTCACCACTCCAATCGATTCCATCTGGTGATTCTACATAATAATACTCATTTTTGACTCGGTTGGTGAAGTAGAGACGATATCCACTTTCTATTGGTAAAACTGCTATATAGCGCGTACCACTTTCATTCGTACCGAATATGGGATTAGCATCGTATGCCGTCCAATTGATACCGTCATCGGATATTGCATAGCCTAGGCTTGGAATTGAGTACAGATTCTGATTGCCTCCCCTACCGCATATGTGATGAATTGTTCTTTCAAAGTTTTCATGTCGAATATTGTACCATCCCGTACCAAAAACACTGCGACCTCTCCTAAGTTTTAAAAGAGAATTAATCCAGCTATAAAAACGGAAGTGTCCTTTATGTGCCCCAGCCCCGCAACATTTCCTCCCCTAAACGCGTTACAATACCTATCATGCACTACCTTGTCCATAAACTTTACACAGAGCGAGGTAATTTATTCTCAATCTTTTCAACTTCAATGATTGGCATCTTTGCTTCATTCTTTTTGATGTTAGCGTTTGCTAATCTAATCGACCAAGCAACCTTGGGTATATATCAATACTTAATAGCAACGGTGAGTATTATTGCGAGCATTTCTTTGACCGGCATTAACAGTGCTATCATTCGAGCGACGAGCAAAAGACAATTTAGCTTCCTTACCATCGCCCTCCGTTATGCAATCTATAGTGCAATTTTTCCTCTTGTCATAGCACTCATTGCAGCCAGCTACTATACATTCAATGGTAACTTTATCTTTGCAGGCGGTATTCTCTTTGGAACTATCGCCCTTCTCCTGCTTCAGATTCAACTTCGCTATAACGCCATCTACGTAGGTATTGAGGAATTCAAACGCTCTAACTACCTTCTAAAAGCAAGTGCTCTTGGTCCGCTCTTAATACTTCTCCCTGCTCTCTTCTTTCTTAACAATCCAGCGATACTTGTAATTTTATATTTCACCAGCTCACTTCTTGGAGTAAGTTTAGTACTTTTTGTTCTAAAAACTAAAAAACAAATAGCTGCCCTCACCAGCCAGCATCAATCTACATTTGATGAGTCGAAAAATAATAAAAAGAACTTGTGGTTTTCTTTTCACCAATCAATCGTTGCGGTCATGAACACCGCAGCGTCACATTTAGACAGGATTATTGTCTTTCAACTTCTTGGTCCTGCAGCTACAGCTATCTATTTTATCTCAATGAGTATTCCAGATCGACTGCGAAATATCCTTAAGCAATTTGAGCCATATCTTTTTTCTAAATTTTCTAAGTATACTCCTGAGGCAGCAGCAAGCACTCTGGGTTTAAAGTTCGTACTCGGTCTTATTGCCATTATTCCATTTTTCCTCTGCTATATACTCATAGCTCCTCACTTTTTTCGATTATTCTTACCGCAGTACATAGAAGCTATACCACTCACCATAATGTACAGCGCAACATTGTTTGCAAGTGTTGCCGTAATTCCCTACTCTAAAATGAAGGCACACTCTAAAGATGCACCATTTTACATATTTACAATTTTGTTTATGTTTCTAAAAATTATCTTTATTGGTTTAGGGGCGTTTCACTTCGGGCTGGAGGGAGCGATAGTTGGGGCAACTTTAGCAACTTTACTTAGTACACTTAACGTCTTTTTACTCGCTAAGAAAATGTAGTATTACGTAAAATATTTACTATATTTTGCGCTTTACATTTCCAAGAAGATTGTTCTATATCGTAGTTAAATTTTCCCATGTATCCTGAAGCTTTCATTACAGTCTGCGCTAGAGACTCTTCATCCCCAGGCGTAAATGGAAAACAGTGTGGGTAGTACTTCAAGAAATCATCGATTATCTTCAAATTTGAATAGACAATTGGCCTTCTCGCACAAAGATATTCAAACACTTTCATTGGGAAACCATATTCTCTAAAATGTGTCTTATTCGGATAAGGGATTACTAAGACATCTGACGAAATCTCAATTTTTGCTAGATTCGCCATATCTACTTTTCCTGTAACTGTCACAGAGTCGGACAGAGACAAATCATCTACCATTTTTTGATATTCCGAAATTTCTTCCTTATTTCCTCCAACCAGATTGAGGTGAAAATTATTTGGTAATAATTTAAAAGATTTTATTAGACATTCTAAGCCCTTTGTCTGCCCCAAGGTCTTGAAGCCACCAACGTAAGTTATGTGACCATTTTTTACATGTACTTTTGGATGTTCTTTGAACACCTTAACATCTACGCCTCCATAAACTACCAAAACCTTCTCTGGATTCTTGACCAATTTTGTTACATTGTCCTGCAAAACTTCTGATGTGGTTATTATTTTATCAGCTCTGTTTAAAATAAAGGAATCCTTCCACGTTTTCGTTAGTAGATGGCAATCAAATACAAGAGTTGTTTTGGGAAAAAATATCTTTCTTAATATTAACGTGATCACCCCAATATTAAAATCGTTAGTGAGTATGTAATTATCTTCCGTGCGATTAAGAAAATGTCTACTGTTTTGTATTAAAAAAATAAATACTGAAAAAAATCTTGAATTGAACTTATTTTTAATTTCATCAGTTTTAATTCCAGACAAATCATCACCTTTCTTCATAACAGCTAAAGAAAAATCAACTCCTGGTATGAGAGAAAATGCTTTGGAAAGTTCTCTGATGTAAATATGATCAGCTGTACTTGCTGGATATGTCTTGGTTGTAAGATATGTCAGTTTCATTTTTTGAACAATATGTTACAAAAACCAATTTCTGACTTGTTTTCTAAATAATCTGAGAACTGGCACATTGGGATTTCTGTTAATTCACCATTTTCTGTAATATGAAAACTCTTATATCTCATAGAATAAAGTAGCTCTGAACACTCTAATGAAACGTCAATATTTTTTTGGTCTGTTCTTACTTCTAAGATTAACTCCGGCTGATTATTCTCAAGTAGGTGAACAGATCCTTTCAGTACATTTAATTCCGCACCCTCTACATCAATTTTAATTAGTGTGGGCTTTTTATTATCCTTAGTGTATGCATCTAGAGCAATTGAACTTACTTTGTATTTCGACACTCCACTTTTCTCAGTATCAAAATTTGCTTTCTCTTTGATTGTGGTACTTAGAAGACTGTGACCACAATTAATGTTGTCATAAAAATCAATATCTGATTCGCTATTACTTACTGCAACATTATTAATCTTAGTAAAAATATTACTTCTTGTTTGAATTTCTACATTGTACTTAACAAAATTCACCACATTTCTAGAGGGTTCAAAACTATGTATTTCACCATTTTTTATGAAATTTAAAGCTAACACTGTATAGAATCCGTAACTTGCTCCCACATCATAAAAGATTGTATCCTCTTTTAGGTTTTTTAATAAATATGCAGTAACGCCGGTCTCTTCTGTTCCTAAAATCCCAAAATAATAGATAGCTGATGAATTACCATCAATGACATTAATTTTGATTGTGTTTCCTAAAAAATTTTTTACCTTTATATCACTTGGAACAATCTTTTTCTTTGCCAGGAAATTATAAACATATTTATACTTGAGAAGAAAAATTAATCTAATCTTATTTATTACTGAAGTGCCAACCAGTTGCTTATAAAATAGAAAAAGTTTATTTTGTTTTTCTAGAACTTCTAAGTTTAAATCTTCCTTATTCATAAGATATTTACTAATTGTGCTTTTAAAATAACACGTTTTTTATTACTTAATGAGGTAATCTGTCTATCAAAGACTACAAACTTTTTTTCTATCCAATCGAGATTGTAGTTTGGTCTTAAATCAAAGTGGATCTCTCCAATATATACAGTAGAATACTCTTCTGCAGGTATACTCGAAATTAAATCAAACTCTGCACCCTCGATATCAAATTTGATCAAATCTGCCTTGTCTATTTTTTGTTGCTGAAACAATGTCGCTAGAGACAGCTGTGACACCACTACAGAATGATCAGAATCCTTCCGCTGCATTACGGAGTGCCCGAGAGAGCTTGGCATTAAATTCAAAGTGACTTCCCCATCGCTACTACCCACCGCTGCTTGAACAGCTACAATATTCGGAATATGTTTGGTGTGCTGTATCAGTCGTTCGTAATTTTCTGGTGATGGTTCGACGGCGATGATTTTTGCATTGGGAAACCGCGCGTGATAGTACAAAGCAGTATCGCCGAAGTGCGCGCCAAGGTCGATGATCACTTTTGGGTCTTCGGTCGGACACCAGTCGTATTCTTTATCGACAAAGACTTCTCGAAGTACAGCAATATCCATGACGTATCGCAGGTAGAAAGTAAGCTGCGCATGATTATAGCTTCCTTGTATTATAAAATCTCCCTTTCGTTTCAGTAACTTCCGACTGAGAGCAAAGTACCACAGACTCAGTGTTAGCGACATGAATCGTAACAAGGAATTTCCAGACAACGCTCGGGCAATTTTTGGTATATGGATAAAGAGTAATTTCATGATTTAATACCTGCTAACTATACCAGAAATAAGCTTGGAAATGCTGTATGACTCATGGATAAAAGTGAAGACTGGTTGCATGATTTGTTGTCTAATGTTTGGAGGTTGGTGGCTTAAGGTTTGAAGAGTGGAGGCGAGCGCCGGCGCATCGTGTGGACTAAATAAGAGCGCTGGCGCGAGCTTTTCAGTAATAGCACGATAAGCAGGATTTGAAGAGACCACTACACAACCACACAAGACCGCTTCTAGTAACGCTTTATCAAGACTGTCGGTAGAACCATCATGAATAAAAACCTCAGCTTTTTGTAGATACGCAGGAAGTGCCGACTGAGAAATCGCTCCGACCCACGTTACCTCTTTTTCTAAACCTAAATCATCACATTGTTTTTTTATCTTCTCCGCGTACCGCTCCTCAGTCGGTGTTATGGCTGGACCAATGATAGAAAAGTGAAATGCGATGTTATTGTTTTTTAATTGAGTGCAGGCATCAAGCAGTGTTTCAATATTTTTTGATTGAGAAAGACGACCGACGGTAATTAGTTGTAAAATGGTGTTTGTTTCTTTTGGCAGCGGTTTGAAAAAATCAGTATCAATTCCTTGGCCGACTATGGCACGTTTGTTTGTTTCAATTCTCATTCCTTCCTTGGTGGAGGTGAATACAATATGAGAAGGTTTCACTGCCAATTGCAGTGAACGAGATACTGTACCATGGGCGTACCACAACCCCACCTTCTTACCCGCGGCGCGCCAGAATGGCGCGCCGAGAATGACGTAAATTTGGTTCATATGCACAAACACGTGGTCGTACTCATGGCGGAGGCTCCAGATGAGTTGGTAGAAGCGGAGGGTGTAGCGGAGTTTTTGGAGGAGGGTTTGGAGAACGTTCACCAGAGGTCCGACCTTCCCCGTCGTTCCACTCCTCCTCAAGATTGGACCTTTGGTTCGCTCTTTGCCAAGAGAATGCACGGTAACATTAGCGGGCAAGCTATGCTTGCCCGCCTGGAGGCAGATCACATGGACGTGCTCGCAATGTTTGGCAAATTCCTCTACCCACCGATGAAAAAAGCCCAAGATCGGATGTTCGGTATCGATGACCTGCGTGACGATGAGGAGTTTCATGGTTTGTATAACTTGGTTTTTGCGGGGAAGGTTTTATCCTCTCTCAAACGCACTCAGCTATCGCTTCGCTACTACGTCAAAATGCACAGCGCAGTAGTATTTGAGGAAAGTCGGAGTGATGTATTCTAGAGCTCGGTTGAGCGGGTTGGCGAAGCCAACCCGCCAGATTTTATCAAGCGTTTTAGGGAGGAAAATGAGTGATTTAGGCACTACCGCATACCCCACTGGTTTAAGGGTCACTTCGGTAAAGCCATCAAAAAGGTGCATGATTTCACTGCGCCAGTAGTATCGGACTGGACCGTTTTTGAATGGTCGCCCAACGAGATTGAGAAACGCCTGATACGCCAAGCCTTGCATCCCCATGCACGTCGCCGCTCGCGGAAATGATGAGTATATGAGAATAGTGCCACCCGGCTTTACCACTCGTTTCAACTCTGCCATCGCTTGCTCCACGACATTTTTATGGTTGTGCAAAAAGACTGCACTCACGATGACCGTATCGACACTGACATCTTGTAATGGAAGGGTGTGGATGTCGGCATTAATGAGGAGAAGCGGAGTTTTTTGTTCGGCAGGACTAGCACTATAACGTTCTCTAAAAAGCGCAAGCATTGCATAGGCACTATCGACACCGATATATCCCGTAAGGGGCATTTCTGGTAAAAGATATTTTGCCACACGTCCATAGCCAGTGCCGAGGTCGAGTAAAATATCCCCCGCTTGTACATGTTCTTTAATATCCGCAATCTGTATAGCTGATTTTTTTGCAGCTTCGGCTTCGGTACCAGCAGAAATGACCGCATGGGTCGGATTTTCAAGCGCTAGCTTGTCCCACACCGTTTTGTCTGCAATTTCTTTTGCCACTAAAATGCCCTCACGGTCAATCGTGCTATGGGGTTTTAGTGTGTCTACCAGATTTTTCTTATCCATAATAGCGCTCATCATAGCATATGGTAGACTAGATACGGCTAGGTTCGCAGTGGTTCTTCCCCCCTCACAACCACCTCATCTGACTCCACAAAGAAAGCCTGTTCTATACTTGTTCGGTAGGCTTCCTGATATTCACGAGCGTCACCATGGAATTGTCTTCGGATAATTTCTTGCCCGTTTTTGATGAATTTTTGTCGCTGTGGTTCATCATTAAGCAGGTCACTGATGCGGTCAGTAAACGCCTGTATGTCACTTGCCTCGCACAAAAATGCCGATTCCCCATGAGCAAAGACATCTTCTCGTCTGTCGGTCCGCGCCATAACCATCGGTATTCCAGAAGCTGCTCCTTGGAGCACGATTTCTTCACTTTCGGTATCGGTATCACCGACTAGCAGTATGTTGGCGGACTTAAGATACGACACTACATCAACGGTCCTCGTTTCAAATACCACCTGCTTTTCGATACCGAGAATTTTTGCTCGTCTTTCAAATTCTTTTCGTGCCTTACCTTCTCCGAGTACAATCAACCCCACTCGGACGTTGTGCAGCGCAAACCGCGCCGCATCAAGCATACGGTACAAAGAACTCTCATACCCCAACTGTCCAACATATAGTATGAAAAAAGAAAATGATTTATATTTTTCTTTCAGATCAAGAGTCGCTGGTTGCTGCATAATAGCAGTGTAATCCTGATACCGTGGCAGTACATCGAGGTCAGGTATAGTGAACTTTTTTTGTAGCCGATTGAACATGGCGTGCGACGCAGTACGAACACTCAAGAATTTTTGAATAGTGAAAAAAGGAATAAATACGCGCCAAAAATTTCGACGTTCTTTCTTAATAAATTCTGCCGTACTATAGTCATCAATGATATGAAGTTGGTTTGGACGATCGTATTTCTTTTGTGCTTTGATAGCAACAAGCGCTGACTCAAAGGGATCACGCGCGATGATCAAATCCGGACGGAACCCGTCAGCAAACTCCAACTGCTCACAAATGAGTGCGAACCCCCGTGCTGGTGATTGCCACCAATATCTCGCGGTCGCTGTATACAGCCAGACGTTCGGTGCGACGCGTAAGACGGGATTTTTGGCAGGTATACCTTGTCGCAAGATGAGGATATGGACTTCGGCAAATAAATCACTGATGTTGATGTAGCCGTCGAGTGATTGCTTAATAGGATTGAGGAGCTCGGTGTTTTGTGAAATAAAAAGCACGCGAGTAGTATCACGATTTGAAGTCATCTCAAAGACACGATTCTCATGCATCGCTTCTTCGGCGGAGACTCTTTTGACCACGGGCTGTGCGAGCCGCTTTTCATTACGGATGGTGTATTGAAGCTCGGATGCAGCGTGGTCGGAAGCATCTCGATGAAAAAGATCACGTCTTGCCATTACTTTAAGTATACAATATGAATTGTTAGTAGATCAGCAGTTACTCAAGGGTAGCGATCCAATCATTACCATAGAAATCTATCCTTGTCCCCGGTAATTCATCTCTTATTATATTTCTTAAATTCTCCTTGATGATCTGGTAGGTTTTTTGGTCGGTGGAAATACGTAAGATAGCTTCAGTTAGCGCCGCTTGCTCATTGACTGGCACCACCAACCCAAATTTTTCATTAATAATCACTTCGCCGGCGCAACCAACATCGGTAGTGACGATCGGTAGCTCACAAAGTACCGCTTCTATGAGCACCCGTGCCCAACCTTCATAATTTGAAGAGAGTACATATGCCTGCGACCGTCTCATCAGAGCTGCGACATCATTGCTCCAGGGTTCAATTTTGATTGGAAGTTGCTCTTTTGTCATTTTTGGAAAAAGTTGTTGAATTAGTTGTTCGATCTTTTTCTGCTCTGGTCCCTGCCCCACCAAGCGCAAGCGAAGATGTGTATTTGTTTGGTAGGCGGTAGTAAAAGCGCGCAGCATAAGGGGAATATTTTTCTGAGGTACAAATCGCGCAACAGAGAGCAGCCAAAATTCATCAATCGAATCTGGTGTCAGTGATTGGACGCCTTCAAAAGTGTGTGTGTCTATCGCTACCGGTAAGCGAGTTATCTCAGCTCTCAAACTCAATCTTTTCATCGTTTCTTCCGAACGTTTTGATACTACCCTGACCACATCTGCTTTTTGCAATAGGTATTTTCCTAAAATATATCGTGCGCGATTACCAATTGTTTCATTGCGCCAAAATGACGAACTAAACGCATCAGCATGTTCTTGAACGGTGAGTGGTATACCATAGCGCATCTTGAGCAGATATCCGGCCAAGCCCGCTTCAAATGGATCCTGTGTGGTTATGATAACTCGGTCGTTTTTGTTCGACCGCACTAGCTTCGCCGCCCTTTGGTATGCATTCCATAGTTGGGTCAGTTTAAAATGAGACCCGGTGGGACAGAGGGTTAAGGTATCAGATACTTTTTGCCTTTCAAGTTTGTCATGCGCTGAAGTAAATATCAACAAGTACAGATGTTTGGTCTCCTTAGCGCAACGAATCATCCTCTCTCGCTCATGATTACCTTCAGAAAAAAGATGCCGACCGTATCCGATACTGATCACTACAGGACGTTCTTGTATCATAATCTATATTTAGCTAATAAAGACACGATTTCTTTTATCATTTTCTCTTTGACAAACTCCTTGGAACGAGCGCGCGCTGACTGGGTCATCCGCTCGCGTGATTCGGGGTGATTGAGGATACGAGTAATAGCTTCAGTCAAGGCTTCGGTGTCGTTGAATGGAACCAATATACCATTCACCCCATCGGTAATGAGCTCGGGGTTTCCGCCTACTTTAGTGGTGACGATCGGCGTCCCCAAATCCATCACCTCTAGTATTTGATGTGAGAGTCCTTCGTAGGCAGTATTGAGTACAAAAGCATCGGCCGCTTTGATAGTGGCACCAAGAGCTTCTTTAGAGATACTGCCAGTAAACCAGACATGTTGAGAAAGCTTGAGGTCAGCTACTTTATTTTCGAGCCATCGTTTATCTTTCCCATCACCAACGATGATCAATACGATCTGGGGAAATTGGTAACGCAATGTAGCTATCACATCGATCAGCGCAGCAAAACCCTTCCACGGTACCAAGCGACCAGCCGATGTAATGGTCGGGTACGGATATTTAAATTCTTCATGTAATTGCTGGCGAGTGTGTTTCACATCAAGCGGGTAGAGCGCACTGTAGATTACTTTGATCTTTTTTTCTGTAATCCCCCACTGTCTGACCACTCTCTTCAAGTATTCACTCGGTACGATCACGTACTGAGCACGATCTACCACAAATGTTTGTACTACAGCAAAGGCTCTCACTGGAAATGGCGCGGCAGATTGTTTCTTGAGATACTCATCAAGCGTGTCAGTGATACCAAAACGCATTCTCCCCTGCTCCCACGCATAATCACCTCCTAGACGTACCAACAGTGGCTTACGACGCAACTTTGCAACCAACCAGGCTGAGACCCCTACACTCACCGGGTCAAGCGCGTAGATAATTTCTGCCTGTTTGCTGGCACGCCAAAGTTTCCAGGTATACACAATATGCCTGATTACTTTTGGATAATGTCGCACCAATCCAAACGGTACGGTGGTGATAGAAAATCCGTACTGCGGCAGCTCGCTTTCAAGCATGGCAGCGTAGGTGGCTGGCCCGCCGATCTCTGGTGGGTAGAGTCCAGTCGCGATGGTGATTTTCATACCTTGTATCATACCATTTTAGAGCAGGTCGATGAGCTGGCGTGCCAGCTTGCGCGGGTCGTGACGAATAAGACTGCGTTTGAGCACATCACCGCTGTTGGTCTGTATGATCTCGGTCGCCAAGAGGTCTGCCGGAATGATGCGGTACGTGTCTGACTCACAATTGAGAGCCACTGGGAATTCGCCATCGGCAGCGTAGCGCGCAAGTAGTTCGCTCGGTAAGGGTGCGGAATTCACCAGCACCGTGTCTGGAGTTCGGCCAATGTATGAAGAAAGTTCAGCGACATGCTCGGACACTCCCAAGCCAGAGGTCTGACCGAGCTTCGTCATGAGGTTGGAAACATACACCACGCACGCGGTCGAATGACAGATTGCGTCGGCCACCCCCTCGACCACGCAGTTGGCGAGGATGCTGGTATAGAGGTCGCCGGGGCCGAGAATGATGAGGTCGGCGTCCAGAATGGCCGACTCCGCCGCTTCGGTGATGGTTGCTTGTGGGGTCACTGTGAGCCCCACGATACGATGAGCCGCGCGGTCGGGCGAGGGTTCGTCGATGTCGTGCTCACTGGTGAGCACGACTCCGTCGTCGTAGGTGGCAACCAAGTTTACCTTCGTGGTAGTGACCGGCAAGACTGTCCCCTCTACCTGGAGCATGCGGGCTGCGGTGCGAATAGCTGCCTCTTCTCCCCCGAGGATGTCGGTCAGTGCCACAAGCAGTAGGTTGCCAAAGTTGTGGCCAGAAAGACCATTGCCTTTTTCAAAACGGTACAAGAAAAGTTGCCGCACGAGCTCGTCGTGTTCGTCGATGTCGCTGGCGAGCGCCACGAGCGCCATCCGCACATCACCAACTGGCAGATACCCAAACTCATCGCGCAGGCGACCAGTGGAACCACCTGAGTCCGCCATCGTCACCACAGCTGAAAGGTCAAGTTGTTTCTGATACTGTTTGAGCCCCTGCAACACGGTGTGCGTGCCTGTTCCACCACCAATCACCACCACTTGTTTCTTTTCCATTATTACTCTGTAACTCGGTTGCCGGGGGTAATGTTACTTATCAGAAAATAGTGGCTGGAACACCTCCTGCTCCATGCGCTTGGCAATGAGGTCCCAGTCGTACTTTTCAATCGCCAGCGCCTTGGCGGTCGCTACTACTTGCGCAACTTTTTCAGGGTGGGTCACAATGTCTTCTACAGCCGTTTTGATCTGCTCTGGTGCATTGGCATCCACCGCCCAACCGGTAGGTGCGACGTCAGGATTGCGTTTTTCATCAAAAAGAAAATCAGCAATCCCTCCTTCTTGTGTGGCAATGACCGGCAGTTCAGCCGCCATCGCTTCGACAAAGGAATTACCCATTCCTTCTGAGCGTGAAGGACGAATAAAAATATTGCACGTTTTGAGATACTTCGGCATGACATCATGTCCAATTTGTCCACGGAACAGCACTCGGTCGGTGACTGCAAGTTCTCGCGCCAGCGCGCGCAGTTTCTCTTCATCTGGACCAACACCAAACACTACAAATTTTACCGACGGCGGAAGAAGTACCAGTGCTCGGATGACGTCATCAACCGCATTTTTATGCACCAGACGAGAAGTCGTCACGAGTAGGGTATCAGTATCAGAGACGCCAAGTTCATGTCGCACGGCACTCCGTTCGTGGTCGGCATACGCTTGCATGAAATGTGCGGTATCAACGGCGTTGGGAATTAGGATTGGTTCACCGTGGTAGCCCTTCTTTTTTGCCCATCGCCCGAGGAAACTTGAAATGACCTGAATAGTATCAGCCTTTTTGAAAGATTCGTTAAAGAGTAACCCAAAAAAGAACATTTTCCGTTCGATGACTTTTGGCGGATCTCCTTCTTGCAAGGTAAGGAGGTATGGCACATTGGGAAAGGCGTTTTTAAATTGCACTGCCGGTACGCCACAACTGTGTGCCATCATCGCCCAAATCGCATCGAAGTGGAATTCTTTATGGAGACGTTTAGCTTCAAAAAAAGCTAACCACTGATAGAAAATCTTATTGAGATGTAGAGGAAATTTTCGTAGCTCTGTTATCGAAGGTGCCTTGGTAGTGATACCAATCCGGTGCACAGTGACATTTCCAATCTTCTCAGTCTTTGAAAGCGTCGAATCATATTGGTTGCAGACTACATGAAATTCGTAGTGCTTTGGTGATAGACGGTCGGTGATTTCTTTTATCGCTACTTCGGCGCCACCAATATGTTTTGGGTAATAAGCGAGAGAAAAAATGAGTATCTTCTTTTTCATATTATTGAGCTTCTTGCGCCTCAATTCGTATGCGTAGAAATTCTGCATAGGCGAACCGAACTTGATTGGCGAACGCATCACCCGCACCAATTGACCTAATCAACGTCGTTCGGTTACTGACTGAAATCGCTGCCTGTGCTTCATAGGTATCCATCGCATAGACTTGATCAGCTTTTCCTAACAGCTGTTTCAACACAAAACGTGTACACCAGGGAATTTGTGCTAATTTCTGATCTGCGAGGGTAATCAAAATTGGAAGCGGCTGCGTTCGGCCCGAGAAAAAAGCTGCCAGTGCCCCATAGCTCGCAAAGAGTGACCACTGAAACATATAGGTGTGCTGAGTACGCAGTTTCTTACTAACACGCGCACCAAGAAACGGGAGTAGATATTTATCAAAGCGATGTCCATACCCAACGCGGTGTAATCGTACATTTGAAATAGCATCATCATCACTCATTTCTTCCTTACTAAATTTTGTCGTTATGACATCGAAGGTCACGTTTGGCATTGCGCGCATGAGGTCAGAAAGCGCATATTCAGCCTGACCAGCATGAGGGAAAAAAGTGGTTGAATACACCAGCACCCGCTGTTCGGCTTTTTGCACAGTACCTATTTCTTCTTTTACCTGCGTTATCCAAGCGGGTAACGAGTGTTTCTGTCTCCAACCAAGTGCTTTTACTTTGGCATTATCAGCACCGGCGGTCATGCGGTTACCTCGGCGCTCTGGCATCAGCATGATTTCACCTCCAAACAGCTCTGCCACCTCTAGCACTGAAAACTGCTCATCGGCACCGATGCCGTATCCATCACCTCTTCCCTCCCGTGCGACCAAAGTTATCCCAGCGACAATGTCATAGACATGGGTGTAGTTTCGCCTTTGGGTACCGGGGAGAGTGACCGTTAGTGGTTGCCCGCTTCGGTAGAGTTCGGTGAAAATACGAATGAGCGTGCCAAACGGACCGGACATCTCACGTGGTCCATAGACATTATAAAAATAGGTAATGGCAAATTCAATTCCAAACCACTCAGCATAATTTACCACCAATTCAGTATTGGTAGCCTTTGCCCAAGCATAAGGACTTTGGTTACGACCATCACCACCGTCAGCGAATTTAGTTGAAGAACCAGCATAGATAAGCTTGGCGTGGTGGCGACGGCAAAATTCCAACACGGCAAACGTACCTGTTTTATTAAAGTCCCAGACGAGCTCAATATCTTCAAAACTTTTCTCTGTTCGCGCGTACTCACCAAGGTGAAAGACAATGTGCGGAGTCTCGGGGATGAGTGTAGCAATATCTTTGGTGTGACCGGTGCGATAGTCAACTCCTTCAACATGATTGAGGGGGGTGCCGGTTGAATAGTTATCAAGTGAGATGACGGTGTACCCATCAGATACCAATTGTTCACAAAGGTGCGAACCAATAAAACCGGCACCCCCCGTCACCACCGCTAACTGCTGTATTTTCATAGTTTCCCTATAGTACCAAAATTTAAAGGGTTTCGTTACGACGCGGTGACACAAAGATACCAATTGTCCCAAGGAAAATCACCCCAGCCAGGGCGTAATACGTCCACCGTTGATCGCTGTTTTGCGAGGGTATATCACCACTGAGTACTGGTGTTTCCGCAGCTTCAGCTACCGCGACCATTGGTGTGATTACATCTTCCGACACTATTTCTTTTTTACTTTCTCCAAAACCAAAATTACCTTTATCTGTAGAGGCACTAAAAGGAGGACTAGTAAGCGAGAGAACATTACTATATGAAGCTGGTGCTGGAGTTGGTACTTCGTAAGTAACAGCGAGCAATCGTTGCGGAAGCACTGACGCTAGCAACGCTGTTTTTGTATCGTAGATAGCAACCATTCGCTCACTACCAGCATCCACCCACTCTCGTGGAATGGTAATCGTCTGGTTTGGCAAAATGATTGTACGGGGAGCAAAAGTAAACTCTCGTTCACCGACGAGCCGGTACCCTGAAAGGTCGAGCTCGTACGGTGAATCATTATTTATCTGGACATCGCCCGCCTGATTGGTAGTGAGTGAGAGTGTGACTGGTAAGATAGTAATCTCGTGTCGCGCCACTTGCGCTTGTCGCTTGAATCCGCCGTAAACAGTAACCACATAGGTACCTGGATACTCGTAGACGTGGGTAGTTTTTTTCGTAGTAGCAATTTCCCCATCACCAAAATTCCATTCATACTGGAGAGAATCAAGTAAAGTATCGCCGATACCGGAAGGCTTCACGTCCATCGTAATGGGCTGGTGCACATAGCCGATTTTTTGGGCAGTCACTGATAACTGTAAACTAGCATCACGTAATTTCAATACGATTGGTTCACTGGCAGTAATTTTTTTAACGGAACCACTGGTTGTTTTAGTGTTCGTCGTCGGCATAGGAGTAGGATTGGCGGCGGCGACCGGCACTTCGGTTGCGGTGATTAATCGCCCAGGGGTCGCCGCCGCCGTTACCCACCCGCCACTAGTATACTGTGCGGTTTCTTTGGTCAGATTATCGCCACCGATTTCTTGCCAATTACTTCCACCACTCACTTGGTCTTCGACCGCACCATCAGCCCGCAAAAGTTGCAGCGTCGCACCTGTATTTACCAAGGCACCCGTGTAAATCAAGAAAGCTGTACCAGAAGCAGAGTCGTCGCTCGTGCGCTCCAGTACCACTGCTGTATTTGCAGGGATTTCTCCGCTTAAGGAAATATTCAAATTCATGCCATCGTTCACTGTCCACCCAGTAACGTCAACCAATGCTTCGTCATTATAGAGTTCGATCCACTCGTGATTAGCAGAAGTAGTGTCGCCCATCCACGCCACTTCACTAAAGGTGACGGCTGCTTGTACTGCAATTGGCAACAAGAAAAATAATGAACCAATGAATATGCCACGCATGTTACTTTATTTAAATGGTGATCGCTCCTGTTCATTTTGCCCTAGCATACGTTTGATTTTACCAACATCAATCGTGGGATTGGCCGGTGCCACCGGTCGAAAGATTTTTGGGAGAGAAGCAACTGTTGCATCACCCGATACACCTTCCTTCTGGCGTTGTTGCTGTCGTTCACGATGCTCCATTATCACTTCTCGCACTCGTGCTTGCGGTGACGACGATTGATTAACCGATTCGATGATTACTGTTGGCATTGGTTTCACTACCGGGACAACGTTTTTCCTCTCGCCACGAACCTCAGAAACTGGCGCTATCACTGCCGGCACTGCTTCTGTATTAGCCGTCATCTTCTTCACATTTTGTAGGGCATCAGCAAGAGCTTGTTTAAGGTCAGTCGGTTTGTTTGTCGCCACTGCTAGCACCTCTTCAAGCGGCGCCTTCATTTTTGGCACGTGTACCGGTTCTAATTTAGCAGACTGTATTACTTCATTTCGTTTTTTCTGCGAGATATCACCAAGAATTCGCCGTAGATCATCGGGAGTTTTTTCAGGCAGTCTTTTTTTAGTTGGAATATCGACAATTGGAATTGGTTTTTCTTTTATCGGCAATGGTGCTAATTCTGGTTTTTTTGTACTGCCACTCACACTAGTGTTTCCTTCCACTGGCGGGACATTTGGTTTTGGATTGTACGTTGCGCTAGCTGGTGCGCGACGCTCGTTTGGTTTGCGGCGGTCGTCCGCTTTACCTACTGGTTTGGCTGGTGTATGTAGTGCAGCTACAATTTTTTCAACCTCAAGTCGATTATGCGCGTACTTCTGTCGGCTCGAATCAATCACCATTTCACGACATGATGTCGTTGGCCGTTCTACAGACGGTAGTGTCTTGGCGGAAAATGGATGCGAACCAATGCCATCAATCATAAGCGTGAGATAGATCTGGGCAAATCCCAGGTTCACTAGGTCAGTCGCCATAAAGCGCGGCGCAAACACCGTCTCAAGTACTTCGGCATCAAATGGTCCAACGCGAAAGGCAATCGTCGAACCAACGTTACCAAACACCGCACTTCGGACATCTTCTTCCATCTGCTCAATATACTGGTGGGCAATAATGAGATTGAGGTGATACTTGCGCGCCTCAGAGAGAATATTCGCAAAAGTAGCGTTAGCGAATGACTGAAATTCATCAACATAAAAATAGAAGTTTGGCATCTGCTTCATCTTTTCGACCGGCAGATCAGCACGACTCATCGCCGCGAGATAAATACGGGTGGTAAGCATTGACCCAAGGAGGTTGGCGTTCGTTTCACCAATGAGCCCTTTGGATAGATTCATAATAAGAATCTTCTGATTATCCATCAACTCACGGATATCAAAACTAGAATGTGGTTGCCCGATGATATTGCGAATGAGTGGGTTGCCGGTAAACTGTCCAATTTTGTTTTGGATGGCTGGCAGTGCTTCGGCAGCAAAGCGATCGGTGTAATTGGCAAACTCATCAGTCCAAAACGACTTCACCGCTGGGTCTTGAATGTACGCCACTACTTTTTGGCGATATTCCTTATCGACAAACAACCGGTTTACTGAGAGCAGCGTCGTGTCAGGATATTCAATCAGTGCCAACAGTGCATTAGTGAGTATGTACTCCATACGTGCACTCCAGGCATCAACCCAAATTTTTTTAAACGTGGACATGAGTCCTGACACAACCAAGTGACGTTTGTCTGGACCGACATCTTCCATAACGTTAAAAGAGATCGGGTGTTCAAGATCAAACGGTGCAAAGTACACCACGTCTTTTACCCGGTGTTCGGGGACATACTCAAGCAGTGTTTCAGCAGCAGAACCGTGAGGGTCGATGAATGCCATTCCTTCACCATTCATGATATCTTGCGCCGCCATATTTTCGAGTAGCGTCGACTTACCCATACCTGTCTTTCCGACCACGTACATATGCCTTTGTCGATCTTTAGCTTTAATACCAAACGCCACTTCATGACCCCGTGCGTCGGTCTTGGCAAAAAACGTTATTCTATCTGGATCAAAATTCATACAAACTATTCTCTACAGTATAGCAAGCAAAAACCCCAGCGTCTTATGACGCTGGGGTTTTTGCTTGCTAATTATTTATTTCTGTTCTACTGAAGATTTACAGTTACGTACTATACCGCTTCTTTATTTTCTCTTTCTTGTCTTTCCGCAGTCCGTATCGCTTTAGCACTATGAACAGCAGCATTCCACTCTTGAAATCCAGGAACAGTTTCAGCCTGAGTTGGATCATTACTCCAAACTTCCGTGTTACTGAGCGATGGTACACCAATACTTTCATCCTTAGTCACTGTTTGGTCTTTAAATAATTCATTACGATACCGATCAGTACTAGGCACTGCAAATACTTCACCCGAATGATCGGCAAAAATAATTACCCCGCTATTCTCATTCCAAGTATTGGGTTTTATATCTTGCATCGCATCAAAAGTCTTACCCTCGAAGGCATTAAAACGGTTAGCAAGTGAAACACCAACTTCTTTTAAATGCTCCAAGGCTGCACTTTTTTCTGAACCACTTTCTTTGGAACCGAAACTTTCGAAACTCATACAATATTTTTATTAAATAATCCTTATAATCAAGTATACTTTGAAAAACCGTTCCCTGCTAGTTACCAAAACGATTTTGGACATAGGCGATGAGTGCCTGTACATCGGATGTACGATTGGTTGAACCAAGGAGAATGACTGCTAGTATCCGCTCTTGTCCTTGAAATGATAAGCGATGGAGCGAAATTGATGTCTGTCCAGCAGCGAGTGTTTCTCCTACCTTGCCGCCGATAAAATTATCCATATCTTTCACCTCATTGAAATTAATCAATCCGTCAAACTCCCCGCCCACATGAGCACTGGCTAAATTGGTATTAGCAGTCAGTTCAAAGATAAAGCGCCGGTTTTCATAAATGTAGCGAGTAAGGGTATAGAGATCACCAAGCGAGGCGGTATTTTCTGCACTGAGTCCAGAGGGATCAGCGAAGTTGGTGTGCAGCATACCAAGTTGTCTTGCTTTAGTATTCATGGCGGCAATGAATCCTGCACGACCCATTTCTCCAGCAATCGTTTCTGCCGCTTCATTAGAAGATTCTACCAGTAGCAACTGCAATAAACTGTACAAGGAGACACTGGTTCTCCCTTCAAGCCGAGGAATAAGTGTGGTGACGAACGTTGGTGCTACTGCTTTAACGCGTCCATCGAGATCAAGTTGCTCTGCCGCCACTACCGCAGTCATTAATTTTGTCAGTGAGGCAATGGGAACTGGCTGGTCAAGATTAGTGGCAGCCATAACTGTCCCATTCTCAATATCCGCGATGAAGTAGTGCTTCGTATCAATATCGGGTACTTGAGGTTCGTAGACAAATACTTTGGCGGTCTGTTCTTGTCGCTTATGTACCAAAACCGGCGTCCCTACCGATACTGCACTATACAGTGCCTCAGCGGCAGCATCATCGAGACGAATACCGCCACCAGTAAAATCAGCTGAGACCGGACGATCACCTGGATACGTCGGCCAACCATGAATGATAAAATTTTTTTCAAAACTCAATACCCAAGGAAAATATACTTGTCCGATGTTCGTGAAAAATTCGGGGGTCTTTTTTTCTATTTTATACAGCCCTGATGGGGTATCCCACCATGAGCCAGTTTCACTAGTACGTACAATAGTAGCACTTTGGTACAGCACCCCTTTTTTGAAAAAGCGGAGTTGTTCTTTGGTAAGGTCGACTTCAATAAACGTTATCCCTTCATCTATAAAAGAATCACGAGTACCCGTGAAGAGTGCTTCTCGTGAGAACGCTTCTTGCGGACCATACGTGAGCTCTGTCGTGCGTTGATCATACGGATTCACTATTGTCACGGTGGGAGCAGCGGCGAGGTTTTGTTGCGCAACTAACCCATACCCCGTCATACTGACAAGGATAATCGCCGCTACACCAGCCACTACTACCGCGACCCGCTTAAGTGAACGAGAGCTGGTTTTTCTTGCACTCATTGGAGTAAAGGTGTGTGTAGGAGGCGTCTGCTTTGGGCGCGGAATCAGCATTCCCTTTCCATTTTTAGGGAGATCGTCAGCGTACGAATACAGCTTAACTGATGATTCAGATTTATCAGGCATATCACCATCATACCGCATCAATTACCAAAAAAAGTCGCTAGCACACAGTTCTTTACTCTGCGTCTTCGAGTGCTTCTCTGGTGTAAATATTTGATGGCGCCCAGATCATCCAGTTTTTTACGCCCGCATCGTAGCTAGCTTGAATCTGCGCCCGAACATCAGCAGCATCATAGTCTCCCCCGTAGTCAAAATCTTGAATCCAAGTACGGAAGCGGTCACCAGTATATACAGGCTTACTGTATAGCGCCGGAGTCGAAGTTCCGATTCTCTCATGCAAAAATCCTTGCATCGGAGTGGTGCTGGAAAGCATCCGGTCAACACCTGTTTTCATGGCGTGGTACACCACTTTATATGGATAATCATTCGGGTCTCCTAATCCTAAAAAATTCTTGGGGTAATGCGAGGGATACACCATTGGGGCAACAAAATCAAAATATGGCGCCGCCCGGTCTTGCACTTGCCCAATCGAGAGGTCGTCGAAATTGGTGGTAGTCATTCCAAACAGGTCAACCGATGTCCAAGGAGTACTGGAGGCACGACCAGTGCCGTCATGACGCACCGCCGTAAACTTTTCTTCATCATTGAGCTTCTCATTCAAATACTTAAAGAATGCTTCAAGATTAGCTTGACGGTCCATTCCGTATTGTCCCGCCACACTTTGTGGGTAGTAGGTGTCAGTCATGTTGCCATCGGATGGATAGCGAACATAATCAAAGTTGAGTTCATCAAATCCAATGTTGTACGAATCAACTACAAGTTCAATAATATGATCCCAGTATGGCTTGGCAGCGATATCAATAAACGAGAGCCCTTTATGGTCTTTCCAAACCGTCACTTGGTCACTCCTTTGCACCGCAAGCTCAGGATGTTTTGGTGCATAAAAAGGATCTTGAAAGACCGTGATTCGTCCAATGACAAAAATACCATGGTCATGCAGTAATTCGATAAGCTGTGGCATGTCTTTGGTTCCACAGCGTGCTTCGAGCCAAGCCGATCGCCACGATTCACTTTGTGCGGGAAAGGAAATAGTGCCCGAATAATCCTTGATATCAATTATGACGGCATTCAGTTCCGTCTCGCGGATAAGATCAATCAAATTACTTCTGAATGACGGCGTACCGGCGACACAGGAGGTCATGTAAATTGCCTTCACCTGCTCAGGTAGTGGTACGTGTGTTACCACTAACCGATTATCAACGGGTACAGGTACCTCTACTGTTTCCGATTGTGGGGCATAGACCTTCCCCACCATTGCTTCGGCAACAGTATCTGAAGAGACCTCAAACGTTGACGGTAGAAAACTTGCTATAGCAAGTATTATCGCTAGAGCAATGAGCGGTGTGCCGATTTTATGCATACTCTATTCTAACGTAGAATTGTCAAAAAGCTGCTCGGTAGTCTCGACAAATGAATCATTTCCCCGCTCACCATTGCCTCGATCAAGGTGACTCAAATAGACGTACCGACGAAGTGAGTACCCCACAAAGACTAGCAGTACTCCAATTGAAAAAATAATGTACTGCCGCCACAGTAATGGTATTCCTAAAAATGGAATGATAGTAAGTAAAATACCAAAGATAAAAACGAGAGTTTCTTTTGACATGAATGGTGCTATTTTACCTTGCCTCTACCAATACGACAAATTCGCCTTTTTGTTTGACTGGTTCGGCGTGTAGTGCAGCTAACAGTTCAGCCGCCGTCCCAATATGCAGTGTCTCGTGGAGTTTAGTAAGTTCGCGGGCAAGGTAGATTTTTGCAGTCGGAAGCGCAATCGCTAGAGACTCTAACGCTTTCATGATGCGATGTGTCGATTCTAAAAAGACCACTGGCTGCGCATGAGTCGTGAGACCTTTAAAAAAGGTCTCACGACCCTTCTTCTGCGGAGCAAATCCGAGGAAAGTGAATTGATTGCCGGTAATACCAGCGAGTGAAACTGCGGCGATGACCGATGATGGACCAGGGATGACCTCGAGTTGCGCGCCCGCTTCGCGGGCGCGCTCCACAAGGAGGACTCCCGGGTCACTCACCCCAGGAGTACCAGCATCACTTACCAGTGCAAGGTTTTTGCCTGAACGTAAATCTTCAATAATACTGTCATGTACCTGCCCACTGGCGTGAGCATCGTAGCGACGCAGTTTCGCTTTAATGCCATACTTTGCCAAAAGTTTTCCCGTCACCCGAGTATCTTCACAGAGTACCTGATCCACCTCACCTAGTATCCGTACCGCTCGATAGGTGATGTCCTCGAGGTTACCAATCGGTGTAGCCACTATATACAACGTTCCATATTCCATAATACCGCTAGACTACCACCAGAACGTCGATTGCAAAAGGGAGAAATGAAAGGAAAGAATATTCACACGCAATGATAAATTGACAGATACCAAATGTAATTGTACTGTTGCGATAGTTCTTTTCAACTCGGAGGTTTACCATGCACGACCATACACTCCAGTATTGGTTTCTTGTCATTCCCTTTGGGTTTGGCTTGGCAATTGATCTGTTTATTGCGACGCTTAGTCGTTTCAGAGATGAGCACCTTACTACCCTCAATTGGGCTGGCGCACTCGGACTCACTCACAGCCTTGGTCCAGTAATAAGCTTTATGTTGTTCTGGACGATTGGTAAATCGTATCCCTCTTTGCAAAACTGGTTAGGATTACTTGGTGCATTACTTATCTTCCTCGTCGTCTATGAAATAGTACACGAAGAGATGGGTAAGCATCCAACAGTCAGCATCTCTAGTGCACTCAGTCACCTACTTCCCACCAGCAAACGATCTGCCCGACATTTTGTCATTGTCATGTCGGTGAGTTGGGACGCACTCCTTTGTGCCCCTGCTCTCATTCCTTTGGCAGAAAGTGGGGACTGGAACACAGTGCAGCTTGGCGGCGCCTTTTTGGTTTTTGGATTAATGGCTGGAGTAACTGCCTACACTACCCTCAAGGTAGCCAGTCAGTGGCGAACGCAACATTTTTCAAACATTTCTAAACTGGTGCACTACAAGCTCGCTGGTTCATTCTTTGCACTTTCAGTGATTAGTGGATTTGGTGTCATGGCATTTGGTACCGCGCTAGGTAAAGAGTTCAATCTCTTATCTTCGCTTATGGTAAGCACTTCGTTCATGGCGTTCATTTTCCTACTTAACCAAGAGACGTTACGACAGCAAGCTCTGCTTGAAGCGACAGAAGCAATCAATGGCACTGTTGATTAAATAGTGCAATCATCAAAACAGCCGATTCACCTCGGCTGTTCTTATTTCACTAATTCAGAAGCTAGTGCAGAGACGTCCCCTGCACCCATTACCACTAATACGTCTTGGTCAGTAAGCACTTGTCTGAAGTATTCTTCCGCTACTGGGACACTTTCTATAAATCGTGCTTCGCGACAAAATTCTAATGCTTTCACGGAGAGCTCTCGACTCGATACCCCACTTTCATTTTGTTCACGAGCGGCATAAATAGGTAAAAGTACGACCGCATCGGCTAGACCAAATGCCTTTGCAAAATCGGTAAAAAGCGTTTTGGTACGGGTAAAGGTGTGTGGTTGAAAGGCGATGATAAGTTTACGATCTGGGTACAGTTCTCGGGCCGCATCGATGGTGGCGCGAATCTCTGTTGGATGGTGTGCATAATCATCATAGACGAGCGCACCATTGCACTCTCCTTTGTATTCAAAGCGACGCCACGTACCCGAAAAATTTCCCAACGACTCCTTTGCCTCTTTTAGGTCTAGTCGTTCACGCTTGGCTACAGCAAGTGCTGCAGCAGCATTAAAACGATTATGCATTCCCGGTTGTTTCATTGGTTGTTGTACATCGATGAGATCAAGATAGTTGAACACTGGAACAGTAAGCCCAGCGACAACTGGTACGATATTTTTATCAGTTGTATTGGTAATTACCATTCCACCTTCATTGACTTGCTCTGCCAAAGTACGAAATGCCGATTGTACATCTTTAAGGTCTTTATAGTAATCGACGTGCTCGAATTCAATATTGGTAATCACCAAAATATCCGGGCGCAAACTAAGAAAATCTCGCTTATATTCACACGCTTCAACAATGGCGTATTTGGTCTTACCTGCACGGTAATTACTTTTTGTTTTAGCACGGAGCGAACCAATAATTGCGGTTGGGTCTTTTTCGGCTTGTTCAAAAATATCTGTAATCATTGCCGTGGTTGTCGTCTTGCCATGCGTACCAGCAACGGCGATGAGATAGTACGGATTCATCGCGAGACCCAGCGCTTCAAAATAGTTCATCATCGGCACATCCAACTTCTTTGCAGCAACCATCTCTTCATGCTCCTTGCCCATCGCTTCGGTATACACGATAAGTTCTATATCTTTAGTAATGTTACTAGCAACCTGTTCACCAAATATTTGAATTCCTTCACTGTGCAGCGTCTTTGTCAGTGTCGAAAGCGTACGATCAGACCCACTCACCTGCTTTTTTTCAGTCATAAAATGGCGCGCTAACGCCGACATACCGATACCACCGATACCAATGAAATGAATCCGAGAAATAGTGTTGATGTCGATTTTTTCCATACTGCGAGATAAGAATATCTCATAATACCATGAAAAAGAATCCTTGAAATAAGTCAATCAATTAACTAGTTTTTTAAACTTAAGGAAGAACAAAATATACTATTGGTTTAAAAAAAAAAATAAAATTACTCTT
>Ga0210043_1000414_pt1 | contig 45013 bp, 57 predicted proteins | sample CryGeymet201501t_FD_183990 | JGI IMG/M metagenome (GOLD analysis project Ga0210043, IMG submission 183990) | Groundwater microbial communities from Crystal Geyser aquifers in Utah, USA - Crystal Geyser metaG 2015-01t (SPAdes) (version 2) | ecosystem: Environmental > Aquatic > Deep subsurface >... | reverse complement strand
GTTTCTAACCCATGCGCCACGTGTATCCTGTCGAAAGGCGCTATAAACCAAGACCTAACGTAGGTCGTTTTTAATACACCATCTTGAAAGAACCGCACGCAGTAATAATTTCCAGACGGTATGAACTCGCACGACACAGCGAAGTGGTACCACTGATCTGCTACACGTGGGCCTTGGTATGAAGCTACAACTTGGCCCGCTGCTGTGTATGCCGCAGCTACATTTTGGTCGGAGTAATAGTTGCAGACGTAAAGGATAGCGCTTTCAGGAGATATCCCATTCCGAAGTTCGAGATATTTCTGGAACGACGTACTACTCGACTTTGCGCGGCACTCAAAAGTCCAATTCTTTCGTGAGGGATCAAGGAATTCTTCAGTGCTTAAAGTCCAATACCCCAGGTTGTTAAACGGGCCGGCGTTGGTGAAGCAGTGCCCGAACGTGAGGTCTTCTGTCACTGCCCACGCGAGCATTCCATTAGCATCTGCAGTGAAAACAGCGCCCCCTGCTAAATCCACAGTGCTTTCACCATTTAGGAGAAAAACAGTTTTAGGCTCTGAGCTCTGCGCCATCTGCATTTGTATAGAGTGGAATAAGGCTTCAATCATTACGGAAGCTCCGCCACTTGCAACCAGTACGCCCCAGTTAAAAGATTGCTCGTCCAAGTCAGCCTATAGTTGGTGTTCGGGAATAGAACTGGCGCAGGGGTTGCGCCGTAGAACGTCAGATTAGGCACGACGGCTCCAACTGCTAAGTCTAGGACAACCACGAAAGCGGAATTAGGAGTAGAGTCGATGCTGAATTGTGTCGCAATGTTTGAAGAGTTTAAGGATGCTGCGCAGAACAGCGCCTCCTTGTACTCCATATTTAGTACATTGTTCCCACTGACCTCGCCTAAATAAATCACTTCACGCTGCCACTCGTTGTACTGCCGCAGAACATCAGGAGAAATAAACTTGCCTGCCACGTACCTGCTCTGCATGTCTTCGAGTGTTGCAGGGAACGACAGCGAATTTACGCCAACGTCTTTTGCTTTGCACGATAAAAAGCTCGGTTGGCCGTAGTCAGCTATTTGTGCCGCGGTTAACCCTGTGAAGCTGCACGCAATAAAGACGCAAGCGTAAAGTTCTCCTTGGATGGTGTTCATCGTCGTGCCGCGGATTATGCACGACATGAAAGTGTTCTGTGGACCAGCGTGTACGTAGTCCACGTCCCAGCCACGTGCGATGCTGTGCAGCGGCATGTAAACTTGTGTATTTTGACCTACGTTAGCGCTTTTTAAGTTCGATATATCCCACGAAGTTCCTGTTTCATCGTAGAATAGACAATTATCTCGTCCGAGGTCGAAGGTTATGTTCTCTCCGATAATACGCATAGGACCAAAGGGAGTCCCCTTCCAATCTATACTGTTGCCGCGCCAAACGAATACTTCACTATGTGCCGGATACGTATAGCCCTCAGGAAACCCATTTTTCCGAAACTGAATATCTTTTAGCGTGAAGGACTCCAGACAACGTTCAATATTGATACTCAATGCCGACACGTCGCAGCTAAGTGGTCGAGCTAATTTAAGGCATGTAGGGCTAACGACATGGCAGATTTCAGTGTATACACCATCTGTTTTTATCCAGTCCCCTTTTTTGACGTACTGTGTAAAGTCGGCTCCGTCACCAAAAATGTGCATGTCCCCAGCTTTTGCGTCTCGGAATTCTAGAAACGCAAATCCGGTTCTGGAGGAGTCGATAAACTTGAAACAGAATTCACCCATGTCAACTATCGTGCGCTCCGAGGAACCAATCAAAGCGAAGTTTTTTATCCCTGCAACATAGTCGAAGGTGTGGTCTGCTGTGACTCTGTGTATGCCATCTACGAGGTGCAGTTCGGTGTGTCCATCTGCGAACGCTTCGCCAAGCGTCAAATAATCAGCATTCCCTGACGGGTCTACTACAGGGAAAGAGGTTGGGTGGTTGGGGACTTTGAGTTCTCCCGTTGTTGTTATCAACGGGTAACCGCGCTTTCCCGCTAGACCTTCGAATATCGGTTTTCCGTAGAGTCTATTTTTCATGGGTTAGTCCCACCAGCCTGCAGTACCGCCAAGAATTGCCCATTCTACCCCAGTATTTAGCAGCTTAAATGTGAGCCCATTTACCATTGGGAATAAGCTTATTGAGCTGTATCCAAGTGGAAACATGTCTGTACCATATGCCTGTAAAATTGCAGCAGTGCCTGCAGCTTCATAACAGTGCACTGTGAACTCTTTACCAGGGCAAGAAGCAAGCTCAGGAAGAAAGAACGTAGACCCAGAATTGCCTATTCTGTACACATCGACGTCCACGCTAAAAGTGCCGCCTAAGGAGCTGCTGTCAAACGTAGCAATAACCCGGGGCGTCTTGGAAATGAGTATATTCTGTGAGTCTGTGTCGTCGATAACGATGCCGGCCCCTGCGACTAGAAGAGGAACCACGTTCGACTTTTTAATCCGTCGACTTTCGCCAGTGGCAGCGTTAACTATGACGAACAGATCGTCGTCGGCGATGGCGATAGCCTCTGTTATTTCACTGATCTTTGGCATAAATAGAACTCCTAGAGTAATAGTTCGGAACTGTCTTCCAGCAGAATATCAAGACCCGACTCTGTCGTGATAACTTCCACGGCCGTTTCGATTGAAAAAACGACGTCAGCGCCGTTCGTTATGTTCAGAATTCCACTGACTGCGTCGAACGATACTCGTGACGCAAGAACATCGATCCCACTTTGCACAGTCGTCGAGCTAAGCCCAGCTGATGGTGTCAGAGACACGGCGCCAGCAGTGGTCGATGCTGTGCCTCCTCCAGGAAGCGCTGAAGATGATCTGAAGTCCTCAGCCTCTACGAAAGAGCCGCTGCCGTTGAAGATAACGCGGTACAGTAGTTTCAATTCAGGAGAGAACGAAGCAACTGGAGGCGATCTCCTCGCGTCGTTCGACGTGTTGAATGGTGCAGTAAGCGTGGGAGCTAGAACGTAGATAGGGATCTCTGTGTCGTTCGACCCATAGTAAAAGTAGCAAACATAGCCATTATTAGCGACATCTTGTAGGCTGTAGTCGCTCAACCTGTTGTACTGCACTTGTGTCGTCGATGGATTCCAGAACACTGGAAAATCGTGCGTACCGTCGTTGTCTTGACCGTTAACGAAAGAGAGCTGCCCTGCAGAGACCTCACGCCACAGTCTACAGCGTGTAGAGGGTGGCAAGGTCAACTGGAGATCCTCGTCAAAGAGTGTTCCAGAACCGAACGACAGCAGTAAGTCGTTAGCTTGGTTCGGGTAGATTAAGTCCAACCCAGATTGGTACATTGTGCCGACTGTGTGGTGGTGGTTGTCGTGCCAAGCGAGATCTCGAAGGCCATGGCGCTCTTCGCCAGGCGCTCCAATCGTTCCGTTCCAGTTGATAGTGTGAACGAAAACCCGGTCGCCGTTGATGTCCCACGGCTCTGTGCTAGTCGTAAGCACGCCGTCAACGAAGTAGATAAAGTGCGTACCGACAGTGTTGGGAATAACAACGCTCTGTGGCACTGAAATAACGAAGTCGACGCCCTTGTGCTTTATCGTGAATGCTCCAGAGAGAGGACTGATCGTAAACGTTCGAGTAGCATTGACGAACGAAACGACAGAGTTTGCCCTGTTTACGTTACCAGTGTCATTGCTGTGGTCTGAGACAACGTGCGCAGTGTCTGCTGCTGCAGCAACGCCTACTTCCTCTTTACCGTCAATGTCAGCAATTTTGGTATGCTCGAAGTCAAGCAGATGTTGCGCATCCAACGCTGCGGCAGTTCCAACTGGGTCGCCAGTCGCAGTAATTGACCCACCCAAAACTGTCAACGTCAGCTTTTGCCCGACTACAGTAAGGTCAGCGTTCACCTGCTCTATCGTCATTCTCATTACGCGACCTCTTCATCAATGACAAACTCGATAAGCTTATCGCTCTCGTCGTCACGATTCCATGTCCTGACTTTCCCACTTGCGTCGGTCACTTGCACTTCGTACAACCACGTCCCTTCGACAAGATCAGTGGGTTCCCATTCGATGAAGTACTTGCCATCAGTAGGAGGACCGTAGATGACAGCAGCTTTTTCTAACGGCGTCTTGTACTTTATGTGCAGTGCAACTTCGCAGCCTGTCAAATTGATCGGGTCGCCGTTGTCTTCTGTCAACGTGCCGATGAGTGATGGCAGAGTATCTCCTGCGACAAAACGTAGCTGATGCGACTTTAACGACATCCCGAGTCTCCTTTACTTTTTGCTTAGGGAGTTTGTGGCAGTGCCTGCCTGCTTATCAAAAGACCTCATAGCGCCGATGCCAAGCATACCCATTAGGACTGTAACGAGGATACCAACGTCAATAGCGGGTGGCATCGGCACTAACTGCACTGCGCCAAGCGCGTCGACATAAGTAGGTCGTACCCATGACCACACCCACGAGACTGTAGGGTAGATGATGACTGCCCATAACAAGCCAAACCCTCCTACCCACCCAACGAAAGGGCGCCACCCAGCGACAAACAATGACTTGTGTTCGGCTTCTTTTAGATTGACATTGATCTGCCCAAGCATAAGCTGGACATGCGCATTGAGCTGTGCGAGGTCGCCTGTTTGCTTTAGCTCCTCAAGCTTACGCATCTCTTCTGCGCGTTTGTCAGCGTCAGGCCAGATCTTTTCGATAGCTATTTTGCCAAGATCAAACGCTGCTGTGAATGGGTCAAAGCTCATCAGAGTTCTTCCTCTCTCGCAAGAGTTGTCTTAGCAAGCAGTTTTTTGCGCACAAGACATTCGAAGTGGGAGCTTCTTCGATGTGCTCGTCAAGGCGCTTTTCTAGAGCACGTATGCGCTCGATCGTCACAACGCTGAACTTGCTTAGCAAGTGCCGTTTCCAACTGCGAGATACGCGCTGACCTGTCCCTGTCTTTTTCGAAAAGAACATCTAGTTTCTCCGCTATCATGTCGAGTTTTCCTGCAATCAACATCGCGGCTTTGTTCTCGTTGCCGCGGTAAAAGTATAGCGCAAGGCCACCCATTAGCGTCAACAGTATGTAAGCAAAATTCGGATGTTGCGTTATGAAGTCTGCCATCAAGTTCTCCGTGCGTAAAATTTTACTGAAAAAAGAACCAATAGGATCCTATAGGTAGCCGACTAATTGTTAACCAGAAGTCATCTGGTGAATCCGCTTTCCGAGGGTCAAGGCCTCTTTTCGGTCAAAAGGTCTCTCCAAGCGCTATTAAGATCATTATATACTAGTGGTTGCAGCAATGGTACTCAAAAATTATAGCAACTCGATATGAGGAAAGTCATCGAACTCGTTGTCAGAAGCTCCCCAATCTTTGTCCCAATCGCCTCCCCAGCGAACGTCTCGCGACATCTTACCCTCGCCCTTTAGCCTCGCTGCCACGCCCAAGACAAACCCTGCGTGCAGATGAAACTTGTCACGATCTTCCCAGTCTTTTTCTGAGAACGGGTATGGGATCTGGTCTACAGCTTCTGAAGGGTACAAATTGTGCTTTGACTTTCCGGGCCCAACCTTTGTCTTGCCTTCGTCAAGCAATTGCTGCTGACGTTCGTTCGGACGATACCCTTCGAGCAACGAGACGTTCTTGTACTTCAAGACTTCTTTCATCAAGACTTGCAGATCTTCATGAAGAGTCCCAAGGACAGTCGTTGACTTCACACCAAACGTGTACATTTTGGCTCCATTATTTTGTAGGGTTGGTGACTGTTTGACCAATACGAAGCTCTTGCACAGAGCTACCTGACCACGATGGTTTCGACACGGTGTACGAAGCTGTCAGCTCTATGACGCCCTCGATATAGAACACTGCCGGAAGGGAAGCGTAGTCTTCTGTTGTGAACGCAAGGTTGTCAGCATCTCCTAGCGAGCAGTAGCCGCTCTCCGGATTGAAACTGCCTTGCACTGACTTGACAAGGGCACCATTTGAGTAGACCTTTGCCACACAACTTGCTGAGTACGTCCATTCTGCGCCAACATCACCGAAGCATTCTGGTGCGAACGCTTTCAAAAATCCTGCGCCAAGCTTGTTGTTAGCACCAAACCCCAAGAACGCAAACTCCATTCCCCAAGCAGTCTCGTCTGATGCCCATAATGTCGACATTGAAATGCTCAATGTCGAAGCTATGATCTCGCCCGTCAGTGGGTTAAGCATCTTTACGTTGATGCGCCCAGGAGGACGTACGAAGTAGTCGAGAGGTGGTATCTTCGGCAGTGGTGCCGTGTCAACCCAGAAACTGATGGTCCTTGACATGTCTTCTTTGCCAGCAAACACCATCGATGCGCCAGTGAAAGAAAAGCATCCTTCGTTGATTGCGTTGTAAGCATCGACCTCTTCGATTGGAAACGACACTGCAACAACCATGTGCCGACCAGAATTCTCCCAGTCAGCGTTAGAGTTGGTGTAACCGCCTGCGCCTTGGTAGTAGGTTTGAGTGCCAAACCTTATCGAAGGGTTGCAACCAAACTCTCTTGGCCATTCTGCCCACCCAATGACTGACTCTGCTTTGTGCGTTGTCGAATTGAACTGCACAATGACTTTGTCCATTACTTGGTAGATCGGTATCGAGGACGTTGAGCAGGCTGCACCGTAAGGAAGATTCACAGTTGATGGTTCGTCATGAATGTAGATGCCAGCGACTGTCGGTGTATCGAGCCACACTTCTAACGTCTTAGCTTCAAGATTAACGTCTGTTACTAAGCCAGACCGATATCGTGGTCGCCATCTAGCAATGCCCGGCGCTAATGCGTAGTTGTAGAACGCTTGCGCAGGAGTCATGCTCTTGATGGTTCGCAAACAACCGTCTGATGCGACCGGTTTCGCGCCTTCTGGCTGCAGCACTATGAAAGGGTACTGGTCAGCTTGATTCGCGACCTCTATCGTGCCGATCTCTTTTCCAACTGGCAACGACACATTGTAAGTCGAGCACCAAGCTGTTGTGCGTCTCGGAAGCAACTCTTTTGCTCTTTCTGCAGCAGTGTTTTCCAAGTCTTGCGCACGAGCCAGCATCGCTAAATACGCAGTTTGATCTACTTCGTAGTTTGACAACGCACTAATATACGTTCCGATCGAAGTCTTCTCGTTGTCTAAGGCGATCTTTGCATTGTCGACAGTTGACTTTGATGCTAACGCTCGAGCCAGTAGCGCTGGCAACCCAGCACGTACTTCAGCAGCTTCTTTGACGAGGATCTTTATGTAAGAAGCTTCTCTTGCGCTAGTTCGTACAACGTCAACCTCGTACTTTGCGCTTCCCAAATGACTGACGATTATCGCTTTACCCATACAAGATGCTCCGAGTGTTTTCATGGTCGACGTGGTGGTTTGCTGACGTTACAACGAACGGCGGAAGATTGCCTGCTTCAACGATGTCGCCAGGGATGATGTCGTACGCATCGAACAGAGTGATTGAGAACGCTTTTGTAAACGACACGACAGACTTTGGAATTTGCGTAATGACCGTAGTCGGAAATCTTGCTGTTGCGAAGTCTCTTGACGTCAAGACTAGCGATGTCGTTCTGCCTTCTGACAGCACTGTCTCGTAAGAGTCAATCTCAACGACTGCTACACCATCAACTTTGAACGAGAGTGGCAACGTGCAAGAAGCTAAGAACGCAAGTCCTTCGACAGCAGGCAACGACACTGCTATGTAGCCGTACATCCCACCTTTTGAGTACTGAATGTCGATCGACTTTGGCGAAATAGAGGACTCACTGGCATCTTCAAAAGTGCCTGTCTTCAGTGACCCATCAAACCAACTCCTCGTCTTGAAGTTGATAGCGTTACCAAGAACATGTGCACGACTAAACGTTGGCGCAGATAAGTAGTACGGTGCGATTGCAGGGCTCTTTGTAGCAGTATGAGAAACTGTCGCACCGAAGCCAGAGTCTTGCCCAGCATGCGCATTTGCTGTCTGCGAATACGTTGGCACCTCTACGTCTGTGACGACCAGTACGTAGAACGGTGTCGGTGTCGATTGCGTCCTAGAGAACGTCTGGAAAACTGTACCAGCGACCTCTGCTACACCAGACCCAACTACGTAAGTGCGCGCGACTGTCGGACCAAGCACGTACTGCGTCTTTGGAGTCCCAAGTCCGAGAGGAGCTTTCTCGTCGACATTCGCGGTAATACACGGATAAGACGTTGAGGCGACAAACCGCGCAGAATTGATCGGGTCGAACCCAGTGTAGAAGTAGTTCGTGCCAATGGCTCCCCACTCTACACCTGTCCAACTTGCAGCAAGATCGTTGTATGCTGCTGCTGAGCTAGATCCTTGCGCAGTGCCATCATTGAACACAGCAAGAAACAACCCTGTCGTACCAACAAAGATCCTCTTTACGTCTGTCAATGCAAGCACTGTCGAACGTTTGCTGTACTGATCGTACCCAGCGTGGTAGCATGTACCGTCTGATCGAACTGCAACGATGCTGTTTAGCTTCATATTGATCGACACAACGTCGGTCCATGCGCCGATCATCGATTGTGAAGAGTAGGCATTGAGTCCAGCCCAGTAGCATGTGCCGTCTGACTTCAGACCGACAGCAAAGTACTGACCGCCAGCAATGTCAATGAGGTCTGTCCAAGTGTTTGCTGCTGTGACTTGACCGTACCCATCGTAACCTACTGCGATGCCATCACCGTTCGCTTTTATGCCGAATGTGTTTTGATACCCTGCACGGATCTCTTTGATGCCCGTCCAGGTCGCTGCTGTAGTGACTGACCCGGAAGTGTCTGTGCCAGATGTGAACACATCGCCCCATTTGTCAAGGCCAACAGAGTGTCTGAAGCCCAAGTCGACTTGGAACATGTCGGCCCATGACCCGATGTTTGTGAACTCTCCGTTTGTCGGAGATCCACAAGATCCGACTGTCCCGTCTCTGTTGATGTAGATCATCACACCTTCGGCGTACATCGCAGAAGGGCGAGTCTTCACCATCAAAGACTGGTCTTGCCATGGCGCAGTAGGTTGAGGATTCGCGATGCTTTTCAGCTTCCATGCGTCGATGATCGGCGCAGAGAACTGCGTGTTGCCTGCTTTGAAAAGACGTCCCCACTTGTCCATGCCAACGATGTAGTCAAACGCTGTGCTGGTCTCGATCTGGACAATGTCTCTCCAGTCTAAGCAACTTGACACATCGTAGTACCCGGTGCCGATGTAGTCGACAGTACCGCTTGACTTAAGGATGAATGCGCAGTTCGCAGTTGTCGCGATATCGATGACGTCAGCAGACTCCCAAGCAGTTGGGATCGTTAACGATGGCACAGAGCTGAGGTAGAACGTACCGTCAGTCTTCTTTGCCATGGCGACTGTGTAGCCTATCGCAAAGAGCTCGACGTCAGTCCATGTCAAGATGTCAGTGCTGATAGAACCTTGCGGAGAGTTCCCTGCCAGAGTGAACGGCTTCACCCAGTCAAGAGTGCCGTCGTTGAATAAGACTGAGAAGAACGTCTGCGAACGACCAATCGCTTGAATGCCAGTCCATGCTTTCGCGGTGATGTTAGAATCGAACCCAACGATTGTGCCGTCGTCAAGTAAGCAGATGAAGCCAGATCCGTATACACCAGCATAGTCGACAATCGTTGAAGGGTCGATCGTGTCTAATTGCGCTTGCGTAACGTACGTCTGCGATCCGACAATTGTGAGGTTGCCAGCGATGGGCAAGTACAACGAGAAGTCGTACCCTACACTAGCGCTCTTGATGCTTGTTAATCCGTCAAGCGCTGTCTGCTGTGAGTTAGAAGCGTACCCAGACGCTGACATCACACCAGATTCAGACACTCCAGCGACAAGGTTGTACCCGACAGAGAGGGCAGCGTCAGTGATAATCGGTGGCAGCTCCCATGGCACACCGACAGGAAGACTCCTTGAGACTGACAACGTTGGTGCGATCTTATTGTCGTTTGGCCGGTTGTCAGTCGCTTGAGGAAAGTTTTGAGTCGACGAATGCGTGTCAGCAGTTGTCGTCATCGCGATCTTATACGAAGGCGTCTTGACATTTGCTGTATGAGGGAACTTAGGAATCTCTATCGAAGTTAAGCCGGGTCGAACACCGATAGTCACTGCGGCGATGCCATCAGCTGGCGACACATGCCAAGTTGCGCCAGCAACGTATGCGCTATCAACAGCTAAGTTAGTTGTCGCCCATGCACCACTCCACGCAGTTGGAGTCATCGTATCGAACAGAGAGTTGACAGTCTTACCAGACCATTGGCTCGCAGAGTCAGTGATTGTAAACCCTGTGCAGTCTCCACCATCGTACGACACATGCGAGATGAGTAGACAGCCAGCGATTGGCGCTGTCGCTGCAGACAATGCTAACGACGTTGCTGAGCCAACTTGCGCACCAACTGCTGCGATGAATGGCGCTCCAGTCGTATGCTTTAAGTTGAGGTACCATGCTCCACCAGCGTCTGCGCCTGTCGCCCAAGTGATCGTTTCAGTCGCTGCCTCTGTGCCGTCTGCAGTGCGGTAGTACGCAGCGATTTTTGTCGCAGCTGTTGAAGTGCCGTACTCGTAAAGCTTCGTCCAGCCAGCGCGGGTTGGGAACGTTGCAGAGTTAGTAGCATCTTCGTTTCCAACAAGTAGAAGCAGTAGCTCACCAACTTCGATGCCAGTCGGTTTTGCGACAATGACGCTTGTTGCACCGGTGCCGCCTGCTAACGCAGAAGTAAAATTAGCTACTGTTGGGGCAGGCACGGTCTACACCCTTTCTGTCAAGTCGAGCACTTTGTAGTTTTGCTGAATTGTGATCGACATAGTCGAAACGAAAAAGTCTGACATGCTTAGATGAGTGACAGTGTCGCCAGCTTGTATGTCCCAAACCACTGGGCAACGAAGTGTCCTTCTACCGTTAGAACCTATTCCACGGAACAGAATGTTCGAGATCGCTGATGAGATTGGTGCACGAGAAATGGGAGCGCCATCAGCAAAGACTTTCAGCTCACTACCAGTCCATGTCACATTCGAGACAACAGCAGTGAAGAGCAGCTTTGAAGCGATGACTTCACCATCGACAGTCTTGGCTTGAGAAAAAACTGCCAACGTTTCTCCAGACACAGACTCAAACCAAGCGTTGTCGATGATGCTGCCGAGCACTCTGGCTTCAATCGAAATGATGCTTCCGACAGACTGTCGAACATGCAAGTAGCCGACTTTGATCGACCCAACGTTGCTGATCTCAACGCTGTAGAACACACCTGCAGACAGTGGAACGTCTGCCAAATCACCTGCGGTGCTAAACGCTCTAGCTGCAGAGTACTTTGGCAGTACGTTCCCAGGGATGGGCACACCTAACGAAGATGCTTGCGAATACTGAGCGGCAACTTCGCTCATGCATTACACCAGTTCGTAAAGTACGTTGCCTGTCCAGCTGAAAGTCCAGTCGACAGCTGACAAAGTCACGACAGACCCAAGGTCGTAGATCAGAAGCAATGGGTTCGTCAGACCGTGCACTGTGCCAGATGCGTACAAGACAACGTATCTCACACTGACTGACAGCGCGGTGAATGTCTCTGGGTTGACTGTCACTTGGCCGTTTGTGATTGTCAATCCGTCAAGGGTTGCGCCACCAGACACGTAGCCTGTGCCGGAGCACTCGTCTGCAATGACATCGGCAAGGACAGTGTCAGCCAAATTCGGGGTGTGCGCATCAAGCAGCAGCGCAATTTTCAGTGGCGTAGTGTTCCAGTCAAGGTCGTCTAAGCAGACGTCTTTGAAGTGGTTGTATTCTTGCGTCGTTACGGGCATTAGCTTATCCTTTCGGTGATAGAAATTTCGACCAAAATTTTGTTCGACGACTGCTTAATCGACTTCAGCACTGCTTTGAACAACCCGTCAATTCTTGCGATTGTCACTATCGGCCACGCTTGTAGCCAATCTTTCAACGTTTCAAACGTAGCGTTCGAAAACGGCAAACTTATCATCATGTCTGATGAGCCCCAAGAGAACCCGTTGTCTGAAATAACGACAGTGTTATCAATCGCAACGTCTGTTCGTATCGACCTTGAGATTTTGCCGTCGTTGTCTTTCCACTTACTTGAGAACACAATACTGCCGGGATAGAAGTCGACCGGACTAATTGTCAAAACGTACATTTTAAGCTCCTTGTCCGATTGCTAGAAGTAGCTCAGCTTCTTCCATTGCCACTTTCAGTTGAACTTTCTCCATGATCGACCACAGCACTTGTTCCAGCGCAGGTTCCAACCCAGAGCTATCGATCTTGATCAAAGCCTCTCCACTGCTGAGCTTCTCGTACTTTAGCTCAGCCAATGCTGTTTGCGCATCGCTAAGCTTCGTCTGCGAATCGATCAGCTTCTGTTGTTGCTCTAGCTGCTGGTCGATCCAGCCACCGACTTCCATGCGATCAGCCCAGTTGAGGTTTTCTGACCCGAACAAATCTCCGAACCCTGACAACTCTGTCGACAATGAGCCGATCGAACTTGCTGAAGCATCGAAAGCAGCTTTGATCTTGTCTGCTTCAGAGATGACTGAAGCAGAGTTGAATTCATACATTGCTTTGATCTTTTGCGTCGTCGCTTTGACGTTTAAGCCTTCGAGTTCAAGTGACTTTATGACGACGTCTGTCTGAGCTTTGATCTTTGCAAGATCGATGTCTGCTTGAGCCTGAATCTTTACGATCGTCTCTTTGCTGGTCAATTCCTTCAGCTTCAATGCGACAGCGTCAGTTACAGCACCGACAGAGTTGATCAATGTGCCGTCTTTATCGATCGTCCACACAACCGCAGCTGTATCGTCAGAAGCTTTCTTCGCACCAATCGGGATCTTGTTCAATGCAAGCACACGACTGTCGATAGCAGAATCGACGTCAGGTCCGCCATTGATCCAGTCGTAGACTAGACCTCCAAGAGTATCGTTCTCACCGTTAGAGAAAAGATCGACGATGTTGTTGATCGTCTCATTCAGCATCGTGCCGATGCCGTACCCTGCAACGCCAGCGCCAACAACTGCAGCGCCTGTACCAAGCAGTGGTGCCAACGTCTTTATCAATGTTCCGATTCCGGCAACGTTGACTTTGCCAAGTGCCTCAACTGCAGTGCCTATCCCAGTCAATGTGCTTGAGATTCCGCCTGCTGTCGTTGCAGCAACGTTCAGCAGTAGCAAACCACCTAGCGCTTTGCCAATGAGAATGATGTTCTCTGCGCCGATGCTCTCAAGCGACTTTGCAACTGACACGATCACTTCAAAGAATGGCGGTAGCGCAGAGATGATGCCTGCTGATGCGTTGCTCAACCCAGTGAAAGCATCGACAATCGCCTGCAGCACTTTTTGAATACCTTCTGCAGTTGTTAAGTCGACTCCTTCGCCAAGAATCGCCGACATCACATTTCCAAGATCTGTGCCGATGCCTCTGAACGACTCGATCAATTTACTGTAGTCAACATTTGCAAGCGCTTCAGGCAAGACTTTTGCGATCTTCTCTGCGTTCGCTGCGACGCTTGTCAGTAGATCTTCGAAGAACTTTATCAATGGCGCCAACGCGCCAGAGTCAATCGAACTGCTAAGAGTGTTGAAGACTGTTCCTACGCTCTTGACAGCTTCTTTGTAGTTGTCAAGAAGAGGAAGCCCGATGCTGATCAAGACGCTTTGGATGCTGTTGATCATTTGTTGGTTCGCAAACCCAAAGTTGTCTTTCATAATGTCGAAAGCTGCTGTCACGGCGCCTGCAGCAGTTCCCATATCTTTGACAGCTTTTGCGTAAGTCCCTGCAACGTCGTTCATCAATGGTAAGATTGCACCAAGAGCTTCTTGGCCATCGAACAACTTTTGCACTTCACCTGCAGTCTTACCAGTCTCTTGACCGATGATCTTGATGACTTCTGACAGAGTGTGGTTTTTGAAAACGTCTGCACCGAAGACCTCAGCTAATTTGCCGGTCTGCTCAGCTGCTTCCTTCGAAGGCTTGATCAACCCATTGATGAGCGACTTGAGAATCGTTGCTGCTTGAGCAGTTGATGGGACACCGTACGCTGTCAGTGCAGCGATTGCCGCAGTGATGTCAGAGACACCCAACCCGAAAGGCGCTGCAACCGCGGTAACTTGACCAATCGCGGTTGCCAACTCTGGGATAGTCGTCTTGCCGTCTTTAACCGCAGTAAAAAAGAGGTCAGCAGCCATTGAGACTTCTGCCATCGTCATGTTGTAAGCGTTCGCTGTGCCCGCCAACAGATTGACAGCGTCAGGCAGTGTCGATTTACCTGCGACAGCAAGCTTCTCAACGCTTGACAAGAAGTTCGTAACGTCTGGCGCAGGAATGCCCTGCGACAATGCTTCGTAAGTGGCTAAGAGCACACCGTCGATGTCTTGCGTTGAAGACGCAATATAATCACGGATGTCGTCAGAAAACTCTTTGAAGTTGACTTTCGCTGGGTCGAGAAGAGTGAAGATCTCGTTCATCCCAGTCTCGAAGTTCCCAGCGCTTTGGACGCTGAACGTTCCTAGCGCAACCAACGCTACACCAACTGCTGTTTCTACACCAAGAATCGTTTTTGCTAAATTGGCGAATGGCGCAGAAAACTGCTCTACGCCACTCGCAAAATCGCCGATCCCTGAGTTGATGCTGCCAAGCACACTCGAGACTTCGTCTGTCCCTTTGAAAAGTATTTCGACGACCCGATCAATGTCCGCCATTTTGGTGCGACCTTTCCTCGTAGAACAGATCCCATAGCTCGATCTCGGTTTGCGTCAAGTAGCCGTAAGGAAAAACGTCGGGCCTAATTTCGTACATAAACCTGTTCCTCTGAGCGGCTAACGAAAGACTGAGTCTTATTTCGCCGTTTTCCCAGAGGGCTTCTGCTTTCCCACGACACCACCCTGCCCTGACAACTTTAGAATCTCGTTTGTCAAATTGTAGAACTCAACTGGGAAGAACTCGGATAGTTTTACTGCTTGCGAATGCACAAGCTTGGGAGAGATCAACCCAAAAGTCAAGATCTCTTGCCGCCTAACGATGTCGCCTGGAACGTCATCGTCAAGGCCGAGCAATGACTTCATTGCGTCGATCTTTTCTGCGCTGTTCGTGGTCGACAATGCTGAGACGATCGCGGTCATGTTCGAAGCTTTGTCTTTTGCTTCGTTTGCCTTGCCGATCTCTGCGCCTTTCAATCCACGCACAACGAAAATAGGTTTTTCATCTTTGCCGAAGAAGTCTTGCAAAGCAGCGACTTCAACTTCAGCAGTCCTCGCTTGTAAATTAGCGCCTTCAAATTTCTTCAAATCAAATGACATTGAAAAGTCTCCTTGACGAGGGCCTATATGACCTATAGGCCCTCGTGTTAAAATGCATTCAGGGTTAACTGGTGAACTCGGCCGAAGCTTGTTCTGGGGTCAGGGTGACCGAAGCGTTGATTTGATTCCCGATCGGGAACGAACGTGCGATGCCCATGATGCCTTGCGTCAAGAGATACCCAGACTTTGCACGATCAGGGAAAGCTTTCAAAGTGATGTTCGTGTTCTTTTTCGAGATCAGACCGTCATTGACACCGTCATCAAGCAACGCAGTGAATGACGCTTGACCAAGACTTTCAGAACTGGACGAGATCGATCCGCCGTAGAACTCTTCAGACGAGATACTGTGCGAAGTCTCTGCAGGCACGAAGTTCGAGGTCCGTGCCAGGTCTGCGAAGCTTGGGACGTAGTACTCAATGTAAATGTTCTTCGTAGCTGGCCCAGTGTGGATCAGTGGCAATGCTTCAGAGAACTCAACGAATGCGTTGGTCTTACCAGCGATCGTCGAGCTTGCACCAACGCCGATGTTGTTGACAGTGTAGACCGGAAAGTCTGAACGCTCGGTGTACTGACCGTTTTGGAAGATCTCCGAAGTCGCGATAACTGCTGCTGCGGATGAAGCCACACGGATCTGGCCGAGCTCAACTGCATCGACAGGAATCAGAGGAGGACCGCCTGCTGCGCCACGAGTTTCGGAAAACGCAGTGGTGAGGCCGTCTATGCCAACGACAGAGCCCAAAGCACCGGTGTCATCGACAATGATCGAGATGACGCAAGCAACGTTTGTCGCTGGACGATCAGCAGAAATGTCGACGGTCAAAGCCGAGACATCGTACACAACGCCTTTGCTGTTAACTTTGCAAGCAGCAACCGAGACGATGTCAGCAGCAACGTTAGTCGACAAAAGATTCAACCCGGTCACGACGCCATTTGGGCGAATGACTGGAGCGATAGCACCTGACATGACGGTGCCAGAAGGATTAAACACAGTGTTGTCGCCACTGTCGATTGCAGCTTCAAAGGCGACGATGGACTGCCCTGCTTCGAACTGAATTTTAGCATTCTTTGCTGTTGCCATTACCTTGCTCCTTTATTGTGGGATGATAGTGAACAAATCACCCATTGGCGAAATGTACTTGATTTGCAGTTCAACCGCTGCTCCGCACCACGGAGAATCTCCGCTGCCGATTTGGTACCCTGCGTCGTACAAGATGACTTCTTCGACATTTGACTCCATCAAAAGGTCGATCTCGTCACTTACAGCTGGTGCAGACGTAGTTCTGGTCACACCAGTAAATATGCTGGCGATCAACTCTGCAGCCAAATCAGCAAAGTTATCGTCCCGAGTTAAGATTCTTGCATCGATAAGTACATGCAAGAAGTGGCGGTCTTCACTGTACTCAGTTTGCTGAATAGAATGTCGAACAGGCCAAAAGTTCACAGCAGGGTACTCGCTGGTCTTGAACCCACCGAGCTTTCCTCTTGTGACTTTTGAAAACGCTAACGGATACCCATTCGATTGCTTGATGTTCAATTTCAAGCGCTCTTCGATCAAATCGAGGATGATCGTTTCTGACGGTTTCATAGTTGCAGTTTCCTCAGGTCATCAAGCAGCCCAGGAACAGCGGCGTCAGCAGCTGCCCTCATGCCTAATCTTGCAGGTATCTTAACCTCTTTGATCAAAATGTACATGAGGTCTCCATCAAGAAAAACGCCGTACTTCGAACGACTTCTCAATTGCGCAATGTAGCCGCCTTTATCGAAGACATCCTTTGGCGAAAACCTCGTCACTCCAGCAGCAGTCTGATTTGACTTCGTTGGAATGTTCAAGTACGGTCCGCCAGGAACATTCTTGTAAGCGTTCTTTGCTTTTACTGTGCCGCCATACTCATGAATAGCAGCGTACACCACTGGAGTTCCGGCAAACAAACCAGCAGAGTAGAAGCTGGCTCTAAGGTCCTTCAACGAATTGCCGACGACTTCGACCTGCAACGATTTACGTAGTAGGCCAGTCCTCGACTCCATGGGTGTTCCCGACAAGTTCTTTGATGTCTCAACATGCGCAGCAAGAACAGCTTTGCGAAACGCATCTTTGACAGCAGGAAACGACTTCAACGGGATCTTCTTGAGGCTGTCTTGTACGATCTCAACGTTCTCGACTGAAATGCTTCCTAGTGTCGCCATCTACACGATCCTTGTGGGATGCAAATATGCGTCCAAGATATTTTTGACTTCATCAAGAAGCTTGAACCCTGGCTTTCGCACAGTACCTTGGTCAGTTGAAATCGACTCTGCGCCGATGATGTCTTTTTGTTGCCACTCAAAAGAGACTTGATACAACGCTGCTCTAGTGATGTTCGCTGGAAGCGTCTCAACAGAGTACCCTCCAACGTACGTGATGACAACGTCTGCAGTAGTCGCTGAGGTCAACTGAATGCCGTGCTTCGTTCTTTTGAACTCTCCATCAGCAGCAGTAACTTCAACTCCGTCGACCGTGACTGACGTAATGCTGACGATCGGCAATGCGCTCAGTGCAAAGGTCTTTGCAGGATAAGTGTTGTAGAAAGTTTCTTCACGTTCGTCTTCGCCAAAAGCGATTCCGAGGTACGCTTCGATCGTGGCTTCAACGCTGTCTTTGATGACACTCAAAGCAGGGTAAGAAGATATGCTGCCTTCCTCCAAGCCTAACAGCGCTTTTAACGATTTGAATGTCACCAATTCCATGTCGAGTCCTAACGAAAGGGGTAGGGAGTGCCTACCCCTAGTTATTTAGATCTGTACAGAACGCTTTGGACCAGCAACGGTGACCACAGTAATGCCAGAACAGATACCAACTGCCGTCAAGAGGAGTCGGGCATACTGCTTTTCAAAAACCACGACATCGAAACGTGAGCTGCTACCGTCGACCGCAGTTTCAGCAGTGTTGCGCGGGTCGACTGCGTCAGTATAAGTCTGTTCCTCTGTAGGAGGATCGTCTGTAAACTGAATCTTTCCGGTTATCGAGGTTCCGATAGTGCCAGCAAGTGCAACGAACGAAGCAGAGCCATACTCGGCACCGTTGATAGCAGCTACGTCAACGGTGGTATCGGTCGCGGCAACATTGGCCATCATTGCCACATTGTAATTGGTACGAATATCATTTTTCATAGCGTTATCTCCAAGCCTGAAAAGCTGTTTTAATTACTCGGCAGAGAACGGCAACCGAGGTCCGCGCACCCAAGCGATAGCGATTGTGTTTCCCCCGACTCCGGTAAGATGCAACTGAACCCACTGTTTCTCCCACACGTTAACGTGGAAGTCCATCCCGCCAGCGTCGTCGAGAAAATCGGTCATAGTGTTGCGCGGGTCGACTGCGTCGGAATAGGGGTCGATGTCGTCGTCGTCGCTGAACTGTAGGACGCCCGTTACAGAAGTTCCTACGATAATACCCTCGACGTGGAAAGACGCTCCCGCAAAGTCAGAATTAAACTCCAGTTGCGCGGTGCTGCTTTCGACATCCGTCAAGTCCAAAGCGTAGGTGTACACCCCAAAGTCGAAATTGGTTTTTACATCGTTTTTCATCAAAAACTCCTTTCCTGATGAATAAGCTTCTTTATCTAAGGGTCAACCCAGAAAACGGGTTTCCAGATTGACCCCAGATTAACAATTAGTCGGTTACCTATAGGATCCTATAGGTAGCTTTTGACCGATTTATGCAGAGATCTTGATCGGAGCGAACGCTTCGGCCATGACCGGCTTGCCACCAACACGCTTCTTGATGATGAACCCGATCTCATCGTCGTCAGCATAACGCTCGGAGAGACGTTGAACAGTCATCCCTTTGCGATCGCGGATCTTGTACTGAGTGAAATCGCCGATGACGATGGGGTACTTGCCCGCACTGATATCGTCCATGCCCTCTGGGTTTGCAATCGGACGACCCAGGAGAGTAGCCGGAGTGCCTGCTTGGACAGGAGGCTGCCACAGATACTGACCGTTGGTGTCCTTCAATGTACGGATCACGCCTTCGGTTGTGCTGTTGAAGGCGAAAGTTGCACGACGACGGTAAACCTTTTTGAGGCTATGAAGAGCCTCGATCAGGCAGTCAACACCGTTATGGGTTGCGTCGAACAATGCGCCAGCAACACCAGTCGCTACGAAGCGGCTGAGGATCGAGCTAGTTTTCATGACGCCGAGAGGTTGCTCAGAACCGGTACCGACCATGAATGCGTCGTCCTCAGCTTCAGCCAACGCCATTGCGAATGCGCTGGTCAACTCAGCAACGATGTTCGCTTCAGCATCTTCCAGAGTGTTGTTGCTGATGGTGATCAGAGCACGCAGATCGTTGATCGGCATCTTCTCAGCACCGGTCTTGCTGTTCTGCTTGGAGATCGTGCCTGAACCCCAGCCAACAACCGGTTTTGCCATCGAACTGAAGATGACGAGGTCGCGGCCAGTGGAGCCGACTTGACAAGCCCGACGGATCTCAGCTTCGTTGAAAGCTACCATCAGGATTCCAGTTTCGAAGGTGGGCGGAATCAAGATGCCGCCGTCAGTATCAGTGGAACCGTCGAGGGTACGGAGTTCTTGCTCCATGCCGCTACGAGCAAACTGAACGAACGCTTTTTCACGTTTCTCCATCTCTGGAGTTTTGCCACGCTCTTCGCCAGCAGGTAGTTTGGCGAGCTGGATGGCTTTTTCCAGCACGTCTTGCTGCTTACGAAGCTCGGTGATAGCAGCATTGATCGCATCGACCTGCGTCTTGGTTTCGCTGGTCATTTCACCATTGCGCTTTTCCATTTCTTTGAGGCCCTTATCATTGGCCTCACGGAGTTCGCAGAATTTGGTGTTGATCTGGTCGATCACTTCTTGAAGTTTTTCAGCCATGGTAGAGCTCCTTTTGCGGTTACTTTACAGGGTCAATTTGTTGAGCGCGTCCATTACCGAAGTAAGTGGATTTGCCGGTTCAGGTACATGTGCAGGTTCTTCTGAGCGAATTTCAAACAACGCCTTCAGCCTCTTGTGCTCTGCAGTCGTCAGTCCGTTTTCACGGAGCTCTTTGCAAACGTCTTCGAACTTTGAACGACGTTGCATCGAATGCGCAGTCATCAAACTCTGCGACAGCTCAGCCAGCTTCGTGGCTGCTTCCAACTTGAGTAGCTTACCACGTTTCAGCAATTCAAGCTCCGTAACAGTGAACGATGTCTCGGCTGCGACGGCCTCCAGTGATCTTCCATTCAAAGCAGTGCGGAACTCTGCGGCTACTTCGTTGTCGATCGGCATGGAGTGAACTTCTGAACCTGCTACCCAAAACTTATCTACGAAAGCAGTCACCCATTCGAGGTAGGCTGCATGGAACTGAGAAAGCGCGATATCCATCTTGGCAAGAAGCTCGGCTGATGTGTTGTCTCCCCACCAAATGTCTGACAACGTTCCGTGCAGGGAGTCCGTCAGTACGTAGCCTCTACGGTACAACTCATTTTCTTTCATTGTACCACTAAAGTCATCTGCTCTGACACTAGTTATTTTCGCTGCCTCATTGGCTTCGAAGGTGACTGGCGAAACTTCGTAGAGCTTCACTTCGAGGATGTTGCGTACACCATCGATGATCTTGTCCTTCACAGTGTTGAACCCGAATGACAAAGTGTCGATTGCTTCAGAGCGCATGAGTTCGTACACGTCCCTTGCTCTCTCGACGCCCATCGTCAACGATCCTTCGACATAGCAACCAGTGGCGTCCTCACGGATCTCATCAATCTTGCCGATGATTTTGCCGTGGTCGTCAAGAACCTTGATGCGGTTGCCACGCTCTTGAATGGTTTTCGTAAAGCAGCCTTGTACGAAGGAGGAGCGGTAGCTATCGACCGTACCCCAAACTGCGATGTACCCGGCGAACTTACCTTCGGCTTCAGCTCTGAGCTCCAGGGCTTGCCGACCTCTTGTCTCCTTCTTTTCAACTTTTGGCATTGCTATCTCCTAGCTAAATGTTAACGCACAACGGCAATTGACTCTGTCGGCAACATCGACGTCAGGGTCACCAGGAAAGCGAGGACCGATGCTGCCAATCTGAGCAGAGAAACGTTCATCAATCCCGACAGTCTCACCAGACCTTGCTGCATGAGTGTCACGAACTTCGAATCCACTTGTGACCCAAGTCTTTTTGGTCGCACCGGCTTCGATACCAGACACCAATTGTCCGACTGAAGCCGCGGCACCAACGACTGTTCTTGCGATCCTTGCTGCTCTTGCAGGAGAGAACGCACCGAGGTCTGCAATCGCTTGTGCTGCCGCAGCAACAGGTAGCCCTTGCGAAAGGACGTCATTCACTTGTTCGATGATCATCGCAGTGGTGGACGCCATGATCAATGACGTCTCGTTCAGGATGATCGCCTCTTGTTCGAGGTACGCCAAGATCGCAAGTTGGACTGCGGTGGAGCGGATCTCTTCACCACTGTACTTCTCAGCAACCTTGACGTAGATGTTCTCGACAGCTTTGTACATGTTGTCCTTGAAGCTCTCAAGCGCAGCGGTAAAGTCTCCGCCGTTCAGCAATGCTTCTTCAACCGCTGCAGACTGCGCAGCAAGGACGACTGCCAGCTTGTCAGCATAGCGCATAGTGTCAGCTTCTTTTTGCAGAGCCATCTCTTCAGCAGAAACTCTCAGCTCTTTTTTCTTTGACCGCGGTTGGATGTTCGTGAGGATGTCAGTCATCGCTTGTTCGAGAGCTGGTGAAATGTCTTTACTGTCGATCTCGATCGAAGCTGACCGGGTGCTTGCAACGTCTGCAGCGGTCGAGGTCGTTGGTTGCTTGACGGGTTGATCCCAGCCATCGTACTTAGGAACGTTGAGCTTCAGCAATTGGTTGATCTTGTCCATCGGTACGCCCATGTCAGACAGCAACTTGGCAGACTTGATCTGGTCAAACCTTGCTTTGCGAATCGCTGGAACGTTCGACAGATCGTAGCAGATCTCTTCGCCAGGTTGAAGTTCGCCATCGAAGAAGAAGTTGAGCGTGTCTTTCAAGTCATCAAGTAACGGGACGATCGTGCCCATCCAAAAAATGAGCTCGGATGCAGCGTAGTTGTTGTACGTCATTGCGTCTGACACACCAGCCAAAGGACCGGGCACACCAAAGATGACGAAGATCTCTTCGCGGTTCATCTTGCGACCGTTAGAGTAGTCCATCTCAGAAGGTGTCGCAGCGATCCGGGTGTACGTTGCTTCAGAACCGATTGCGCCAAGGCGCTTGCCTTGTTTACCACTGAACTTCTCGTTTAGCTTCTCGGTCAACTCTTCGAGGTCTTCAATGCGCTTGAACTCACGCTTGAAAGTGAAGATACCATCAAGCACTCCACGATTTTGCATTGCAGACTTGTTCCAGTCTTGCTGCTCGGTGTCTGTGTCAACCGCCTTGGCTGCTGCTTGCAAAGGACCGATGCCAATGATCGGGTTCGCAGGATCAGGGAACAAAAAGTGGATGACCTCTTCAGGCTGGTAGATAATGCGATCCTCAGTTGCGTTGGCGTAGCCCTTGACCCATTCAACAGGGTCATTGGATGCGACAGGACGTAGACGATCAGGAGAGCATGGCCACAGCTCGGAGGTGCGGCCACGGACTTTCACGGGGATCAGGTAGCTATTGCCACAAAGCTCCAACCAACTGATCATGAGCTCGAACATTGTTTGACGACTGATGCGTGGGTTCGGTCGTTCAAGTAGTTTCGTTAAATGATGGCTGGGCATAGTCTTACCATCTTTTTCGACATGCCATGGGACTGACGCACCAGAGATAGAGATCAATCGAACTGAGCGGTACACCCAGCCATTGGCCTTATACCCTTCTTTGACTGCCTTGGCTAACGTCAAGTCGGACCACGTTGGTGATGACATTTGCGTCATGTAGTGGTCGGCAATCGACATGTTTCTTCGACCAATGAACGGCCAGTTACGTTGGAGTAAGAGCATTTGCTAGACCTTTCAAGCGATTAGAATGTCTGTGGCGCCCATCAGTTCAGTTAATGCCCAAACCAAAGCGTCCATCCTATCTGGCGACTTTTGACCCGGCGTCCAATCGCACATCTCGTCTTCCATCTTGTGGAACATTCCGATATGGTGGACCAGACCTTTTTCGTACAATGCCGAGACAGGCTCTGCTCTTGTAACTTTGCCTCGACTTGCTCTGACACCTCTGAACGGCACCTGATGATCGACTGCCTCGATGACTTCCTTCACAAGGTCGCCACCGTTGTTGACCTCACCGATGATGCGATCAGCTTCCCATAAGTGGAATTGATGAATCGCGGCTGAAGCCCATTTCTTCGGAGTGTCATGCATGGTCGCATCGTTGAGAACGTAGTAATGACCATCAGACCCTTTGGCTGCAACCACAATGCCGGTTGAGTCAGAAGTCTGTTTGCTTGTGACCGCAGGGTCGACACCAACGACGACCTCAATTAGCTGGACCATATCTGGCACAGCACGGAGCCTCAAATCGTCGAGCATGCTTCGTTGCCAAAGAGCGTCTGGATTGTCTTCCAAGATCTCGGCATTGATCTCTTGCCGGCCAAGTCTTGTACCTTCGTACTTCTTGATGATTGCGGACACGAACGCTGGAGCAAGGTTGGCTATGTTTTCGTAGGTCGACCCGTTTGTGACAATTGTCAACGGGTCTTTGACGAGGTCTTTGATGATCGGCGTTGGTCTTGGCGTCGTTGTGATGACTGCTCTTGGGTTTCTGCCAAGTCGCAATCCGAACAAGAACTGGTCCCAAGCTTCTGGGTAGTTCCAAGCGGCCAACTCATCGCACCAACCGTAGTCGTGCTGTGGACCGCGTAGCATGTCTGGTTCTTCAGCAGAGTATGTTGTTGCGATAGCACCGTTGCTGAATGTGACTCTTCGTTTCGAAGGAACGTAGACCGGCTGATCCCAGGGTGGGAAGACTGACAGCAGGCCGGACTCTCCTTCGATCATTGTATCTCGGACATCAGCTGCTGTACGTCCGATCAATGCTATTCGTTTTGCTTCGCCACTGTAGACGACCTTCTTGACCGCCTCTGCGCCCGTTCTTGTCTTGCCGAATCCGCGGCCTGCTTTGATGAGCCAGTACCGCCAGTCTTTTCCTTCAGGGTACAGTTGGCTTGGTCGTGCCCATTCGTCCCAGTCGTAGAGGAATGCAAGTGCTTGCGCAGGAGTCAGTAGTTTCAGCGCAGACTGGATGGCTTCAGGTTCAAGCTCACGTAGCCGGTACGCTAATCCCGCCATGCTTAGGCGATCTCCATCGTCTTCGTAGACTCTTTGATGCTGACCAGTTTGAGTTCAAGCAACGCTTTTGCGCCTTCAGCCAGGACATCGAACTGCGGGATGTCGACAGAAGCGTCAATTTCGATTGAGCGTAGTTTCGGTGAGATGTACTGCAATAGCTCTTTAGCAATGCCAATTCGTTCACCAAGCGATGCTTGCGAATAGCCAAGCAACTTCTCAGCTTGATCAAGGAGCTCTGCCCACTCTTCAGGCGTCGGGGCTTGCCGGTCGCCCATGCTAAGGACCAGCCTCTTCAACCACGAATGAAACGGGTGTATCCCTAGACTCGGCTCCTCGCCAACCATGACTTGCGCCAGAAATGACTGCGGATCGCAATCAAGTTCCTGAAGCTTGTCGATGAACTGCTGTGAGCGTTTGTTCAGCGAGCCCTTTTGCCTGCCGCCCGTCTTGTTGTTGTTTTTGTCAGCCATACATTCCTCGCTAGAAGATGTCTATTTTAGACTTCAAAAGTAGTAGCGCACTCATATATTCATTATATATCATGAGCTACAAAATAGGAACTAATAATTGAAGTGGTCTCTTACCACATGTGGTATGAGCTTTTAGTGCCGAAGTCAACGTAGTTCCAAGCGACGATGTGGTAGCCTGCCTACGACTGACCCAGTGAGTGCTGGTCGGAGGCAGGCTTTGGTTTTCATTCCGGGTAACTTTTCTCGGTAGTAAGTGTCGATTGTCGATCACTTTTTCAATCGATTCTGCACTTACTACCAATGTTACCATTTGACTTGGTAACTTTCACACATTGTGGTAACTGCACTAAGTTCCCAAGTGACTGATTTGAATACAGTATGAAAGGGAAGTTACCATGTTACCATGTTACCAATATTATTATAATAAATAAAACCTTCTTAAAAAAGCAGTATTCACCTATATTTTTATCTTTATATTCCATCCCGGATGCTTTTGGTAACGGGTAACTAGCTCGCTTTTGTCTTGTACCGGGCACTTTGTGCGGCTTCCATGAAGACCTCTTGAGCGTCAATTGCATCGAACAAGTCAGTCGGTTTTGCGTCGTACCAAGCGCTGTCGTGTCTTATATGGTATAACCGGGACTTCGTCAGCAATTTTTCTCCGTCACGACGAATTATTTTTTTATTGATTGGCGCCCAACCGTTCTTCTTCAACCACACTTTGATCGCCTTCTTAGAGTAATTGACATCATGTTGCTGAAGATCTTTCATCAACATGTCGGGAGTTATGAACTCATGCGAAAAAGACTCTGCGCATTGCTCAGCCAAATCGCCTAACGTCGTCTCCAAGTCATCATTCGTAAGTTCGATCATGTTGTAGAACGCCTGTGTCCGCTCTGTAACTACGCCCTTGTTGAACCCACTCAAATCAATTTGCATAAGATACTCCATAACTGCGTTCGCGTGCATCTCGTCCTCCACGACTGCAGCGATTATCGAATCGAACTCTTTTTTTGTAAGACTGCTTTCCATCGACTTCTTGCATTCAATAACATAGAAACGTCGTTCAGCCTTGTCGAACTTCATAGCGTCAGGGTGATTCGTGTTCATGATGATCGACCACAGGTTCGGGTGAAAGACCTTCGACTCTTTCTTTGGATTCAGCAATGTGAGCGCGTTACTTTCAGACGCAGTCTTTTGCTTCATCGACTCAAGTGCCGACCCACGCAATCCTTTGACTTCGTTGACTACGACCATCTTCGTCCTGACAAAGCCATCGTCGTAGTCAGACTTGATGTCTTTGTCACCAACGATCGCATATGCAGAACCGAAGATCCTCGAGATCGGCGTCAAGAACAAATCCTTCCCAGCACCTTGGATGCCGTGGAACACAAGTCCCCAGTTGCATTTGAGATGCGGAAACTGCACGTCGTAGGCGAGCCGTTGCAGCACCACGTCCAAAGTCTTCTGATCGCCGCAGAGGTGCAACCCAAGCCGCAGCCACGCGCTCACGTCTCCTGGGATCGGCACAGCAGCAAAGCCTCGCCATGTGTTGACCAACCTTGAGCCTTCGTAGTCGATGAACTGCATCTCCTCTTCTTTGCCAAATGGAGTCGGCATCCAGACGAAGTCGTTCGCAACCTGGAATTGCGGATGATCCGCAAGGATCGACGACAACAATGGTCGTTGGCCTCGTCCTCCGGGAAAGTCGCGTTTGTACGTCATGTTCAACGACTCTTTGGCCATCACGGTTCGCGTCTTCAGGTCGTAGAACTTGCCAACAGAGTTCACGAACACAAAGCGCTTGACGTACGTGCCCATTTCACGCATCTCGTCAGCCAACCCGTCTCTCGCCCTGTTCACCTTCTCAACAACGACCTCATCGTCAAGTGGCGGATCGAAGCGTTCCTCGTTCACCTGGCGAGCCATCTCCAAAGCCTCCTCGTACGAACGTCCTCGTGCAAAGAGACTCCAACAATACGCGTGCATCGTGTTGTCTCGCGCTCCCTCACCGACCCGTTCAGGAAGCGCAAAGGGTGCTACGGTCGCAGTTGAAGCAGTAACTGAGTCATAGGGGAACGCCGCGATCAGGTCTTCGACCAACTGCTGGTCCTGCTTGATCGTCAAGACCTCGTGCCCATTGATCATGTTGCCAGTCATCGCGCAAAACCTGTTGGACGCGTAGATCTCAATTTCACCTGAGGTCGGCTTGTGAGCCTTCATGATGTTCGCCTTCACAAACACATGCACTCCCTTACCAGACTGGGAGTGCTCAGTGAAACTGTCATGCTTGATATACTTTAGTCGAGGATCGTCAACCTTGAGCTTGTCGAAGTCGATGAAGACGAACGGATCGTCCTTCGTGAAGACAAATCCAACACCATGAATCAATTCGCAGGAGTTATAGCGAGCCAACGCTTCGTCATAAGTGCACTGCCCTTGAGGCGAGTTCCACTTTGCCTTACGTAACTGGTTGCCATGAATGTAGACCGGAAGTTTTCCGATGGTTGGCGTCCCATGATTGTCGTGCTCGATGCTCGACCATGTAACCCATTGTCGGTACTCTTTCAGTTCGGCAGGGATGCCGTCTGCGTTGAACTTTGCTTTTACGTCTAGAAGTTTGAGAATGCCTGGTCCCAAGACATACCCGTTGGTAGCCGTGGCAGAAGAAAAACTTGTCATGCGGTGTCCTCCAAGCTAATGTACATTGACTCTAAAATATGTTATGATAATATTTTAGAGCGCAGACTCATTGCTACGCTCTCTCCTTGTAGAGCAACGGCCCGCTATTAAATAGTCGGGCCGTTCTTTTATACAAGGACTCTGACGAATGCAACAGCTTGGCGGTCGATGATGAGCTGCCCAGTGCCTTTTGCGTTTAGTATTCTTGTTGGGATCGTTGATTCATCTGTGCAGACAAGCTCATGCGCTTGCTCCATGACGAGAAGCCCGTTCGTGTAGGACTTGAGTAGGCCTTCGATGTAGATACGATTCTTAAGATAGACGAGAACACTCTCACCCTCCAGTTTGCTGAATGGTGATTGCGTCTTAGGCTTAACAACTTTTGTTTGTAAGTCATTTCGCAGTCTCCTTGTGTCGTTCATAAGTTCCTCCTTGTAGAGAACTAGCTTGATTGCTAGATGTATATTTTATCTCTTTTTTGGTAACAAAGGAATAACGAAGTAAACTTAGTTTCAAGACGGTCAAAAGTGATCTCATGGACTTTAGACTTTTTGATCAAAGAAGTGCCTCCAGAAGTACATATCTAAGCGTTTGAGCTCTCCAGAAGGCCCTCCCAGAGCTGAAAAGCAGCCTATTTGCCGTCCAGAAGGTCATTTTGAGACTGCGCGCCCAGAAACGGATTACGACGTTGACTTCTGGTGCACTCAGATGGCTTTACCTAAAGGATCCTATAGGCACTCCGGGAGGCGCTACCACAAAAAAAGTGCTGCACATGCAACAAAAGTGTGTACTTAAAGTGTGTACTTTGGTATGATGCGCATGTACGGAAATTCAACCTGCGCTCACGGAGACGAACGATGCACACGATGATCAAAGCACCAGCTAGCTTCGCCGCAATCAAAGCAGACGCTTCGAAGTTCAACGAGCGCAACGACTGCTCGATCAAAGCTGTGGCGTTCGCCTGCAACGTTGACTATCTGACCGCTCACGATGCACTACGTCGTGCCGGTCGTCGCAATCGTCAAGGCGCAACAACTACGACGATTCATCGTGCTGTCGCCGATCTCGGCTTCGTCGTCCAAGAGCTTAAGCGGCCTCGCTACTCGAACGACGTCTATCGCCTCGACGCACATCGCAATGTCAAGACGATGCGCCACGCTGGATGCATTCTGAACAACGGAGTCTTTATCAAGCAGCCACATCCGAGCAAAACAATCGTCTGGCGTAAGGAGGTCAAATGCGACGATTTAGCAAAGGCTCTAAACGGGCAATCTTCGTTGCAATTGTAGTCTATGTCGCTGTCATTGCGCTGCTCGTCTACAAGATCTTTTTCAAGTAAGGAGTTGACATGAACAAGCTCATTAGCAAACCAGAGGTCGGTGACATGATCCACTATTTGCCGGGCTGCTCAGATGCGAAGCCCGAGAACGGCATCATCAAAGAAGCTCGTCCTGAAGTTGATGCCGCAGTCTGGGTCGTCTACCACTGCAACAGCGAATGGCATCGCTACAAAGAGTACACTGGGCAAAAGCCAATGCTGCGTGATCTCAGAGAAGGGTGGGCACAGTTATGAACTATACTCACTTGCAAGGCGCGGAAGACGTCAGTCGTGCTGGGCACAACATCCAGTCTGCTGCCAACAACATGCAGTCAGCAGCAAACACAATTGACTTCGCGTTGTCGCAGTTCGTCCAGCGGTTCACCGAGCAGGTCGACCGCTTAGAGCGCATGATGGAGGAACGCAAGCCGCAACTCGAAAAAGCGCCGAAAGCGAAAATAAGTGTGTACTTAAAGTCCATACTTTGATACGATGACCATGTAAGAAAATTCAACTTCGACCCCTAAGCTCACGGAGGCTCACATGGCAGGCATCATCGAAACTTTCAAACTCGACATGGCAGACGAACACGACGTAACTTTTGCAGAAGCTGGCGAGATCATCTCGATGATCGTCAACGTGCAGAAGGAGCTTCAGTGCAATGTCGCTCGTCAGCGCATCATCATTCGCAAGTCGCTCGACCAGGGGGCACGATGACCGCAGAACAGCTGATGCCACTTTTCGTCTACTGCTGCATCGCAGTGATGATCTTCAAATCTTTGCGTGGAGGCAAACGATGAGTCTCAAACAAAAATGCACGCTAGTCAAGAGCCAGTCAACAGAGTCGATAACGGCACGCTTCCTCTGGGTACGATGTCAACGTCGAAGATTGCTCAACGTCGAAGACGTGCGAAGGCGGTGGTTGCAACGAAAAAATGCGGCTCGGCGGAGACGCTGGCATTACTCAAAGCTCTGATAGGAGACGTCATGATCAAACGAAAAACGCAAAAGTCGTCGCAAGGTACAACGCTGCTGTCGAAGCATTGGACAAGACGCAGGGTTGCTCGACTTGTGAACACAACAGTCTACGTGCAGGAGACGAACCTTGTAGCTCTTGCTACGACTCAATGATCGGGATTCCAAAATCAACCCGACGAAGTTCAAGCGCGCACTCAAGCGCTAAGGAGAAACGCAATGACATCTAAGCTCGCAAAACCCGCAAAAGCAAAGCTGCCTGAGTCGCTGCAAGCGATTCGCAATCTCATCAAAGAGCGCAACAAGACGCTCTACGAGCTTGCGCAGCAAGATCTCCCGTCAACGCATCTCAAGAAGATGCTCGCTCGCAAAGAGTTCAAGAACTCGATCTTCGTTCGACGAGATTACGACCTTCGTGCTTGTCTTGAAGAGAAGGCGACTGCCTGCCACGTCTACGCAAGCTGGACAGCATTCGTCAATCGAGCTGGCACCCTTGTGCATGTGCTACCGCAAGAAGGCGACTGGCACATTCGTATCCCGCTCTACTTTAGCGCAAAGAACAGCACTGACAAGCACATCGAAAAGCTCATCCTTGCGAAGCTTGCAGGACGAGTTTCGCAATGCTGAAGATGCTCTTCGTCGCAATCGTAATTTGGAGCATCATCGCCTGCAGCTGGCCTCAGGCAACTAGTCGAGTCAAGTTCGACTCGCAGAAGTGCTTTTTCTCGCAGTACACTACAAGGAGCTCAAAATGAACAACTTACCGGAAGTCGTCAAAGAACGCGCAGGTTTTCAGATCATCGAGGTCAATGGCGTCAAAATGGAAGTCGATCTTCGTCAAGCAAAAGTCGTTGAGCAGTACCGTGTCGGCGACAACGTCAAGGTCCTCATCAAAGAGTACCAGTCGTACAAGTCGTACCCAGGTGTGATCATCGGGTTCGACACTTTTGAGAAGCTGCCAACGATCAACATCATGTACGTCAAGACGAACTACTCGGCAGCAGAACTCATTGTCGTCAACTTCAATGCGAAGTCTGAAGACGTCGAGATCGCACCGATGCATGACTACGACAAGCTCGATCGTGCAGACATCGTCGGCATCCTCAATCGTGACATCGAAAAGAAGCGCGCTGAACTGCACGAGATGGAGTCGAAGAAAGCGTACTTCCTACAGCACTTCGACAAAAAGCTGTCTAGCGTCATTTTAATCAACGACACAGAAGCTGGTTTGTCGTGAAGCTGGACAGCAAAAGCTACCTTGGCGACGGACTCTACATGGAGTTCGTCGCTCCTTACGAGATCATCGTCACAAGCGAGAACGGCATCATGGTGCTTGATCGCGTTGTGTTCGATGAACGCATGGTGAAGCAATTCGCCCAACGTGTTGCTGACCACATTCAACAGATATCTGAGGAGTGACGATGGACGTCTACACTTAAGAAAATCAGACTGGCAACTCTATGCTGCATTTGTCGAAGAAAGAATCTCAGCAGTTGATTTGCATGCTAGAAGCTGCTAGACGCTGCTAGACGCTGCTGTCAAGGCTGAACCTCGTCGAGCGACTTGGAAAAAGACGCTCAAAGAGTTCGAGAGCAAAGTCAACTGCTACTAACTGGAGGAGCCCAATGGGAACAGCAACTAGGCAAGGCATCATGCTTGCATGTCAAGCAGACGCAAAGAACCTCTCAAATCTTGGTCGCAGAGTTTTTCTGCAGCCGAAGCTCAATGGCGAACGTTGTCGAACAGTTTGGCAAGACGGCCCTCAGCCAATCTTGCTGTCGTCGTACTGCAACTCGTATGAGAACATTCAGCACATCAACGACGAGGTTGCTCGTCTCAACAAAGAGTACTTCAAACTGACGGGCTTCAAAGATCTTCCGCTCGACGGTGAGTTGTACCGTCATGGCATGACGTGGAGTCAAATTCGTAGCATCGCGTCGAGGTCTGTCAATGAGCACTCAGAGTCAGCTGCATTGCAATACCATATCTTCGATCTGCGATTGACAGACATGCCACAGCACGAGCGTTTCGACCTTTTGAACGCACTCTTCAAAGACTTCAGTTCTGACGTCATCGTGCAAGTGAAGACGCTTGACATCGACTCGAAAGAAGTCTTCGTCCATTGCGAATCAATCTGCGCAAACGGGTACGAGGGTGTCATCGTTCGCGATCATCATGCTGTCTACGTCCCAGAGCGGACTCGCACTCTGCTGAAGTACAAGCCGACAGAGGAGGACACTTACAAGATCGTAGACATTCGTGAGGCGCTCGAGGGTGGCACTCGCAAAGGCAAAGGCATGGTCGGTGCGTTCTACGTTTGCTCTGACGACAACGTCAAGTTCAAGGTCAGCGCTGGTCGCATGAATCACAAAGAGCGCATTCGAATTTGGGCCATCCGCCAGCAAGTCTTCGAGTCTGGGCAACTGCTACTTGTCAGACATGAGAAGCTTCGTACGATCAACGGCGTTCCGCTGGGATGTGTAGGGCTTTCTCTTGTCGACGCAACTTACGAGGAAAAGGCGAAATGAGCGAAGAACTTAGCGAACTGCTCGCTGTGCTAAACCAACGCAGCAAGAAGAGAAGAGGGGTGCTCGGCATGCGAACGCAGAGCTGCTGTCGATTGCAAAGATCAACTTCGAAGTCAAGAACAAAGGCGCGCATTTGATCGTGCATGGCCCGACTTGCCTGATTGACTTCTGGCCAGGGACAGGTCGTTGGATTTGCAGGGACGGAGTGAATGGACGTGGTGTCCGCAACCTGCTGTATCTACTGCGCCCGTCTGACCGAGAAAAAGAGCCAGAAGCGTAAATAAGTGTGTACTTAAGGCGCATACTTTGATAAGATGGTCTTGTACTGCTCAACCCACACTAACCCGCACGGAGGAAGTTATGCTAAAAAAAGCTACTACTGAGGAGATGGTCGCAGGTGTCAAAGCTCACGCTGAGGCGAACTACGAGAAGTGGAACGTTCTCGTTGAGACTTACAGCGACGATGCGATCGTCGAGCTGATTGGAAAGTCTCGCACTGTTGCTGGCGCGATCCGCAAAGCATGGGGCACCATCCGCGTTCACAACGCAGTTGAAGCCGACGTTCAAGGCGCGTAAGTTTTCTGCTCCACCCACTGAGACCCCAACGATCCCGAAGCCTACGAGGAGGCGCATTATGTCTGCGGCACAGAAGATGGTCACTTTCGAAGAGTCTGGCCTGAGCGATTATTTCAAGATGGTTCACGGCTGGCTGCTGCAAGCTGCAGACACTGACGACCGCCACGCGGTTGAGGCTCGCTACGTAGCGAAGTAATTTGTCCACGATCTCTAGCTCGGCACTTGCCGGGCTAGAGTACTTTCAAGGAGAGCGTATGTACAAGCATCTGATCACAATCCCGAGGGGTGTGCCCAACGGAATCGAAACGTATTTGCTGCACCTTGGCGTTGCGTATCAACGTCTTGACGACTTCCAACAGTTCGAGCCAGATGATATCGTCTGCATCCATGGTGGTCCGCCACATGCGCTATCGACTGGGGACCAAGGCGTAAAGCTGCAGTTCTTGCTCAACATCAACAACCCTACAGTGCTGTTCATCCACGAGCGATCGATCGGCGCTTGCCAACGACTGCCCGGCTACCCTGCGCTGATCCAGAAGGCGAATGCTGTCTTCATGCACCAGCCAGACCCAGACTTGTCGATGATCGCAAAGATCGTTCGTGGCATCAACCCAACTGCGCAGAAGGGTCGCATCTTGCTGCCATACCGGTTCGACCCAGACTTTGAGATGCCTGACCACAAGCCGCTTAGCTGCGTCTTTGTTGGACGTACGAACAAAGTCAAGCGGTACGACCTCGCTGCCAACTTCTTCCAGTCAGTCCCGATGCATTGCTCGTTCTACATGAACGTTCCAAAGTGCGAGATCAAGAACGTCTTCGACAACCACGCGTTTGCGATCGTCCCAACAGAGCTCCAACCGGACGAGTACGGCATGACTCATGAGTACGTCGCCTACGAAGCTGCCAACGCAGGTTGTGTGCTGATACTGCACTCGAACACTCAGCGGTCCAGCCTAGGCAAAGACCTCGGCAGCAATGCGCTCTACATCAACGACTACAACTTCCCAGAGGTAGCGGCACAGATCAAGTCGCTTTGTGATCGTCCACTAGAGCTTCGTCGTATGGCGTCAAAGACGAGGCGCGTACTGTCAGATCGATCAAACCCAGCCCAGATCCAGATGATGATCGACCAAGAGGTCGACCTTATGCCCATGAACATTCGCAAGTCGGGAGTGGCTCACAGCGCTACTTTGCAAAGACTAAAATAGTTTCAAAAGCGTCAAATAAGTATGTACTTAGAGTACATACTTTGATAAGATGACCTTAGACACGGGCACCGCCCACTAACCTAAGCTCAAGGAGACCACTATGAAAACCGCAGACATCATGGACATCTTTGCCACCGCCAATCTTCTTCGCCCAGTGCACACCCAACCCATCGTAGTCGAAGGTGTGGGCGTCATCCCTGATCGCAAAGCGATCGTTTTTTCCGACACGAACAAGTACATCGCAATCGTCGGCGCAAACTACAACGTCGTGCAGAACGAAGAGATCTACACAACGATGGCGAAAGCGCTCGTCAAGTCGAAGCTGAAGCTTGACGGTTTGATGGTGCGTGCGTCGAACTCTGGCAACTACGCCCGTTCGCTCGTCGAGATCAAGTTCCCAGAGTACCAAGTCGAAGTCGGCAACGGTGACTTCACTCAGTTGTCGACCGTCATGCGCAACTCGTACGATGGATCGTGGAAGCACCAGCTTGACACTGGCGGCTTTCGCATGGTATGCGCAAACGGGCAGGTCATCGGCGACTTCCAGTCAATCTTCGCAAAACGTCACATCTCGAACTTCAGCATGCCTGACATGGCGACGTACCTCATTAATAGCGTTGAGAACTTCGCTGACATGGGCAAGCGCTGGGTCGCGATGACCGGGCAACCTCTTACCGAAGCTCAAGCGATCGACCTGCTGCTTTCGTTCATCGGTCGTAGCACTGATGACGAAGAGCAAAAGCTCCAGTGGCTCGACTCGAAACGAGCTCGCAACGTCCAAGCAATCGTCGCAGGATGGCGTGAGAACTCCCACTCACTGGGAAGCAACATGTGGGCGCTGTACAACACGATGACAGCTCACGCAACTCATGTCGGAGAACTCGCCTCTCCTGCCGATGTTCGCTCCTACCGCGACAAGCAGGTTTCGAGAGTTCTGAACGAGGCTGAGTTGCTTCTGGCAGCTTAAAACGCTAACTCATTGACCCGGAGGCTTCCTCCGGGTCAATGAGTTAGAAAGCGGGTTCACCAGATGACTTCTGGTTAACAATTAGTCAGTTACCTATAGGATCCTATAGGTCAAAAAGCCCCAAAAACGGGCGTTACCCACACAAGGAGGACAAATGGCCGACATCAAGCAAGTCTACCAAGAGCTCTGCAATGAGCAGCGAAAGCTCAAGGCGATGGAACGTGAGTTCAACGAACAGTCGAAAAAGGTCACTGCTCTGCGAGAGATGATGCTCTCAGAGATGACGATCGCCGGGACCGTGGCTTACAAAGGATCGCTTGGCACGCTCAGCATCCGCACCTCAGAACAGCCAGTCGTCAATGACTGGGACGCGTTGTACCAGTTCATTTTGCAGAACAAGGCTTTCGATCTTCTGCAACGCAGAGTATCTTCCACTGCATACCGTGATCGCCTCGAAGATGGCGAAGTCCCCGGTGTGACAACCTTCGAAAAGCAGACGCTTTTCGTAACCCTCGCTTAAGGAGCGCAGAACAATGACCAACGAACTCACTACGCAAAGTGCAGCTGACAAAGACCTCGCTACCACCGAGACTCTCGTAGACTGGGAAAAAGAACTCCAGATCTTGGCAAAAGAGCAGAGCGCCAGCGTTACGTCTTCATCGCCGATCTTGTCGACGAAGAACAAACTCTTCTCACTCGGCGGCAGCAACCTCGGCACTGAAATTGATGTCGTCATCGTTGATTCGAAAAAGGAGCACGCGTACTACGATCGCCCGTACGATCCCGACAACCCAACCTGCCCAACCTGCTTCGCGATTGAAGACGAGAACGGCGAGATGTACCCGCACCCAACAAGCCCAGAGCTCCAAGCTGAAGCTTGTAACGAGTGCCCTCACAACGAATTCGAATCCGCGGCCGTTGGCAAAGGCAAAGCCTGCAAGAACTCTCGTCGTCTTGCGCTTCTGGCGTACGGTGCTGAAGGACTTGACGCAGGTGAACTGGCCATCCTCAAACTGCCACCGACCAGCCTGAAGAACTTTGGCAAGTACGTCAAGACCATCACCTCTGCGCTCAAACGTCCGACCTTCGCAGTTGTGACCAAGCTTTGCTTTGACCCGATGGTGCAGTACCCTGTCGTCGTGCCAACACTCGAGAATCCGATCAAGGAGCCTGCTGAGCTCAGGGCAATCATGTCGACTCGTGACACCGCACTCGAAATGCTCAACGCACCCTACGATGTCTCTGGCTACGAAAAGTACGTCGCACCTGAACGCAAAGCGCCTGCAAAGGCCGCTAAACCTGCTGCCGCTGCCGCTGGCAAAAAGTCAAAAATGAGCTAATCTACACAGGGTCCCGGATTCGTCCGGGGCCCTTCATCTTGGAGCGTTTATGTACACTATTGACTTCGAGACGAAAGCGATCCAGAAGGGTTCTCCGCTTTCGCCTAAGCCAGTCGGAGTGTCGATTAAGCACGGTAGTCTAAAGTCGCGCTACTTCGCTTGGGGACACCCGACCGAGAACAATTGCAATTACAACGATGCGAAGGAAGCGTTGACAGTCGTCAGCAACCCAGAGTTTGAAGTCGTCATGCACAATGCCAAGTTCGACGCAAGGATCATCATGGAGTGGTTCAACATTCCGATCCTCGCAACAATGCATGACACGATGGTCATGGCCTTCCTCGCCTACCCATACGAACAAAGCCTCTGTCTCAAGTACCTCGCACAAAAGTACCTCGGCATGGAGCCAGACGAACAGCTTGAGCTTCGTGACTGGATCGTCAAGCATGTCAAGGGCGCAACAGTCAAGAACTGGGGAGCTTACATCTCGTACGGGCCGGGTTCGCTTGTCGGTAAGTACGCAGGTGCGGATACTGACATGACTCACGGGCTTTACTTGAAGCTGAAGGAGGTCATCGATGCGCAAAGCATGCAGACAGCGTACCGTCTCGAAATGGACCTCGTACCTGTGTTCATCGAGATGGAGAAGTTCGGTGTCCCAATTGCTGACAACATTAACGAGGCACTGAAGTTCTGGACTCGCAGATTCGACGATGGCGAGGAGTACCTCAAGTCTGTCGTCGGTGACATCAAGCTTGGCGGCAAAGCGATGTTCAACAAGCTTCGTGTAGACGGCTACATCAACGAAGACAACATTACTTACACTGATAAAGGCAACCCGCAGTACGGTCGTGCGTTGCTGCCAAACTTGATCTCAGACGAGAAGCTGAGGACTGTCCTCGAGCATCGATCGAAGCTGCAGAAGGTCATCGGCACCTACCTCAATCCCTGGGCAGACGCTTACAACAAAGACGGTCGGTTCTTTCCATACTTCAACCAGACTCGTGGTGAAGAGTTCGGCGGGACACGAACTGGCAGGGTCAGTTCTGACCTTCAGCAGATCCCAGCGTTCTACGACCCAACGACAACCGTCGTACCCAACCTGCGGACATTCATCGTCCCAGAGAAGGGTCATGTCCTTCTCAAGCGTGACTACTCGGCACAGGAGATCAGAGTCGCTGCTCACTACGCTGAGGGATCGATTCTTCAAGCGTACCAAAACGACCCACTGCTGGACGTTCACACTTTCGTCAAGGGCCTCATTCTTGACAAAACTGGTTGGGATCTTCAGCGACCGATCGTCAAGGCGATCTCGTTTCTCAAGCTCTACGGTGGTGGTCCACGCAGGTTGATGGACACGATCGAATGCTCTTTTTCTGAAGCTGCTGGCTTCTTTGACGCTTACAACAAAGCGCTGCCTGAGTTCTTGCAGTTGACGAAAGACGTTGAAGCTCAAGTCAAGAACGGCATCATGCTCAGAACTTGGGGAGGACGACTTTATGACGTCGAACCCGGTAAGCACATCAAAGGCATTTGGCGTGAATTCTACTACAAGCTGGTCAACACTCTCATTCAAGGGAGCTCGGCTGACATGTCAAAAACAGCGATGAAGCGTTACCACTACCACCCTGATCGTAAGGGTCGCATTCTCTTGGTTGTGCATGATGAGATCATCGTCACTTGCCCAAAAGAGCGCATCCACGAAGAGATGAAACTACTCAAATGGGCGATGGAAGAGATACCAGGCTGGGATGTCCCGCTGATAAGTGACGCTAAGATCGGTCATACTTTCGGCGACTTGGAGGAGTATCATGGCGTTTAAATCGCAAGTCAAACTGTTGGAGCCCGAGCAATGCCACGTCAAAGCATGGTCGTTGTCAGCGCTTGGTCAGTACGAAGCATGCCCTCTTGCGTACAAGCTCGCAAGGTTCGACAAGATCCCAGGCAAGGGCGCATCTCCTGCGCTGGAGTACGGGATCAAGGTTCACAAGATGATGGAAGACTTCCTTAATAGCGTCATCACTGAGATCCCGAAAGAGCTGTCAAAGCTCGAGACAGAGATCACCAACCTGCTGAAGCACAACGCTGTCGCAGAGGAAGAGCTAGTCGTCGACAACCATTGGCAACCCATCAAAGGCGTTGAACGTCCGTGGTTCGCATCGAACGCGTGGTTGAGAGGCAAGACTGACGCAAGGGTCTGCAATCTGGTCATCGACCTCAAGTCAGGCAAAGAGTACGATGGCTACGAACAAGCTGCAGAGCTCTACTCGATCTTGACCATGAAGCTCAATCCTGAGTTCACGGAGGTCGATGTTGAATTCTGGTACTCCAAGACCGGGAATGTAAAGGGCTATACGTACCACCGCTCAGACATCAACGATATGATCGCTGTCTGGGACACTCGAGTGTCGAAGCTCTTCAGAGAGAAGCACTGGCTTCCAAAAGAGCATCAGTACTGTAAATGGTGCGACTATCAGTACATGTGCCCATTGTTCACTTAAGAGGAGACGGCATGTCGGTTGTGGAAGTCTTGTCAGACAAAGATCGTCGAGAAGTAACATTGATCTGCTTTATCGAAGTGACGTTAGCTTCGATTGCAAACAACACAAAGCCAAAGAGTCGTAGACACACCCAACTCTTAGCTGCAATCGAAAAGATCAAGCTCATCGACGAAACATACGATGGTGCGTTCTTGGGGTCGTACAAAGAAGACGCTGAAAAGACACTCACCGACATCGAGTCGCAATTGAATGCGTTAATCGCAAGGGGTGATTGATGCGAGAAAGCTTGATCGAACTTTACTTGAACCGAAAGGTCAAACTGCTGGGTGGGCTCTCTTTCAAATGGGTCTCACCCGGTAGACGAGGTGTCCCAGACAGGATCGTGCTACTGCACGGAGAAGTCTGGTTTATTGAAGTCAAAGCTGAAGGCGGTAGCCTCAGCGCATTGCAAGCGTACACACTGAACCAACTGAAGGAAGCTGGTGCGAATGTTTACGTTGCGCACGGAAGAGGAGGTGTAGATGAGTTTCTCAAGCACTGTAAAGCAGGCGTCTAGAGGTATCATATTCAAGCCAAGATCGTATCAACTGGAAGGGATCGAGTGGCTTCTGGCGCACCCTGACGCCGGCTTATTCTTGTCACCAGGCTTGGGAAAAACAGCGATCGTGCTGTCAAGCTTCAGAGTGCTGAAGCATCATGGCACTGTCAACAAGCTGCTGGTGATCGCTCCACTGCGAGTCTGCAGCCTAGTGTGGCCGTTAGAACTTCGCAAGTGGTCAAACTTTTCAAACATGTCGATTGGTGTTCTGCACGGACCGCGTAAGAGCGCGATACTGGCTGAAGACCACGACATTTATGTCATCAATCCTGAAGGGCTACAATGGCTTGAGAAAGTCATCAAGTCAAAAGAGTTCAGTTTCAAAAAGCACAAGTGGGAAATCGTCTTCGATGAATCAAGCTTGTTCAAGCATTCCGGCAGCAAGCGCTTTAAGATCGTCAAAAAGTTGCTGCCACAGTTCGAACGCAGTGTGATACTGACGGGCACTCCTGCGCCAAACGGTCTTGGTAACGTCTGGAGTCAAGTCTACCTTTTAGATCAGGGCGAACGACTCGGCAAATACATCACTCAATTCCGCAACAAATACTTCTACCCGACAGGCTACATGGGCTACGACTACAAGCTTCAAAAGGGCGCAGCCCAAAAGATCTACGACAAGATCAGCGACATCATCTTGCACAAGGGTGTCGAGGAACTTGATCTGCCTGCGCGAATTGATAACCGTATCCAGGTCACGCTACCGAAGGCTGCTCGTGATGTGTACGAAAGCATGCGAGAGTCCTTCATCGCTGCGTTGGATGAGGACAACGTCTCTGTCGCTGTTAACGCAGCAGTTGCGTCAGGAAAGCTTCGGCAAATCTGCAATGGCGCAGTGTACGGGGACGAAGGCAACGTCATCAACCTCCACGACGAAAAGATCGGCGCGGTTGACGAGCTTGTTGCAACACTTGACGGTCGACCACTGATGGTCTTCTACGAGTTTCAGCATGATCTTGCAAAACTGTTGAAAGCGTTTCCGACAGCAAAAGTTCTTGGCGGAGGCGTCAAGACAGCGGACGCAGAGATGATCGTCAAACTTTGGAACTGCAACGAGATTCCGTTGTTACTGCTGCATCCTGTTTCTGCTGGGCACGGTCTCAATCTGCAGGAGAGCGACTGCCACGACATCGCATGGTACTCGATCCCTTGGGACCTTGAGCTCTACATTCAAGCCAATGCTCGTGTCCATCGGCAAGGCGTTAAGAACGCTGTTACGATCCACCACATTGCTGCAAAAGACACGATCGATGAGCGCATCATCAAGGCGCTTCAGACAAAGTCTAGCGTGCAAGATGCGCTGTTGGATGCTCTTTCATGAAAGTAAGTATGTACTTTGCAGTCAAAAATGAGTATGATAGCACTATACCCTAACAAGGAGGCATGGCAATGAAATACTCGATTTACCTCGCAGGCCCGTGGTTTACGCCTGAGCAAGACGAGCTTCTGCAGAAACTGAAGCAGATGCTCGACAAAGTCGGACTGTCGTACTACTCGCCGAAAGACGAGTGTTTGTTCGAAAACGGCAAGGGCATGGACGCGCAGGCGATTTTGAAGATGAACGTCAACGCGATCAAAGACGCAGACTATGTGCTGGCGATCACTGACGGCAAAGACGTTGGTACGATCTGGGAATGTGGCTACGCTTTCGCGGAGTGTGTGCCGATCATCTACGTTTGGGTTGGTCGTCAATCTGGACAAAAGTTCAACTTGATGCTTGCTGCATCAGGGCAGACTGTCTGCTGCTCGTATGACGAAGTCTACCATGCGCTGCAAGAACTTGCTTTCACTGGACGTGTTCCAGTGTCGACATACGACGGAGAAATTGAATGACTCACGAAGAGTTCTACGAAAAGATCTATCGGCTGGCGTATATTGTCCGCTACAGTAATGTGCCTCGTGTCAAAGACGAGTCGGTTGCTGAGCACTCATTTTTCGTCGCTGCTATCACAATGAAGCTGCATGAAAAGTACGAGTTCGACATTGGCAAAGCGTTGCAGATCGCAGTTGCGCATGATATCCCAGAGTCAGAGACAAACGATATCTCTTGGGCGATCAAGCAGCGCTACCCAGCAATTCGCAATATGCTTGACATCGCAGAGAAAGAGCTCGCTATGCGGATGCCAAAGACTGTGCAAGAAGGCATCCTCGGCTTTGCTGGCGATTCGGTAGAAGCGATGTTCGTCAAGATGGCTGACGCAATGCAATGTCATCAGTACGCAATTCATGAGGTGTCGCTTGGCAATCAGGGCTACATGTTGTCGGTCTTGGCTGGGTCTGCTGAACGAGTCAGGGTCTTCGAAGAGGAGCTATCGCAGTATGAGCGTTGAAGACACACTAAGCCAACGAGGTGAATTCTACGGTGACTTCCCTCTCGGTTGCGAATCAATCGCAGACATGATGACGATCGCGAAGAACCGCTATCGCATGGAGCACGGCATTGAGATGCCAGAGATCGACCGTGTGCATCTCAGCTATGCGTTTTTGAAGCTGCACAGACTTTTCGTATCACCAAGACACGAAGACTCTTGGCATGACCTGTCGGGGTACTCTCGACTTATCGAGCAGCACTGCAAGGAGATGAACAATGCCGATCAACAAAGACCTGCCTGACCATCCGTTTCTGGTCGACATTAAGCCAGGCGAGACGCCAATGACGAAGTACGTCAATGGTCTTGACGCTGTCGAAGTCAAACTTCTTCATGCGCCATCGCTCGCAGATCTGAAGAGCTACATCCCAGAGTTCACATCTGGCACTTGGGAAGACAAGCCAAAGACTTCGTTCACTGACGAAGAACGTGAGCAAGTTCTCAAAGACCTCTTTGCTGGCTACCTACTCCCAACTGCGATGGAGTCGATCAAATTGACTTTCCTCGTAAAGGGCATCGACCTCTCTGACGTTTGTCATCTGATTCGTCATAGGACGTTGTCGTTCTCTGCGTCTGGTACTGGCGACCGCGATATGCGGCATGATGACGTTCTTGTCAAGCCGTCGATTGCCAACAGCAAGTACTTGCAGCGGTTTCACAATTTGATGAAAGACGCGAAGCAACTTTACGCTGACATGATGGACGACACAGAGATGCCCATTCTTGATCCTCGGACTGTCATGCCTCGTTGCACATCGAACTACTACTACTTTTCTGGCGACCTCAAAGCTATCATGGCGTTTGTTGGGCAACGCAAAGATGAGTCGATCGAGCCAGAGACGATGAACATCTTTGCGATCAAAGTGTGGTTGGAAGTCTGTAAGCTCTACCCATTACTGAAAGACAAGATCGACCTACGGTCTCCAGACAGGTTCGCAATTGAGACTTCAATTGGCGGACGTTCGTCTAACTTCTATCGCCCAGAACCGAAGAACGACATCTACGACTACCGCTTGTCATGGTTCATGCGAGATCAAATGCGTCAAGAAATGCGCGGCGGTGACCAGTACATCGCCATTCGAGATGCTCTCTTAGCGGAGTTCAACTACTTATGAAATCAATCATCGCAAAGCAAGCAGAGCTACAAAGCGCCTACTCAACTCTAAGCCACTACGACATGCTAGACCCAGGGAAGGTCGATCTCGGCGAGATGACTGTTGGTGAAGTGTACGAGTACATCTTGAAGATGAAGAGGTTCCTCGATGGCGAAATCGAAGAGCTCCTTCTTGAGCTGTCAGATGGCGATAGGGCGATCCACAAGCCATGGAGTGTACGGCACAAAACGTTGTTAGAGAAGAAGTTCGTCCCAACAGACGAGACAAGAGGCGAAGCTGTCGACTGTCTTTGCTTCTTGTCAAACATTTTGCTTGTGTCAGGGTTAAATGCGCAGAACATTGACACGGAGTACGACAAAGTATTCAAAAAGAACAAAGAACGTCAAAGTGGGCAATATTGACCGTTTGAGGTGAATTTGCCCGAGAAATGGGTTACGAGGTTGACCCCAGATTAACTATTTGAAGGTAACCAATAGGATCCTATTGGTTCAAGACTGGCGATATCTGGAGTCAACCTCGTAATCATTACCTAAAAGGACTCACAATGGGCAAATATCTGCAATACAGAGGCAAATTATGCGCCGAAAAGTTCTACGAGCTGACGGCTAAGACAAGAATGAAGAAATCGACAGTCGACGACCTCTACAAGTACTTCGTTGACGGTCTGCCTGCGTCAGAGATCAATTCTAAGCAGCTGATGTCGAATCGTATTGGTCGTATCGTACGAAAACTACAGTCGTCGCAAGACGGAGGCTAAAAAATAGCGCTGTCAGGCGAAGGGCGAGGACATCTGACAGCGCAATAGCAAGTGGGAGAAACTCTTCTACAGCATTAACCGCAACTCTGCAAGACGTAGTTCTGTCAAGTACGATTTGCGGCAGTGATCTTTTTCCATTCTGTCGAGCAATCTTTGAAGCAACGCTTCCAATGGCCTAGGGAACCACTTTAGTGCTTTGGTTCCCTTCTCGACCAGCTTTTCTCCTAGCACTGCGCTGTAAGTCACATCGCAGTCCCAACCTGCGGAAGCACTAAAAAGCTGGTCAACCGCAATCAGCAAGTTCAACCAATACGGGTACTTTCGCTTGCGAATCATTGCCTACATTCCCAGTTCTTCGCGTAACGCAGGAACGTCGTGCGGCATGTTGTCGAACGCCGAGAAGTCGCAGTCAGGTGCAGCGCCAGCGATAACAGCAGCCTTACGTGTGTAGTACTCTGCCCAAAGACTTCCAGACCAAGCGGATACTTCAAGCGCCTTAGGCTTTTGCATCATAACGCCTATGGTCAGCAGACCAACAGCGACGCCCGAAATCCTCGCGGTTTCGAGATCGTGCGCCGCTTTCCAAAGTCTGTCGACATCACCAACGATATTCATCGACTTAAACTCTTCGAGCATCATAGGATCTGCAGGTATGATGTCAGCAAAGCACACTCCATCTACTTCATAAACTGGGCCGAATGATTCTCCGTCTGTGAGTTCTCGTGGAACTGTTACTTTTACCCACTGCAGTTCTTCGAGGTCTTTATCTTCGAGGCTACGAAGAACGCGCGAATCCTTGCCATTTACGACAAGGGGAAACATCGCTTTTTCCGCGATGCCAAAGCCTGTCTCTGTTTTTCTGCTAAAGTAGTCCACAAGTCCTCCTAATCTAACTCAAAAGACGCCGTTGGGGGTGTGAAGTTTACCTTATATCTGCACACTCTCGAAAGCCTTACTTCGTCGACAAAGGTTTCTAACCCATGCGCCACGTGTATCCTGTCGAAAGGCGCTATAAACCAAGACCTAACGTAGGTCGTTTTTAATACACCATCTTGAAAGAACCGCACGCAGTAATAATTTCCAGACGGTATGAACT
>Ga0210043_1000411_pt1 | contig 45077 bp, 53 predicted proteins | sample CryGeymet201501t_FD_183990 | JGI IMG/M metagenome (GOLD analysis project Ga0210043, IMG submission 183990) | Groundwater microbial communities from Crystal Geyser aquifers in Utah, USA - Crystal Geyser metaG 2015-01t (SPAdes) (version 2) | ecosystem: Environmental > Aquatic > Deep subsurface >... | reverse complement strand
GGCGCGCGACGGTGACGCCCACCCGTCGCGTCTCTTCAAGTTCGTCTTCAACGCCGACCAGACCTACATCCTGGAGTTCGGCGAGCAGTACATGCGGGTCTACCGCGATGGCGGCGCCGTCGTGCCGTCGGCGACCGCCTGGTCGGCCCTGACCACCTACCTCGTCGGCGACATGGCCAGCTTCGCCGGAACGACCTACTACTGCATCGCCGATCACCTCAACCACACCCCGCCCAACGTCACCTATTGGGCGCCGATGACCGTTGGCTTCTACGAGATCCCGACGCCCTACGCGGCTGATGACCTGCGGGCCATCCAGTACGTCCAGAGCGGCGACATCGTCACGCTGGTGCACCCCGACTACGCTCCGCGCGAGCTGCGCCGCACCGGGCACACCGCATGGACGCTGACGCTCAAGAGCTTCGCGCCGGCCGTCGACCGACCGGCTGATTGCACGGCTGTGGCTGGGGGCGGAGGCGGCAACTCCTACCGCTACCAGATCACGGCCTTCAACAAGGACACGCTCGAAGAGAGCTATCCCGGCCGCGAGACGGCAACAACCGTCACCGGCGCAACCCAAGCCAGCCCCTGCGAGATCACGGTCGTCGGCCATCCCTACAGCACCGGAGACGAGGTCTATCTCGCCGGCCTGGGCGGCATGATCCAGCTCAATGGGCGGACCTTCGTCGTCACCAAGACGGGCGCCAACACCTTCACCCTCGACGGCGAGGACTCGACGGCGCATACTGCCTACACTGCCGACGGCACCGCGGCACGGCCCTACGCCCGCATCGACAGCGCCGCTGCTCCCACCGCCAGCGCGCCGCACGTCATCACCGCCGACAACCCTGGCGAGGGATTCGGCCTGTGGTTCTACCGCTACAAAGACGGCGTCTTCGAGTTCATCGGCGAGGCCAACGGCAACGCCAGCGCCGCGACCATCAGCTTCTCGGACACCAACATCGCGGCCCAGGCCAGCCTCACGCCGCCGATCGAGCGCGACCTCTTCGCCGAGGCCGGCGCCTACCCGTCGACCGTCACCTATGTCCAGCAGCGCCTGGCCCTCGCCAACAGCGAGGACGATCCGGAGCGCGTCTGGTTGTCGCAGGTCGGCAATTTCTCCAACTACGCGAAGAGCTCGCCGATCCAGAGCGACGACTCCATCGAGTTCCAGCTCGCCGGACGGCAGGTCAACGCTGTGCGCCACCTCATCGAGGTTGGCGGGCGCATGGTCGTGCTGACCGATTCGGCCGAGTGGACGATCGCTGGCGGCAGCGACGGCGTCATTCGGCCCGGCGAGATCAACCCCAAGCAGCAGGGCTATGACGGCGCCGCGGCCATCGCACCCGTCATCATTGGCAACACCGCCCTCTACGTCCAGGCGCGCGGCAGCTTCGTCCGCGATCTGCGCTACGACTACGAGAGCGATGGCTACCAGGGCCGCGACCTCACCATCTTCTGCCCCAACCTCTTCGACGGCCATGAAATCGTGGCCATGGACTACCAGAAGATCCCGCATTCGGTCAACTGGTGCGTGCGCGACGACGGCATGATGCTGGGCCTAACCTACGTCCGCGATCACGACGTCTGGGGCTGGCATCGCCACCTGACGGCCGGCGGCGACGACACCTACACGGACGTCTGCACCGTGCCCGAGGGCCGCGAGGACGCTGTCTATGTGATCGTCCGTCGCTACGTCGATGGCGCCTGGACCCGCTACATCGAGCGCTTCGCCTCGCGCCAGTTCACCGACATCGCGGTCGATGCCTTCTTCGTGGACTGCGGCCTCACCTACGATGGTCGCAACGTCGGCGCGACGACCATGACGCTCACCGGCGGCACCGCCTGGGACGACACTGAGGAGCTGACCTGCACGGCCAGCGCCGGAACCTTCGCCGCCTCGAACGTGGGCGACGAGGTCATCTTCTATGTCGAGGAGGTAGACCCGGACACGGAAGAGATCGAGACCGCACGCTACGCCTGCACGATCACCGCCTACACCTCGCCAACCGTGGTGACGGTGCGCGCCGACCGCGCCTTGCCCGTCAGCATCCGGGCAACCGCGGCAACCGCCTGGGCTCTGGCCGTCGACACCGTCACCGGCCTCGACCATCTGGAAGGCCGCACGGTCACCGCGCTCTGCGACGGCTCCGTCAACCCCGAGGTGGTCGTCACCGGCGGCAGCATCACCCTGGCATCGCCGGCCGTGATCGCCCACGTCGGCCTGCCCTATACCGCGCGCATTGAGACCCTCGACGCCGAGAACGTCCAGGGTGAGACCTGGACCGACAAGAAGCGCAAGATCCACGCGGTCGGGGTCAAGGTGAAGGACAGCCGTGGGCTCTGGCTGGGCTTCGGCGATGGCCAGCTCTTCGAGCACGAGGACGAGCAGGCCGAAGACTACGACGACCCGATCCCGCCCTTCACCGGGCTCATCGAGGAGAATGTCGACACCACCTGGGAGAAGACGGGCAAGGTCGTGGTCGAGCAGCGGGATCCGCTGCCCATGACCATCCTGGCCATCATCCCCCAGGGCAAGATCGGAGGGACCTGACCATGGGCGCATCAGCAGCCCCAATCTTCGGCGTGGGCGCCGGCCTGTCGCTGGCCGGCGGCATCTACAGCGCCTTGGCCACGGACGCGGCCGGGGTCTACAACCAGGCCATGGCCGAGTACGACGCCAAGCAGCTCGACGACATGGCGGTCGACGCCATCGCACGCGGCGAAGAGGACGCGCGGAGGGTTGGGCAGGAAGGCCGGCGGGTCCAGGGCGAGCAGCGCGCGGGCTTCGCTGGCCAGGGCATTGACGTGGGCGTCGGCACCGCGGCCGACATGCAGATCGAGACCCTGGAGCTGAACGCCCGCGACATGCGGACGGTGCGCCTCAACGCCATGGAAGAGGCCCGGGGCATCCGCACCCAGGCCGCCACTACCCGGGCCAACGGCCGCATGGGCGCACGCGCGGCCAGCAATCAAGCCGTGGGTACACTTCTGACGGGAGGCGCTCAGGCTATCAGCATGGCGGCTCAGGGCGTCGAGAGCTACCGCAGTTCCAACCCGAGGATCGGCTAATGGTCGACATCCCCATCTACCGACAGCAGGTCCGCCAGGCGCCGGCAGCCGATACCCGTCTGAACCTGCGCGCCACGCCCGACGCGATGGGCGCCGCAATCGGCGAGGGCGTCCAGGCCCTGGGCCGCGCCGCTGGCACCGTCGCCGGCGTCACCGATCGCATCATGGCCGAGGAGCGCCAGCGCGGCAACGACGCGCAGATGGCGCGCGCCCTGGCTGAGAGCACTGCCCTGGCCAACGGCCTCCAGCTCGAATACGAGAAGCACCAGCTCGACGATGCCGTTGCCAAGCGCGGCGACTTCGAGGAGCGCTACAGCAAGGGCCTGGACGACATCGCCGCCAAGCTGGGCAACGACGAGCAGCGCGCCGCCTTCGGCAACTTCCGCCTCAAGCAGGAGGTCACCTTCCAGGGCGCGGTGCGCAACCGCGCCTATGCCGAGGGCGAGCGGTCCTACGACCTCGACTTCCAGAACTCGCGCAACGAGCTGGTGCGCTCCATCCGCATCAACGCCGACCCGGTGAACGGCGAGGAGGGGCTGGCCCAGGTCCAGACCCGGCTCGAAATGCTGGCGGTGCGCAACGAGGCGCTCGCGCGCCGCCGCGGGCTCAACCCCGAGCAGCTCGCCGAGCTCAACCGCCAGGACCAGGCCGAGGCCTACGCCACGGTCATCAACAGCTACAACGAGGCCGGCCATTCCGTCGCCGCCAAGCAGCTCTTCGACCAGCACAAGGACACCCTGGAGCCCAAGGCCCGCGACGCCCTCCAGCGCGCCCTGGAGCTGGGCACCACCAAGACCCTGGCGCAGCAGAAGAGCGCGGAGATCTACAGCCCCGACAAGACGCTGGAGGCGATGTACACCGAGGCCGACGGCATCGAGGACCAGCAGGTCCAGGCCGAGGTGAAGCGCCGCCTCGACGAGCGCGACGCCCTGCGCCGCCGCGCGATCGAGCAGGTCCAGGACAAGACCTTCACCGCCGCCTACGAGAAGGTCAAAGGCGACCCGCGTGGCTTCGACGCCCTGACCGCTGGCGAGCGCACGGCCATGGGACCCGAGCGCGAGGAGCGCCTCAAGGCCTGGACGCTGCGCCGGGCCAAGGGTGAGCCCCTGCCGTGGCAGGCATCCAAGGCCGTGCGCTACCAGATCGAGCAGACCGCCGGCAACCCGGCGACGCGCGAGGCCTTCACCAAGGCCAACCTCCTCGACTACATCGACCGCATGAACGAGGACGACTTCAACGCCCTCGCCGCCCTCCAGAAGGACATGCGCGCCGGCAAGACCGAGGGCGCCGACTGGCTGAACACCCGCGAGGAGAAGGTCAACCAGGCCCTGGCGCAGCTCGGCATGGACCCGCGCCCCTACTACACCAACAGCAAGGGCGAGGTGACCAACAACCCGCAGGCCGTCGCCTTCCGCAGCCAGGTCCAGCAGGAGGCCGCGCGCATCGCTGCCGCCAACAAGCGCGAGCAACCGACCGCCGACGATGTCCAGAAGGCCATCGACACGACCATGATGAAGAAGGTGAGGATCAACGAATGGGGACGCGATCCCGAGCGCGTGGCCGCGACCCTCACAACCGACGAGCGCGGGAAGGCCTACGTCCCGATCGAGCAGGTTCCGGCCAACCACAACGACGCCATCCGCTCCGCCATCGCAGCCAAGGGACAGGAGGCAACTGACGATCGGGTCCAGCGCGCCTATGCCGCCGCCCTGATCGGCGACCGCGCCCTCTACGACTCCATCATCGCAGGCCAGTAATGCCCGACCCATTCGACGCCATCCAGCAGACCAATGCCGCGACGCAGGAGGCCGCAGCCGCTCCGCGCGACGTCTTCACCGAGATCAACGGCCGGGCCGATCCGTTGCGCGCCACCGCCTACCTGGGCAGCAAGATGGCCCCCGAGCGCGCCGCCAAGGTGATCGCCCTGCGCGATCGTACTGGGCTGCCGGCCGACCTCGTCGACCGGAACCTGGACGAGGTCGAGCAGCAGGCCAAGAGCGCCGACTTCAACCCGGACCAGTACCGCAAGACCTCGCCCAAGGTCGCCGCCTGGCTGGCGCAGCAGCCCGAGCATTACGCCATCAGCGCCGACGACCTGCCGCGCCTGGCCGCCTTGGAGCGGTTCGTCAGCGAGTCGCCAGAATACGCCTGGGACAAGGACGGCGCCGTCCTGGGTGCCATGCAGGGCAACAATCGCACCTACTACCGCAGCACGGCCGACCTCCTGCGCGACATGCAGCGCCAGAACAACCTGGCCATCGTCGACGACGTGCAGCGCCGCATGCGCGCCGAACGCGCTCAGGATCGTGGCGCCTTCTCTGCCGGATTCCTGACCGCCGGCGGTTCGACCCTGCGCCTGGCGCAGAGCGTCGGCGACGCCCTGACCGGCCAGGATCGCGCCAGCGGCACCGCCCGCCAGGTTGCGCAGATCGGCGAAGCCAGCCAGATCAACGATCCCGGCTTCATGGCCGATGTGCAGCGCGGCCTCGGTGGTCTGACTGCCGACCTGCCCTTGATGCTCGCCGGATCGGCTCTAGCCCCGTTGACAACGCTTCGCGGTATCATGGGCGCCAGTCGCTTCGGCCGGATCGGTGCCGGTGTCGCCGCCACCGCCATCGCCGTCCAGCCACTGGCCATCCGCGAGGGCATTCTCACCGGCCAGGACGAGGGCTGGGCCAACGGCCTGACCTCCTGGGGCATCGAGACCGTCATCCCGGCAGCCTTCGGCACGACCGGCACCGAGAAGATTATCACCTCGTTGCTGGCCCGTGGCGTGGCCAAGGAAGCCGCCCCGAGCCTGTCCCGCGTTGCCGGCCGCCTGCTGCTGGACGCTGGCCTGGAAGGCACCGAGGAAGCCGTCACCGAGCTCGCCCATGCCCTGCATGAGGTCGGCAGCGGCATCAACCCGGCGGCCCTCGACCCGGACCAGCTCTGGCCGCGCCTGGCCGTGGCCGGTTCGGTCGGCGCCATCGCGGGCGGCGGCTTCAACCTGCCCGGCGCCATCACCAGCCTGTCGAGCCGCGGCACCCTGGACCGGGACGCCAACCGCCTCATCCAGGCCGCCAGCGGCCAGCAGATCCTGGCCGGCGTCATCCAGGCAGCCCAGGAGAGCACGACCGCCGGCCGCAGCCCGGAGGCCGCCCGGACCCTCTACCAGTCGATGCTCAACGACAAGGTGCCGCAGGTCTACCTCGACCGCGAAGCCTGGGACCAGCACTTCCTGAGCCTCAACCAGGACCCCCGCGCCAAGGCCGCCGAGCTGATGGGCGACGGCGCCAAGGCCTACGACGAGGCCGCGCGCACCGGCGCACCCCTGACCCTCCAGACCGGCCGCCTGGCCGTCGATGTAGCCAAGGACAAGGCGACCGGCGAATGGATCACCCGCGAGGCCCGCCTCGACCCCGGCATGATGAACGCCCGCGAGGCCGAGGAGGCGGTCAAGGAGCTGGAGACCCTACCGGACGATCCCGAGCAGAAGCTCCAGCAGACCGCCCAGGAAGCCGCCCAGGCCGTTCTGGACGATGTCGAGCAGCAACTCACCGCCGCCGGCTACGACGCTGGCAGCGCCCGCCGCAGCGCCACCCAGATGGCCGCTGTCTTCCGCACCATGGCCGCCCGCTGGAACGCCGGCCGGAAGGCCGACGACCCCAACCGCACCGACGCCCGCCAGCTCTTCATGGAGTGGAACGTCGGCATCAACCGTCCCGTCCCCGAGGTCCTGGCCCAGCCCACCCGCGAGACCGCCGACCAGATCCTGGCCGCGCGCCGGGCGAAGATCGCTGACGCTCAACTCGCCACGATCGACGCCGGCCGCATGGCGGCGCAGCAGGCCACCGACCAGGCGCTGGCCCAGCAGGCCGCCGGCGACACGGGCTTCAAGCTGATCCAGGAGGCCACCGCCACCCTTGAGGACGTCGGCGGGCAGATGACCACCGGCGACGCCATGCGCGCCCTGGGGGCCGCCTTCGGCTTCCGGCCGGACGCCAATGCACCCATGACGCCCGAGCAGGCTGCCCGTGGCAACCTCCTCGCCGCCGCCCTGCGCGTGCGCGGCAAGACCCTGGCCGACCTGATCCGCGACGCCGGCGCCGCCCGGCCCGACCCCGTGGCCACCACCGCCGCCGGGGCACAGGCCGAGAACAGCCCCGAGCTGGAGAAGCTCACCGCCGACGCCTTCCAACTGGAGACGCTGGTCACCGCCATCCGCGCCGGCCGTGGCGACCTCGCCGAGCTGGAGCAGGCCGCTGCGCTGGCCGCTGAGGTCGGGCCGGTCCTCGAATCCCTCAAGCTGGACCAGGCGCGCACCGACAGCATCCGCTCCGCGGTCGAGTTCGCCCAGGACGGGCAGACGCTCGACCAGCCCATCGTGACCCGCGACGACTCCCTCGCCTTCGACGACCTCCTCAAGCAGTGGCGCAAGGCCAACGGAGACCGGACGCCCGTGCGCGGATCCGCAGAATGGAACGCGCTGGTACAGGAGGCCGCGCGGGTCGACGCGGCGAATGGGCGATCGTTCAATCAGCCGGCCTACCACGGCACCGGCAACAGCCAGCCCTACGACCGCTTCGCCTACGACAAGGTCGGCGGGCCGGGCGGCGAGGGCGCGCAGGCTTACGGGTGGGGCCTGTACTTCGCCGGCAAGAAGGAAGTGGCCGAGCACTACAAGAAGGCGCTGTCGGCCGGCATCGTGACCTATGACGGCAAGCGATTCGATCGACAAGACCCGACGCACGCCGCCGCCCTGGCACTATTCGATTCCGGCGGCGACCGCGCTGCTGCGAAGACGCTCTTAGAGATCAAGGGAGACCGCGGATACGCCGTGGCCTCCGACGCAATCGCAGTGCTGGAAGCCAAGAAGGAAGCAAAACGAGATCAGGCAACCGGCAGGGTTTACACAGTCGAGATCCCCGACGACGACACCATGCTCGACTGGGACAAGCCGCTGGAGAAGCAGCCCGAGGGAATCCGCAAGATCCTCAAGGACGCCGGTATTGCCAAGCAGTATAAGGAAAACCTTTCAGATTTTGCCAGCCCACAGGCTACCCGCGGGCGGTCTAAGTTGGGCGGAAGCGTTTACGAGTTCCTAGCCTGGAAGACTGGCAGCCCCATGGCGGCAAGCGACAAACTGCGCGAGTTGGGCATCCCGGGCATTCGCTACAAAGCCGGGCAGATCGCCAATGCCCCGGTCGGAGGCGGAACCAACTACGTCATCTTCGACGACTCCAAGGTCTCCATCAAGAGCTACGAGCAGCGCAAGGACAAGCGTCGCGGCTCCATCACCTTCGGCCGCCAGAACGGCCAGCGCCAGACCGACATCCGGCTCTTCGAGCACACCGACCTGTCGACTGTGCTGCATGAAAGCGGCCACCTGTACCTGGAAATGCTGGTCGACCTCGCCGGCCGCGACGGTGCACCGCAGGACATCAAGGACGACCTCGCCACCGCCATGGCTTGGATGGGGGTGACGGATCCGGCCAAGATTACCGTCGACCAGCACGAACAGTGGGCGCGCGGCTTCGAGGCTTACCTGCTGGAAGGCAAGGCGCCGTCCGCCGAGCTGCGCGGCGTCTTCGCCCGCTTCGCCGCCTGGATGGCCGCGATCTACAAGTCGGTCAAGAACCTGTCCGTCAACCTCTCGCCCGAGGTCCGCGGCGTCTTCGACCGCCTACTGGCCACCCAGGAGGAGATCGCCGACGCTGCCACCAGCCTGGGCGACGACCCGCTCTTCGCCGACGCCAAAGCCGCCGGCATGAGCGATGCCGACTTCGCCACCTACCAGAAGGCGCGCGAGGACGCCCGGCGCATGGCCGAGGACGATCTGCGCACCCAGGCCATGGCTGAGATCACGCGCGAGCGCACCGCCGCCTGGAAGGAGCTGCGCACCGAGGTAGGCCAGGAAGTCGAGAGCGAGACCAACCGCGCCAAGGAATACGTCGCCGAGAGCATCCTGCGCCGCGGCGAGCTGCCCGGTGGCGTGCCCCTGCCGCCGAACATCCCGGCCATCAAGCTGGACAGCGTCGACCTCCGGCGCCGCATCGACAACCGCCTGGGAACCGACGCCGAGCGCAAGGCCGGCATGAAGCGGATGGCGATGATGCACACCCGCGAGAGCGGCATCCCCGTCGACCAAGCCGCCACCCTGCTGGGCTTCGACAGCGGCGACGCCCTGCTGCGCGCCCTGCTGACCCTGCGCCCGCGGAAGGAGCTCATCGAGGCCGAGACCGACCAGCGCATGCGCGCGCGATTTGGCGACATGCTCACCGACGGCAGCATCGCCGAGAAGGCCATGGCCAGCCTGCACAACGAGCGCCGCGCCGACGTGCACCTGGCCGAGGTCCGCGCCCTGGCCGCCCGGGTCGGCAAGAAGGTCGCCCCGATCGAGGTCCTGCGCGAGGCCGCCAAGCGGAAGATCGACGCCACCCCGGCCAAGGACCTGCTGCCGTCCCTCTACGCCCGGGCCGAGAGCAAGGCCCGCCGCGCGCTGGAGAAGGCCCTGGCCAAGCAGGACTTCCCGGCCGCCTGGAACGCCAAGCAGACCGAGCTCCTCAACCATGAGCTCTACCGCGCCGCCATCGACGCGAAGCGCGAGGCCGACGAGATCCAGGCCTACGCCAAGAAGTTCAACGAGGACAAGACCCGCAAGCGGATTGGCAAGGCCGGGGGGTGGGAATACACCGTCACCTACCCAGACGGCAGGACCGCCGACTTCCCCAACGTAAGCGAGGCCAAGGCCGCCGCAGAGAAGGTGCCCGGCTCACGCTACGACGAGACCAGCAGCTACCTCATCCAGATCGATGCCCTTTTGGAGCGCTACGAGTTCCGCCGGGTCACAAATAAGGCCATAGACCGCCGGCAATCCCTGCGCGAGTGGGCCGCCATCCAGCAGGCCGCCGGCGCTACGGTCAACCTCCCGCCCGAGGTGCTCAACGACGCACAGAAGCGCAACTGGCGCCAGGCCCCGCTTGCCGAGCTGCGCGGCGTGCGTGATGCCCTGGCCCACATCGCCCACCTGGCGAAGACCAAGAACCAGCTCACCAAGGCCCAGCGCGAGCGCGAGCTTGACCAGCTCGCCGGCACCCTGCGCGACACCCTGGCACGCACCCATCCCAAGCAGAACGTGCCGGATGCCGGGTCGAAGGCTTCATGGGGTCCGGCCTTCATAGCCTACCACCGCAAGGCGGCCAACATCGCCCGCGTCATGGACGGCGACGAGGATGCCGGCCCATTCTGGGACGCCCTGATCCGCCCCATGAACGAGGCGGCCGACGCCGAGGCCGTGCGCCTGCGCGAGGCCAAGGACAAGCAGGAGGCCATCTGGAAGCGCTGGGAGCAGGAGGCCAAGGGCGACGGCTGGAAGACCAGCGAGCGCCGCGCGTTCGCCGGATTCAAGGGCGGGCTGGACCGGCTAGGTGCAATCATGGTTGCGCTTAACTGGGGCAACGAAGGGAACCGCAACCGGCTCATGGAAGGCGGGCAGGGCCTAGGCAAGATCACCGAGCCCCAGGTCCAGGCCGTGCTCGACAGTCTCAACGCCGCCGACTGGAACCTCGTCGAAGACATCTGGAGCCACGTCGACAGCTACTGGTCCGACATCAAGGCGCTCGAACAGCGCGCCACCGGTGTCGCTCCGGCCAAGGTCGCCGCTTCGCCGTTCCCGACCAAGAACCACGGCACCATCAAGGGCGGCTACTTCCCGATCACCTACGACGGGCAGGAGACCGGCCGGATCATCGTCGGCAGCGACGACGCCAGTGGAGCCGAGCAGGCCAAGCAGATGATGGCCTTGTCGTTCGGCCGCACCCAGACTGCCCACGGCCACACCAAGGAGCGCACGATCGGCCAGGGCCGGCGGCTCAGCCTCGATCCCGGAGTCATCGGCCAGCACCTGACCAAGGTCATCCACGACCTGACGCACCGCGAGGCCCTCGCCGACACCATGCGGATCCTGCTGCATGAGGACGTGCGCGGCGCCATCGACAGCCGCATGGGCAGCGCGACGACCAAGGCCCTGCGCCAGTGGATCGCCGACATCGCCACCGGCGGGCAGATGCCCGACGCCGTCGCCCGGGGCATCAGCCTGGCGCGCCGCGGCTTCTCGATCAGCACCATGGGATTCAAGGCGACGACAGCCGCCCTCCAGCTCACCGGCTTCTCGAACAGCGCCGTCCGGGTCGGCCCCGCCCGCATGGCCAAGGCCATCGCCACGCTCTACAGCGCCAAGGACGGCACGACCGCCTGGGCTTTCGTGCCCAGCAAGTCGACCATGATGGCCGAGCGCGAGCGCACCCAGACCCGCGAAATCAACGAGATCCTGGGCCAGTTCCAGCGCGGCAAGTTCGCCACCTTCCAGGCGATGGTCGGCAAGTACGCCTTCTGGATGCTCCAGAAGGTCCAGAGCTTCGTCGACCGCGCCACCTGGCTGGCGGCCTACGAGAAGGCAATCGACGAGGGCCACGCCGACGAGCTCGCCGTCTCCATCGCCGACCAGACCGTCCTCGACACCCAGAGCGGAGGCCAGACCAAGGACCTCGCCGGCGTCCAGCGCAGCCCCTACGCCCAGATCCTGACCGGCGCCTACACCTACGGCAGCCTCGTCTTCAATCAGGTCTACGACCAGGGCGCCAAGATCAGCCGCAACCCCAAGGACTTCGCCACCTGGGCCGGCGCGCTGGGCAACATGATGCTCGCCACCGCCATCCCAACGATCGGCAGCGTGCTCCTGCGCAGCCTGACCCGTGACGACTGGCCCGACGAGAAGGACGGCATCGCCAAGCGCCTCGGCATCGAGTTCGCCAGCACGATCCTCGGCTCGACCGTCCTGGTGCGCGAGCTGGGCGGCATGTTCAGCGGCTTCGACTACAGCGGCCCCGGCGTAACCAAGCCATTCGCCGACCTGACCAAGCTGGGCAACCAGGCCATGCAGGGCGACCTCGATGTCGGCCTGCTGCGCGCCGTCATCAACGCGACAGGGTCGGCCTTCGGCCTGCCCTCCAGCCAAGCCTGGGCCATGGGCGCCGGCGCCGTCGAGTGGCTGGAGAACCCCAGCCCCGACATCCGGCCCATCATCTTCGGACCACCGCCCCGACGCTGACGCTGCAAAAGCCGAACCGTCGCAGCTTCCGACCATCCGCGTAGGCTGGCAGCGAGGGCGTTCCCATGACGGTCACCAGCGAAGTCTCCCGCAGCGGTCCCTACAACGGCAACGGGGCGACGACCGTCTTCCCGTATGAGTTCAAGATCTTCACCGCCGCCGACCTGCTGGTCACCGAGGTCGACCTCGATGGCATCGAGACGACCCTGGTCAACGGCGTCGACTACACCGTCGACGGCGTCCTCTCCGACGATGGCGGCGATGTCACGCTGACCGCAGCCCTGACCGGAGACGGCACGGACGCCGGCAGCCACAAGCTGACCATCCGTCGCGTCCTCGATGCCACGCAGACGATGAACCTGCGCAGCCAGGGCAAGATCAGCGCCGAGGTCCTGGAGCGCGCGCACGACCGCGCCATCATGCTGATCCAGCAGCTCGTCGACGAGCGCAACCGCAGCCTGCGCCTCATCGAAAGCGAGGCTGGCAGCGAGCTCCTGACCCTGCTTCCACCGCTTGCCGAACGCAAGGGACGCACCCAGGGCTATGATGCAACAACCGGGCAGCCGGTCATGTTCAGCACCGCCAACACGGCGATCAGCGCCGCCATGGAGGCGGTTGTCCAAGCCGCCACGCTCGCCCTGGCGCGCGCCGCCATGGGTCCGTGGGGCGATGCGCTGGTCACGTCCACCGGCGGCAGCACGGCCCGATCGCTGGCCAACAGGGCCGCCGACGTGCAGAACGTCAAGGACTTCGGCGCGGTCGCAGACGGCATCACCAACAACACGACCTTCTTCCAGGATGCCGTCGACGCCATGCCGAGCGGCGGCGTGCTGCTGATCCCGCCCGGCGATTACGCCTTCACCGGGACGGTTGAACTGGCCTCCAACATCGCCGTCGTCGGCATCGGCCGCCCGATCCTGCGGCTGACCAGCAACCCGCAGACCGGCATCTTCCATGCCGATGGCGAAAGCGACATCGACATCCAGGGCGTCGACTTCATCGGCACCAACGTCTCAAGCGCTCCGGCCACCCCGGAGCGGTTGGTCTATCTGGTGAACTCGTCCCGGCTGCGCGTTCGTGACTGCGGGTTCTCGGCCAGCATCTACGGCGTGCACTTCCAGACCTGCACCGACATCCTGGTCAACGGCAACATCGCCCACGACATCATTTCCCATAATGACTTGTCGGCTGGATACGGGTTCCTGCTGGCGCTCGACTGCGACCGCTTCTCTGTATCCGATAACATCTTCTTCAACATCAGCCGCCATGCGGTCTATGTGAGCGCTGGATCTTCCCGCGGTGTCATCGACGGCAACACCGTCAACCACTGCGGTTCTGTCGCCCTGGACGTGTACGCAACCGCGGCGCAGAACCCGTGCCAGGACATCGTCATTAGCAATAACGTGGTGCGCGATATCTATGGGGCCGTGAGCCCGCGCGGCATCGGCATCGCGGTCAATGTTCGCCGCATCAGCATCGTCAACAACCTGATCGACACGACGGTCCAGTATGGCATTGCGGTCGAGGGTGCATCTGGCGGACTGGAAGGCGTCGACAACCCGCGCCAGATCAGGATCAGCGGCAATGAAGTATTCTCGCCGGGCATCAATGGCATCTGGTGCTATAGCGCCAACGACCTGGTGGTCGAAGACAACCGCATCGTCGGCGGCGCCACGGGGATCATCATCAACGGCAATGGTGCCTCGACGGGCGATTTCTGCCGCCGGGCCTCCGTCCACGGCAACACCCTACAGGACTGCACGTCCTACGGCTTGAACATCAGCGGCGCCGGCGTCACCGCCTGCACGCTCGGAAACAACACCTTCCGCGACTGCGCCATCAACTGGAACATTCCATCAAACGTGCCCATGAGTTCCTGGGTCTACCAGGGCCGCACCAGGACCCTACCGTTCCACGCGCTCGCCATCGCTGCCAGCGCCACCGTCAACGCCAACGGCCCGGCCGCCAACATCGTCTACTACGTCGGCGAGAAGGCCCTGCACGCCCTGGCCATTTCCGTCCGCATGACGGGCGCCCCCACGGCGGGCACCGTCACGTTCACAATCACCAGCAACGGCTCGCCGGTGGCATCCTTGTCGGTGCAGTTCGCCACGGGCGAGTACTACAAGGCCGTCCAGATCCCGCCAGGAACCATCATCCTGTCCGACGGAACGGACATCGGCGTTGAGGTGGCGGCGTCGGCCGGGTTCACCCCAAGCGGCACCCGCAACGCCTCGATCTCCCTGACGCTCGGCGAAGCGACCTGATAGCGGCCTATGGTCCTTCCCATACCGACCGCGCAACCTCATAGGTCCATGCACCTGCCCAAGGTCCATGTCGCCATCCTGGCCTTGCTGTTGACCGCCTGCGGCGACCAGCCGCCGCCGCGCCAGCCCATCGATCCGCCTGCCAAGAAGGAGGCCGACCTGCTGCGCCAGCAGGAGCTGGCCGCCGAGAAGCGCGCCGCTGAGGCGGACGCCGCCGGCGACAAGGATATCGCCGACTACAACCGCCGCCTGGCTGAGAACCTGACCAAGCTGCGCGAGAAGTGGGAGCGCATCGAGCTGGACCAGCAGGCCAAGATCGACGCGGCCGAGAAGAAGGCGCGCGCTGATGCTGCGGCCGACGCCGACCGCCAGCGCATCGCCGACGATCGTCGCAAGGCCTACTGGATCGCCGGCATCGGCATGGCTATCTGCGCCATCGCTGGCGGGCTCGGCTTTGCCTGGGGTGCCGGCCGCCTCGCCCTGCCCTTGGCTGGCGTAGGGGCTCTGGGATGCGGCGCCCTGGTCGCGTTCTGGGAATCGCTGCGCTGGGCCTGGATCTACCCGGTGGCCCTGGGCGTCGCCGTCCTCGCCATCGTCGCCTGGCTGGTCGTGCGCCGTCGCACCGACGCCGTGATCGCCGGGGCCAAGCTCGCCGACGCCTACGAAGGCCAGGCCAAGCTCGCCGTCCAGAAGGCCAAGACCTTCGGGTCCGAGCTCGACGACCGCGGCCACGCCGTCGCCGAGAAGGCCGGCGCCTGGCTGGCGCAGAAGCGCGCCGGCATCCTCAAGACCGTGGCCAAGGCCCGCGGCAAGACCGTCAAACCGCAGCCCCCCAAGGCATGACCCATGGACTTCCTGAGCCTCGCCGAAAAGTTCGGCTTCCCCGTCCTCTGCGTGATCGCCTGCGGTTGGTTCATCCGCTGGCTGGTCATGGACCGGATCAAGGCGCTCGAATCAGCCTTCAAGTCCAGCCTCGCGCGCGAGACCATCGCCCAGGAGGAGCGCATCAAGGCCGCCGACCGCTTCGCCAAGGCGATGCAGGACATGGCCGAGAAGACGACCCGCGCCCTGGAACGGAACACCGCCGTCGCCGAGAAGAACCAGGAAGTCCTCAGCCGCCTCATGGACCACCTCGTCGCCCGGCCGTGTTTGGTCGAGAAGCCCGAGCCGCGGCCGCAGACCTTCCATCAGGAAGCCGCCCCGGCGCTCCAGCCGCGCCGCACACCGAGCTCTGCCGACCTGCCGGCCATCGACCCGCCGACCGAGCAGCACAGCCCCCAGGAAGCGCGCTGGCGCACCACGCGCTGATTCACGCCTTCACTTCTGGGCGACCCGGCTACTCTATACGTCCATGCATTTCACTCCAGCGGCCTGGATCGTGCGTCAGTTCGGCAGCAACTACAAGGTTGCCAAGGCGGCCGGGCGCCAAGCCTGTACGATCATCCGCTGGAAGAAGCGAGCCTGTGGCGACTGCCGTGGCCTGATCCCGTCCGAAGCCATGCCGGCGATACTCATGGCCGCCGTCCAGCTCGGCCTCGACGTCCATGCCGACGACCTCATCCTGGGGCGGGACTTGCCTGATCCGGTGCCGACGCTGGCGCAGATGCAGCCGAAGAAGCCCGAGCCTGCGCCCGAGCGCGCGCCCGCGCCAGCCGCTCGGCGAATCCGCCGACTTTCTTGACCTCAACCCGGTCGACGAACAGCTTGAGGTGCCGGCCCAAGGCTTCGAGCGCCGGCTGCTTCGCTGCCAGCTTGAGGGTGAAGCGGCCGTTCTTGTCCCAGCTCCACCCGGCGATGGCCCGGCGCACGTCCTCGGGCAGCTTGGCGATGTCGGCCGGCTTCTTGATCGTGGCCAGACCTATCTCGGCCGGGTCGAAGTAGGCGAGCCGCGCCAGCTCCATGAGCACCCGGTCGGCCTTGATCGCCAGGCGGTCGGCCTGCTTCGCCTTGAGGTCAGCGACCAGCGCCGCGACCCTCGGGTTTGCCAGGAGGTGCGCCGCCTTGGATCCGGCCGTCTTCTCCGTCGAGCACTTGAACCCCGCACGCATGACCGCCGCCGGCCCGTCCAGGTCGATGGCGTACTCCCTGGCGAAGCGCTCGATCCGCGGCGTCATGCCCGGCTTCCGCCCCTGCCAGCCCTTGTCCTGGCGACCCTTGGCCGCCCGGTTCCCCGGCTTGAAGTTCTGCGGTCGATCGTCCAGTCCCATGGCGGCATCCTACCGCGGTGCCCAGGCGACGGAACCCCGAGGGATCACCACCATCAGGGGTTTGCATGCCGTTCGCCTTGGAGTACCAATACCGGTTTCCGGTGCAAACCCCCGGCCGAAAGGCTGGGGGCTCTTGTTTCCAGGCTCCTCCGGCTGGTACATCCACAGGACCACGCGGTCGGGATGGACCTCGACGCGCTCTATCCACTCGCGCAATACCGCCGTTTTCTCCGCGGGGCTGTAGGCCTTGAGGTTGGCGACCTGGCCGGCGATCGTCTCCAGGATGAGCTCGATGTTGTGAGCGTCGACCCCGCGCACCGCCAGGATCCCCTCGGCCTCGGCCAGCCGCCGGTCGATGGCCTTGGCCTCGTCGCCCAGGGCGGCCAGGGCCAGATTGAACCCCTCCGTCCCGACCGCCCCCGTCTTCGCCAGATGGGAGATCCGGCCGGCGAGCTGTTCCCGCTCGGAGGTCAGGCGGATCTTGGCGTCCCGCGCCTCCTGCACCTGGACGACGCTGACCTTCCGGGCCGCCAGCAGGGTCTCCCGGTAGGCGCCGCCGTTGACCGCCTCCTCGATGGCGCGCACGGTCTCGGCCTCGACCTCCTCGACTCGGGCGTCCTTCTGCCGGCACAGGCTGCGGTTCTTGTTGGCCAGGCAGCACCGGAAGTACCTGTACTTCCTCCCGTGCCGGTTCTTCACCGTGGCCTGCACCATGGCCGACTGGCAGAGCGGGCAGCGAGCCAGCCCTGCCACGATCGACGCCACGCTGGCCCTGGCGCCCGGCTTGGGGGCAGATCCTCGACGCACGGGCGTCTGGCGCGTCGCCAGGGTGCGAACCGCGGCCGCCTGGGTCGCCGCATCAACGAGTAGGCCCGTCACCTGGGGCGACCGGGCCAGGTTCCAGGCCATGGCTGGCGTCCACCCCCGGCGGCTCGGCTTCCCGGTGTAGCCCGCTGCCGGCACCCCGGCGTCTTGGAGGCGGCGCGCGCAGACGTTGAGCCCATCCCCGGACAGGATCCACGACCACAGGGGGCGCACCGCCTGGGCATGGGCCGGATCCTCGACCAGCTTCCGCCGCTGGCCATCCGCCACCACCATGCAGCCGGGCGGGACGTGGCCGCCAGTCCAATACCCGGTGCGCTTGACGTGCTGCATCGCCTCCTTGATGCGCGCGCTGATGGTCTCCCGCTCATGCTGGCCGAAGGCCCCGAGCATGTCGGCAAGCTCCCGATGATGAACCCTGCCGGGTGTCCGTCCACTTAGGACCGACTGCACCGCCTGGTGTGTCACACCAAGACGACGGGCAACATCGGCTACGCTAAGACCCATTGATTTCAGACCTTTGCGTAGTCTTTCCGCAAGCTCTGTATGGGCTGCCATTCTCATAGTATCGGCATGTTTGCGGTTTGTCTTAGTTTTCTATTTGCGTTTTGTCGTCACTGACTACAAACCGCAAACATGCCGAGACCACAAGGCCCCAACTACCCGATCATGCGCGAGATCCTGGCGCGCACGACGTTCAGCGAGCGATCCATCCGTCATTGGCTGGCGAATAAGAGTCGCCCCAACAACCCGATCATGGCCCGTGCCTGGGATCGGGCGCTGGCCGCCGCCAAGGCCAAGCTGGCGAAGGCCGCGCCATGAGGCAGCGCACCGTCGAGATCCGCTTCGTGCCGCGCCCGGCCGGTCACACCTACGACGCGACCCTGCGCTGGCTCGCCGCCGAGGGCAAGCGTCTGCGCCGTCAGCGTCGCAAGGCCGGTGCAGCGTGATCGACCGCGACGACCTGAGCCCCGAGGACGTCCTCAGCCCTGCCGAGTTGCGCGCCTACTACCGGCCGCGCCGCGAGCGCGCCGCGTCGTGCTCTGACGGCATGTGCGGCGGATGCCCCCGCTGCGGCGTCCCGCTCGACGAACCCGAAACCGAGGAAGCCACATGCGCCTGATCCCCTTCGAGAACGTCGATAAGTTCAGCAAAGCCAGCGAGCAGCACCTGCCCGAGGACGAGCGCCGCCAGTCTATCGCCCACGTCGAGCAGATCATGGGCCGCGAGTTGACCGCCAGCGAGGCCGGCCGCTTTGCGCAGGTCGCCGCCATCGCGCCGCAGATGGTCCCCGGCGATGACCCGATCGAGCTGCGCCCCGTGCGCCGCATCACCGCGACCAGCAAGCCGAGCATGCCCGGCATCAAGGGCGGCGAGGACCGCAGCGGCGCCGAACTGGAAGACGACATCACGCCGCTGGCCGTCGGCCTCATCGGCGCCGCGCTCTGCCTGATCGCCGCCTTCTGCCTCCGCTCCGCTGAACCACCGGAACCACCATGCGCCTCTCCCCCTTCCTCGCCCGTCTCGCCAGCCCCGGCCCCAAGATCGACCTCGTGCGCGCCTGCGCCAATGAAGCCGCGCGCCGCGACGCCAGCGAGATCGAGCAGTCGGCCGAATCGAAGCAGCTCATCCGCGAGCTCCAGCGCGCCAAGGCCCTGCAACCGACGTCCTGATCCTTCCCGCCTCGTCACATCCACCGCTCACCACCACGGAGCACCCCATGGCTGAATCTTCCGCACTGTCGGTCCCCTCGACCGGCTCTTCCCTCGGCTTCCTTGAGAACGCCATCACCACCTTCGAGGGCGTCGAGCGCCTGGCCGCCTGCATGGCCAAGTGCGGCACGCTGCCGCAGCACCTCCAGAACAAGCCCAGCGACTGCTTCCGCATCGTGGTCCAGGCCGCGAAGTGGCGGATGGATCCCTTCGCCGTCGCCGAATGCACCAGCCTCGTCCACGGCCGCATGTGCTACGAGGGCAAGCTAGTCGCCGCCGTGCTCCAGGCCATGGGCGCGATTGAGGGCCGCCTCACCTACGAGATCAGCGGCAAGGGCCAGGACGCCAGCATCGTCGTCACCGGAACGCCCAAGGGCGCGAAGAAGCCGGCCGTCCTGACTGGCACGGTCAAGGACTGGCGCACGCACGGCAACGGCAGCCCCTGGGACAAGCAGCCCGAGACGCAGCTCGTCTATCGCGGGACGCGCCAGTGGGCTCGCCTCTACGCCCCCGAGGCGATCCTCGGCGTCTACACCCCGGACGAGGCGGAAGAGATCCGCACTGTCGAGGCCACCGTCGTCGGCACCGACCTGCCTGCCGTCGAACCTGCGCGCACCGGAGAGGCTCCGACCGGTGCCGAGCAGAAGCCCGCCGATCCGCCGCCCGCGAGCCAGCAGCCGGCCGCTACCACCCCGCACCGCGGTCCCGCTCATCCGGCCCAAGCCGCCGGCATCCTGCTGTGGCAGGCCCTGGAAAAGCTGGAGAAGGGCCGCGGCAAGAAGGTCCTCGACCGCCTCGCCAAGCTCTACGCCCCGGCCGACATGCCGGCCGCCGAGCTGGCCAAGTTCGCGCCCAAGGACATCCCGGCCGCGAAGCTCGACGGCTTCGGCAAGGACGTCGCCGAGCTCCAGAAGCTGATCGCCGAGCCGCAGCGCATGGAGGAGACGCTGGCCGAGTGGGAGCGCCTCGCCGCGCAGGAAGGCGGTGCAGCGTGACCGAGACCTCCAACGCCGTCCCCTACAAGATCAAGCACCGCTGGAGCGACCGCGTCGTCTACCAGGCGACCAAGGCCACCACCGCAGCCGACGCGCTGCTGGAGGCGGTTGCGGCGAAGGCAGACCTGCACGATGCGTACCTGCCCGACGTGGTGCTCCCGTTCGGTGCCAGCCTCGACGGTGCCAGCCTCGACGGTGCCCGCCTCGACGGTGCCAGCCTCGACGGTGCCCGCCTCGACGGTGCCCGCCTCGACGGTGCCAGCCTCGTCGGTGCCCGCCTCGTCGGTGCCAGCCTCGTCGGTGCCAGCCTCGTCGGTGCCAGCCTCGTCGGTGCCAGCCTCGTCGGTGCCAGCCTCGTCGGTGCCAGCCTCGACGGTGCCAGCCTCGACGGTGCCAGCCTCGACGGTGCCAGCCTCGACGGTGCCAGCCTCGACGGTGCCCGCCTCGACGGTGCCCGCCTCGACGGTGCCCGCCTCGACGGTGCCCGCCTCGTCGGTGCCAGCCTCGTCGGTGCCAGCCTCGACGGTGCCAGCCTCGTCGGTGCCCGCCTCGACGGTGCCCGCCTCGGAGGCGGCTTCATCGCCGCGACCAGCGACATCGCCTTCGCCGGCCCGGTTGGCAATGGTCGCCGTACGGTCTACGCCTTCCACGCCAAGACCGAGAAGGGGACGGTGATCGTCTATAGCTGCGGCTGCTTCATCGGCATCGAGCGCGACTACCTGGCTCGCATCGAGAGCCGGTACGGCAAGGGTGGCGAAAACGGCGTAGATCCGACCGCCTCGCGCTGGCTGGCCGAGTGCAAGGCGGCGCTCGCCGCCTGCCGGGCCATGGCGAAGACCTGGCCGAAGGTGAAGTCCGCGAAGAAGGGCGGTGCCAAGTGAGCGCCGCCGTCATCGTCAAGAACACCCTGCCCGCCGAGATCGTCGCCCTCAAGGACGAGACGATGGCGCAGGTCCAGGCCCTGACCGTCGAGGCCAAGGCCATGGAGGTCACCGACGCCGACACACTGGCGAAGGGCAGTGACCTCTTCCGCAAGATCGACGCCCTCAAGAAGGGCATCGAGGCTGGCCGCCTGGAGATCACGCGCCCGATCGACGCCTTTAAGAAGGCGATCATGGTGGCCGAGGCTCAGGCCACGACCCCGCTGGACGAGGCGCGCGCCGAGCTGGGCAAGCGGCTCTTCAACTGCCAGAAGCGTCTGGAGGCCGAGCGCCTAGAGGCCGAGCGCAAGGCGCGCGAGGAAGCCGAGGCGAAGGCCAAGGCCGAGCGCGAGCGTCTGGAGAAAGAGCGCCAGGAGATCATCCGCAAGCAGCAGGAGGAGCGCGCCGCCCAGGAGCGTGAGGCGAAGGAACGGGCCGAGCTCTTCGGCACCGAGCCCGAGGCCCTGCCGCCGGCGCCAGAACCGCCGCCGGCCGCCGTCGTCGTGCCCGTGGTCGAGAAGACCGCGGTCGCCGCGCCGCTGCCCAAGATGGCCGTCCGCGGCAGCACACGCAAGGTCCTCAAGATCATCGACGCCAGCAAGATCCCGCGCGAGATCGCCGGCGCCGTCCTGCTGATCCCTGACGAGAAGGCGATCAAGAAGCTCCTCGATGCCGGCGTCGCAGTTCCTGGCTGCACCTTGGACACGGTCGAGGGCTTCGCCTCGGCGGGCGGCCGCTGACATGCCCGACGTTCCACTGCCCCAGATCGAAGCCGACAGCACCGACAGTGAAGCCCTGGCTGACATCATTTGGTTCATCAAGGGCCGGCTGACTGCCTGCCAGGATCGCGGCACCTCGGCCGAGCTGGGCGAGCGTCACATTGAGGCTCTGCGTCGCTTTCGCGTGTCGCTCCAGGCCATGTCTGAGATCCGCCACCGTGCGATGGCCGCCGAGCACCGCGAAAAGCTGGCCCAGCACTTCGCCAGCGTAGCGAAGAAGGGCAAGGCGAAGTGAGCGACCGCGCCGACTTCATCAGGCCCAGCAACATGGGGGCCATCGAGCTGTGCAACGGCAAGCCCCTGATGGAGTGGCGCGCCGTCACTGCGGTCCCGGCTATCGACCAGATCAGCCGGCCGGCGGCCGAGCAGGGAACCCAGGGCCACACCGTCGTCGCCCAGACGCTGGCTCTGACCTACCAGCAGCCCGGCGGTTGGACCCTGCCCGAGGACGCGCTCAACCAGATGAGCATGGCCATGTCCAAGCTGGAGGACTGGACCAAGGATGCCGTCCGCCGCTGCGTCGCCTACGCCGTCGCCCTCGTCGACCAGGCCATGGGCCAGGGCTGGCGCATCACCATCCAGATCGAAATGCACCTGAGCGGCCATGGCGTGCACATCGCCCGCGGCGGGACTGCCGACCTGATCATCCTCTGCCACGACGCCCAGACCGACGAGATCGTCCATGTCATCGTCGCCGACTGGAAGCTGGGCTGGCTCGACCAGGGCCACGCCGCCGATCACCTCCAGCTCGGCGCCTACGCCGTCATGGCCTGGGACAAGTACAAGCCGCGCCAGGGCGTGACCGTCCACCTGGCCCAGGGCCGCCGCCAGGAGTTCAGCAGCGCGCACTACACCGCCAGCGCCATCGAGGCCGTGCGCCAGCGCATCCTCGCCGCGGTCGCTGCCGCCTGGACCGACGAGCCCGAGATCAAGCCCGACATCGACGCCTGCCGCTACTGCCGCGCCCTTCTCTTCTGCCGTGCTGCACGGGAGCAACTCATGTACGCCAACGACCAGCTCGCCCTCTTCGGCGACGCCGTCCCCGATCGCATCCAGCTCGCCAAGGATGCCGCCATCGCGCGCCGCTTCGCCGAGGACGCCCGCGAGATCAGCAAGCTCTGGGCCGCCCAGAACCAGGCCGCGGCCAGCGAGGAGGCTTCCCGTGGGTGACCATCCCGACCACCAGATGCATGCCAACAGCCTGCGCGCCCTCGGGACGCTGGACGTCGGCGAGCGCGAGCGCCAGATCGTCGACGCCTATGTTGCCGCCGGCCTGCCGCAGACCGATCGCCAGATCGCCGAGCGGCTGGGCTACCAGGACATGAACAAGGTGCGTCCGCGCATCACGGACCTGATCGACGACCTGATCTTGCGCGAGGTCGGCAGCACCAAGGACCACGTCAGCGGGAAGCGCGTGCGCCTGGTCGAGGTGCGTCCGTGAAGCGCTCGATCGTCATGGCCGACCCGCAGAAGCTCGACGAGGTCGTCAAGGAGCTGATGAACGGTCTCGTCACGGATGGCGCGCACCACAAGCAGCACCACATGGAGCAGGCCCTGCGCCTGCTGACTGGCGACGAGTGGACCGATACCGCCAAGCAGCACTTCCAGTGGGCAGATGGGATCCCGTCATGAACCCCGACGCCCACCTCCGTGGCCGCCTCAACAAGCAGGCCGGCCAGACCGCCGAGAACATCGTCGAGATCCAGCTTCGCGGCATGGGTATCGAGGTCGAGCAGATCGAGACCGGCTGGCGCGTGATGCGTCGACCGCGCGCCGATGGCAACGGAACGCAGATCGTCGGCGCGACACCGATGGCCAAGGTCCTCGGCGACCTATTCGGCGTGCAGCAGCCCAGCGGCCGCGCGATCCTCGTCGAGTCGAAGCACGACGACGGCGACCGCCTGAGCCTGTCCGAGCTCAAGGACCACCAGCGCAGCAACCTCCTCCGCTGGCACCGGGCCGGCGCCCTGTGCTTCGTCGCATGGGTCCGCTTCGAGCCAGTCGTCGAGGTCTGCTTCATCCACTTCCCCAGCGTCACCGACGAATGGCGCAAGGGTTCACCTCTCCCCATCGAGCGGGCTAGACAGCTCGACCGCGCATCCCGCGCGGCTCTCACGAACGCACCACCACCAGGCCCAAGGACCTGATCCACATGACCACCACCACCGAACCCGCGCCGGCTCCGGCTGTCCCCTCGAACGAGGACCAGCTCCAGCTCGCCGTCGCAACCTTCACCGCCATCTGCACGCGCAGCGAAGCAGGCCACCCGATCGAGCGCTCCAGCGACCTCATCGGCGAACTGCCCGAGGCCTTCCAGCACGTCGAGGGTCTGCTGACCAAGCTGGCCGTCCTGGTGCGCGCTCTCGCCTCCGGCGACCTCATCACCGACACCATGCCGGCGGCACCCACCGCCTTCGGTATCACCGTCCACGCCCAGGGCGACGCCGCCCTCCAGATCCTGGCCAAGGACGTCATCGGCTGGCGCTCGCTGGTCGCCGCGGCCCAGCTCGCCCTGGAGCTGTCGCAGCTCGACAACCAGAAGAAGGACGACGAGCTCCGCGCCCACAAGGAGCGGGTCCGCCTGGAGAAGGAACTGGCTGGCGAGGTGACCGCCTGCGAGGCCGATGTCGAGGCGGCCAAGAACGACCTGAGCGCCGCCAAGGAGCACCTGGCCGCGGCCAACAAGAAGCTCGCGGCCTTCGTGCGCGGCGACGTCCAGACCAGCATGGCCGATGGCAAGCAGGAGACCATCAGCGGCGACGTCACGGCCTACGAGCAGGGCTTCCGCACCTTCGACGCCGGCAAGGCCGAGGCCATAAACCCCTACCGCGACGACCCGCAGAAGGCCGACTGGCAGCGCGGCTATGATTGGGCGCAGAAACAAGCCGAAGTGAAGGCCGGCGCGCCGCTCTTCGAGGGTGCCGAGAAGGCGCCGATCAAGAGCGCCAAGGACCTGGGCAAGGCCGAGCTCGACCTGCTGGGCTCCACCCTGGACGACAACGAGCGCGAAAAGCTGCGCCGCGGCACGGCCCTCAACGTCGCCGGCTGCGTGCTGAACCTCTACGAGCGCGACTACCTCGTCGCCGATGCGGTCGGCGAGTCGCACTTCCTGATGCTGCCGCTCTACAGCAAGGACGAGTGGGCGAGCATCGGCCATGAGGCGAAGTAAGGCCGCACGGTCGAAGGCATCGACCAGACCGACGAGGCCAAGGTCCAGCGCCAGACCGGCGGCGAGTTCTGCGGCCGCGTCGTGAAGCTCGGCAAGAAGAAGCTAATCGTCGGCCCCAAGAGCGACGCCCTGATCGTCTGGGATGACCAGCTCGAACAGGCGCCGGCCGAAGGCGAGAAGGACGACGGACAGGAAGAGGGCGGCGACGGAGCCTGACCGTTCCGGCACCGCCTACGCCCAACGGTAGACGGTGACGGAGCGGCCAGGACGTGACATCGAGCCGCAGGCCTGCCGGGGACGCCTGGCGGACACCGCGCCCGGGGAAGCGCCGGGGCCTGACCGTTCACCACACACCAGGAACCATCCAGCCATGAGCGAACAGCCAACTACCGAACCAGCACGCATCCGCTGCACCGACTGCGGCGTCGAGTTCGCCCTGCCCCTGCCACCCGGGACGACCTGCTGCCCCAACTGCAAGAGCGACGGCGTGCCCTGCGACGTGGCCAACGACGTCACGATCAAGATCAACTGGCACGAGCTGCGCATCCTGTGCATCTGGGCAGAAAACTACGGCCGCAGCATCAAGAAGCAGGGGACGGTCTACTCGATCGCCCAGCGCATCGAGGACCAGGCGCGCGGCGACAAGCCGCCCCTCACGCTGGCCCGCGAGCTCGGCGAGATCCCAGGCGCCAAGCTGTTCGACAAGGACGGCGAGGTGCCGCTGTGAAATACCACACCTTCCTGCCCAAGTTTCACCCGCTGATCCTCGCGCGCGCCAAGCAGACGACCATCCGCGGCCGCACGCTGGTCAAGCCCGGCGAGACCTTCGCGCTGCGGCACTGGACCGGCAAGGCGTACCGCTCGCCCATGGGCGTGCTCGGGACCGCGACGTGCCAGAGCGTCCAGCCCATCGAGGTCGGTAGCGACGACGTGCTCCTCGACGGCTTCATCGTCGCCGACCTGGACCAGATGGCCAAGCGCGACGGCTTCGCCTCCTGGGCCGCCATGCGCGACCACTTCATCGCCGCCCGTGGTCTGCCCGTCGTTGGCGTGCTCATCACCTGGGGCGACACCTTCCAGCCGGCTGGAGTCTGACCATGGGGACCTCCGACGTCTTCGCGTTCGAGACCACTATCGCCGGAGAGGGCGATGGCTTCCCGCGCATCATCAACGCGCGCACTGCCGGCAAGGCGAAGGCCGAACGCTGGCGCGACCTGCGCGAGGTTGGCGACTTCCCCTTCACCTGTCTCCGGGTGCGGAAGATCGGCACCGCCTACACGTCGCCCGAGTTCGCCCGCAACGCGCACTACCGCGGCATGCCGGCCGTGCGCTGCGGCCAGCGGGTCAAGGTTGAGCACTGCCCCGGCACCATCGTCGGACATAACAGCTCTGCCAACTTCGACGTCCTCTTTGACGATGATGCGCCGCAGTACGCCGGGCTGACCCTCAACGTGCACCCGGGAAGCGTCGAGCTGATCGACGTGAAGGCGGCATCGTGACCAGTAACGACCTGCGCCGCTTCCTCTCCCACGACTGGCAGGACGCCGCCGCCGTCTCGCGCCGGATCTACGACGAGATCGGCGTCCCCATCAAGCCCGAGCGCCTCGTCAGGCTCTACACCACCACCTACCCCGATGTCGTCGCCGATGGCATCCTCGTCCGCCTCGTGGCCGTGCAGGGGAATCCGAAGGGCCGCAACGCACCATGACCACCGCCGCCACCGACACCACGGTCTACCAGATCCCCGGCTGGGACCACCACTTCGAGAACAACAAGAGCCGGGACATCGACGAGTGCAGCTACGTCGCCATGCCGAACAAGCAGCACGGCATGGGCTTCACCCGCATCATGGCCCAGCCTGACGGCGCGGCCATCTTCGGCGTGTGGTGCCTGATCCTTCAGGCCGCGAGCCGGCAGGAGCGCCCCCGGAAGGGCTGGCTCACCGACGACGGGACCGAAACTGGCATTGCTTGGGATATTGAGGACCTCGCAATGCGCTGGCGCCGGCCGGTCGAGGAGATCCGCCGCGCCCTCGACGTGCTGTGTTCGCCTAAGATCGGATGGCTCAAGGCTTCACAGCGCCCGGCATCTGACTGCCGCCCTGGTGCCGGTGAGGTGCCGCCCGACTGCCGCCCGACTGCCGGCGCACTGCCCTCCAACCACCCTAGAACGAACGAACAGCTTGAAGGGAAGGAAGGGAACGAACAGCCGGCCGCGGACGGGTCGACCGGCGACCTGTTCCCACCTGGGCACGGCACCCCACCACCACCCCCTGCCGACAGCCCCGAGCGCTGGAGGTTCGAGCAGGGCGAGCCATGGGCCAAGGGGCTCAAGGGGGCAGGCTGCAAGGTAGGGCCGAACAACTGGCCAGCCTGGAAGGCCCTGGTCGAAAAGCACGGCAACGAGCTGGTCAGGAAGGCCGCCTCCGGGGTCGCACCTGACGAGCGCTGGCCCGACGCCATCGAGAAGGCGATCACCGCCCGGGGCGCACAGGTCGGCAGCATGAGCGACCATGTCCGATCCAAGACCGTGAGGATCACGACATGAGCCATCCCATCACCATCGGCGAGGCCCTGGGTGGGATCGCCAGGCCGTCGGCTCCGCTGCCGCCCATGCCCGAGGACCTCGTCTACCGGCTGACCAAGGCCGACATCGAGGCCACCCTGCCCACCGAGTACCGCAAGGCCGTGGCGATCGAAGCCGTCCGCCAGACCGTCATGGCTGCCGTCCAGGCCAAGGAGATCGGCGGGTCCGCGCTCATCGTCGGGCCGCCGGGCACCGGCAAGACCTTCCAGCTCTACGGCCTCCTCCGCGGTCAGCGCCTGCGCCATGCCCGGGACCTGATCGAGACCGGCGAGCGCATCCGCCACCAGCTCACCGCCGCCCGGAAGTGGAAGGCCGAACCGGAAGCCGTCTGGGCAGAGCGCCGCGTGCGCGAGGTCGTCGCCAAGGACATCATGGCGATCATCAGCGAGTCGAGCGACATCCGCCGCGCCCGCTACGACCGCGAGAAGCTGGACGCATGGTGCCAGGACGAGCGCATCCTGGCCATCGACGACATCGGGTGCGTGAAGCCGAGCGAGTGGGTCCTCGAAGCCGTCTACGAGATCGCCACCCAGCGCCGCAAGGACGGGCGTACGACCATCTGGACCACGAACCTCAACCCGGACGACCTGCGCCAGACCTTCGGAGGGGCCATCGCCTCGCGCCTGCTGGGCGACGCTGTCGTCGAGATCGACGGCAAGGATAGGCGGCTGGCATGAGCATGGTCATCATGCCCGCCAACTGCACAGGCGCATGGGTCGGCTACCTCGCCGGCCGCTACGAGGGGCAACTCGGCCACCTGTACAGCCCCGGCGCCCAGCGCGGCCCGTTCCCATTCCTGCCCTACGCGCTCGACAACGGGGCATTGAGGCGCACCCATGATCGTATTCCCGAACCACCGCCACTGCTCGCACTGCGGCGACCAGATCCTGTGGGGATCGCTTGGTCCGGTGCAGTACCACGACTGCAAGCAGGAGCAGCCCACCCAGCCCATCCCCTCCCCCGCGCCGGCCGCTGGCGACGAGTCGGCGCGCCTCGGCCCCTGCCCCCACTGCAACGCCGTCCTAGACCTGGCGCGCACGCCGAACCACAACAAGGCGGGCATACCGCTGGAATGGCGCGCGGAGTGCCAGTGCGGGTATTGCAGCCCGTTTAGCGCGGACGCGGCGGAGGCGGTGAGGTGGCATAATAAGATGAGCCAGATGTGCGGGGCACGATGATTCGCATCCTGTCACTCGGCGCTGGCGTTCAGTCGTCCACCATCCTGCTGATGTCGATCCGTGGCGAGCTTCCGCGCATCGATCATTGCATCTTCGCGGATGTTGGCTGGGAGCCGCCTGGCGTCTACAAATGGATGGAATGGCTGCGGGCCGAGGCCGACAAGGCCGGAATCCCGATCCACACGGTCAGCGATGGCAACCTCCGTGATCACGTCATGGATGCAGTCAAGACCGGCAAGCGGGTGTCGTCACCTCCGTTCTTCACGGAGGGCGAGGACGGGCGCGCCAGCCTGATGAATCGATCGTGCACGAGCAACTTTAAGATCATTCCCATTGAGCGGAAGGTTAAGGAGTTGATGGGCCACAAGGCGGGGTCGCGCCTACCCAAGGATCTGCGCGTAGAGCAGTGGATAGGCATCAGCGGCGACGAGATGCAGCGCATGAAGCGCAGCCAGGTGCCATGGATGCGGTTCTGGCACCCGCTGATTGAGCTTCCGTACGGCGATTCCTCCGAGGCTAACCTGCGCCCGCACAGCATGACCCGCCAGGACTGCCTCGCCTGGATGTCGGCGCATGGATACCCGACCCCCCCCCGTTCCGCATGCATCGGCTGCCCCTTTCACAGCAACGCCGAATGGCGCGAGATCCGCAGGGATCCCGTACAATGGGCGGACGCAGTGCAGTTTGATCGCGCCATTAGGGACAGCATGCCATTACACGGGATGCCGCATCCCGTGTATCTACACCGCAGTCTTCTGCCTCTGGATCAAGCGCCCATCGACGGGATAGCCGGCCAGCAGTCCATTGATTGGGGCATGGCCCAAGAATGCGCGGGGATTTGTGGCGTCTAAACCCATGGTCATCATGCCCGCCAACTGCACGGGCGCCTGGGTCGGCTACCTCGCCGGCCGCTACGAGGGCCAGCTCGGCCACCTGTACAGCCCTGGCGCCCAGCGCGGACCGTTCCCATTCCTGCCCTACGCGCTCGACAACGGGGCATTTGGATCGTTCACCAGCGGCCAGCCCTGGGACGTGGCAGCCTGGCGTGCGCTCCTCGGATGGGCCGGATCGTGCGGACAGCGTCCGCTGTGGGCATTGGTCCCTGACGTTGTCGCCGATAAGGCCGGCACGCTCGCCGCCTGGGAACGCTACAGCGACGAAGTGATCGCCGCCGGCTTCCGCCCTGCCTTCGCCGTCCAGGACGGGATGACACCGGACGACATTCCGGGGGGGGGCAGAAGTCCTTTTCGTGGGCGGATCAACCGAGTGGAAATGGACCACCGCTAGCATGTGGTGCGCCGCTCATCCCTGGGTTCACATCGGCCGGGTGAACACATTGCGCTGGCTGCGCGTGGCGGCCAAGCACGGCGCCCGCAGCGTTGACGGGACTGGATGGTTCCGAGGCGACAAAGCCCAAGCCGAAGGGCTGCGCCAGTTCCTCGCCGAGCAGGCTGGAGAAGTCCCGACGCTTGCCCAGCAAACGCTATTTGGCGCCCTGCCATGAAGATCGCCGAGCAAGCTCTATCCCGCGTCGACATCGCGGTTGCCTGCGCCAAGAACGACCCCACGCACCGCCGCGAGCACCTCGAAGCCGCCCTGTCCGCCACCGGCGAACTCCAGCGCGCCCTCTGGCTCGAACGGCTCAAGCTCGACCAACCACCACGGAGCAACACATGATTATGAGTGCGTCAATAATGGACAGAGAGACCGAGCGCGACCGGATCCATGACCGGAAACGGCAGATCAGGGACCGCCTGCTGTGCGCGCTCGAAGACGCAGGCCGGGCCATGTCGCCCGCCGAGCTCGCCCGCATCACCGGCCTCGGCATCTGCGCCGTGACCATCGCCGCTCAGAACGCCCCGCGCTACTTCGCCGTCACCGTCGACGGCAAGCGAACCACCGGCATCGACCGGCATCATCACCTCAAGATCGGAGCATGACCATGACCGCCCAGCCCCTCACCGCCCACATGATCGTCCTGGCGATCGACATGGAGGACGTCGCCGGCGAGATCCGCGCCCTGGGCACGGACGAGGCGAAGCAGCACGCGGCCGAGCTCGAAGGAGCAGCCGCCACCGTCCGGCAGTGGGCGCAGGCATGCGAGGCGGTGCCGGCTATGGCCTACAACGGCATCCCCATAACCCCCAATACCATGACATCACTATGACCGAACCAACCACCATCGCCACCCTCTTCGGCAAGCGCTTCCCCACCGAGAACTCCATCAGCGAACTACTCGACGGCCTGGCCATTATGACGGACACCAGACGAACCGTGTGGGCAGGTCGCGCCGAGGAATGGGATCGGACGCGAAAGGCTATTCATGCCGAGATTAAGCGAAGGGCCGGGGCATGACCGAGACCGTCGACCGCGAGGACCAGATCACCGAGGACCTGGCGCGCTTCGTCCATGACCCCCTTGGGCTAATGAAGCCGTGTCGTAAGTGCGGGAAAGAGTTGCCGCTATCCAGTTATGGGAACACCAAGCCTGGGAAAGGCGACAGGTACAACCGAAGAGCGCGCTGCCTTGAATGCGAACGCGCATGGGGCAGGGAGCATTACCAGAGGACAATAGATTATCAGCGGGATCGTAGCCGTAAGAAAATGGAATCGGGAGCTGCACGGGCAGCCTCTCGTCGGTGCGAGATGAGAAGAAAGTACGGCCTGACCCCTGAGCAGGTCGACAGCATGAAGGAAGAACGCGGACATCGCTGCGACATCTGCCGCAGGCAAGTTACCGGGAAGGGTGGGCATGGGCTACAGGTCGATCATTGCCATGTGAGCGGGAAAGTCAGAGGCCTACTTTGCACGAGGTGCAACATAGCCATTGGTCTGATGTTTGATTCTACCGACATTATGCGCGCAGCAGCCGTGTATGTAGGAAGGAACGCCAAATGACAAACGATGCAGAAGATGATCTTATAGCGTTGATAGCAGGATTCGAGCACGATCCATTGGGTTTCGTGCTCGCTGTTTTCCCCTGGGGCGAGCCCGGCACCGAGCTGGCCGACGAGACCGGCCCGCGCGATTGGCAGATCGCCATGCTGGAGCACGTCGGCAAGCGGCTGCGCGAGGGCGCCGACGCGATCACCGCCGTATCCGAGGCCATCCAGATCGCGGTCAGCTCCGGCCATGGCATCGGGAAGTCGGCGCTGGTGTCCTGGCTGATCCTCTGGGCGCTCTCGACGCACGAGGACACGCGTGGGGTCGTCACCGCCAACACCGACCGCCAGCTCACCACCAAGACCTGGCCCGAGGTGGCGAAGTGGCACCGCCTGATGCTGTGCTCGCACTGGTTCAAGTTCACCGCGACCGCCATCTTCTCGGCCGACGAGGACCACGAGAAGACCTGGCGCGTCGATGCGATCCCCTGGAACGAGCGCGCACCAGAGGCATTCGCCGGCCTGCACAACAAGGGCCACCGGATCCTGGTCGTCTTCGACGAGGCGTCAGCCATCCCGGACATCATCTGGGAGACCGTCGAGGGTGCGCTCACCGACGAAGGCACGGAGATCATCTGGGCGTGCTTCGGCAACCCGACCCGCAACGCCGGCCGCTTCCGCGAGGCCTTCGGGCGCCTGGGCCACCGCTGGCAGCACGAGCAGATCGACAGCCGCACCGTGCGCGGCACCAACAAGGTCCAGATCGACAAGTGGATCGCCGACTACGGCGAGGACAGCGACTTCGTCCGCGTGCGCGTGCGCGGGCTTTTCCCCAGGGCAGGCTCCATGCAGTTCATCCCCTCCGACGTGGTCGAGGCGGCCACGAAGATCGAAGCCAACCCCACCCTCTACGACCCGGTCATCATCGGCGTCGACGTCGCGCGCTTCGGCGACGACGAGAGCGTCATCCTGGTCCGCCGCGGCCGGGACGCGCGCACCTGGCCGACACTCACCTTCCGCGGGGTCGACACCATGACGCTCGCCGGCAAGGTCGCCGAGATCATCCGGCAGCAGCAGGCCGACGCCGTCATGGTCGACGAGACCGGCATCGGCGGTGCCGTGGTCGACCGCCTGCGCCAGCTCGGCCATCGCGTCTTTGGGGTCAACAACGGCGCCGTCTCGGACGTGCCTGTCGATGGCGAGAGCGTGGCCAACAAGGGCGCCGAATGCTGGGCGCGCATGCGCCAGTGGCTCAAGACCGGCGGCAGCATCCGCGACGATGCCGACCTGCGCACCCAACTGGAGAGCCGCGAGTACGGCTACAACCAGCACAGCGAGATACGCCTGGAGTCGAAGGACGACATGAAGAAGCGCGGACTGTCGAGCCCCGACCGTGCCGACGCTCTGGCCCTGACCTTCGCCTACCACGTCGCCGCCCGCGCCGACGGATCGCGCCAGGGCGCTGGCATGAGCATCACCGAGTCGGACCCCTACAAGCACCCGGACGACCGGTAGCCAGATGCAAAAGCCGAACCGTCGCGCCTGACCCTGCCGCCGCTACGCTCGCCGCATGGGCGTAGCCTTCGCGCGTGAGCCGTTCGACCATGCATGGTCAGGGATCGAGCCCCTGGTCATGGGTCATTGGCGCGAGGTGGCCTATCCCGGCGACACCCCTCCGGCCGTCGATGTCGCCGCCTACACCGCCGCCTGCCGCGAGGGCCGGCTGGTCACCTTCACCGTCCGCGACCTGCCCGAGATCGACACGCAGCTCGGCGAGCTCCGCGGCTACGCGCTCTTCTGGGTCGGCCCGTTCCCGCAGCGCATGGGCGTGATAGGCGCCTGGCAGGACGCCGTCTTCCTGTCGCCCGAGGCGCGCCAGGGCCATGTCGGCATCGACTTCCTGCACTACTGCGACGCGCAGCTCCAGGCCATCGGCTGCCATGTCGTGCACCACAGCGTCCGCGACGGCCGCGACTTCTCGGCCATCCTGCGGCGCCTGGGCTATGCCCACGCCGAGACCGTCTACGCCAAGAATCTGAGGACCTGACCATGGGCAGCAGCAACCCCGTCAAGAAGATCACCGACGGCGCCGAGGACCTCTATGGCAGCGTCAAGGATGACCCGCTTGGCGCCCTGTCGTCCGCCGCCGGCCAGGTGACCGGAACCCAACTGCTATCCGTAGGCATGCAGTCGGGCACCCGCGTCCGCGACGATCAGCGCGACCAGGCTGCCGGCATGGCGCAGAAGGAACAGGAACGCGCCGCAGCGGCCGAAGCGCGCGCCATCGACGCATCGGTCAAGGACCTCGATCCGATCGCCCTGGAGCGCCGCCGCCGCGCTGCTGTGGCGACCAACCAGGGCCGCGGCGGGACCATCCTGACCAGCGGCACAAGCCTGGGCTCGGCCGACGTGGCGCGCAAAACGCTGCTGGGAATGTAACCCATGGTCGCCGTCTCCACCGAGTTCAAGGAACGGATCGAATCCACCAGGAACACGCTCAAGAATGAGCGCACGTCCTTCGAGACGTGGTGGAAGGACGCCGACCTCTACGTCCTGCCCGATCGCTGCCAGTGGTCGAGCTCGGACCATGGGAACGGCAAGGCCGACAGCTACAGCCGCATCATCGACGACACGCCCGTGCGCGCGATCGAGACCTGCGCGTCTGGCCTGCACTCCGGCATCACCAACCCGAGCCGGCCCTGGTTCGAGCTGACCCTGGCCAACAAGGCGCTCTCCGAGCTGCCCGTAGTCAAGGCCTGGCTGGAAGCCTGCCGCGACCGGCTCCTCGACGCCTTCCGCGCCTCGAACCTCTACAACGCCCTCCCGATCACCTACGGCAACGTCGCGGCCTTCGGCGTCGACGCGATGGTCATGGAGGAGGACGACGAGGAGGTCTTCCGCTTCGAGAACCTGGCGGTCGGCACCTACTGGCTGTCGACCAACTCGAAGCGTCGCGTCGACTGCATCGTCCGCGAGCTGCGCATGACCGTGCGCCAGGTCGTCGAGCGGTTCAAGATCGAGAACGTCAGCACCAAGATCGCCCAGCGCTGGCACAACAAGGGATACGAGGACCCGATCGACGTGGTGCATGTCGTGTGCCCCAACGCCGACTACAACCCGCGCGGCATCATGTCGCGCGAGAAGCGCTACCTGTCGACCTACTACGAGGCCGACAGCCCGAAGGACACCGCAGTCCTGTCGCTCAAGGGTTTCGACTCCTTCCCGGTCCTCTGCCCGCGCTGGCAGGTCACCGGCCGCAACGCCTACGGCCAGGGTCCGGGCAAGCGCATCCGCGGCCATTCCAAGGCGCTCCAGGCCTACAAGCGAGCCCTCGACAAGGGCACGAACAAGATGGCCGACCCGCCGCTGACGGCGCCGTCGAGCATGCGCGGCCAGGCCACCACCCAGATCGCCGGCGGGATCACCTACTACGACGACACCAAGAGCGGCGCGCCCCTGGTGCAACCGCTTTACAACACCCACACCTTCCCGGTCGAGAAGATCTTCCCGCTGATCCAGGACGCGCGGCAGCAGATCGAAGCCGGATGCTTCGCTGACCTCTTCCTGATGATCGCCAACAGCGACCGCCGGCAGGTCACCGCCGAGGAGATCCGGGCCAAGCAGGAGGAGAAGCTCCTCCAGATCGGGCCGGTCCTGGAGAACCTCAACGACGAGCTCCTCGACCCGCTCATCGCCCGCGGCTTCACCTCGATGCTGTCGCGCGGCCTGCTGCCTGAGCCGCCCGAGGAGATCCAGGGCCAGGCCCTGATCGTGCAGTACGTCAGCATGATGGCGCAGGTCCAGAAGATGCTGGGCCTCGGCGCGCTCGATCGCTTCCTCGGCGTGCTCGGCAACGTCGCCGGATTCCAGAAGGACGTGCTCGACAACGTCGACGCTGACAAGGTCGCGCTCGAATACCACGACATGCTGGGCGTCACCAACCGCATCCTGCGCTTTCCCGAGCCGCGCGACCAGATCCGGCAGCAGCGTGCCCAGATGGCGCAGCAACAGATCCAGGCCGAGCAGCAGGTCCAGAACGCCCAGGCGGCCAAGCTCCTGAGCGAGACCGACACCCGGGGCGACAACGCCCTCACCGACCTCATCAACGCCCAACGCGGCATTGCAGCGTAAGGATCACCATGGACCTCATCGAGAAGCACAGCGGCAACAACATCGTCGTCTGGGGCCGCAACGCGACGGTCGGCACTGCGCTGGAGGAGCTCTACCAGTACGATCAGGCGCTCGACTGGTACGCGATCCTTGGATCGTCTGGCGCCAAGCTGGACGTCACCAGCTCCAGCGCCTCAGACGCCGCGGCCGGAACCGGAGCGCGCACCATCCGCATCACCGGGCTCGATCCGTCCTATGCGTTCCAGTCCGAAGACCTGACCATGAACGGCCAGACGATCGTGCAGAGCGCGAAGACCTGGACCGACGTCTTCGGCGCCGACGTGCTGACGCACGGCACCGGCAAGGTCAACGCTGGCGACATCCACATCGTCAAGACCGGCACCGGCGGCACCTACACCACCGGCGTCCCTGGCACCCTGACGAGCGCCATCTGCAAGATCCTGGCCGGATGGTGCACCAGCGCCAATGGCCATTGGGTCACCCCGGCGACCGGCAAGGGGACCAGCCAGTACCGCCTCGACTGCATCCACGCTAGCGCCTACACGCAGTCGGCCGCTCTCCTTGTTTGCACGCAGGATCCATGGGCAACTGACCAGAGCCTGCACGTCGAGTGCGTGCTCGGCATCGGCGCGACCGGCATGGTGCCGCCCATCGACATGAGCAAGGCCGGCATCGTGCTGCCGGAGAAGCGCGCCATTCGCCTGCGGCCGCTGGGCGCAGCCGCGTCGGCTGTTGTCCAGGCCACCATGCTGCTAACCAGGGTCTCCTGACGCCATGGCCGAGCGCCCCTACACCATCACCACCAAGCCCGACATCCTCGGCTTCGAGCGGGTCGATGTGTACCAGTGGGCCGACCTCCAGAGCGGGGACACGGGCGCACCGCTGGAGCTGCCAGCCTATGCCGACCGCTCCGTCGAGATCGGTGGGGACTTCGGCCTCGGCGGGACCGTCGCCATCGAGGGCAGCCTGGGCGGCACGGTCTACCACGCACTACGCGACCCCGGCCTCGACCCGCGCTCCAAGACATCCGGCGGGCTGTGGTCGATCCTTGAGGCCGTCCGCTGGATCCGCCCGCACGTCACCGCCGGCAACGGCACGACCTCGATCACCTGCTGGATCCTGCTGAGGAAGGCATGATCGAGCTACCGCAGTTCATCCTCGCCGAGGCCCGCCGCGCACAGCACTTCGCTACGCTGGTCGAGAACATCAAGCGGCTCAACAACCTCGACCAGGCCGAGAGCGAGGCGCGCGCCCGCCTCGCTGCGCTGGCCAAGGACGAAGCCGATGCCAGGGCCAGGCTCGCCGCTCTCACCGGGCAGATCACCGCGGCAGAGGCCAACGAGCGGGCATTCATGGCTGAGATCGCCAACATCACCAAGGGGAAGGCATGAGTAAGGGCAACACCACCGAGAACGACCTGCTGCAAACGTTGTTCAACAACGTCGCGCTGCCGTCGTATGGCTCGATCTACTACATCGCCTTCCACACCGCCGACCCCGGCGAGGCTGGCGACCAGACGACCAGCGAAGCGACCTATCCCGACTATGCCCGCGTGGCGGTTGCTCGCACCGCCGGCGGCTGGTCCGTGGTCGGCAATGCGGCCAGCAACGTGGCCGAGATCACCTTCCCCGAGTGCAACGCCAGCTTTGGCGCCAGCACGCAGACCATGACGCACGTCTCGATCGGCGTGGCCGCGAGCGGCGCCAGCCAGATCCTGTACAGCGGTGCCCTGACCGCGCCCGGCATCATCGTCACGGCGCTGGACACCCCGCGCTTCCCGGCCGCTGCCCTCGTCATCGAGGAGGACTGATCCATGCCCCGCGGCTACACCCAAGTCCCGCCCGATTCCACCGGCGACAAGCTGGCCATGCGCCGGCAGACGGTCGGCGCCGACGACCTGCACGAACAGGGCACCTTCTGGATGGGACTGCCCACCTATGAGGCGTTGTCTGCTGCGATCACCCCGGCGGCCAACAAGTATCACCTGATCATCGGCAACAACTCGGGCAGCGCGCAGTCGCTGATCCTGCTGGGCCTGTGGTACTATAACGGCGTCACCGGCGTGACCGGCGTCGTCAACGAGTACCGTTTCCAGCGGCAGACCTACGGCACTCCGGCCGGCGGCGCAGCGATCACGGCCGACGCGAACAATAGCGCAGATCCGGCCCTATCCGCCGTGTCGCTCTACGGTGGCGCGACCTCGGGCGTCGGTGCGGACGGCACGATCCGGCGCATCCTCAACATCAGCACCGAAGAGCACACCGCCGCAGTCGGCAACATCGACCGTCTGCTGGAGGCGACCAACCAGCTCCCCCGCATAGACCCCTGGTCGCGTCCGATGATCCTGCGCCCTGGCGAAGCCGCGAGCGTCAAGCAGATCGGCAGCGGCGCGGTCGGCACCCTGCGCTGGCGCGCCTTGTTCGCCATCGAAGCGGACTAGCCCATGCCTCTGGCGAGCACGTTCGCCCTGCAATGGTATGGGCCGGCCTGCGCGTCAGCGGTCGTCCAGGGCTCCGGCTCCGTCATCGCACAGGCACGCGGTTCGGTGCGCGCTGCGGCATCGCTGGCTGGTTCCGGCGCGATCACCTACGCCCGCCCCGTGCGCCTGATCAGCGCCGTGGCCACGCTGCTGGGCCAGGGCGTCATCACGCAGGCCCAGGCCCGCGGCGCAATCCGCGCCTTCGCCCGCATCAAGGTCAACGAGCTGTCCCAGGACGACGTGACTGGCGCCGTGCTGGAAGCGAAGGTCGAGGGCGACCTGACGCTCAAGCAGGCCCTGCGCCTACTGCTGGCGGTCGCCAGCGGCGACGCGACCGGCCTCGACACTGACCCCGCATTCAAGAGCGCGGACGGCAGCAAGACCCGCGTGGCTGGCACGCGCAGCGGCGGAACCCGCACGATCACCACCAGGGACGGCACATGACCTGGGACGGGGTCTGGTACGGCAACTGGTTCGGCGGATGGGTCGGCGATGGCGGCGACGCGCCGGCCCCGCTGACGCCTTCCTACTGGCTCATCATCGCACGCAGAAGGGGACGCCGATGAACGACATGGACGACGAACAGATCGCAGCGCTTGCCGAGCAGCAGGCCAAGGAGCGCCGCAAGGACGAGCTGCACGACATCGGCGTGATGCTCGATTCGCAGGCTGGCCGGCGCGTCATGCGGCGGATCCTGGAGCGCACGGGTCCGCTACGGCAGACCTTCGATGCCGACAGCGAGCGCGTCAGCAGCCTGCGCGCCGGCGAGCGCAATGTCGGGCTCTGGCTCCTCGCCGAGCTCACCGAAGCGCGCCCCGAGAGCATCGGAGGCCTGATCGCCGAGGTGCAAAAGCCGAACCGTCTTGACGGTTCCCGTTCCTGATATGCTCGCGCCATGACCGACGCCGCAGCCACCTCCGCGAATGGTTCCCAGACCGCAGCCGGCAACGGTGGCGCTGGTGCGACCGGCGGTGCGGCAGCGACTGGCGCGGCTGCCTCCGGCACTGATACCGGCAACGCGGCCCAGCAGAACCAGAACGCGAACGGCGCGCAGAGCGGACAGCCTGCTTCCGCTGCCGCCGGCACCGATCCCTACGCCAGCCTCAAGGCTCCCGAAGGCTTCGACCCTGCGGCCCTGCCCAAGATCGCCGAGATCGCCAAGGTCTACGGGCTGAACGCCGAGGCGGCCCAGAAGCTGCTGAACGACACGCACACGCGCCAGGTCCAGGCCAAGGCCGACATGGACGCCGCGCTCGCCAAGCAAAAGGCCGAATGGCACGAGGCCATCAAAGCCGACAAGGACTACGGCGGCGAGAAGTTCGAGGCCAGCCTCCAACGTGCGCAGAAGGTCGTCGGCGAGATCGACGCCAAGATCGCGCCCGGGATCAAGCAGCTCCTCGACGGCAGCGGCTACGGCGAGCACCCGGCCGTCGTCCGTCTGTTCAACTACCTCGGCCAGGCCAACCGCGAAGACTCCTTCGCTGCCGGTGGCGACAACTCGGCCGGCGAGAAGCCGATCGAGGATGTCCTGTACCCCAAAGCCAAGACCTCCGCGGCCTAGCGCCATAGCGCCCAACCCCCTCAACCGAATCAAAGCCGGAGCCACCCATGGCCACCCTCGCATCCTACAACCTCACCCTCGCCGACTACGCCAAGATGGAGGACCCCAAGGGGGACATCGCGGCCATCGTGAACATGCTGGTCCAGACCAACGACATCTGGAGCTACCTGCCGTTCATCGAGTGCAATGACGGCTCCAGCCACGAGACCGTGATCGCCACCGGCCTGCCCCAGGGCGCATGGGTCCGCTACAACCAGGCCCGCAACTCGGGCAAGGCGAGCACCGCCCAGGTCCGTGCGCAGACCGGCATGATCGAGCTGCCCATCACGGTGGACAAGCACCTCGCCGAGAAGCGCGGCATGGACAAGGTCGCCCAGGTCCGCACCAAGCAGGCCATGCTCGCGATCGAGGGCCTGACCCAGCAGGCCACGACCGCCCTGTTCTACGAGGACGAGCGCACCAACCCGGAGCGCATCACCGGCCTCGCGCCCCACTACTCGACGGTCAACACCGCGACCGCGGCCAGCGCCGAGAACGTCATCGACTGCGGCGGCACCGGCTCGGACAACATGAGCGTCTGGATCCTGGAGCTGGGCGAGGGCAAGATCAGCGGCCTCCTGCCCCAGGGCAAGAAGTCGGGCATCCAGCGCGACGACCGTGGCGTCATCGAGATCGCCGGCGCCGTTGGCGTCGATGGCTCCTCGATGCGCGCCTACCGCGAGTACCTCAACTGGTCGCTCGGCCTGGTCGTCGAGAACTGGACCTGCGGCGTCCGCCTGGCCAACATCGACGTCTCGAACCTGCGCGCCAACGCCGGCAGCCAGGCCGACCTCTGGAACAAGCTGATCGAAGGCATCGGCCATCTGCCGGCCTCCAGCGGCGGCAAGCGCATCGTCTGCGGCAACCGCACGTTCCGCACCTGGGCGCGCATCCAGGCCCTGAGCAAGAGCTCGGGCATGACCACCTTCGAGTCCGTGATGGGCAAGCCCATCATGATGATCGACGGCATGCCGTTCTGCACCTGCGACGCCCTGCTGAACACCGAAGCGCGCGTCGTCTGATCCCCTGCGCCTGACGGTGCAGACGCGAGCCCGGCTGTCGTGGTGGCAGCCGGGCCTCAGCGTCAAAAGCCTCTACCCATCATCGGAGTCATCCCATGGCCCTCATCGACGCACAGCTCCTCTTCGCCTCGGCCCTGGCCATCACCGCCACCGGCGATGCAACCAACGTCATCGACCTCAAGGCCGCCGGCATGCTGGGCAACGGCAAGCCGCTGATGGTCGTCATCAAGGTCGACGTCGCGGCCGACTTCACCAGCACGAACGAGACCTATGCGTTCAGCGTGACGACCGACGACAACGCGGCCCTGTCCTCGGACACCACGATCGCTACCAAGACGATCCTGGCGACCGACCTGACCGCCAACAGCCTGCACACCATCGACATCCCCGAGAACGTGGCGACCGAGCAGTTCCTCGGCCTAGTGGCGACCCTCGGCGGCACGACCCCGAGCGTCACCTACACCGCCTGGCTCGCCGAGAAGGGCAGCCTGACCAACCTGTTCAAGGCTCCGAACGGCTTCGACGCCTGATCCAGGCGTCGAGTCGTCCGTCATCACCTGACCACCGGAGCCCTCCATGGCCGATCCGCAGCCTCCCGCCAAGCCGCCCGTCGCGGCCGATCCGCAGCCTCCCGCCAAGCCGCCCGTCGCGGCCGAGCCCAAGTCACAGCCTCCCGCCAAGACGCGCGTCCGCGCCCTGGCGCGCGGCTACTACGACGGCGTCATCCGCGAGCGTGGCGACGAGTTCGAGATCGGCGCCGACACCGACCTCGGCGGCTGGATGGATCCGGTCAGCGAAGCCGACGCCAAGCGGCTCGCTCCCGAGATCGCCAAGCTCAAGAAGAACCGGCCGCCCCCGCCGATCGGTCCCAACGTGAAGCCGACCCCGGCCACCCGGCTCAAGTAGGCCGGAGCACGAGGCGCGCAACACCCGCGAGGGGCCGGAGACCCCGGCCCCTTTTTTCTTCTAAGGACCTCCACCCGTGAGCTACAGCCAGGCCGCCATCTGCAACATCGCCCTCGGGCACCTGGGCATCAACCGCCTCATCACCGACCTGGAGAGCGAGCGGACCAGCAAGGCCCAGGCCCAGGCCTGCATCACTCACTACGACCTGGCCCTGGATGTCACGCTCAAGGCGCACCGCTGGCCCTTCGCGCAGCGCATCGCCACCCTGGCGACCATCAGCGGCTACGACGGCACCGTCTGGCTCTACGCCTATCGGGCACCCAGCGACTTCCTCACGGCACACACCATCAACCGCACCGAAGCCAACCCGCAGGGCGAGCGCTTCCAGGTCGGTGGCGACTCCAGCGGCGCGATCATCTACACCAACGCCGAGGACGCGATCCTCGACTACACCGCGCGCGTCACCCAGCCCGGCCTCTACCCGGCCGACTTCGTCGAGGCGCTCGCCTACCAGCTTGCCATCCGTGTGGCCCAGCCGCTGTCCGCCGAGGAAAGCCTGCGCCAGGTCGCACGCGATGGATACCGGCGCGCCATCGGCGAGGCGATGACCACCGCCGCCAATGAAGGGCGTGGCATCGAACCGCCTGCCGACGAGTTCCTGGCTGCCCGCAGCGTCAGCGTCGACCCATGGCGCCAGACCACGAGCGGGATCTAACCCATGCCCTCGATCAAACAGCGCTCCTTCGCCGGCGGCATCATCGGCCCCGAGCTGGAAGGCCGCGACGACCAGACCAAGTACCAGACCGGGCTCAAGGAAGCGCTCAACGTCATCATCCAGCGCTACGGCGGCATCACCAATCGTGCCGGGTCTGAGTTCATCGCCGAGGCGCGCGACGGTGACGCCCACCCGTCGCGTCTCTTCAAGTTCGTCTTCAACGCCGACCAGACCTACATCCTGGAGTTCGGCGAGCAGTACATGCGGGTCTACCGCGATGGCGGCGCCGTCGTGCCATCTGCGACCGCCTGGTCGGCCCTGACCACCTACCTCGTCGGCGACATGGCCAGCCTCGCCGGGACGACCTACTACTGCGTTGCGGACCACCTCAACCACACCCCGCCCAACGTCACCTATTGGGCGCTGATGACTGCCGGCTTCTACGAGATCCCGACGCCCTACGCGGCGAATGACCTGCGGGCTATCCAGTACGTCCAGAGCGGCGACGTGGTCACCCTGGTGCATCCTGACTACGCCCCGCGCGAGCTGCGCCGCACCGGGCACACCGCCTGGCTGCTGACGCTCAAGAGCTTCGCGCCAGCCGTCGATCGCCCGACCGACTGCACGGGCACGGCCGGCGGCGCCGGCGCGAACAGCTACCGCTACCAGATCACGGCCTTCAACAAGGACACGCTGGAGGAGAGCTACCCCGGCCGCGAGACCGCAACCACGGTCACCGGGGCGAGCCAGGCCAACCCCTGCCAGATCACGGATGTCGCGCACCCCTACAGCACCGGCGACGAGGTCTACCTCGCCGGTCTGGGCGGCATGACCCAGCTCAACGGGCGGACCTTCGTCATCACCAAGACTGGCGCCAACACCTACACCCTCGACGGCGAGGACTCGACAGCGCACACCGCGTACACCGCCGGCGGCACCGCGGCGCGCCCCTACGTCCGCCTCGACAGCGCCGCGGCCCCGACCACCAGCAACCCGCACGTCATCACCGCGGACAACCCGGGCGAGGGCTTCGGCCTGTGGTTCTACCGCTACAAGGACGGCGTCTTCGAGTTCATCGGTGAGGCCAACGGCAACGCCAGCGCCCCGACGATCAGCCTCTCCGACACCAACATCGCGGCGCAGGCCAGCCTCACCCCGCCCATCGAGCGCGACCTCTTCGCCGAGGCCGGCGCCTACCCGTCGACCGTCACCTACGTCAAGCAGCGCCTGGCCCTGGCCAACACCAACGACGCTACCGAGCGCGTCTGGCTGTCGCAGACCGGCAACTACAGCAACTTCGCCAAGAGCTCGCCGATCCAGAGCGACGACTGCATCGAGTTCCAGCTCGCCGGCCGCCAGGTCAACGCCGTGCGCCACATCATCGAGGTTGCTGGCAAACTGGTGATCCTGACCGACTCGTCCGAGTGGGTAATCCAGGGCGTAAACAAAACCATCTCTGCAACGGACGCGCTCAACCCGGAGCAGCAGGGCTATGATGGCGCCGCGGCCATCGCCCCCGTCATCATCGGCAACACCGCCCTCTACGTCCAGGCGCGCGGCAGCTTCGTCCGCGACCTGCGCTACGACTTCGAGAGCGACGGCTACCAGGGCCGCGACCTGACCATCTTCTGCCCGGAGCTTTTCGACGGCCATGAGATCGTGGCCATGGACTACCAGAAGATCCCGCACTCGGTCAACTGGTGCGTGCGCGACGACGGCATGATGCTGGGCCTGACCTACGTCCGCGATCACGATGTCTGGGGCTGGCATCGCCACCTGACGGCCGGCGGCGACGACACCTACAAGGACGTCTGCACCGTGCCCGAAGGCCGCGAAGACGCGGTCTATGTCATCGTCCGCCGCTATGTCGATGGCGCCTGGACCCGCTACATCGAACGCTTCGCCTCGCGCCAGTTCACCGACATCGCGGTCGACGCCTTCTTCGTGGACTGCGGCCTGACCTACGACGGTCGCAACATCGGCGCGACGACCATGACGCTCACCGGCGGCACCGCCTGGGATGACACCGAGGAGCTGACCTGCACGGCCAGCGCCGGGACCTTCGCCGCCTCCAACGTGGGCGACGAGGTCGTCTTCTATGTCGAGGAGGAGGACCCGGACACGGAAGAGATCGAGACCGCGCGCTACGCCTGCACGATCACCGCCTACACCTCGCCGACCGTGGTGACCGTGCGCGCCGATCGCGCGCTGCCCGTCAGCATCCAGGCGGCCGCGGTCACCGCCTGGGGCCTGGCCGTCGACACCGTCACCGGCCTCGACCACCTGGAAGGCCGCACCGTGACCGCGCTCTGCGACGGATCCGTCAACCCCGAGGCGGTCGTCACCGGCGGCAGCATCACCTTGGCATCGCCTGCCGTGATTGCGCACGTCGGCCTGCCATACACGGCCCGCATCGAGACGCTCGACGCCGAGAACCTCCAGGGCGAGACCTGGACCGACAAGAAGCGCAAGATCCACGCGGTCGGGGTCAAGGTGAAGGACAGCCGTGGGCTCTGGCTGGGCTTCGGCGATGGCCAGCTCTTCG